>Ga0180431_10006043_pt1 | contig 14483 bp, 5 predicted proteins | sample SS_ome_11_FD_132459 | JGI IMG/M metagenome (GOLD analysis project Ga0180431, IMG submission 132459) | Hypersaline lake sediment archaeal communities from the Salton Sea, California, USA - SS_1_MS_1 metaG | ecosystem: Environmental > Aquatic > Non-marine Saline and Alkaline > Hypersaline >... | reverse complement strand
TTTTGGCAGGCCGGGTGAAATCGCAAATGTGCTTACTTGTGCTCCATGGCAAGCCACTATGATCTTTGAACCAGTTATTACTCCTTCACTTAAGATCTTTGCACGGGAAGAATTCCCCATCCCGGCTTGTTTTCGGAATGATAAAGGAAAGATTAAAGGCGAAATACTAATGACGCTGGTTTATGATCCACCCCTTGTTCCATCCGCAGGTGCAGAATATTGCCAAGCTAATGTGGATGTATCGCTTGGGACATACGAGCCAAGTTCTACACAAAGCCACACAAACCATTGCAAAAAAGTCCCGCTCGAACCAAAAGATAAGATTGAGCTATTTGAGAAAAATCAGCTTGAACATGGTTTCAAATGGTCGCCCGTCAAGGTCTGTCGGGAAAGATTCACAAGAACAACAGGCCAATACTGGCGAATTCAATTGCAACTCAGTCACCGAACCCAACTGTCCGAATTGACACCTCAGAACGTGGCATTAGTAGTTTCCTTAATCGATCCAGAGGAAGAATTACCAGTCTACAATGATGTAATCACAGCAATGAACCGCAGTGGTTGGGTACAAGAGAACCTAAGAATCGATAATCGTATTAGGCAGCAACTCCGAGGATAGAGGACAACAACTGGACTTAAGGTTGAAACAAGTGTGTCCAGAACATGTTCTCATACACTTCCCACGTTCGCCGATTCTGAAATCCGTTGGTCTGATCAATAAATGGCGTAAGGTTCATGGTTCTTTCGCCACTGCCTGCCCCGTTCGACAAGCTCAGAGCCTGCCCTGAGCTAAGCTGAATGGGGCAAGCCCTGAGCGAAGTCGAATGGGGATTCGCTCTCATTACTTTAACTCGCATATACGTTATGTATTTTACCTATTGTCCCAGGGAAAGACAAACAAATTCGAAAAAAATTGAAACCGCGGATGGGCGCAGATTAACGCGGATTTATCGTGGGAAAAGAAGAAGTCTTGAAACCGCGTATGGACGCAGATAGCTATACCTGTGGCACAAGTGGGACAAGGCAATCCGCCGCCGGCCTGACGGCAGGAATTTTGGAAAAATACTTGTGGGAAGCATGGCGGGGAACCTGTAGTCTATTGATGCGGCCGGTTGCGGGATCGCCCGGTCAAAAGATAACAATATCGATCTTAGTGCCCCGGTAATCCGAATTATGGAAGAGAATCGAATGAAGACCGAAAATTTCGTGGAGATTATTTGTCTCCTGTGTGCTGTTGTTCCCGTGATCGGTTGGCCCATTACTTCATCATCACATGCCCAGGGCCTGGAAGATCTGACCCGGTGGAAGGAAGGACGGAGCATGCGTGTCGGGTCGAACGTGTGGATCGAAGGCGACATGTACGACGGCCGGAACAACAAGGATCGCCCGGACCGCATCGAAGCCGGCCGGACCCACGTGCTGGCCGACCTCAAGGGGCCCGGCGTGATTACTCATATCTGGATGACCTTTCTGCACGAGCCGCATTCCTGGGTCACGGACGGAGCGGCGAACCACCAGGAGATGCTGCTGCGGATATACTGGGACGGCCGGGAGAAACCCGACGTCGAGGTGCCCGTGGGGGATTTCTTCGGCTGCTGCTTCGGAAAGCGAATGGAGCTGATTAGTTATCCGGTAGTTGTCGAGGATGGGGATTCATACAACTGCTTCTGGCACATGCCCTTCCGCAAGTCCGCGCGCATCGAGGTGGTGAACCAGAGCACCAAGCCGATCCGCAAGCTCTACAACAACGTCGACTGGATCAAGAAAGAATCCCTGCCGGCCAACACCATGTATTTCTGTGCCCAGTACCGGCAGGAGTACCCTGCGCGGAACGGCAGGGATTATCTCGTACTCGACGCCGAAGGTAAGGGCTACTATGTAGGCACTGTCTACGCGGTGCGGACGAGGAGCCCGTCCTGGTTCGGCGAGGGCGACGAGAAGATTTACATTGACGGCGAGAAGAAGCCCTCCATTCGCGGCACAGGGACTGAGGACTATTTTCTTTCAGCCTGGGGGCTCAAGAAGAACAGCACGCCTTACTTTGGCGTGCCGTACCTTAACCACCCCGACCGCATCGTCGGACAGATGACCTGCTCCTACCGATGGCACATTCACGATCCGCTCGTCTTCAACACGGGAATCCGCGTTACATTCGAGACCTTCGGCTGGATGTCGCCGGACGAGAACAAGGAGCGCAAAGCTCACTCTTGGAACGAGCGGGAGGACGATTTTACCAGCGTGGCTTTCTGGTACCAGATGGGGCCTGCGAAGAAGTTCACCGAAGTTCCGCCGGCCGAGGAGCGCAAGCTCCCGAGCCTGGATCGGATTCTCGTATGGGGCAGGAACTACGCAGACGCCCGGCGCCACGGCGAAGGAAAGGCAACAGTGCAAGAGGGCGCCCGCTACCTGGAATCGAATGGCCAGCTTTTCTTCCAGCCTGAGTCCGTCGGGCAGGGTTGGCTTGAAATTCCCTTCACCGTGGAACAGAAAGAACCCCTGCGACTGATCCTGGAGTTGACCCGGTCTTACGACTACGGCATGTACCAGCCCTACTTAAACGGCATTAAGATCGGCAAGCCTTTGGATCTCTATCGTGCCGAGACCGATCTCTGGGAGTTTCACCTTATGGACTTCTGGCCCGATCCCGGCGACTACACGCTGCGACTCGAATGCGTGGGAAAGAACCGGGACTCCACGGGTCACTACATTGGCGTCAACTCCGTCCGCCTGCGGGAGCGCCGGCCTCGCGTAAAGACCTTCGGCTACGACAAAGACAAGGACTGGCGGAAAGAGCAGGTTTTGTATCAATAGGTGTTTCGTATCACAAGAAGGGCGAATTATTAGTCTGTAACGCCTTAAGTGATGGGTGTCATTGCGAGCGAAGCGAAGCAATCTCAACCCCAACGAATGAGATTGCCACGGCCTCCAAAGCAGGCCTCGCAATGACAAGCACGCATAGCAGATGTTACAGGATATTAGGAGGTTGCCTCGTCATTATGGAAAAACGCAAAGAAGTCAGACTGATAAACGCGGCGGCGTGCACGATCTTACTTCTAACCTTGTGCTTTTGCGCTCAGGAGGCGCTGGCCTCTGAGCCATTCGATTTTGATGAGGCCTCAAGTAACGTGCCCAAGCCAAGGGAGATATGGCCTCTGGTGCGCGAGCACACCGTGCCGCTGGAATTCACAATCCATTCGGATGAGATCGTATCAAGTGATACCGACCCCTCGAAGAAGCTGCGCAAGGTGACCGCCCATTTCTACAGCCAGGAGCTTGCAGGCAAAAAATGGGGCCATCCCTGCGTGATATTCACTCCGGCCGACAACCGCCGGAACCTCGCGCCGGAGCGGAAGGGAAAGGTGGTCATAGTGGGATGCCCCGGCCGAGACTACTTCGGCGTCCACGTCGACAAGTACGGCGAGCCAATCGCAACCCGGACGGACTATCCGACGATGGTTCTGTCCAATCCGGGCCGCTATCCCGACGGGGCCGACATCGAACGCGACATCGGAATCCTTTCAACCTTGAGGAAGCGGACCGGCAAGGACTACTACAACATGAACTGTCAACTGGCCGTGGTGTATATCCAGGCAATGAATGCGTTTCAACAGTTCCTCGGACTGGAAAGCGTCAAGGCGGTGGTTGGGGGACACTCCAAGCGAGGCCGCAGTGCGACGGTTGCCGCAGCGATCGATCCTCGCGTGGCCTCCGTCATCGTCATGGGCAACGAGGGCATTTACGCGACGGACAGAATCCAATGGCACCTGTCCTTTCATCACGCCTTCTTTCAGGAGCAGGTGAATGTGCCGGTCTTCTATCTTGGCGCGACGAATGAAGACGGCTACAGGATGTTCAACGTCAACATCATGCAGGAGCGTCTCAAACGGCCCATGACTATCGAGATGATCCCCAACTACTGCCACTCGAACTTCAGCGAGATTCAATTCATGGATTTCATGATGTGGGTCGCACATGTATTCGACGGCCGCCCGCTGAGCCGCATCAGCGAGGTGAGCCACGAGCGGCAGCAGGGCCGCACAATATTCCGGGCCAGAGTCGAAAGCAAAGCCAAAGTCCAGATGGTGAGGGCCTGGTATGTGTATACGGACGATCCGGCGTGGCGCGACCTGATGTGGTATCACCTGCTGATGCACAAAGCGGGGGATCACTACGAGGCCGTGCTGTCGGGAAAGATGCCGGATGCGTTCATGATCGAGGTGGGGGATATCGCGATGGGTTTTCCGGGGTACGTCTCCAGCACTCCCCGGAAGCTCACGGACGCTCCTGTTATCGAGCGACGGTCGAGGGGATCGCGGCCTCGCCTGTGGGAGCCAAATCAGTAGCACTGCAAATTTTGTCTGAAGGAGCCAACCATTATGACCAGGACTGTTCAATTCTTATCGCTTGTTCTGACACTCGTAGCCGTGACGACTGCCGACGCAGGCGTACTGTCTGAGATTACCCGCACGATAGAGGGCAAAGCTCGCCGTGCTTCCAGCGGGCTGTTTGACCCGGAATCGAACCAGGACGCATATCATGTAGGCCCCGGCGAGACTGCCGTCCTGCCGATGCTCGAGGGGCCGGGCGAGATTCGGCATATGTGGTTCACCATCGCAGGGCGCGATCGTCGTTATCCTCGCGCTCTGGTAATGCGGATATATTGGGACGGCGCCGAGACGCCGTCGGTCGAAACGCCTATCGGCGACTTTTTTGCCGCCGGCAACGGCATGCGTGCGAACGTGAATTCCCTGCCTATTCAGGTCACCTCCTACGGACGGGCCCTGAACTGCTACTGGCGGATGCCTTTTCGAAAAAGTGCTCGAATCGAACTCACAAACGAAGGGCGGCACAGGCTGACCGTGTACTGGCAGTTCGACTGGATGGAACTGCCGCGAGTGCCGGATGACATGCTCTACTTCCACGCCCGATACCGGCAGGAGTTCCCCGCCAGGCCGTTCTCGCCTTATGTTATTTTCGAGGGCCGGGGCAATGGACACTACGTGGGAACCGTCTTCTCGATTCAGTGCAGTTACGGCAGTTGGTTCGGGGAATCCGACGACCGATTCTACATCGACGGCGAGACGGAGCCTTCGATCGTGGGCACCGGCTGCGAGGACTTTTTCAACGATGCATGGAACCTTCGGGTATTCAGCAATGCGAACACGGGCGTGACGATCAAAGAGGCCAACGGCGAAGACTGCCGGTTCACCGCGTACCGCTGGCATACCCAGGCTCCCGTTACTTTTCGCCAATCGCTCAAGGTGGACATCGAACGTCGCAGCTATTCACTGGTAACTAATCCGGAAACCGGACGGCGCGAGCATTACGATTTCAAGTACCGGCCGGACTTCTGCTCCTCTGTGGCATTCTGGTACCAGAAGACAATTGCAGAGCCCTTCGACCGCTTCCCGCCCTTCGAGGAAAGGATTAACCAGGAGATTTTCCTTGAAACTTCGGATATGGTCTCCGAGATAAAGACTTCGCCGGGCGTCACCGCAAGGAACCACAGTAACCGCGTGTGCAATCTCAAACGAGGATTGTACGTGGACAACGCAGATGTCGGCGGACGGTTTGAGGTTCCCTGCCATATCGACGAACAGGGCAAGTACTCGATCTCGGTTTTCCAATGCCTCTATCGAACGGGAGGCATTTGGAAGCTAACACTCGAAGGGCCCGTCGGCGAGATCCTTCTCGATCAGGCTATGGACTTCTACGATCCTTATCTGGCCTGGACGGAAAACAGACCGGAGAACTTTCTTTACGGCACATGGTTTGAGAATAAGGTCGGGATACACGAGTTGACGCCCGGCGATTACGTGTTTCGTTTTGAATGCGTCGGATCGAATCCGCTTGCCCGGGCGGCAGATTCGGATCAACCCGGCCTGAACTGCCGACTGGACGGCATCTCGTTGCGCAGGTTTCCCTGGGATGACCTCTACGGCCAGATGCAGCGTTACCTTGCAGATGAGAAAAAGCTCTTTGCCGAAAGAGTTGCTCGTGCAAAGCAGATGGTCACTGAACTCGATGCGGCAATAAAGCGATTTCGGCTGGACACCGGCCGGTACCCGGACGATCTCGGGGAGCTTATCGAGCGCCCCCGGAGATTTCGGTCTGCAACCGGAGATTGGCCGTATGTTGCTGAGATTCCCGCTGATCCCTGGCAGCAGCGTTACCGCTACGAGCATCCCGGCAGGTTCAATCCCGACGCATTCGACGTCTATTCCGTCCACGGCAACAGTAGAAACCCGTCCCTGTGGATAGGCAACTGGCCCAATCCTTTTCACATCCGGGGCGCTCTGGAAGGTGAAAATCTTGAGATCAAAACGGCAAGCGAAGAGGTCTTCACCTCGAAGCAAAGGATCGGCGTAGCGTCGTTTCCGCCACTCTCGGGGGGACGGCTGCTCTTCGTTCGCCTGCGAGAGAGAGGCGATTCGATCGACCTGATGCTTCCGCCTTCCGTCAAGCCGGGCAGATACATTCTGAAAGTGCGGCTGGTGACTTCCTGGGATTATGCCGTCATTCGCATGAGCTTTAACGGCACGCCGCTCGGGCAACCTGTGGACACGTATACTTCCGTGATTGACACCAGGTCCGTCGTGCTCGGCGCAGTGGATGTCAGCGCAGAGTCAAACACGCTTACGTTGGAGGCTGTGTCTCGAAATCCCGAGTCAACCGGATACTACGCCGGAGTCGATGCCGTTATGCTGGATCCGACACAATAAGTACGCGAGCGACAATAGGATCTCAATCAAGATTTCCCATATACATTTCACCAAAAGCTCCCGCACACATCAAGTACCATAGTTCGGCATGACCCCTTTACCCCCTTGATATGCAAATTCATAAGCCAGTACGAACCATCCAATCCTCGTCAAACAGTGCCTTTTCAAGTGCGGAAACCGCTTCCTCGTCAGATTCCCCAATACGTCCCAGTGCCTTAGCCGCAGAACGCCGCTTAGCCCTGCCCTCATCACCCAATGCCTCCAACATAGCCGGGACTATGCCCTGCTGAATCCCACCAAGGGCCATAAAATAGTTTCTCACATCTTCGTCCTCTTCCGGCCTGTTCATCTTAATCTCAAGGGCCGTTGGCATTTTGGGCAAGGAATCCAGATATCCCACCGCAATCGCAATTGACTCGTGAACGGGAAGACGCTTCTTTCCCGCGCCTTTGGATACATCCTTCCATGCCGCATCTGACGTAGCCAACGCACGTAAACCTTTTCGCACGGAATTATGGGTAGGACCGCCCGCATCTAATGACAGGATTCTCAAGAGCTCGGCGACAGATTCTTCCGATCTTGTGTCACTGCTCTCGGGAACAATCCTTTCAAGTGCCTTTGCAGCCCACAGCCGAACTATGGGACTCGGGTCCTCCAATGCGCGAGTCACAGCAGGTACTACATCCTTTGCATCCGGACCAATCTCGCCAAGAGCGAAGGCAGCCGCAGCGCGATGATATTCCCAACTCCCTGATTCACTCTTTAGCTGGTCCGCCAGCGCAAAAACAGCTTCTTTTGCCTGCGAGCCCATCAACCCGAGAACAAGGGCCGCCGACGCGCGGGGGTATCTATAATTCAACTGGGGAGGCTTCAGCGAGCCAGCATCCTTCATCACTTTGACAAGAAACGAGACGGTCTCCGGCGGCGGGCCAACCATACCCAAGGCAATAACGGCAAAGTTGCGCGCATGTTTGTCTTCACTTTCAAGGGCTTCGATTAGGGCAGGCGCCGCTTCCGCCGCCGAACCCAGGCGACTCAGTTCCCAGGCGGCCGCAGTCCTTGATTTCGTGTCGGATCTTAAAGCTTTGATGAGCGCAGGCACGTCTTGTTTCTTAGGAGTGCCCGAAAAAAGCACTCTGCCAGCCACTGCGCAGTCAAGACGCTGGTCATCTGTCAATGCCGAGACAAGCTCAGGCCAGGCCTGAATGGCGCTATCACCAGCGGCCAGGATCGCTATCGCGGCATCCTTACGCAGTGTCGTGTCATCGCTCTTTAGTTGCTCGATCCGGAATGACGGTGAATTGCCGTCGAGGTGTGATTGCGCATGCTCCGCCGATCCTGGCGTCCAGGACTCACTTGCCGCAAAATGTTTTTGAAGCATTTGAAAAATGTCGTTGCCGAAGAGCGTATAGTGCTTTTTTAGGGCATGGCCAACATCTTGTGAAACTTCGAATCGGTCGGGCACATGGTGCGATTGCAGGAATTCGTGCGCCCATGTGCTGTCCTCAAGTGCCACGTCCCTCGTACCGCTGAAGAGCCAGAACGTCATACCGACCAGCTTGCTCTTGTTCCTGACGACAATATCCGCCGGATTGTTTTCATTGAACAAGCGCGCGTCGTTTCCAAGAATATGCTTAAGAAAGAGTTCATGCACGCTGCCCGGCGCGGCCATTCCTCCGCCAAACGACAGTACAGCGCAAAACAAGTCGGGATACTTGGCGGCAAGTCTCATTGCGCCGAAGCCTCCCATTGAAAAGCCATGGATGACCCGGCAGGGTTTTTCCGGAATCGTGCGACACGTCGTGTCGATATGGGGAATCAGTTCGTGGATGATCGTTGTTTCCGACATGATCTTGCCGTCGGCGCTATCGCAGTAGTAGGAACGTTTGCCGCCGTTGACAAACACAATGATGACCGGGCTCATCCTATTCTCGGTAATCGCTTTATGATAGACCTTGCTCAGATCGATCTGCGCCGATTCGTTGCCGCCCGAGCCGTGCAAGTGATAGATGACCGGATAACGTTTTTGTGATGCCTTATATTCATCGGGCAAATAGATGTTGTAACCGACGTCGGTTTGCATCGCCTGGCTGAAATAGCTCTTGTGTTCGATGCCGTGATGCTGCGTTTCAGGCGGCACACTCCAAATGCTCTCGCCAGTCTTGGACATATTCAATTTGCTATCGAGTTTAATCAGCTCATCCCCGTTCAAGAACGCGCTGCCATCGTAGTCAAGGTTATTGAACAGTATTGCGGGGGCTTTGAATTCTTCCCTGCTAATCCTTCCATCCTTGTTGACGTCCCAATCCCTGGAAGGCACAAAGAGAGAATGGGTGTTCGCGCCGCCCTTGGTCGCAGGCGGCCGGCCGCCCATTGCTTTCTTCCGCTGCTTCATCTTACTTCGGTACGCCCGCGCCTCCTGCATCGTCAGTACGCCGTTTTTGTCTGCATCGGCCTCCGGGAACCGCCGGAGCAGATCAACCAGCCTCGGGGCGCCGGCGGTCTTGCTCCCCTGGGCGGGCGCGGCGCTCGCAATTGATGGAGCACCACCTTGTTCTTTCCGGGCTTTCACCAGAGATTCATGCTGCTCCCGCCACCTCACCATGTTTGCCTCGACTTTCGCATCATAGCCGTCGGGTTTCGTTTTGGAGGGCGGTTTTACGCGAGGTTGAAATTCCAGAAGACCGGCGGATTGTAGAAAGGCGTCGGCACGAAGAGTGGTTTTCTCCAGCCAGGGAGAGAATTTGAAGAAGCCGTGTACGGCGCCCTCGCCTACAAAGGCTTCAACCGGCATGCCCAGATTCTGCGCCTGGTTAACAAAGTCCAGGATCAGAGTATGTGAGATATCCCGCGTTCCGTAAAACGCCAATGTTGGCGGCATTTGCTTTGCGTGTTCCGGGTCACCGCCAAGCATACGCTGCATGATCCGTGGGTCAAGGACATCCAGGTCAGGATTGAACAACATCAGCGCTCTTAATTGCGGACAAATCGAAGAATCGTCTCCTGACGCTCGGATATCATCCATATAGAACACGCTTGCCGGCAGATGACCGCTGCCCGATCCGCCGCCAGCCGCGATACGACTCGGATCGATCCCCAGTGTTTCTGCGTTCGCACACAACCAGCGTACGGCGCTGAGAATATCCTCCATGCACTTTTCCGATGTGACCCCAGACTTGTCCTTTTCACGATAGTCCGCCCGAGCAACCACCATGCCGCGAGCGGCGAAGTACTTTGTCTGCTCTCTGAACTGCCGATTGACGATTTCAGGCTTCCATCCGCCATTGTGAAAAAATACCAATACTGCGCGGCTGTCGCTTTGGCTCCAGTTCTCGGGATAGGTCAGATATATTTTCAGTGGTCGATCTGCTGTGTTCTTGTATACATGTTCCTCTGCCGGCTCAGAGGCAGCACACAAGGTGCATAAAAAAAGAGATGCACTGATCATGCTCAGATGAAACTTACATATCATTCGGGATTTGCCATTTGACCTCATAATTGATGCTCCTGTACGCTAAACTGTCAATAATACAGCATTCGGGGCCTTGATATCAACCCGTCTGGTCACCAACATGGCCAATACACGCGCCAGAAAGGCTTCTCCGGTAACAGATGGTCGAAACTGGCTTGAATGGTCTCTATAGGCTCTATACTATCAAGTTCAACTCTATTTGTTACCCACTATCTGGGAAATATGGGCTCAATTCCTTCCGTGTGCTGCTGGAAGGAACCTGATAAGGCAGCCGGGGGGCTGGGCTCAAGAAAAGAGGATCCGGATTCTGGCTCACGGAAAGGCGATGGCTGACATCAATTGTTGATACAGTGATTTGCCGTTGACCGAACCGGTCATGATGACGATTCCGGACTGCCTTGCAGGATCGAATTCACTATAGCAGCGAAAGCCGGTGCCGTTCGATCCGCTGTGCCAGGCACGAATGCTGCCATCATCGGTTTTCCCAACTACCCATCCTAATCCCCTGTGTACGGATACATAACCAGACCGGCCGGCTCGCGGCACCGGTCTTCCATGTGAGCCTTTGATCTCAACGGTCGGCGTCAGCATTTCCGCTATAGACTCTCTGCTTAGCGAATGGGCAGCCGATCTGTCCTCGCTCATCACCTCTATGATAAACCTGGCATAATCATCCGGCGTGCAATACAGCGAATACGCTGCATTGGCACGGTCAAAGAGACTGCGGTCTGGCTTGGCCTCGCCGGCCTCATCGTGGCCCGCCGAACCCAGCTTGTCATAGCGCTGCTCCCAAACATAACTGCTGGAGGCCATTGAAATCGGCTCAAGCAGGGTCTCTTTCATAAATGAATTCAACGGCTTGCCTGTAATGTGTTCGACGACGCGCTGCAGATACAGATAGCCTTCGCCTGAATATCCGTATTCCGTTCCCGGCTTGAATTTTACCGGCAGCGGCCCGCCTTTGCGCCAGCCGCCCTCTCGCCAGTTGGGAAAGCCCGTAGTATGCGTCATGACCATCCGCGCCGTTATCAACTTGTGAAGCGGCTCATCCTCAAGATAAGGCTCATCGAGATAGTCCACCAGCGGCCGGTCCAGGTCCAGCTTTCCCTGCTCGACCAGTTTCAGAACGGCGTAGGTAAACACCACCTTGGACATCGAGCAGGCCTCGAACACTGTCTCCGGCGTGACCTTCTCCGGCTCGCCGGCGCGGACAACTCCGTAGCCCTTGTGCCAGGCGATTTGGCCGTCGGAGATTACCGAAATCGATACGCCCGGGATTCTCATGTCCGTCATCAACTTAGGAGTCAGAGCATCGAGCTTGCGCGTTACCGACGCCGGATCCTTCCGATCAGTTCCTTCGGCGGGAACCGGCACACCGCAGCATTTTTCGCCGGGAGCTAACTCAACGGCCATGTACAGAGGCTTGCCGTCGTCATCAAGCTCGAAAGACACAGGCGCATCGGTATCCTCCATCATGAACCGTGTCGGAGAAAGGGGCAGGAGCGTGAATGTGCCTGCTCCAGGGCTGCTCATAAGCAAATTGCCGTCATCTCCCTTGATTTGAGCGATGTAGTCGTCAGGAAATCTGTACTGCCCCGAGTATCTATCCAGGGTGCTCGAATCCAACTCGACCATGTCGGCAGATCCCGGCCTTTCCTCAAGGGGAACCAAATCGGGCTCGGCCTCGGGCCCTGAGACCTTTGCTTCGAGAACCATGCCCAGCAATTTCAGACGCTCTTTGCTTGCGACGCTCTTTCTGGTTCCCTTGCGGCAATTTGAGAATCCCAGGTCCCACCAGGTATCTACACGGTGGACGAACACCAAATCCGCTTCCGGCACAACCGTGATCAGGTGTCCGCCGTAGCCGCTGGCTGTGTACGTCCCAAGCTCTCCGAATGGTTCGGCAGTGATATTCCACCAGAGATAGGCATAGCCGCGCGTGCTGTCTTTGGTGGAATACTGAGTCGTGCTCTCTCGGACCCATCCCTCTGTTATGATTTGCCTGTCTTTCCATCTACCTTCACGGAGAAACAATAAACCGAACCGGGCCATATCTCTGGCGGACATCCTGAACGGGTAAGCAGGGTATATAGAGTGCTGTTTTTCCAGATGGTAATAGCAATCTCGCACTCGGAAATCCTGCATCTGTAGCGGCTCGGCGATCCGGGTTTGAAATTCACCAAATATTGTCGAGCCGGTCTGCCGCTCGAATATGGCCCCCAGCGCATTGAAGTCCCAGTTGTTGTAGTAGTAGAACGTGCCCGGCGCGTGACTTCCTCGCTCCGGGCGCGCCTTCTTCATAGCCTCGGTTTCATAGGCGGCTGAATGATAAATACCGGAACGAGCCTTGAGCAGGTCCCTGATGCTTGCCTGCTTTTCAAGTGTGGTAAGCGGCGGCTCGTCGTCGACGCCCAGCTCTGCCATTGTCATATCCAAATCAACGTTGCCGTTGGCAACGTGAATGCCGTACAGAGCGCTCAGGAAGCTCTTTCTGATCGAATGGCACATATATCGCTTTTCGATATCGCCCCAATGAGCGACTACTGCGCCGTCATAGATTACCATAACGGCGGCCGAGCCGATCTCGTCGGAGTACTGCCGGGCCCGGGCCAGTTTCTCCGATGAAAACCCGGCATCTTCAGGTTTCACGTACATAAACCATGTCCGGCCGGGATAGATATCGTCAGAACAAGTATCGTCTGCAATTGGCTGTATGGCGCATGAGGTCAGCCACACTGCAAGAGCACCAGTCAATAAGCCTAAGTACCTGTGCTTCACAAAGCACCTCCTAACTTAATGAATTGGTGGATATGATAACAGGGCGGCGGCAGAACGTCCACATCACTGGAGTTGAAATATTAGACGGTCGACGATTTATGCTCAGCACCCATGCGGCCACCCGGGGCGCGCTCCTGCTGCCGCGCGCCGACGTTTGCCGCGCTGATCTCAGGAGTGATCTGCGTATCCGTCCTATTTATCGCCAAAAACAGAAGCGTGCAGAGGCTCACATCCTGGTCTGTTTTTTAACAACGTACTGCTTCATATTACGACTCCACCAATGAATGATTAGAATTTGTCGGATGATCACGTCATAATAGTCTCAAGCTGAGAAGCCGGATAGTCGATTTAGATAGACTATGAATACTGAAACTCAGGACATTACAGCGTACGTGGACGGGCTGCCGAACATCTGCGGCTCCGAGGAACTTGTAGCCGAAGCTATGCTCGCCGGTCGAAATACGACATACGACATACAACATACGAGATTCGACAAGGTCGACAGTGCCTTTGCGATCGCCCTTCACATGCATCAGCCCCTGATCCCGGCAGGAGGTGATGATTTAGAGACGGCAAAGATCATCAGCAATCTCGAGCACATGTTTAACAATCCCGACAGCGGCGACAATCACAACGCGACGGTATTCGCCCGCTGCTACGAGCGAATGGGTGAGTTCATCCCGAAGCTCGTCAGGAAGGGCAAACAACCCCGCGTTATGCTCGACTATTCGGGCTGTCTGCTTCATGGGCTTTGTATAATGGAGCAGGAGGCCGGTTCTCACCGTAAGCCCGGTGAGTCCCGTGGGGGATCCCTCTTACCGGGAGCATCCTCTCACCGAGAGCCGATCGGAAGGAACATAATCGAGACGCTCCGAGATATAACGTGCGATCCGGCGTACGGACGGTGCATCGAGTGGCTGGGGACGCCCTGGGGGCATCCTGTCGCGTCTTCGACGCCGGTGCAGGATTACAGGCTGCACGTTCGCGCCTGGCAGCATTTCTTCGCGGCACTATTCGGCTTCGAGGCGCTTGGCCGGGTGAGGGGATTCTCGCCGAGCGAGATGGAGCTGCCCAATCATCCGGACGTATTCTATGAATTCGTTAAGACTCTCAAGGAATGCGGCTATCGCTGGGTGCTCGTACAGGAGCACACGGTTGAGGCGGCAGAAGGCGGGGGCGTGCGAGATCCGCATGTGCCGCACCGGCTCGTGGCCAGAAATTCACGCGGCGAAGAGTGCGCCATTACGGCTATAATTAAAACACAGGGCAGCGACACGAAGCTGGTCGGCCAGATGCAGCCTTACTACGAGGCGATGAATCTTGGCCGCAGGGAACTGGGCGGTAAATCAATTCCGCCGGTTGTGACTCAAATCGCCGATGGCGAGAACGGCGGCGTTATGATGAACGAGTTTCCGCCCAAGTACCTGGAAGTTATGGCCGAGGCCTCGGGCAGCAGTTGCCCGCCGGTGAATATTACCGAGTACCTGGAGTATCTCGACAGTATCGGCGTT
>Ga0180431_10006041_pt1 | contig 14485 bp, 14 predicted proteins | sample SS_ome_11_FD_132459 | JGI IMG/M metagenome (GOLD analysis project Ga0180431, IMG submission 132459) | Hypersaline lake sediment archaeal communities from the Salton Sea, California, USA - SS_1_MS_1 metaG | ecosystem: Environmental > Aquatic > Non-marine Saline and Alkaline > Hypersaline >... | reverse complement strand
CCGAATGTCCATCCGGTCTCCAGTCGTTTCTGCCGTGCTTTTAAGATCTCTTTAGGCGTATACTCTACTAACGGGGTCTATTCCCGTGTCATGGCGGCACCACATTTTGGGCATTGCTGTTCATAACAGGGGACCCCCAATTGATGGGTTGCTTTTTCCCCGCAGTTGGGGCAAACACAATAGCCGCCCGGTCCTGCCGCAAAACCGCCTCCCTGGCCACGTCCTCCGCCACCTTGGCCTCGCCCCAACCCTCGACCTGTTCCCGGTCCCTGACCTCTGGGTCCTGTTCCGTCTCCTCTTGGCATTTTATTTCCCTCCATTCAATTTTTCAGTTTTTGTTTCATATCTCAAGACGTTGGGATAGGGTTTCCCATATTCCCTTGACCGCTAAACAACCTTCAGACTGACTGTCAAATTCCACAATGGTCTTTCCCTGAACCATCGCTTGGGTGAAAGCGGGGTCAAACGGGACCCTCCCAATCACGGTGACATTTCTTTCTTTCGCATAAGCCTCAATGGCTTCTCCTTCAGCGGGATTGAGATCAAACTTATTGACACACATCATTGCAGGAATTTTAAAAAATGCGGCTAACTCGGCCACACGTTCCATATCATGTCTGCCGGAAACCGTGGGCTCGGTTACAATGAGCACTGCCGTCGCCCCACCAAGGGATGCAATGACCGGGCAACCGATACCTGGAGGTCCATCCGTAAGAAGTAAACCCAGCTTATTTTCTTCAGCAAGCTTTTTACCTTCCTTCCGTATAAGGGTTACCAGCTTTCCTGAATTTTCTTCCGCAATGCCTAATCGGGCATGTGCCATGGGTCCAAAACGGGTTTCAGAAAGATACCACTCTCCACAGGTATTCAGGGGGAAGTCGATAGCCTTCTCAGGGCAAAAATAATAACAAACCCCGCAGCCCTCGCATTCAATGGCGTCCACTACAAAATCCTCGCTAATGGCATCCCACCGGCACAAATCCCTGCACAGTCCGCACTCGGTGCATTTATCCTGATTAATAATCGCTGTATACCCGGATTCAAAATCATGGCGTTCCTTGATCTCAGGATCCATGATAAGGTGAAGGTCGGCTGCGTCCACATCTGCATCACAAAGGACCTTGTTATCAACTAACGAGGCAAATGCCGCAATAATACTGGTCTTTCCGGTACCGCCTTTCCCGCTTATGATCACGATCTCTTTCATAAAAATTGCTCCTATTGGTCTTCATCCCGCGATTTTCTCAATACGTTGATATAATTCCAGGAATTTTTCTTTCCATTCGGGCATCACATCGACGATCATATCTCCCCTTGAGTAGGCCTCGGCAATCCGCCGGTCAAATGGGATTTCCATCAAAATTTGCAAACCTTCCTGTCCGGCATATTCCCTTACCTGATCATCCCCCATGTCTGAACGGTTGATAACCAGCCCGCTCGGAATGCCCAGGATTCTGACAGCACCGACAGCTAACTTCAGGTCATGGAGACCAAAGGGTGTCGGTTCTGTAACCAACAAAACAAAGTCCGCGCCCGTCATGGAGGCAATCACAGGGCATGAGGTCCCCGGTGGGGCATCGATAATGGTTAAACTGTCAGGCCGGGTATATTCCCTTACCTTTCTTATCAAGGGAGGAGACATGGCTTCACCAACCCTTAGTTTCCCATGGACAAATTCCACCCCATTTCTATGACCCTTTTCGATTATGCCTAATTCCCGATCCGTTTCTGTAATGGCCTTTTCAGGGCAAACCACCATGCATCCGCCACAACTATGACAGAGTTCATGAAATGGCAACACCGTCTCACCGATCACGACAATGGCATTGAACTGACATATTTCCGCGCACTTTCCACACAGGGTGCATTTGTCCATATCCACCTCGGGAACAGGGGTGGTGATGGTTTTGACCTCTTCCATGGTGGGCTGGATAAAGAGATGGGAATTAGGTTCTTCCACATCACAGTCCAGAATCTGGACATCGGAATCAAGAGAAACGGCCAGATTGGTGGCCACGGTTGTTTTTCCTGTACCCCCTTTTCCGCTTGCTATACTGATAATCATACTGCACTCCTTTTTTAATCGTCCAGGGGCTTCCCTCCAAACGTAAGACTGAAAACGGAACTCATGATCGGGGTTTACCCAACGAGGCGCTTATTTGTTCTTTAATGGTCACACACATTGGCCCCCGCTATCAGGGTATTTGAAAGGTACTGGTTTGCCAGGGACTCCGGGGAATCCATGGGCGCACCGATGATCACTTCAATCCCCTTTTCCCTCAGAAGCTGCTGCGCCCTTTCTCCCATTCCGCCCACGATGGCCACATCGGCGCCCTGCTCATAAAGCCAGTTAGGGAGAACGCCCGGCTCATGGCCCGGCGGGTTGCGCATTTCCGTCTCAATGATCTTCCCATTTTGTGTCTCGACGAATGCGAATTGCTCACAGTGGCCAAAATGAGCGGAGAGCTTTCCTCCGGACACAGGAACCACTAATAATTTTGAGCCTGGTGAATCTTTTTTTCTATCTAAAATTTCATTTTTTGGCTCAGGAGCTGGGTCAGTCCGGGTCTCTGTCAATTTCACGATCTTATCCACTATCTTATTGAATTCCTGGGTGATCAAAAGCTTATGATCATCCAAAAGGCTCATATTCCCCGCGTCACCTTTAGAGACCACCTCGGGTTCAAAGGGTAGTGATCCCAGAAGATTGAGGCCCTCCTTTTTCGCGGTGAGCATACCGCCCTGGGTCTTGAATATATCAATCATTTTTCCACAATGAGGACATTTAAGCCCACTCATGTTTTCAACAAGACCTAAGATCTCCATGTTGACCTGACGGCAGAAATTGATGGATTTTCTGACATCAGCCAGTGAGATCTCCTGAGGCGTTGTTACAATCACGGACTTTGCGTCCGGTATGGTTTGTGCGATGGTCAGGGGCTCGTCACCTGTACCCGGAGGGGAGTCGATGATCATATAGTCAAGATCTGACCAGTCAATGTCTGCAATAAACTGTCTGATAACCCCGATCTTAAGCGGCCCCCTCCAGATTGTCGCTGAATCTTTATTTTCTCCCATGAGCGGTTCAATGGAAATCACTTCCATATTTGGAATATACTTGATCGGATAGGCTTTTCCCTCACTGGCACCCGGCCCAATGTTCCCTGTCAGACCCAACATGCGCGGGATACTGGGACCGTGAAGATCCACGTCCATAAGACCCACCCTGTAGCCCTTCTTGGCTAAGGCTACCGAAAGATAGGCTGCTACGCTGCTTTTGCCAACGCCCCCTTTGCCGCTCATAACCAGAATTTTGTTCTTTATATGTTGCAGTCTTTCCTTTATCTCTACATCCTGCTGTCGATGCTGATCCTGCTGACTCATATTCCCATTTGCCATCAATCGTTACCCCCTATTTTTTTCTAAGGCACTGATGCTTGCTTCAATACCTTCAATCTGTTTGCGCAAATCATTTGCCTGAGCTTTCAGGCCCTTTAGCTCATCGTCCTTTGACAACTCGGGGGGTGAAGGCTGGGTTGATCCACCCCAGGTTCCGCGGCCCATTCCGCGGCCCATACCTCTGCCTCCTCCCATGCCCGTGCCTCTGCCCATCCCTGCTCCCGATCCCATACCGTAGTGATCGGCCACATTGGGCGTGCTTGTGGAATTCATTTTACCTTCCCTGTACCTTTCTATAGCCTCTCTGACCGTTCCGGATTGCCCTACAAAGGTCTCAACCCCGGCAGCAGAAAGGGTCCGCACCGCATTGGGGCCAACATTTCCGGTGATCACCGCCTTCGCCCCCTTGGATGCCACAAACTGAGCTGCTTGAATACCAGCTCCTCCCCCCAAGGCAATACTCCCGTTATCAAATGTCTCAAAGCTCATGTCATCTGTTTCCACAATAACAAAACAGGCGCATCGCCCAAAACGCGGATCGATCTGAGAATCTAAGTCATTTCCACTACTGCTTACAGCAATTTTCATATCCACTTCCTCCTCTAATTTAGTTTTCCTTTCTATATCCATGGTCGCGTTCGGTTCCGCATCCAGGCATTTGGAATTTCGAACTGGAAATAGTCCCCGTCAAATAGGCATCAATAACCTCGTCAACAGCGCCCGCAACAAACGGGATAATTCGAATACCATTGGTCTCAATCATGTTAGCAAACAGGTCCGAGACAGCGCCGCAGATCAAAACCTTTACGTTTAGATCCGACAGTTTCGTGGCCCTGGAAGAAGGAGATTCACAATGAAAGGGCTCAAAATACCGGCCGGTTACGGTTTGGTCTGTAACGTCCACAATAAGCAACGTGCGTGCGCAATCGAAAAGCGGAGAAATACGATTTTCCCAGACGGTTAATGCCACTTTCATTCCAATATCTCCCTTAACCACATGTTACAAAAGCAAATCGTATGCCACAAACAGGATGAAGGCTTGATAGGGCAAGAAAAGCTATATTATCAAAGCATTATCTGGCCATCCGGGGTTGTCATGAGGAAATGGAATACACGTATTGAGTAGCGTCAATGCAACGATAGGCGTTATAATAGTTGCAATATTGCGACTCTAATGGGCTCGTTTCCGTTTCGACCGCCCATCGACTTTTGGAAGATCAAGGCCTAACAGTTTTATTTTTCGGAACAATGTACTCTTATGGATACCGAGATCACGGGCCGCTTCAAGACGATTGAATTTGTTGCGTTTCAGCGCATCCAGGATCACCTGAGCTTCCACTGACTGCAATGCCGTATCGATCTTGGCGTTCACGGCCGGTCGGGAAACCAACGTCCTGAGGTTCTCCGGGAGGCAATGGGGTTCAATCTGACCTTCAGAGCAAAGCACAAAGGCATGTTCAATAGTGTTTTCCAGTTCCCGGATATTTCCCGGATAATCGTGCGACATAAGAAGTGCAAACGCCTTCTGGCTTATTCCCGAGACAGCCCTGCCACGTAAGCGGTTCAGCCGGGTAATAAAATGCGCCACTAACATGGGGATATCTTCCTTGCGCTCGCGCAAGGGAGGGAGGTCTAACCTCACCACATTAATCCGATAGAAAAGGTCCTGCCGAAAAGTCCCTTTTTTTACCATGTCTGCAAGGTCTTTATTTGCGGAGGCAATAACACGCACATCGGCTTTGACAGTTTCTGTTCCGCCAAGGGGTTGAAACGTCCGTTCCTGCAACACCCTGAGAAGTCGTACCTGAAACGCAGCGCTGAGATCTCCGATTTCATCCAACAAAAGGGTGCCCCCTTCAGCAGCAGCGAAGTGTCCCGGTTTGTCTTTAGCGGCGTTGGTAAAGGCGCCTGCCTTGTATCCAAAAAGTTCGGATTCAAGCAACGTATCTGGAAAGGCGCCGCAATTAATGGCGATAAAAGGCTTCCCCCGCCGTGGGCTTAACTCATGAATGGCTCGGGACAATAACTCCTTGCCCGTCCCCGTCTCTCCCTGGATCAGTACCGTACTGTCACTCTGAGCCACCTGGGGCAGGATCGAAAATATCCGGTGCATGGACGGGCTTCGGCTGACCATGTCGCCCAACTGATAACGGGCGTCCAGTTCCCTGCGCAGCTCCTCGACCAGGCTCATATCACGGAATGTCTCAACACCGCCAAGGACTATGCCATTTTCATCTTTAAGCAGTGAGGTCGAAACCACAACCGGGATACGGCGCTTTTCGCGATTCACTATATAAGCGGAGGTATCGACAAAGTTTTTCCCCTCTTTCATGGTACGACGAAGCGCACAATCCACCTCACACATGTTGGAGCGAAAAACTGACCAGCAGTATTTACCCAGGGCCTTATCACGCTGGATTCCCGTAATCTTCTCAGCGGCATGGTTGAATGAGGTGATACGCCATTCGTGGTCTACGGTGAACACCCCATCGGACACACTCTCTAAAATGACGTCTGTGACATGGTCAGGTATTTGATATAGCTTATCTTTTTTCATCACATGGTTCAGGGAACCCGCCCGAATCGTGAACCCCAACTTAAACAATAACAGACAACTGTCATTATTTCACGACGGGTCCTTATTTCCTCACTCAATAAGGTAATGTTGGGCAGGCGAACTTTCAAGTTATTAAAATTCTGGGAAAAGGCAGGGCGGTTTGGGTAAATTCCTTGAAATTGACGCCGAGGGTATAAAATTGCATCATTTCTTGCTTTTTAAACAAAAAAGGATGCAGGGGGCTGAAACTTTTTGGGAAATTACAAAAGCCCTTAAACACCATATTGTCAATCAAAACAGATCATCCAAATCGGAATCTCCCCCTGCGGGCATTTCACCATGCGCCTGAAGGTGCTGCTGGATTAATTCACTCTCCCGCTGGGTGTACATCTTCTCTTCCTCAAAATTAAACCAGACCGCGTTTTCATACACTTCCAGTGCTTCGAGGAGACTCTGACGTAACGTGCGGGTTCCTTTTATGGTAATCAGTTTTTTAGCCTCATTATAGAGTTGAAACACCCCCTCATCTTCACTCACCCGGTTTATGTTTTCCGCATTGAAGTCCTGAATTTTTTCAGGGGGAGAAGGATTGCTTTTAACATATAGACGTAAATCGCACTGGAGGCACCGTCTGGCCTCTTTAACAGCCTGCTCATCATCATACCCGAGAACCCCTTCCTGAAATCGTCGATGCCTTGACTTTAATTCAAGCTCGGGGACTTCCTCACGCGGCCATGAAGCAAAGCCTTCATCCATGCCCATATACGGGTCAGGGGGACCCCTTTCAAAAAGGACTTCCTCGATATCCCCTGTGCCTCCCAGGGCTTTGTCTATGGATGATGCGGCCTTTCGCCCAGCAGCAATAGCCTGAATAATCGTGCCCGGAACTGCTGTCACATCACCCCCCGCATAGACGCCCTTCATACCGGTCTCCAGTGTGTCTTCATCTACCCCAATAAGACCCTGGTTTACAGTGATCCGGCCGTCATCTGGCAAGAATGTCAGATCGGACGTCTGGCCTAACGCCAAAATAATCTGATCTCCCTTTATGGTCTCCGTTGCGTCGTCAAAATAGGGTTTGAATACACAATGTTCATCATATACCGACACACAATGAACCAGTTCCATACCCGTCACTTGACCATTTTCGCTCAGGATTTTGTGAGGTCCCCATGAGGTCATCAAGCGGATCCCTTCATCTAATACGCCCTGGATCTCCCACTCGCAGGCAGGCATCTCCTCCCGTGCCTCAAGACAAACCAGGATAACATCTTTGGCACCCCATCTCATTGCGCTGAGGGCCACATCAACCGCCACATTGCCGCCGCCAACCACGATAACCCTGTTTTTGAGATGAATATCCGTTCCTTCCGCAATCCGCCTGAGAAAATCAACCCCCCATAGGACATCGATTAGCTCCGATCCTTCCAGCGGGATACGCCGGCTCAGCTGCGTCCCAACAGCTAAAAACACGGCATCAAACCCGTCATTTCTGATCTGTTCCAGGGTGACATCTCTGCCCACGGTTTGGTTGGTTCTCAATTCAACTCCCAGGGCCAGGATCTCATTGACCTCCTTATCCAGGATATCCCTGGGAAGACGATAGGAAGGGATACCGTAACGCATCATACCCCCGGGCTCGGCATGGCCGTCAAAAATCGTAACGGCATGACCCTGTTTTCTAATATAAAAGGCCGCCGTTAAACCGGCAGGTCCGGCGCCGACAATCGCCACTTTTTTACCGGTATCACTCCCTGATCTTGCATTTTTCTTCCATATACCGGTTTCGCCGTCAGCGGCATACCGCTTAAGTGCACAAATAGATACGGGCGCATTGACTTCTCCCCTCCGGCAAACTGTTTCACAGGGGTGAATACATGCCCTGCCAAGAACCCCGGGGAAAGGCACTTTTTCCCTGATAACCGCGTCTGCCTCCTCCCTCTTGCCCTGGGCGATCAATCTCAAATACGCTGGGACATCGATATGGGCCGGACAGGCCGATTTACATGGGACAATATCTTCTTCCTTCTTACCCGGTCGCACGGATTTGTCCATCAGAGCACCGGTAGGGCAAACCTCAACACAGGCTGTGCAGAATTTACACCCGGAATCCTCAAGCGTAGGACCAAGTGTCCCAACCTGGACATGTCCCTTTTCATCATACACAAAGCCCAGGGCCTCAATACCCCTGAGATCACGGCATACACGGATGCACCTGGTACAACCGATACAAAGATTAAAGTCCCGTGTAAAAAGGGGCTGGTTTTCAAGTATGGGGAGATTGGTGGGCACCCATTTTGGTGTAACCGGTGAGACACCCACATAGCTGACCACCTTCTGGAATTCACAGTGGCCAAACAGTGTGCAGCACCTTTCGTTTTCCGGGACATTAAAGGCGCATTGACTCCTGCTGCAGCCTTGCTGTTGGTTACAGGTCAGACAGGCATGACGGTGACGGGCAAGCATAGGGATTAAATTTTTCTGACGTTCGACCCGGATCCGATCATTGTCGGTGATAACGACCATGCCATTCTGGACTTCGGTCGCGCAGGACCTGAGCAATTCTTTTTCCCCTGCGACCTCCACCACACAAAGGCCGCAGGCTTTTCCTGGCTCCTTGGGCATGGCGTTTTCAATCTTATGCTTACCCTGGTATATCATCTGTGCCGCCTGAATGCCTTCGGCCTGAGGAAGATCCGGATGTGCACAAAGGCCTGGGATATAAATGTCCACCCGTCTGGCCGCATCCAGAATAGTTGTGCCGGCCCGGGTTTCTATATCCTGACCGTCTATTGTCAGTTTTATAAACTCCATTTCACCAATACTTTTATCTGACCCCAAGCGTCCTTAGAACATAATTCCCTGACATCATCCGTAACATCTCACTAAGCGTCTGGGCCTTCCGAATGCCTCCCCCTTTTGCAAAGGGGAGTGAGGGGGATTTTTATAATACAACCAGAAATTATTGAGATCTGACCCTCAATTCGCTCCTATTTTTTTCTTCCTTTTCCCCTCTTGCAAAGGGCATAACCAAAAAGTGCCGCACCTACCGCCCCGGCTATCTGCGTGTCCCACTTTGTTTTGGCGGCCTTAAGGCCAACCAACGGCATTAACCGATCAATCACACCCCGGTTCTTGGCCATTCCGCCTGTAACGGCAAACTCCGGGGTCACCCCAAGCCTTTCCACGAGTGAATAGATACGTTCTGCCATGGCCCTGCAATATGCGGCAAGCACCTTTTCTAAGGGCCAGCCTTTTCTCAAAAGTCGTGTGGCCTCTGTCTTGGCATATACCACACAATTGCTGGATACAGCAGCAGGCTCTTCTCCTTCGTACTCAAATGAACGATCCCCCACATCGGTAATAGCAATACCCAGAAGGTCAGACAAGACTTCCATACCGCGACCTGTACCTGCCGCACATTTATCATTCATGAGGAAATTGGCAACCTTTCCCCTTTCGTCGCACCGGATGGCCTTTATATCCTGTCCGCCCACATCCAGGACCGTTCGAACCTCGGGCCCGTAGATGAAATTGGCCCCTCTGGCATGACAGGCAATCTCGGTAACGGATCGATCGGCCATCGGCACATTGACGCGACCATAACCGGTCCCGGTACAATAATCCAGCCGGTCTTCGGGCATGTCCGTCGCCTCAAGGGCAAAATGCAACACTTTACTTGCACTGATCGGACTGCCCCAACCCGTTCGCATATTACTGTACGCCAATATCTCTTCATCCGCCATGATACAAGCCTGCGAACTCACCGAACCCACATCAATGCCCACCGTTATATATTTAGCCGCCTTCCAGTCTATTTCAGGATTCTTCCAGTTGGATTCTGTCCATCTCCAGTGGTCTTGCTTCTTTTCTTCGGACATTTTTCTGTCCTCCACCGCTCCTTTTATTTTCCGGGTGGATTTAACCTTCTTCACCCGCCACGACCGCTGCCCCAACGGCCTGTCCGTATTCCGGATTTTCAGGGATATAAATCCTTTCAAGGTTCAGTTCTCGACGCATGGCCTCTACAAACCCCGGATTATATCCGACACCCCCTAACATCACCACATCTTCATACACCCCGATTCGACGGATGACCGATACAATCCGGCTCGCCATGGCATCGTGTATCGCCTTACTGATATCACGTTTCTCCGTGTTTGCATGGATCAATCCAACCACCTCGGATTCAGCAAAAATCACACACTGCGCATTCATCGGTATCTTTTTGTTCGATTTTAACGCCAGGGATCCCATCTCCTCAAGCGGCGTCTCAAGCGCTCGGCCCATGACCTCAATAAATCCCCCCGCACCCGCTGCGCATCTCTCGTTAATCTCAAAGTCCACCGGATTGCCATTTTCATCTAATTTGGCGGCGCGGGCCTCTTCGGCTCCCACATCGACAACCGTCCGAGCGTTTGAGAAAAAATAGTGCGCCCCTTTGCCAATGGCCCGGATGTCTTTGATCAGAACATCGGCCAGCTTTATGGAATTGCTCCCGCTTCCCGTGCCGCCGATCCTTTTTAAATCTCCTCGTGAAATCGCCGCATCACCGACCGCCGTGACCAGTGAGTCCTCTGCAGCCTTCTCCAGATCAAAACCCGTCAACACCGACCCTTTGCCGATGATCTCACCATTTTTTAGTATGACCGTCTTGGTGTTCTTCGCCCCACAATCAATTCCTGCAGTTATCATTTTTCTCGAGCCTCATTCTAAGTGAAGATGATCGATTGAAGGTTAAAGATTTTCACAAAATGATTCAATCAAAAATCACCCATTATTTTAATCTGCCTCATCTTTTTGGCTTCTTGCGCCGCTGCTCTCGATTCGGCAACCCCTTTTTTTGAAGCTTCTTTCAAAAGGAAAAGGAGACCGAAGATCTATGTTACATGTTCACAAAATGGCAGCATTCCGGGTTCAACGTATTTTGTCGCCTCAAAAAAAGGAATTTCTTATCCTCGATCATCTGTGCCATTCACGTCATCATGCATTATCCTGCTCTTGACCCACAAACCCAAATTGCATATTCTTAGCTACCCAATAAGAGTTCCCATAACATTTCAGATTTTTGCATAGGTTGGGCATTTTAAACGAAACCGTCATGGGGCGACATCGAAAAGTCACTCAAACAGGTTCTTGCCTGTTAGGCGCTCACTTCTCCATCGCGAAGGGACTCCACCAAGCCCTTTTTACGGCCAGAGACTATGGATGCACGGCTGTTCAGGTGTTCACCAAAAACAGCAGCACTTGGAAAGAAAAAGCCCTTTCCAAAGAAGATATCCGCCAGTTTGAAGAGGCCCGTCAAAAAACAGGCATATGCCACATTGCCTCCCACACCTCCTATTTGATCAATTTAGCGTCCCCTGAAAAGAAAAAATACGATATGTCCTGTGAGGCATTGAAACAGGAACTGATTCGCTGCGCGGCCCTTAAAATTCCCCTTGTCGTCCTCCATCCCGGCTCACACATGGAAAGTGGCGTTGAAGCAGGCATCAAACGGATTGCATCGGCCGTCAACAGGGTCTTTGACGGACTCCCCAAAAACCCCACCCGACTCCTTCTTGAGACCACGTCGGGTCAGGGATTTACCCTTGGCCACACCTTTGAGCAACTTGCCGATATAATGAAAAAAATCGAACTCAAGGATCACCTGGGGGTCTGCCTGGATACCTGCCATATCTTTGCGGCGGGGTATGATCTAAGAACCCAAGCGGCCTACCAAAAAACAATGACGATCTTTGAATCCGTCATCGGGCTCGACCATCTTTACTGGATTCATCTGAATGATTCCATGCGTGAAATGGGGGCACGGGTCGACCGCCATGAACATATCGGGCAGGGATTCATTGGTGAGAAGGCCTTTAGACTGCTGATGAACGACAGCCGGTTCCGCGATGTCCCGAAGGTGCTGGAAACGCCAAAAGGCAAAGGTGAAAAGGACTGGGATCAGATAAATCTGGCAAAGCTCAGGGGATTTTTACGGTAGCGGATATTCCCTGTTTTTCATGACTTATCCTTGTGGATAAAATCAGCGATTCTTTTTAGTAAATCACCTATGCACACCAGAACTACGGCAAAGCAACCTATAGGGACAAATGCGCGGACCGCCCAAACGGGAACACTTCGCAGCCCCACTTCATATTCACCCACAGCGTAAGATTCCGCGACACTTATTATCCCCCCATGCAGCATTGCCGCAAAAAAAAGGAGGGCCAAAAGGGTGCTAAGGACACCCACAGCTCGGCTAAGCCAGAGTGGAAATATCGAGGTAAAAAGTTCCGCCTTGATATGGGTATCCCGATGCTGGACATACGCAAATCCTAAGAAAACCCCTATGAGGACGAGAAACTCGGTGGCTTCCGTAACACCTGAAAGTGACAAGCGCCACGCTCTGAAGAAAAACCCGACAAGAATGGTTAGCAACATCAATAGGATGGTTCCAGTAGAAGCCAGTGCAAACGCTCTTGCCAAGCTACCGAGCATCCCGTCCGGGGGAGTTTTTTTGGTAATTTTCATTGCAGGACACGCCTTGTTGCCTATTTCCCGTATTTCTTAATCCATCTCTCATATGTGCTGGTGTATGCACTTTCATTCTCGTATTTTTTTGCCAAGGCCTTGTAGGAATCGAAAAGATCCTTTCCTGGCAACCCTTTCTTCTCTAAATCGGCGATAAATTCGTCGTGGGTCGGAAGAACAAGGGCTTTCCATTTCTCAACCTGGTCAGGTGACAGTGCATAAAGAGTTGCCTTCCACTCGGTATGCATTTTTTCCATGACCTTATCTTCATCAGCCATCATTATCTCGACCGACTTTCCAAGAACCTCTTTTGAGGCCTGTGAAATTATCTCTTTTATATCAGAAGGAAGTTTATTCCAGGTATGGAGATTCATTGCAGTTTCAACACAGGCGTAGTTACCCATACGGGGGTCCAGCATATATGGTGCCACTTCGGGAAAACTCCGGGTAGCGGCAGAAGCCAGACTCGTATTTGTATAGCCGTCAAGAAGCCCCCGATCCATCGCCTCATAAACCTCTGCTGAGGACATGCTCACTGCCGTAGCGCCGAGCTTTTTTGCCACGTTGGTCATCTTTCCTGCAGTCCTTATTTTGAGCCCCTTCAACTCCTCCAGAGATGCCACCTTATTCCGAAATCCAAAAATATTCGGCCCGAGCATATCGAAAAACAAAAGCTTCAGATTGTTATTTTTCCATTCAGCTTTAAGACCTTCCCGCGTTTCATAAAGCTCACTCATTGCGCGACACGCGGCTTCTGGCTTTTCTGTTATGTACGCCGCTTCGTAAATTCCCGTAAGGGGGAAACTGGCGCGTGTGTAACCGGTCGCCAATAGAGCAACGTCGCATATGCCTCTCCCTGCCGCTTTTGCCAAATCTCTTGCCTTAACCAGACTTCCAGCCCAATAAAACTCGAACTTGACCCTTCCACTGGTTCTCTTTTCGATTTCCTTTGCCCACCACACATTAAATTGTGAGATGGTATTGACCTCCGGAAAGTAGGTCGCGAATTTCAGGACAATAGGTTTTGAGCTTCCCTTCTGTTCACTTCCGCTACACAAGAGCGGAAGAGCCACCATGATCAAAACAGCTATGGTTCCGATGAAAATCGTTCGTCTTTTCATTTTTTCCTCCTTTCAATGTATAAATGTCTCGCAATCTCAATCAACTTTTCTGCACACCATCGCTTACCGGGCTTATCTCTTGTGTGCATTCGAGGCACTGCTTTGGATAAGCCTCCACCCTGTTATGTCCTCCTATTTGTTCCTCAACCCCTCCTTTCTCAAAATAGTTTTGTTTGCTTAATCCCATCCAAACAACACGCCAGCCTCAAATCTATAACTCTATGCCATCTCGCACCCCCTTTTCGTGATTTACGCAAAAATCTTGCTTGGCAACCACAATGCGATGTCAGGAAACATGACCAACAGCACAATTACCATCACTTCAAGAATGAAGTAAGGCACCGTTCCGATAAACACATCCGTAAGGGACACTTCCGGAGGAGATACTGCTTTTACGATGAAGCAGTTAAGACCCACGGGAGGTGTTATCAAGGATAGCTCAATCATTTGAACAATTATCACCCCAAACCAGATAGGATCATAACCCAAAGAGACGACTATTGGCAGAAATATTGGCACGGTCACCACTTGTATGGACATCGGGTCAAGAAACATTCCCAGGGGCACATAAAACGCCAATATCAGGATTATCAAAATCAGCCGTGAATAGGACGACGACGCAATAAGGTTGCCTACATAGGTTGGGACACCTGCCTGTATCAAGAATATATTGAAAAACATGGCGCCAAGAAAAATGACGAATAGGGAACAGGTGACATTCGCTGCGTCTTTCATCGCTTCGGAAACCGCTTCCTTGCGACCTTTCCGTACACGGATCAGCAGCATGATCAGAGCGATTAGTGCGCCAAAAGTCGCTGCCTCAGTCGCGGTAAGGATCCCGAGATATATACCGCCTATCACTACTGCGAAAAGAAGCCCAACTTCCCATAGT
>Ga0180431_10006038_pt1 | contig 14487 bp, 13 predicted proteins | sample SS_ome_11_FD_132459 | JGI IMG/M metagenome (GOLD analysis project Ga0180431, IMG submission 132459) | Hypersaline lake sediment archaeal communities from the Salton Sea, California, USA - SS_1_MS_1 metaG | ecosystem: Environmental > Aquatic > Non-marine Saline and Alkaline > Hypersaline >... | reverse complement strand
TACTATATAATGTGGATTGGTTATGGATTGTCCTTATTGCGGGTACCATGATTCCAGGGTAATAGATTCCCGGGACGTAAACGATGGCGTACGCCGCCGGCGCCAGTGTTTGAGCTGCGGCTCGCGCTTCACCACCTACGAGCGCCTTCAGCCGGCGGGTCTGTTCGTAATCAAGAAGGACGAGAGACGTGAGGAGTTCAGCCGGGAGAAGCTGCTGTCGGGTATACGTAAAGCCTGCGAAAAGAGGCCTCTGCCCAGCGGCACGGCGGATAAGCTGGCTGATGATATAGAAGCTGAGCTTTACCATCTGGGTAAAATTGAGATACCTACGGCTGTTATCGGCGACATGGTTATGGCAAGGCTGAAAAGCCTGGACCATATTGCCTATCTCCGCTTTGCCAGCGTTTACCGCGAGTTTGCCGACATCACGACACTTAAAGAAGAGATAGATTCCCTGGCCACCACGGCGGCAGTTCATCCTGTCGACCAGCTGCCGCTACTCCCGCCTGAAGAGATGGCGCCGGTGAAGAGCCGGCGGAGGGGTCGGCGATGAGCGCGGCTAATCAACCGGGAAACCGACAATCAAGGCCCGTTAATAGGAGCCAGATAGCAAAAATAGTCTTTGCCAATGCCGAGTACATGGGCATACGGGACCGGCGGCTGGTGGAGCGGCTGACAACCCAGGTTATTGAACGCCTGGAGAAGACCAGCGTGGAAAGCCCGCCGGTGCTGCCGGGTATGGAAGACCTGGTGGGAAAGCGCACCCGCCGACAGCAGCGCCTGCCGACCGATGCCGAAATTGAGGCTATGGTGAAGGAAGTCCTGGATGCGGAGAAACCAGTACACGAAGAGGAGGTCAAAGCAGAAATGGAAGCAAACGCTGAAGTAAAATCACAGAAAGAAACCATGTCCGGCATAGACCTTACCGATACCGCTCGTCATGTACTGGAAAAAAGATACCTGAAGAAGGACAAACATGGTAAACCTGTGGAGACGCCCGAGGAAATGTTCCGCAGGGTGGCACGGGCAATCGCCTCGGCGGAGCTTATATATAATCCCAAAGCCGATGTTAAGGCTACGGAAAAGGAATTCTACAGCTTGATGGCTAACCTGGAATTCCTGCCCAACTCCCCGACACTGATGAACGCCGGCCGGGAACTGGGGCAGCTTTCAGCCTGCTTTGTCTTGCCCGTTGACGACTCCATGGAGTCTATCTTTGACGCCGTCAAGTATACCGCCCTTATCCATAAGAGCGGCGGCGGTACCGGTTTTTCCTTCTCCCGGCTCAGGCCGGAAAAGGACAGGGTTGGCTCTACCGGCGGCGTCGCCAGCGGCCCGGTTTCCTTCATCAAGGCATTTGATACCGCCACCGATGTCATCAAGCAGGGGGGAACGCGCCGTGGCGCCAATATGGGCATTCTTAATATCGACCACCCGGACATCATGAAGTTTATAACCGCCAAAGAGGAATTAACCGCCCTGACTAACTTTAATATATCCGTGGCTCTGACCTCTGAATTCATGGAAGCGGTCAAGGCGGGTGCTGAATACGAGCTGGTGAATCCACACACCAAGGAGAGTACCGACAAGCTCAACGCTAAAGAGGTCTTTGACAAGATAGTGGACATGGCCTGGAGGACCGGCGACCCCGGTATTGTCTTTATTGACCGCATTAATGACGATAACCCCACCCCGCACCTCGGCAGGATAGAGAGCACCAATCCCTGCGGCGAGCAGCCCCTGCTTCCCTATGAATCGTGCAATCTGGCTTCCATAAATCTGGCCAGGATGATGCGGAGCACCAACGGGACTGACGAGATTGACTACCCCAAACTGGCAAAAACGGTGAGGACTGCCGTCAGATTCCTGGATAATGTTATTGATGTCAACAGGTTCCCGCTACCGCAAATTGAAGAGATGACCAAGAAGACCCGGAAAATCGGGCTTGGCATAATGGGCTTTGCCGATATGCTGGTCAGGCTCGGGGTTCCCTATAATTCCGCGGAAGCGTTACAGATTGCCTCTGACATTATGTGCTTTGTCAGTGACGAAGCAACTCAGGCCTCCGTAGAACTGGGCGAGGAACGCGGTGTCTTTCCCGCCTTTGAGAGGAGCGCATACGATGTTTCGGATGGACCCCTGGTAAGGAATGCCACTCGCACCACCATCGCTCCCACCGGCACGCTGAGCATGATTGCCGGTTGCTCCAGCGGCATTGAGCCCCTATTTGCCCTGAGCTACACCAAGACCGTCCTCGACGGTACCCCGTTTATAGAGGTGAACCCCTACTTTGAAGAGACTGCCAGGAATGGGGGCTTCTACTCCGAAGAACTGATGCAGAGGCTGGCTGACGGCGCCCACCTCGGCGATATTGAGGGCGTGCCCGACGAGGTCAAGAGCTTGTTTGTTGCCGCCCACGAAATAACCCCGGAATGGCATGTCCGCATGCAGGCTGCCTTCCAGAGGTCTACCAATAATGCCGTCTCCAAGACAATCAACTTTCCGCAAGAGGCTACCCGGGACGATGTCGCCAGAGCGTATACGCTGGCGTATGAGGAGGGGCTGAAAGGGATTACTATCTACCGCGACCGTAGCCGTGATACCCAGGTTCTAACTACCGGCAACAATGAAAAACCTGAAGAAAGCGTAACACGCACCCCCCGCAAGAGGGCGAAGGTAACCACGGGCGTTACGGAAAGAGTTAACACCGGCTGTGGTGCTCTCTATATATCGGTGAACTCCGATGAGCATGGGATTTGCGAAGTCTTCTCCAATCTGGGTAAAGCCGGGGGCTGTGCCTCCGCCCAGCTTGAAGCCACCTGCCGCCTCATCTCCCTGGCACTGCGGTCCGGGGTGGATGTTGCCTCGGTGGTGAAGCAGCTCCGCGGCATCCGCTGCCCATCCATCGCCTGGGAGCAGGGTAAGTCCATCCTTTCCTGCGCCGATGCTATCGCCAGCGTCCTGGAGAAGCACATCAACGATGATGACAAGCCCGGGGTGGAGGACTATGGCCTGGCCAAGAACCTGGCCGGCCAATGCCCCGAGTGCAGCAATATGCTCGTTTACCAGGAAGGTTGCTTCCATTGCCTGGCGTGCGGGTATACGAAGTGCTAGGGGGAAGTATTAGATTATATGAAATCTGTTATTACTGAGATAATACACTTCATCGAAGACCGGAGAAGGGATTGCAATGAAGTCAGGCCACACAGCTCGTTGAAAGGAGCTACCCCAAAGGAGTATGCTGAAATGACCGCTCGACTCTGAACAGTGGTGATGCTAATTACGGGGTAAGGTCATATAAATCTAAGGGTCTTCTTCCCTTTTTGGCAATCTCTTTTCAGTATCACCATTGCCGCCACCAAAGAGCCTGGTACCGTTAGGAACAATTTTATCGGTTCCACCTGCCATTTCCCTGGGACGGGGCCCCGCTTTTCGGCCCCATTTTGGCAACACCGGGTAAAGAGCCCAAGCATATACATCTGGTAATTTTGTCTTTTCAAGCAAAAACACCAGAATAGAAGTGATAACTATGCTAAAAAGAACAACCCCATAGGTTATATTTTTAATCATTTCGCCGCCAACAACTCCCTGCTGCAATGGAATACTGGCTAAAACCACCGCCGCCAATCCTTTGGGTACCATGACAGCCATAACCGAAACGTCTTTGGGTGTCACGGATTTCCTTACCGATAATCTCACCGCAGGCAGGCGAAGGACAAAGGCGACAACCGTCAGTACAAGCCCAACTATAATGAGCCACCCGCTTATCAGCTCAAGAGATATCCCCAGATAAATAAAGAAGAAGGTCTTCAGCAAAAAGGCTATTTCACTAAAAAATATCTTTTCCGTTTCATTGAGGCCAACAGGTTCCTTCGATGTTAGCGCCCTGAAAAAAGGAAAGCGAATCGTCTCGATATTACCAATCGTCACACCAAAAGCAAGAGCCGCAATAGCACCGCTAAAGCCCATGGTCTCTACAATGCCAAATATAACGAAGACAAAGGCCGGCGTGGTAAATATGGCGTTTTTAATAGCACGTACCCTGTTAAGTAGTATCGACCATATGAGGGCCCCTATAATGCCAAAAACTAAGGCGACAAGGAATGAAGCAATCAGATTGCCAGACACCGTGGCAATTTCAAACTTACCCAGCGTATACGCCTGGACCAGCGCGATAGTAATCACAATGCTCAGAACGTCATTCACCGATGACTCCACCGAAAGCAGTGTTTGAGTTTCCTCTCGTATTCTGAGCTGCCGGATAAGAGGAATAACGACCGTCTCTGAAGTAGAACCTACAATAGCTCCTAAAATAAATGCCGGAAGGAGTTCCAAGTCCGTAAGCCAGACCGCAAAACCAGCCACGACGCACATTGTGGAGAAAAAGCTAAGCGGAGCCAGAATCATAGCGCCACTGAGCGCCGAGCGCAGCATCGACAGCCTTAAAGCGATGCCGCTCTCAAAAAGTATGATAATCAGGGTGACGGTGGTGAAAACCGGCCCCACGGCTCCAAATATCGGCGGTGACGCCAGACCCAACACGGGGCCAACGCAGATCCCTATGATAATCAGCAAGATGACATCAGGAATTCTGGTTCGGCTGAATATTCCTGTAAAGAGGTGCGCTAGAAAAACAAGAATGCCAACAAGAGCAATTGCTTGAGCTATGTTCTGCAAAGGATATCCACCCCTTGATTCCGGCTTCTTTCATCAGCCGTATAGCCATATCTGCGAGCATTATGGCACTAGCTATACCAAAGTTCAAGCTTTTTGAGCTACCTGGATTTGCTCAATACGATTCGCCAAATTGCCAGTGAAGCAGCTTTGTGTTATTATTCATAGAGAGCTCCTTGGTAACCGAGATATTTACCTCCGGTGCGTAATTATCTAAAGGTATAGCATCAACTTACCACGCCAGGTTATTCTACCGCAGGCTAAGGAGAGGATGAGCCAGTATGCATGAGTTATCCCTTATGCAAGATATTCTAAGGGCAGCTCTTGATGAGGCCAACAAAGCCAGTGGCAAGCGCCTAGAAGAAATCCACGCCCGGGTGAGAGAGTCGGGGCATCCCATGGAAGCTGATACGCTACAGTCCATGCTGGAGACTTTAGCTAAAGGCACTATCGCCGAAGGGGCGAAGATGAGAATAACCGTCATACCTCCCACCTTAAGGTGCAAGGAATGTGAAGCCACCTTTTCGGCACAGGGCCATACATTGCTCTGCCCGCACTGTAAAAGTGCCAAGCTGGAAGAGCTTGATGCTGATAAAATCGACCTCGAATGCAATTTTGCGGGGTAGATAATGACGGCTGTCCGACTGCCTCTGCCAAAAAATGCGAAGCCTTCTGGTGATATCTTCAGGATAAAAGTCGGTGTCCGCGGCGTGGTGCAGGGTGTCGGTTTCCGCCCCTTCGTTTATCAGCTCGCTACCAGGCATAAACTGAAGGGCTGGGTCTGCAATACCTCGGAAGACGTCAAGGTTGATGTAGAGGGTACGAGAACAAACCTAGACCAATTCCTGTCCGACCTCACCACCCTGGCGCCGCCCCTGGCTCACATTGAGAGCGTCTCGACCGCCAGCAAACCGGCTACGGGCTACGAGCGCTTTGAGATTCGCGACAGCGTCTCACAGGAAGGCAAGTATCAGCTTGTTTCTCCCGATATTGCCACCTGTTCCGCCTGCCTTGAGGAAATTATGTCCCCGGCGGACAGGCGCTACCGCTACCCCTTCACCAACTGCACCAACTGCGGCCCCCGTTTCACAATCATTGAGGACATTCCTTATGACCGTCCCAAGACCACCATGCGCAACTTTACAATGTGCCCCCAGTGTCAGCAGGAATACGATGAACCTATGAACCGCCGCTTTCATGCCCAGCCTAACGCCTGCCCCAACTGCGGCCCCGGTTTACAGCTGGTTGATGGCGGCGGCAACCCTGTCACGAAAGACGATGCATTAGCGACAGCCAGCCAACTGCTCAGGCAGGGCAATATCTTAGCCATAAAGGGCATAGGCGGCTTTCTGCTGGCCTGCGATGCCACCAGTGATAAGGCAATACAACTTCTTAGAGAAAGAAAACAGCGGTATTCCAAGCCCCTGGCAATAATGCTGACCACTATTGAAGAGGTGAAAGAGCACTGTCTGGTTTCCCATGCCGAGGAGGAACTTCTCACTTCCCCTCAGTGCCCCATTATACTCCTAGAATGGAAAGCCGGCCCATCAATCTCACGGCTGGTAGGGCCCAGGCTCAATTACCTTGGAGTGATGCTGCCCTATACCCCATTACACCACGTGCTGCTGAGAGAGACCGGGCTGCCCCTGGTGATGACCAGCGGCAATCTGAGCGAGGAGCCCATCGCCAAGGATAACGACGAGGCGCTAAGAAGGCTCCAGGGAATCGCCGACTACTTCTTGCTTCATAACCGGGACATCTGCGCCCGTTACGACGATAGCGTGACTATCGTAGAGAGAGGTGAACCCCAGATAATTCGCCGCGCCCGCGGTTACGCCCCCTACCCTATCCACCTCCCCTTCAAGGCAAAGCAGGTGCTGGCCTGCGGGGCTGAGCTTAAGAACACCTTTTGCCTCACCAGAGATGAGTATGCCTTTCTAAGCCAGCACATCGGGGACATGGAGAACCTGGAGACACTGGAGCACTTTGAAACCACTATCGAACTCTACAAAAAGCTGTTCCGTATCCAGCCTGAAATTGTAGCCTATGATATGCACCCGGAGTACCTGCCCACCAAGTACGCCAAAGCGATGGCTGCCGAATCTACCGATATAACCTTCGTGCCGGTTCAGCACCACCACGCCCATATCGCCAGCTGCCTCATCGACAACGGTCTTCAGGAATCGGTAATTGGAGTTACCTTTGACGGCACCGGTTTCGGCACCGACGGGCAAATCTGGGGAGGCGAGTTTTTGCGGGCAGACCACCGGGGCTTTGAACGCCTGGGGCACTTCCAGTATGTACCCCTGCCCGGCGGCACCGCCGCTATTGAAAGGCCCTACCGCATGGCTATCAGCTACCTTCTCAGCCTGCTGGGAAAAGACGCTTTAGATAAGAACCTCTCCTTCTTGAGTAGCGTGGACAGTATTGAGCTCAACCTTATCCAGAAACAGATTGAGCAGGGCATCAACTCACCGCTGGCCTCCAGCTGCGGCCGGCTTTTTGATGCCGTATCAGCCCTGATTGGGGTAAGGGGCAGGGTGGACTATGAAGCCCAGGCAGCTGTTGAGCTGGAGATGGTCGCTGATAAAAGCGAGACCGGCAGCTACCCCTTCTCCATCATAGAGCAAAACGGCATGAATATAGTGCACTTTGATGAGCTCTTCCAGGCTATTATCAAAGACCTCGACAAAGCGGTTTCCCCGGCGGTTATCTCGGCCAGGTTTCACCGCACGGTGGCTCAGATAGTGAAGCAAATGTGCCGGCGCCTGGCGGACAGGACCGGCATCAACAAGGTGGCCTTGAGCGGCGGGTCATTTCAGAATCGCCTGCTCTTAAGGCTGGCGATAGCGGCTCTGGAGGAGGCCGGGTTGAGTGTGCTGACTCACCACGAAGTCCCGACAAACGATGGCGGAGTATCCCTGGGACAGGCGGTTATCGCCAATTTCGCTGAAGGAGATGCTGACTAACCATGTGTCTGGCAATCCCCGCCCTGGTCAAATCCATAGACGGGCTGCAAGCCGATGTTGAGGTAGGCGGAGTGGGCCGCAGGATAAGTATCTGGCTCACCCCGGAGGTCAAGGCGGGGGACTACGTGCTGCTGCACACGGGCTATGCCATCAATATCATTGATGAAGCCGAAGCCAGGGAAACACTCAAGCTACTGGAAGAGATGACGAGCCAAAGTTAATGGCAGGGACGTTCTGAAAAATGAGATTCATGGACGAATACCGCAATGCCGAGCTGGGTAAGCGCCTTATAGAACGGATTCGTAATCGTTCGACAAAGCCGACAAGACTCATGGAGTTCTGCGGAGGGCATACGGTAACCATCTTAAAGCACGGCATCCGCCAGCTTTTACCCCCCAATATAGAGATGCTCTCCGGCCCCGGTTGCCCCGTCTGTGTTACCGCCAACGCCGACCTGGACAAGGCCATCGCCCTGGCTCGCCTCCCCGATGTTATCATTACCACCTTCGGTGATATGATTAGAGTGCCCGGCAGCTACTCCAGCCTTCAGCAGGCCAAGGCCGAGGGCAGTGACATACGCATAGTGTACTCCACCCAGGACGCCCTCGAAATCGCCCGGCGCAATCCGTCAAAATCCGTTGTTTTCATCGGCATCGGCTTTGAGACCACCACCCCGACCGTCGCGGCTTCTATCCTGGAAGCGGCACAAGAAGGTATCGGCAATTATTACGTCCTTTCTCTGCACAAGCTGTGCCCCCCCGTGATTAAAGCTCTTCTTGACTCCGGTGAAGTAAGGCTTGATGGCATCGTTTGCCCCGGTCACGTCAGCACCATCATTGGTTCCCGTCCCTATCACTTCATACCTCGCGACTATGGTATTGCCTGCGTCGTCTCCGGCTTTGAGCCCCTGGATGTCCTTCTTTGCGTTGACATGCTGGTGGCGCAGATCGAGAGCGGGGAGCCCAGGGTTGAGATAGCCTACCGCCGCGGGGTCAACCCTGACGGTAACCAGCGGGCTCTCGAAGTTATGGCGCAGGTCTTCGAGCCCTGTGAAGCCAACTGGAGGGGGATGGGAAAAGTCCCCGGAAGCGGGCTAAGCATAAGGAAGGAATACCGGCACTTCTGCGCCGAATACAGCTTCAAGATAGAGTTGGAACCGCCCTGTGAGCCTGAGGGGTGTCTGTGCGGTGAGATATTGCGCGGGATTAAGACACCCGCCGACTGCAAGCTCTTCCGCGGGGCGTGCACTCCGGAACACCCGGTGGGCCCGTGCATGGTTTCCTCGGAAGGCAGTTGCTCTGCCTACTACCATTACGGAGAGGGCGATGGAAGATAAGATTCTGCTGGCACACGGCAGTGGCGGCAAGCTCAGCCACGACCTTGTGGAGAAATATTTCGTTCCCCTGCTCAAGAACCCCCTGCTGGATAAACTGGATGATTCAGCGGTTCTCGAATTGAGTGGTCGTCTCGCTTTTACCACCGATAGCTATGTGGTCAGTCCCATTTTCTTCCCCGGTGGCGATATCGGCAAGCTGGCGGTATGCGGCACGGTCAATGACCTGTCCATGAGCGGGGCGGCGCCCCTTTACCTGAGTCTGGCGCTGGTCATAGAGGAGGGTCTGCCGGTAGCCGACCTGCAAAGGGTGATGACCTCGATTCAAAAAACGGCTGAGGAGGCTGGGGTAAAGGTGGTCACCGGCGATACCAAGGTGGTGAACCGGGGCAGCGCCGATAAGCTTTTCATCAATACCGCCGGGATAGGGCTTATCCCCGCCGGAGTGGACATCTCTGGTTCCAAGGCCAGACCCGGCGATAAGGTAATCCTCAGCGGCAACATCGGCGACCACGGCATTGCCGTCATGAGCCAGCGTGAAGGATTGCAGTTCTCGTCTCCGGTGGAAAGCGATTGCGCCCCCTTGAATAAACTGGTATCCGAGATGCTAAAGGTATCCAGCCGCATTAACTGCCTGCGCGACCCCACCAGAGGCGGACTGGCCAGCACCCTCAATGAACTGGCTAACCAATCAGGCATGGGTATCAGAATAGAAGAAGATGAAATACCGGTGCAGGATGCGGTGCGCGCTGCTTGTGAGCTCCTGGGCTATGACCCCCTCTATGTGGCTAACGAGGGGAAGCTGGTAGCCGTGGTTCCCGAACCGGATGCAAAACAGGTACTGGCTACCATGCGCCGTAACCAGTATGGCGCCCGGTCAGATATTATCGGGAAGGTGGTGGGCGAACATCCGGGACGAGTGGTTATGTCAACTCACCTCGGGGCATCCCGCGTCGTAGATATGCTCGTCGGCGAACTTCTTCCCAGAATATGCTAGGGCGTTCAGGCAGCAGGATATAACTAAAGCCTCACCTTACTTCAGCTGTTTTTCCACCCTCTCGAGCAGCTCCTCAGGCCTAACAGGCTTATCGATATAGTCCTCAGCCTCAAGTGTCAGCCCCCGACTGGCGGCAATGGAGGTTTCACCACCCTTGTCAGCGTAGCTGGTCAGCATAATAACCGGAATTTCACTGAGTTCGGTATCCTTTTTAAGTTCCTCGGCGGCAGTAAACCCGTCTTTTACCGGCATGATAACATCCAGGATGATTAAATCGGGTTTTTCTGCCCTTGCCTTCTGCAATCCCTCATTCCCTTCATAGGCTACTATCACCTCGTAGGGCTTGCTTTCCAGAACAATCCTTGTCGCCTCTACAAAATCAACATCGTCATCAATAAGAAGAATCTTAACTTTCTTTGTCATGTTAATACCTCTCCTATCGCTCTTTAGGACTCAGGTTTTTTCCTTTTCTGGAGGAGCTTCTCCACTCGCTCCAGCAGAATATCCGGGGCGATTGGTTTTTCCACATAGTCGTCTACCTCAAGTGTAAGCGCGGTTTCCAGCTCATACCGCCGGCGGCTGGCTTCCTCTCTGACCGAGCTCAGAATTAAAATCGGTATCTCCCTGTACTTGGCCCATCTCGCATCCTGAAGCTCTTTCATTACCGCAAATCCGTCCATCTTGGGCATGAGAAGGTCAAGCATCATCAGATCCGGCTTCTCTGCTTTCAGGTTTGCCAAAGCTTCCACCCCATCTTGGGCAGTCACAATTTGATACCCGCGAGATTCAAGAATTATGGTTATGGCATCTCGCATATCCGGGTCATCATCAACTACTAAAATCTTTTCCGGCATTTTTACCTCCCTCGCATTATGACATAGGCATTGTGTGAAATCCAGTCTTTCCCGTTATTTTACTACTTCTTACCAACTGGCACAAAGTTCTTGGGCAGGGTGAAGGTAAACCTGCTTCCCCTCGCCGATTCATCATCAGGGTTGGGGCTCTCTGCCCAGATTCTCCCCCCATGAGCTTCAACAATTCTTTTCGCTATGGAGAGACCCAACCCGGTGCCTTCCTTGGTCGGCTCGATACCTCGATAGAAATCATCAAATATCTTGGTCAGGTCCTCGGCAGCAATGCCGATGCCCGTATCCATTACCTCCACCTGAATATCACTGGCACGATTCCTAATTCGCAGTCTTACTACGCCCTTCTCCGGAGTAAACTTGATTGCATTAGCCAGCAGATTAGTCATTACCTGCTGCAGGCGCGCCCCTGAAGCTTTAATTTGAGGCAGTGTTCTGGGCCTCTCCACCTTTAGCACTATCTTCTTTTCTTTAGCCAGACCACGTACATTATCAAGCGAGTCTCTCACCGTCTGTGACAGAGAAACCTTTTCAAACTCGGTTATCATCTGCCCCGCTTCAATTCGCGAGATATCCAGGAGGTCGCTAATCAGGTGCAACTGTTCCGTGATTCTCGTGCTGCTTCTCTCCAGCATGTGTTTTTGTTTGTCTGTCATCTCCCCGGCAAAGCCACCTGTCATCAGCTGAAGATAGCTCTGGACTGCCGAGAGGGGAGCTTTTAAGTCGTGAGCCACTACCCCCAGGAAGCGGAGCAGGTGTTTTCTGCCTTCTTCCAGCTTGGTTAGCTCTTTAGTAGCCTCTCTCAAGTCTTTTGTCTTTTCCCTGATGGCGCTGTCCTTCAGAGAAACCAGTTCTCGCTGCTGCCTCCTCAGTTCTCTTGAGAGGTTGGTGACCATATAGGCAGCAGCATAGAGGCAGGTAGCCAGAGCGACAAGGATACCCAGGACATACGTTCCCTGTTCATATCGATTGACAAAGATGAACCCCTCTAAATGGACGTGGGGAATTACCCCGTTATACTCCAATCCCACCAGCAACAGGACAAGGAGTATAGCCACACTCGCTACGACATAGGCTACCCGGTAATGAAGCAGTATCCCGGCGATAATCACATGAAAGACAAAATAAAAGATAAAGGGATTCTCTATCCCACCCGTAAAGTGAAGCAGTACCGTAAGCACTAATAAATCGAGAAAGATATGGAGATTGCCAATAGCTCTGGCCTGCGCCACCAATGGGGAGGTCGCTTTTGGTAACATAAGTAAGCGCCTCAGTGGCAGTTGTAGTGGCACAACCAAGCCTTTAGGTCGTGACTCGCCAGCTTCGGTTTTAAGGTCACGTGCCTGGATGAAAAGGATGAGATTATACCAGGCCATAATAGCCACTATGATGTATATGGGCAATAAAGAGAAGTGGATATTGAATACCTGGGTGGCCAACAGGCTGGCAACGAGGACACAGCCAATCGCTATCCACCTCATGGTCACAAAACCACCAAGCCTGGTGACCAGAGTAGACTCTTCGGGCGAGAGCTCAGGACTCGGTTTCCCCTTCGGGCGTGACCGAGCGGTTAACTCATTAGCCATAGCCTATTCTAAGTGTTATCCCAGCAAATGGTCAAGTTACAGCCCGGCGGCATCAAGCACTTCGGGAACTTTCTTTTCCCAGCCGATAGCCATGATGTGCACTCCCTGGCAAAACGGCTTCATCTCTTTAATCAGGCGAGCGGCAATCTCAATGCTTTTCTGTGCCTTGCTTTCGGCTTTATCCATTTCATCTATCAGATTATCAGGCACATGCACCCCGGCAACATTCTTATTCATAAACCGGGCCATACCTGCCGACCTGAGCATCACAATACCCACCAGTACCGGCACTTCGAGATAGGCTACCGCCTTCATGAATTCCTCGAACTTCTTCGGCTCGTAGACCGCCTGAGTCTGGAAAAACTGCGCCCCTGCTTTCACCTTTTTCTCCATCTTGATAATCTGGGGTTCCACGGGGTCAGCTCCCGGGGTTACGATTGCCCCAAGACAGAACTTGGGAGACCCTTTTAGCTCATTACCGGCAAGGTCCTTCCCCTGCTCCAGTTCTTTAGCCGCCATTAGCAGGGAAACCGAATCAAGGTCAAAGACAGACTTGGCCTGGGGATGGTCACCAAGAGCCACGTAATCGCCGGTGAGGCAAAGCACGTTCTCTACTCCCATAATATAAGCACTGAGCAAATCAGACTGCAGTGCGATGCGATTTCGGTCACGGCAGGTCATCTGCAAGATAGGATTCAGTTCCTTTTCCTTGAGAAGGCAGCAGGTAGCCAGAGAACCCACCCTCATTACCGAGCTCTGCTGGTCAGTGGCATTGATACCATCAACCCTCCCGCGCATCAGTTCGGCATCAGCCAGCATCTCCTCAATATCCACACCCTTGGGTGGCCCGACCTCGGCGCTAACTACAAACTTGCCTTTCTTCACTAGTTCAGCTATATTCATTTTACGATAGCCTCCTTCTCCTCCCTTTCCAGTGCCCACATTATGGTAGTCCTCAATTCCTTAGGCGGCCGCATCTTACTATAGTCCTTTGGACTAAGCATGGTTTTCATCTTATCCAGGCGGTTGAGCTTCTTGAGCCGCTCATATATCAGATGCCAGCCGCAGTCCCGGCTATCCGGTTCAAATTCACACTTACCGTCCTTGGCGCCGCCGCAGGGACCGTTAATTAAGCCTTTGGTGCAGGCAGTCAGAGGGCAGATGCCACCGGTATAATCCAGAAGGCACTCGCCGCACTCAAGGCAGCGCTCCTCACCCCGCCATTCTCCCCGGGAACCGCCAACATTAATGGTGTTACAAGCCGGGTGAGTTACCTTATCAACCACTTTGGCGGTGGCTTGCACCCCCAGGCCGCAGGTCATAACCAGAAGGGAGTCAGCCGAGTCTATCTCTTCTTCGTGCGGCTTCAAACTGAACTTCACCAGGGCCTTGTCACAGAGGAAATCAACCACGGTGTATCCAGCCACTTTTTTGCCTTCCTCTTCCAGCCTCTGCTTCATCTCCATAACCTGAGCTTCCCCGCCGGTGTGGCAGGCTTCGGCACAACCTTTGCAGCCAACCAGGAAAATACACCGCTCTCCTTCCAGGGACTCCAGGATTTCTGGCAAAGGTTTTTGCTCGGAAATTATCATTTCCTCAAATCTCCTTTCTTAGAGTCATCAGGGTAATCCGAAGTAATTTCTTCTAAAACTACTTTGATAATCTGGGGGACTCGCCGTTGCAGCTTTTCTGACAGCTCCAGCCCCAAATTCATATCGTCAGGCTCGACGCCGATGATGACTACCTCCCCGGGCTTCTGCCCGAACCGTTCCGTCATCCACAGCTCTTGCAACAGATTCATCTGATGCAGTGATGTGAGCATCTCATTATCCAGTCTGACATCTTCAGGACGGAACCGGTAGATTGCCCCGGGCTCGCCTCCTCCCTGCACAGCGTCAACGACGACCAGCTTGTCAACTTCTCCGATGGAGGCAACCATATCCGGTAAAGTGCCCCCGTCTATTATCTCCAGCTCCATGTCACCGGGTAAAGGCGTTTCCTGCAGGGCCTGAGCAACATGCACTCCGATTCCCTCGTCCTTGAGCAACAGATTGCCCATACC
>Ga0180431_10006036_pt1 | contig 14488 bp, 9 predicted proteins | sample SS_ome_11_FD_132459 | JGI IMG/M metagenome (GOLD analysis project Ga0180431, IMG submission 132459) | Hypersaline lake sediment archaeal communities from the Salton Sea, California, USA - SS_1_MS_1 metaG | ecosystem: Environmental > Aquatic > Non-marine Saline and Alkaline > Hypersaline >... | reverse complement strand
CGGGGTTCCAGGAGATGCCTTCCTTCAACGAGTCAACACCCATCTGCAGGTACTTCTGCTGCAACTCCGGGTCGTCGGTCTCGACATACAGATTGTAGGCCAGATGCCAGGCGGTGACGCGCCACGGCTCGAGCCAGTGCGGGTCGAGCAGCGTAACGAGCCTCATCAGCCATAGAGCCTTGACCTCCAGCGCCTCGCCCTTCGACCAATACTCATGTGTCTTCATCCACAGCATGGTGGCGGCAACTTCGCGAAAGCCTCCGAGCGCCGCGCCGACAATCACGCCGGTCACTCCCGTAACGGCTAACTCTGTGTCACCTGAACTCCCACGCGCCACGATCTGAAACCATGGCGTCGGCTGTTGCAGCCCTAGCACCAACCGGTCATATTCTACGGCTCTGTCAAGCGGCTGAATGGCGACGAGCAAGACTATAATCGCCAGCCAGCCGACAACCTTGTAGGTCTTCATACTTGGCAACTCCCCAGTCGTGTGGGTAGTGCTACACCTCGCGCTCATTGAACACGAGGTAGCCGATAAGCAAGACGACGATCAGGTACGCCACGCCCTGTCCCATGGCCTTGAACAACATGCTCCACGGCGTGTAGGTGCCGCTGAGTATCGCCTCGCGAATATCGAATATCTCGAAATGAGGCAGGATCTTATACGCGGCGCCGAGTACAATCTGCGCAAACTTCGAGGCGCCCCGGTCGGGGTCTGAAAGCTGCTGGAAGAAGTCGCTCATCTGGCCGACGAAGTAGATGAAGAAAGTGAAGATAACCGACATAATCCAGGTGAATATCGTGGCTGCGACGACGGCGATCCCCAGCACCAGGAAGGCCTCAAAGAAGCTCAATACAACGGCCTTAGCGATATTCGAGTACATGGACTGCAGGATCAGGGCGTCCTCGGGTTTCGCGGCCTGGAAGGCAGGCGCTTTGAGCGCGAAGACGATATAGAAAGCCACGCCCATCAGCAGCATGTTGAATAGCACCGTCGCGGCGCCACCGATAAATTTACCAAAGAGGAACTGTGCGCGGCTGACGGGCTTGGCCAGGATCGTGTGGATGGTGCGGCGCTCGATCTCGTCAGGAACGAGTCGGGTGCCGAGAAACACGGCAATGAGCATCCCGAAGAAGCGGATAGCGCCGAGGCCGGTATCCACCATCATCTTCAGCTCCGCTCCGGGCTGCAGGTAAGCAAAGACCCAGGAAGAGCCGATGATGAGAATGGCAAAGACCAAAATCCCGTTCAGGAACCGTCGGCGCCAGGCCTCGTGAAAGGTCGCTCTGGCTACTCGGAGCACTGGACGCATTATTCGTTGCCTCCCACGGCATCTATGAATACCTCTTCAAGTGTACGCTGATGTGCGCCGAGATCCTCGATCGTGGCGCCGGCTGCCGCTGCCTGCTGGGCCACATCAAGGGCCGCAGACTGATCGCCGAAGAATGCAGTCAAGCGCCCACCTTCAGCGATTTCCGTCGCGATCTCAGCCGCCTGCAGTTGCTGTATCAACTCCTCCGAAACATTCGAGAGCAACAACCGGTATTCGTCTTGGATGCGCAGGAGCTCGTCAACTCGACCTGTCTCGCACACCTCGCCCTGGTTCAGAATAATCACCCGATCGCACAGTGGCTCCATATCCTTGAGCAAGTGACTGCACAAAAACACCGTCTTGCCCTCGTCACGCAGGTTCAGGATCAGCCGGTGCATTTCCATTGCGCCGATCGGGTCCAGGCCGGAGGTGAGTTCATCGAGGAAGAGCAGGTCAGGATCATTGATCATGGATTGCGCGGCACCGATACGCTGCCTCATCCCTCGGGAGTAGTCGCGCACCCGGATGAAGCGCCGGTCCCACATCCCCACCAGATGCAGCAACTCCTCGATCCGGGAGGACAGTTGACTGCCACCCATGCCGAACAGCCCGCCGTAGAACCTCAGCAACTCGATGCCATTGAGGTGTTCGTAGAAGTAGGGGCCCTCAGGTAGGAACCCGACACGCTCTTTGTAGGCGTTACTGCCTAGTGGGTAGCCGAACACCTCACCTGTTCCCGAGGTCGGCATGATTAGACCCAGCAGCAGCTTCAATGTAGTGGTCTTGCCGGACCCGTTGGGCCCCAGCAAGCCAAAGACCTGTCCCTCCTCAACCTCGAAAGACAGGTCAATCAGCCCTACTGGTCGCCCCGTTGCGTCATGAGAATAGACCTTCGCAAGTTTTTCAGTCTTGATGGCCAGACCTATGGTACAACACCTCCTCTGGGCCTCGACACAGTCGCCGGCCCATCTGATGACATGCCTTAGCGTGACAATTCTAACAGGTATAACGCACACATTGTCTGCCGGAGTTCCCGGCCCGCTATTATAGCAGAAAAAGGTTTCGTGTGCTACCAGTGCGCGACAGGGGCTGCAGGCACCGCGCCGCGCTTGCCCGTCCCAAGTTTACGTTTCCCTATGGTATGAAGAACCGCATGTGTGGTAACATAGGCCCTGTTGTCACCAGGAGACAAGCATGAAACAGCTAACACTTATCGCAATTCTCTGGCTGATGGTACTTGCCACCCTTAGTACTGCCTTGGCAGTGCCCGAGATTCTCTGGGATTTTGAGAGCGGTGACGGTGAGTGGAAAACGAGTGATGTTGACGCCGGCAATATCTCTGTGGGCATCGCAGGCGGCGGTGCAGGTAACAGCGGGCATGCTCTCGCAATCGCCGGCAAGGTCCCCAAATCATTCGGCGCAAAGTGTCGCCCATGGCACAACTGGCGCGGCCTCACAACTCTGCAGTTCGACATCAAGGTCCCGCAGGATGCGCCTCGCGAACTCGACCTCTACGTATATGTCAAGGACAGGCAATACCTCTGGTTCCAGACTGCGCCGCTCCATGACATGAAGACTGGCAAGCAGTTGCGCCAGTTCACCCCCGGCAAGTGGGCCACCTTCACCCTCGATATCTCCGAGGATTCCACGGTCTGGGAACCGGGCGGCCACGAACGCTCCTGGGACCGGGTGCTATACTATCCCCGCGAGTTCGGCTTTCGCTTCTTTTCCGCCAAGCAATGGTCCGGCGTCGTGCTGCTCGACAATATCCGGCTGTCCGGCGATGAGCCGCCCGTCGGCCCGATGAAGAACGGCAAACCCGGCCCCGGCCAGGGTACGCTGGACGCACGCGCCAATACCGACCGCCTCAAAGTGTACCAGAAATTCGAGCTCACTTTCGATATGGACCGCGACTATGAGAACCCCTTCGATCCGTCGGTGGTTGATGTGGCGGGCCATTTCCTTTTGCCTGACGGCACGCGCCGGGAAGTGCCCGGCTTCTACTATCAGGATTACCGCCGGACGCGGACGGAGGAGGGGTGGGAGAAGCTGATCCCCGTCGGCGCTCCCTGCTGGAAGGTCCGCTTCGCACCCGGCCAGGCGGGGGCCTACAAGTGCTTCGTTCAGCTCAGCGATGCTCTCGGCCAGTACCGCAGCCAGGAGTTGACCTTCACTGCCCTCGCCGATCACAAGCAGCCCGGCATGGTTCGCATCTCAAAGCAGGACCCACGCTATTTCGAGTTCGAGAACGGTGACTTCTTCTTCCCCACTGGCATAAACATGCGCGACGGCGGCGACCACGCCCAGAAACAAAATGGCACCTACGACTTCGACTACTACTTCGACCGCTTCCAGGAAGAGAAGCTGAACTTTGTCCGCACGTGGATGTGTGGCTGGTGGGTGGGCATCGAGTGGTCCGATGAGTACCACTCGCGCTATGATGACGTCGGCCGCTACTGCTTATACAACGGCTGGCGCTTCGACTACATGCTCGATTTGGCTGCAGAGCGCGGCATCTACCTCGAGATCACCCTGAACAGTCACGGCCAATTCCGCCGCGATAAGTTCGACGCCGAATGGGGGTACAACCCCTATTCGGTCAAAAACGGCGGCTTCGTCGCGAGTCCGGCCATGTTCTTCCGCTCCACAAAGGCCAAAGAGATGATCGAACAGCGCAACCGCTACACCGTCGCACGCTGGGGATACAGCCCGAACATCATGTCATGGGATCTCGTCAATGAAGTGGACCTCTCGGAGGGCTACAACAAGCCGGAGGTTGCAGCGTGGCATGCGGAGATGGCCCGCTACATCAAATCCGTGGACATCAACGACCACCTCATTACCTCCCACATCTGTCTGTACTGGGGCTACGGCACGGAGCTTTGGGACTTGCCGGAGATCCAGTACGTCCAGGCTGACGCCTACTGGAAGCGGGAGAGCGAAGAGGGGATGAACGAGTGCTGGCAGGCCCGCCGGCACTACAACAAGCCCTTCCTGTTCATCGAGTATGGCCCTCAGACTGCATCTCTGCCGATACCGGAGAACAACTGGCAGCGTGACTTCCGGGTCGGCATGTGGGTATCGAACCTGATCCCATCCGCGGCGCCGGGACAGTTCTGGTATCACCGCGAGTGGCAGCAGTATGGCCTCTACGAGTACCAGAAGGGCCTGCTGGCTTATAACGATGGGGAGGACCGCCGCGGGATGCGCCTGCAGACCGTATCCGCAAAGGCGACCTCCGCGGGGCCCAACGAGATCACCGTCCAGGCCATGAGTAACGGAGAGTACGCCTACTTCTACGCCTACGATTTTGCCAACATGCTCCAGCCATCGCCGGAAGCCGTACCCGCCGCACGCCAGATAGACGCTGCCGAAGTGATGATCGGGGGCTTCAAGCCGGGACGCTACCTCGTGGAATACCGAGACACACTGACAGGTGAGATCATCACTGCCAACGAAGTAACGGTATCAGGGGCTGCCTTGAAGGTTGCCCTGCCGCATTTCGCTCAGGACATTGCTGCAAAGATCAAACCAATGTAAGAGTCGTTATCTCGAAAGGAGCAAGGCACAAACCAATGATCGACACAAAGGAATTCAAGCAGGTAGCCAAGGCCATGGGTGCAGACCTCGTCGGTATCGGGACACCGGACCGCTGGGAGGGAGCCCCGATCCAGATGGATCCACGCCAGATCATGCCCGAGGCCAAATCCGTCATCGCGTTTGGTTTCCGCATCATGCGCGGGAGTCTGCGCGGCGTCGAAGAGGGCACATTCTTCAGCAACTACTCATCAATGGGTTACGGTGGCCTCAACTGGCTGTACATCCCTCACACCATGATCAACATCGCCAAGTACATCGAGGACTACGGCTATGAGGCAATCCCTCTTGGCCATCTCAGCCCTTGGCGCGCGATAGACAACGAAGGCGGGCTGCGTGAGCACTACAGCCGTCCGGTGGAGCCCGGCAAGCCCGCCCCTGACGTGATGGTTCATCACCGCGTCGCCGCGTTTCTGTGCGGGCTGGGCGAAATCGGATACTCGAAGGTCTTCTTGACTCCCCAGTTCGGACCCCGGCAGCGCCTCGGCGTCATGCTTACTGAGGCCGAGTTCGAGCCCGACCCCATCTACGACGGCCCGCAGTTGTGCGACCGCTGTATGAAATGTGTCGCCGAATGTCCCGGCGACGCCATTAGTCCTGATAAGACCGTCAAGGTTACTATCGCCGGCCACGAACTTGAGTGGAATGACCTTGACTGTACGCGCTGCGGTGTCTATTTCCGTGGTGGTGTCTATACTGAGGACGGGGAGACCGGGGAGTACCTGAGTGCCGAAGGCCGCGATGATGTCAAGCCCGGTCCCATCTCGCCCTTCTATCGCAAGCCGAACACTATCTACGAACACGGCCAGGCGATATGTGGTGCCAAGGGCTGCATTCGCGCCTGCATGATCCATCTCGAGGAGCGCGGCGTTATCGCGAACAAGTTCCAGACGCCGTTCCGGCGCAAGAAGCTCTGGACGGTGGACTGGACAGATGAATCTGAGGCGCAGATGCCGGCGGGGCAATAGCATCGGCCCACACGCCGGCATGACCGTGCTTATAATGACATGATTCCCCAGGAGTTTTTGCCATGCAATTTGCTGTCGGCTACCAGCTTCCCGATGCCGAGGAGGAGTCTCTGGTAGAGGTCATCGCCGACTACCGGGAGGCAGTCGCTGAAATCTATTTCCCGTGGGCTGATATGCCTTCCGGGCGGGCGGCTCTGGCAACCCGGCGCGGCTATACCGACTGGACTGCCCAGCACCAACTCCTCCATGACCTGGCGGTTCTTCGCGAAATGGGGCTTCGCCTCGACTTGCTCTTCAACGCCAACTGCTACGGCGGCCGCGCGATCAGCCGCTGGCTTGAGAACCAGGTCTGCTCGGCGCTCGATTGCCTTGGCGAAGCCGTCGGTGGCGTTGACATCGTCACCACAACTTCGCCCTTCATCGCCCATGTCGTCAAACAGCACCACCCTCAGGTCGAGACACGCGCCTCCGTCAATATGCGCATCGGCACCGTCAAAGGCATGCAGTATTTGGCCGACCTCTTTGACAGCTATCATGTCCAGCGCGACAACCAGCGGAATCTGGAATATCTGGCTGACTTGAAGTCATGGGCCGACGAGAACGCCAAGCGCCTTGTGCTGCTGGCGAACAGTGGTTGTCTCGCCTTCTGCTCCGGCCAGACGTTCCATGACAACATGGTGGCACACGAGGCGGAAATAGACGAGACGGTGAATGTAACCACATGGGAAGCGCATACCTGCCGGCGGTTCCTCGAAGATCGCGCAAACTGGGTTGCTATACTCCAGAGCACCTGGATCCGCCCTGAAGATATCCACCGCTACGAGGGTTTGTGCAGTGTGGCGAAATTGGCCACGAGAATGCACGCCCGACCGCGCCTGGTCATTGACGCCTACGCGCGTGGCAGCTTCTACGGTAATCTGTTAGACCTTTGCGAACCCGGCTTCGGCCCGGCTCTCGCTCCCTACGTCATAGACAACAGCCGCTTCCCTGCCGACTGGTTCGCCCGCACGAGTTCCTGCGACCACCGCTGCCACCGCTGTGACTACTGCGCGCACGTGCTTGACTTGGCCCTGATCAATGCCCAGCAGGCCCCCTAGGTTATAGTTCAGCACTTTGCAGCGTTATTCTGAGCGTGGTTAGATGTTGGTGCGCTACTTGTGGCTTGGGCAAGGCACCGAAGACTCCATCGCCATAAAAGCTAACCTCAACTGACGGCCTCGTTCTATAGGGTAATCCCGAACAATAAGTTGGCGCAGTAAGAATCATAGGAGGAACTTATGGGTTCTATCAATGACCGTGTAAAGATGGGATGGGCGCAGGCTGACATAACGCCCGACCAACCGGTGGTGCTCGCGGGCCAGTTTCACGCCAGGGTCTCCAAGGGGATCATGGACCCGGTCACGGCTACTGCATTCGCCGTTGAGGCGTTCAATGACACCGGGCCACAGGGGCAGGTGGTTATGGTGAGTTGTGACCTCGCCTCGATTGGCAATGAACTGCGGGATGCCGTACGTGAACGCATCCAGGCCGCTAGCGGGGGGCTCGACCCCTTCAGCGTATTCATCGGCGCCACACACACTCATTCGGCACCCGATGCCAGAATCGTGCCATACGGTATGGAGCAATACGGAACCGAGTACAAGCGGCTGGTATCGGACCACGGCGGTTCTGCGAACGCAAGCAGAGCTGGGATGTGGCCGGACATCGGGCTTGAGGTAATGTCACCGGCGGATTACCTCGAGTTTGCCGTGGGCCGTATTGCCGACGCAGTGCTGGAGGCGTGGGAGAAGCGCGAACCCGGCGGCATTGCATACGGGCTCGGACACGCCGTCATCGGCCGCAATCGTCGCCTGACCTATCGCGATGGGACAAGCCAGATGTACGGCAAACCGGGGACGCCGGAATTCAGCCATGTTGAGGGCTATGAGGACCACTCCGTATATGCCATGGTGACCTATGACCAGGATCAGAAGATCACGGGGATGGTCGTCAACGTCCCCTGCCCGTCACAGGTCAGCGAGCACATCTACCAGATAAGCGCCGACTACTGGCATGAGACGCGGGTGGAACTGCGCAAACGCTTCGGCAGCGACCTGTTCATACTGCCACAGTGCGCTCCCGCCGGAGATCAGTCGCCGCATGTGCTGATAGGAAGGCGTGCGGAGGAACGCATGTGGCGACTCAAGGGCAGGGACACCGACCAGAACGCGCCGCGTCAGGAAATTGCACTGAAGATCGCCGATGCGATCAGCGACATAGTGCCCTATGCGGAGAAGGAGACCGACTGGACCCCGCCATTCCAGCATGTATGCGAGACGGTGGACCTCCCCCGCAGGATGATATCGGAACAGGATGTTGAGGACGCGCTCGAGGAAGCCCGCCCGTTCAGGGAGCAGTACGAGAAGCTTGTGGCCGAACTCGAGAGCAATCCCGAAATCCGCAAGACCCCAAGATGGTACACCGAGATCACAAAGGCCTACAGGAGGATGGAGCGGGGCAAGAGAGTCAGGACGCGCCTTGAGCTGCAAACGGCCAATCCAGACATGCCGATAGAAGTGCACGTTGTCCGCCTCGGGGATGTCGCGTTTGCGACCAATCCATTTGAGCTTTATCTCGACTATGCGCTACGGATCCGAGAACTCAGCGAGGCCGCCCAGACCTTCCTGATACAGAAGGCGGGCTGCAACGGCACATACCTGCCAAGCAGGCGCTCGATTGCCTGTGGCGGGTACGGCTCGGTGCCGGCAAGCACCGACATCGGCCCCGACGGCGGCGACAGGCTCGTCGAGTGGACGGTAGACACCATCAACAGAATGTGGTGAATTCCCGAAGCAGGAAGAGAGGCGCCCTATGAACACAGACCACTGCTCCACACTCAACATCGGCTGGGCCACAAGATGTGTGACCCCTGAGCGGCCGGTCGTCCTTGGCGCACAGTTCCACATGCGGATTTCCGACGGGGTGGATGGCCCCGTCACAGTGACGGCCATGGCGCTGTCAACAGACGACTCCCCGAATAGCTCGCTTGTCTTCGTCGCGTGTGATGTCGGCGGGTTCCGACATAAGTGGTATGACGAAAACAACTTCCTCGAAATGTGTCGTGAGACACTCCGTGCCCGGGCGCCGGAAATTGATGTCAGCAGGGTGATCCTGAACGCTACCCATACCCATACGGCACCGAATACGCTCATCAAGCGCTATGGCGAGGAGCCTCTGCCCGATGGGGTGGCCACGGCCGAGGAGTGCATGGATGTGCTCCGGGAGGGCATCGCGGAGGCCGTGGTAGAAGCCTGGAACAATCGGAAGCCCGGTGGCGTGAGCTATGGATTGGGTACCGCCGTAGTGGGCCACAACCGCCGCGCGACCTACTTCGCGGAGGACTCCAGTCGTCGCGCCGGCGCTGTCGTCGGCGGCTTCACCCGAATGTATGGCGACACAAACGATCCGACATTCAGTCACATCGAAGGCTACGAGGATCATTATGTGGACCTGCTCTACACGTGGGACGAGGAGAGCAATCTGACCGGCGTCGTGGTGAATCTGGCGAGCCCGTCTCAGGAAACCGAAGGCGCCATGTACGTCTCCGCCGACTTCTGGCATGAGATCCGCGAAGAGATTCGCAGGCGGCATGGAAGCCATATCCAGATCCTAGCGCAATGCTCCACGGCGGGAGACCAGTCCCCGCACCGCCTGTGGTACAAGACCGCGGAAGAACGGATGCTGAAGCTGCGCGGGCTCACCATGCGTGAAGAGATCGGGCGTCGCGTTGCGAATGCCGTGGATGAGGTCCTGCCGGTCGCTAAGGCGACGATTGAGACAGAGCTTCGCTGCGAGCATCTGGTCAGCGAGATAAGCCTCCCCCGCCGAATCGTTAGCGACGAGGAAGCCGTTGCGGTACGCGATGACCTGGCCAAGCTTGAGGCGGAAGCCCGGGCAGGCACGAACAACTACCGCATCGCCCAAAGAGCACGGCGAGTGCTTGAGCGCTATGAGCAGCAGAAACAATCGCCGGATATTCCCATGGAGCTACATCTGATCCGCCTGGGCGATGTGGCGTTTGCGACAAACCGCTTCGAGCTGTTCCTCGACTACGGGATCCGCATCAAGGCGCGCAGTCCGGCCGTGCAGACTTTCCTGGTTCAATTGGCAGCAAATGATGGCTGGGATGGCACCTATCTTCCCTCCGAACGGGCCATCGCCAACAGGGGCTACGGGGGCGGAGTGTACGACAATGAGGTTGGCCCCGAGGGCGGCAGGGTGATCGTGGAAGAGACTGTAAAAGGACTGCATGAACTGTGGAGTAGATGACCCGTGCGGCACGAGCGCCGAACTATCGGCTGCGCGGACACGCTAACCACCACCTGCCCCCAATTCCCAGGCGTACTCACCGACGGCTTCATTATCGGCGGCCTTGCATCGTCGTGCTGCTCGGCCTGCCCCAACCCGCCGCCTATGCCGCGCTTAGTCGCTCATCCTGCACGACGCTGTCTGCCTGACGGCTTTTCGCGCCTATCCCGCTGGCGCTGGTTTCTTTCCTTTTGCGCATACATTCTCTGATCGGCGAGGCAGAGAACGTCATCCAGGCTCCGAGCGGAGCCGGGCTCGTGCGTTGCCGCGCCCCCGCTGAGCCATACAAGTGACGCAACCCTATCGGGCAGTTCGCCGCTGACGATGCGCTGGTGGAGGTACTCAATGAGACCGTCGGCCAGCCGCAACGCGGTCGCCTCGGCAGCCGCCGTGGTGGTATTGTACATGATGACGAGGAACTCGTCGCCGCCGAAACGTATTGGTACGTCGGCTCCACGGACGTCTTTCAGCAACACTGCCGCGACTGCCCGCAGGACTTCGTCCCCGGTGCGATGACCGAACGTGTCATTGACTGACTTAAAACCGTCTATGTCCAGCATCAGTAGCGAGATCGGCACGCCATTGCGATTAGACAGTTCGAGCTCGCGCGCTATGACATCATTGAAATACCGTCGGTTGTAGAGGCCCGTCAGGCTGTCGTGTAGCCGCTCTGCATTGAGCTCTTCCATCAGCGCCTTGATTTCCGTGATGTCCTGCCCCGTCGCCAGCAGTGCCGGCGCGCCCTCGTATTCTATCCGGGCGAACTGCACATCATGCCACAAGTCCGAGCCCAGCAGCCGACTGAAGTTGACCTGCATCCGCTCGGCCTCCGTCTCCCCTGCCATCAGTGAGGCCAGCTTCTTTGCAATGCTCGGCCACATCTCTTCAGAAACCATATCCTCAAGGTCCATGCCTATTACAGCATCCCGGCAATCAAGACCTAGCTGCATGGACATCGCCGAATTAGAGTACACGATTTTCTGCCCCTGGACCACCCACACCGGATGCAGAGATTGCTCCGTAAATGCCCGAAACTTCCGCTCGGAGAGCCGGCGCCGATGCTCGTTTTCCTTCTGTGCTGTAATATCCCGGCACGTCAATATCACCAGCGCCTGCTCATCGGGCCCTACCGACATCACTGCTGTGCGGCCCTCGAACCATCTCGGCTGCCCCTCGATCGCAAGTTGGTACTCGGTACTCTGGCGGGCATTGCTCTCCACTGTCTCCCGAATCGTCGCCAGTAGCTGAGCGGCCAGATCCATCGGAAGCACCTCATCCATGAGCCGCCCTACTACCTGATGCACCGGCGAGCCCATTACCTTGTGGGTATGGCTGAAGGCCTCGACATAGCGTCCATCCTCGTCCATGACAAACGTGGTGTCGGCAGAAAGCGTCGTCACGGCATCCAGCATCTCCTGACGTTCCAGCAGGGCAGCCTCGGCGCGTTCCCGGTCCCAGTGACTGCCCAGGATTTCCGCAACCAGACGCAGCGCCTGCACATCTTCGGCGTGCCAATTCCGGCATTCATCTGTATCGTCAAAACCTATGAAACCAATCACGCCGGCCCCCGCCGAAAATATCGGAACTCGCACCAGCGAGCGGATATTCCGCTGGCGATATGACGCCTGTTCCGCACCCGCCACATCGGGCATAGCATCAACATCCGCGACGATGATGTTCTCCCCACCTAGCAGCATCTTCGTTGACCAGGGCAAAAGCGAAATGTCCAGAGCCTGGAGCCTATCCATCTCCGAGGGGACACCTTTGCGGCACCACTCGTGGATGTTGTCCATACGCCCGCCGTCCTCACGAAAACAGATGCACGCATGACTCACCTCCATGGCTTCCCCAAGCGTCTGGAGAGTAATGTCCAGGTCGGCACCCTTGGGAGACATCAGTTCCTTGGATATATTGGCCACAGCTTCCTCGACTGCCAGACGTTGCCGCAGCCTCTCCTCGACCTGCTTGCGTTCGGTGATGTCCACTGCACTCACCATCACGCATCGCTCAGGGCCCTCAGGCATGGCGCTCAGGGACAGGTCCACCCAACCTGTCTCCCCTTGTTTTGTCATGAACTTCAACTCATGCCTAGTTGGCACTCTCTTGCCGGTTTCACCCATCTTAATCAGCCGCGCAGCCAACTGCCGATGGTCCCGGTGAATCACAGTCAATATTTGTTGCCCTAGTGACTCCTTGGGCTGATACCCGAATATTTCGGCGATCCTCCGGTTCAGGAAACGGAACCTGCCGTCCCGATACACGAACATGCCCACAAGCGCCTGGTCAACCAAACTCCGGTGCCAGTTCGCGGATGCGCACAGAATCTGCTCGTTTCGCAGCAGGAGCCAGGCACCGACAGTCAGTAGCAACGCAACTGACCCGCCCAGTACACACAGCGAAACCGTCAAAGTCCGTCGGGCGCCGCTGGAAACTGCAGAGAAGGTCCGGTCTATCTGGGCGCTCATGTCCAGCAGGCAGGAGGTCATGGCACGGGTCTGCTGGAGGCACTCCTCCTCCGGGGCAGTCACACAGACCATGAGACCCTTCCCATCCGCCGTGCGAGCAGGTACACGAACCGTCGCGCCACAGTATTGTCCCGCGGTATCTGGGTGGGCGCCAGGCCCACAGCAGTCAGCCGGCTGGTCCACCAGTGTCGGGTCGGGATGCAACCTGATGATGCCGCTTTTCTGCTCATAAACAAAGGCGTAACCACGGTCGCCGATATTCATTACCGCATTGGCGGCGAAGACGGGGTCTTCCTGAAGCTCGCGGATGGTTTTCCCGGGATGCTGTAAGATGTAGGTGTGCAGATCCCAGGCAATGTGAGCAGCCCATTGCCTGGCTAGCTTCGTCTTCAATTGCCGCACCTCGGCCTTTACGTGCGTACCCGCCGTTGCCACCGCCTCAAGCACATTGCCCTCGACGGCCCGTTGCGCCTTGCCGTATTCGTCTATTGTCTTCGCACCGATGACCCACAGCGACACGATGGTCGCCGCCGTCAGTGCAATCACAAGAGCTCTCACACGTGACCCATCAGCATATCCGCCTGCTGGTATCATCTCGACTCTGCTTCCACCCACTCAGTGTACCCCCAATACCCACCCACATGCAGCAATGTCTGTCAAGCCGCCCTCCTCAGTTCTGCCGACAACTCCAGCAACACCGGACCGACCTCGGGATCGTAGTCACTCCCCATACCCGCTCTTATCACGTCCAGTGCGTCGTTGGGCGAATACGCCTTTCTGTACGGACGGTGACTGATCAGCGCATCATAGACGTCGCACACGTGCAGTACCCGCGCCTCGGGCAGTATTTCTTCACCCCGCAGCCCCCGCGGATAACCGCTCCCGTCCCACGCCTCATGATGCTGCTGGATTACCAGCGCGGCCCTCTCCGCCACTATGAAGCTCTCCAGCAGTTCACGACCCACAGTTGGGTGCGCGGTGATAAGCGACATTTCGGACCCTGAGAGCCGACCGGGCTTGTTCAGAATATAGTTGGTCACTCCGATCTTGCCGATGTCGTGGTATAGGGCCGCCAACATTGCCGTTCGCGTCTGGGCGGCCTCTAACCCGATCTTCGCCGCAACCAATTGCGTCAGCATGCTCACTCGCCGGCAGTGGCTCGCTGTGTAGTTGTCCTTGGCATTCAGTATCTCCATCAGTGTATCCAGAGCCGGAGCGCGATCATCCTGGGGCAGATCTGGGCTGTCCCAACTCAACATCGAACTCCCCGATGGTTGCGGATCGTTCCATCGCCGGTTCATGATTCGCTACTTCCTTGCTTGCAGATTAGCTCAAACCGAACCGAGCCTGTTATCTCATTAGCAACCAGTTCTATCGGTTACACTCCGTCCCGACTTGAGACGCCCAACGGCTAAAGCCTGCTCTTACCCCACCCGATATACTCAACGCCAGGATCAAGTCCATGGATGGGAGATTAGGGTGCCTCATACGGACAACACAGAGCAGCAACAGTCCAAAGGCGACGTGTGGTGTCAGCAGCAGTGGGTCGGCCGGGGATTGCGCTCAGAGATATGCACTGGATGTATCGCCCGCCAGCAGCACAGCAACTGCTGGGAGGTCACCGTATCACCATGTTGCAAGCGCTCCCGCACCGAATGCAAGCGCTGTGAGGTCTATATCAGCTACCAGCGCACCTGCGGCGCCTCTCAGGAAGCTGAAATCCACCTCGCCGATGGCACAGTGCTCGTCGGCAATATATATGTGCCTCCTGACAGGAGGTTCAGCGAGCTTGTCAATG
>Ga0180431_10006035_pt1 | contig 14488 bp, 7 predicted proteins | sample SS_ome_11_FD_132459 | JGI IMG/M metagenome (GOLD analysis project Ga0180431, IMG submission 132459) | Hypersaline lake sediment archaeal communities from the Salton Sea, California, USA - SS_1_MS_1 metaG | ecosystem: Environmental > Aquatic > Non-marine Saline and Alkaline > Hypersaline >... | reverse complement strand
TCCATGTAAACAGAAGCCTCAAAAACCGGTAACATACCCCCCGCCAGCAAAACCATGCAAACCCAAACGGCCAAACTCGGTGTCGCGATTAACGGCCAAACTTGATGTCGCGTGACACTGCGCTCGACCCCAGCCACCCGACACCGCCGGAGAGTCTTGCCCCCCACTTGCGCCTCCTGGTGCTTGTATCCATCCCGCGTAGCGGCTATCGTGTCAGGCGGTCGCAGGAGCGCGGTGCGCCGCGAGTCGCCCGGCTCGTAGTGACCCGATTCATCGGGTCCTCCGCCCGAGGCAACCGAATCCAAATTCAATACAAAGGGAGAACTGCCGATGAACCTGGCGATTCCGACTTGGATTGCGGGCCTGTTGGCCACCGGCATGGGCGTGGCCCTCTTGGGCAGCGTGAAGGTGACGCTGGCGAAGCGACTCGAGATGGACGAAGCCCGGGTGGGCGGGCTCGTCTCCATGTTCGGCTTCGCCATGATTCCCGTGATTCTGGGCATGGGTTACCTGACCGACCTTCTCGGCCCGCAACTGGTCGCGGTGACCGGCTCCGTGCTGATGGCCGTGAGCCTGATCGTTCTGGCTTCGTCGAGCCGGTACTGGATGGCTCTGCTGGCGGTGCTCCTATTGAGCGCGGGCTGGTCGGCGTTGATCAACGTGCTCAACGTGGCGATGCAGTCCGCGTTCGGCGGCAGCCCGACCTATGCCATGAACCTCGGCAACTTTTTCTTCGGACTGGGGGCGTTCTTCACGCCGTTGGTGATCGCGTCGCTGTTGCAGCGTACAGGCTTCGCCAGGGCGCTCGTGGTGCTGGCCGCGTTCGCGCTCTTGTCAGGCGTATTGGCGATGGGCGTCGACTTCCAGGCGTTGGGTGCGACGGGCGCCGAGGGAGACGCCGCGGGAGCGGCGACCGGCGGCATCGGCGTGCTGTTGGGACTCCCGGTGATGTGGCTGTGTGCGTTGAGCCTCGTGTTCTACGCCCCACTCGAAGCCACCATGGCGGCGTGGGCCACGACCTACCTCGGCGACCGGGGCCTCTCCGAGAAGGCGGCGGCCGGGTTCCTCTCCGCCTTCTGGCTGGCCTTCACTGCCTCGCGATTGGCCACCGCGCTGGTGGTCGGCCAGTTCGGCCTGCCGCCGGGTGGCGACACAATGCTGATTGTCGCGCTTTCCGGATTGTGCCTGCTGGTGTGGCTGATCGTCGTGCTCACCCGCAACTCGACGGTGGCCGTCGCGATGGTGATCGCCGCCGGCCTGGTCTACGGCCCGCTCTTCCCGACGCTCGTCGGCGCCTTGCTCGGCAACCTGGCGGACTACCCATCGCTACACGGCCGGGCGGTCGGCCTGTTCTTCGCCATCGGCGGGATCGGCTGGTCGATCATCCCCATGTTGATCGGCGCCTATGCCCAGAAGCGGGGCTTGCAGCAAGGATTCCGCGTCGCCGCCGCCGCGGCCGTAGGGCTCCTGGTGATGGCCCTGGCGCTGCACTTCACCGTGGCGCCGTAAGTGTTCGTACGGCAGTTCCTTGGGGACTGTCCCAATTATCCCGCAGGGAAAATGGGACTGTCCCGCTCGGGAATTCGGCAAGTTGTTTCCCTACGAGTTTCAAGCACGCGATCCTCTGAAACACCGAGGAGGCCCTGATGCTCACCACCGCGATCCTCTCCCTCAGTTGCACGCTCGCGGCCGCGGCGGACGCGGGCGAGCTGAAGGTGGTAACCGAGCGGAACGTGCCGGTCGAGATGCGCGACGGCACGATCCTGCGGGCCGACGTGCACCGCCCGGATCGCGGTGGGCCGTATCCGGTGCTCGTGCTGCGAACGCCCTATGGCAAGGGCCGCAAGTTCGAGCGGCACGTGAAGGCGGGCTACATCGTCGTGGCCCAGGACGCACGGGGCCGGTACGCGTCGGACGGCCAATGGGAGTCGTTCCTGCGGTTCGAGACGCACGACGCCGAGGACGGCTACGACACGGTCGAGTGGGCCGCCAAGCTGCCCGGCTCGACGGGCAAGGTGGGCACGTTCGGCGCGTCGTACAACGCGTTCCTCCAGTGGCGGCTTGCCCCCTTGCGCCCGCCGTCGTTGGTGGCCATGTCGGCCCACAGCATCCTCGCTCGATACACCGACCTGGAAGGCCCGGGCACGATCCGCCCGGGACGCCGGCTCCAGTGGTGGATGTTCTCGATGTCGCCGGACATGCGCGAGCGGTCGGGCCGAGAGCCCTCCGAGGCGTACCTGAAGATCGCCGACCGGAAGGAGCAGCCCTATCTCTGGTTCCTGCCGTGGCTGGAGCTACCGCGCGGGGCGTTCGAGGACGAGACCGACGCCGTCCACTACTGGCTCAAGAACCCGCACACCGATCCGTGGAAGCTCGACGAGGGCGTCCGGGAGATCGCCGTGCCGAATCTCGACGTGGTCGGCTGGCACGACCACTGCAACGGCGACATGCTCCTCTATCGGACGATGGTCAAGGAGGCCAAGACCGAAACGGCTCGCAAGCGTTCGCGGATCGTCATCGGCCCGTGGAGCCACGCGGGGCGAGGGCGGAGCAACTACGGCGAGATCGACTTCGGCCCGGAGGGGCAGGTTGACGTAACCGCTCTGGAGATCCAGTGGTTCGACTACTGGCTCAAGGGGGAGGAGAACGGGGTCGACCAAGACGCGCCGGTCAGAATCTTCGTCATGGGCGAGAACCGCTGGCGCGACGAGCAGCACTGGCCGCTGGAGCGGACCCGCGACAAGGTCCTGTTCCTCACCGGCGGGGGCCACGCCAACACGCCCGACGGCGACGGCAAGCTGGTCGACGCCGTTCCCGCCACGGAGGGCAGCGACCAATACGCCTACGATCCCGAGGACCCCGTGCCCACGCTTTTCACCAAGGCCGCGTTCACCCACGCCTCGGACCAGCGCCGGCTGGCCGACCGGCGGGACGTCCTCGTCTACCAGGGCGAGCCCTTGACGGAGCGGGTCGAGGTGACGGGCAACCCGGTCGTCGAGCTCTATGCGGCTTCGTCGGCGCCCGACACGGATTGGTTCGTCCGCCTGATCGACGTGGCCCCGGACGGCCTGGCGCGCGACGTTTCGATGGGCCTGGTGCGGGCAAGGTACCGCGAGGGGCTCGACAAGCCGAAGCTGCTCGTGCCGGACCAAGTGGTCAAATATCGCATCCGCATGACGCCCACCTCGAACGCGTTCCTGCCGGGCCATCGCATCCGGCTCGACGTGACCAGCTCTGACTTCCCCAACTACGACCGCAACCACAACACGGCGGCCGACCAGAACGCCGACGCCACGCTCGTCGTCGCCGAGCAGACCGTCTACCACGGCGGCGAGCACGCCACGCGGATCATCCTGCCGCAGGTGCCCAATGCCGAGGGGGAGTAGCGCTGCGGGCTCGAAGCAGTAGGCGCTGAGCATTCGCCACCCCGGCTCGTAGTGACCCGATTCGTCGGGTCAAACCGGCTCGGTCTTCGAAGAGACCGCATGAATGCGGTCACTACAAACCACCTGCGCGACCCCCGCTACAAGCCGCCAACCCACGGAGGAAGCGTCATGCGAGCTTCACGATTGGTCCTGTTGTTGATGCTGACTGTCCCCCTGTTCGCGCATCCGCCGCTTCACGGCGCCGAGCTCAAGCTGCTCGACAAGCCGGCCTGGATCTTTCCCGGGCAGACGTTTCGGATCGCCATCGAGCAGGCGGCGGGCGTGGGGGACCTGAAGGTCGACGCCCCGCCCACGCTCGAGCTGTTCGACACGTGGCCGAAGGACGCCATCCAGCGGTTCTACTTCCGCGCCGTCGAAGTGGGCGACGCCACGCTGGCCTTCCACGGCCCGGCGGGGAAGCTCGAAGTGCCGCTCGAAGTGATCCCGTGGAGCGACCTGTTCACGGCCCGCAAGCTCGATTCGCTCGACCTGCCGCGCATCTGGCCGCTGGACGACGCCGAGTACGGCCATCTCAAAGGGCGCCGCACGTTCTACTCCGACGAGGAGGTGCAAGCGATGCGACGGCCCGGCGCCGAGGCCCGGGGCCTCGCGCGCACGTGGGGGGAGATGAGCGACGAGGAGATTTGGAACATCATCCCGGGGCCGTGCGTGCCGCGCACGTGCCTGATCGTGCTCAGCGGCGGAGGTCGCGAGGACGGCCGGGGCAAAGGCTGCCCGGTGTGCGGCATGAAGGTCTACGAGGGCCGAAGCGGCTTCTACCCGTGGATCTTCGATGCCAAAAAGCATCCGTGGAAGGTCGGCTGCCCATCGTGCGGCACGTGGTTCCCGTCGAACGACTGGCACCTCGGCGACATGCATTCGGGCGATTTTCCGGACGACGGGTACGGGTGCGAGCCGGTCGAGCCGGTGATCGCGCCCAACGGCGTGCCGTGGCGATGGCCGTTCGTGGCCTACTATCACCAGTGGCAGGCGTACATGCGCGAGTTCACGCCGGGCATCGAGCAGACGGCCCTGGCGTTTGCCCAGACGGGCGACCGCCGCTATGCCCACAAGGCGGCGATCGGGCTGTTCCGGTTCGCCGAAAGCACGCTCGACATGTCGCTCAACATGAACCACCGAAAGATGGCCGTGCGCGACGCAATCCTCCGCGGCCCGGTGGGAGCCCCGATTCATCGCAAGCGCCCGTCCGGCACGTTCCTCTACATCCAGCCCAACTGGGACACGCCCCGCATGGAAGCGTGCGCCCGGTCGTGGGACCTGATCTTCGACGCCCTGGAGGGGGACGACGAGCTTCTGGAGTTCTGCCGAAGCCGGCACCACCCGGAGATCGAGACGCTCGACGATTTCCGGCGGTTCGTCGAAGCGGGGGTGATCCGCGTGCCGTTGCAGGCGTGCCTCGACAACGCCGTCTCGCGCAACTACCCCATGCAGGAGGTGCTGGCCGCCACGCTGGCCCTGGTCATCGACTCGCCGCGGTCGCTCGACGTGGTCGACTGGCTGTTGCACGAAGGGGCGGGCATCCGCTTCACGCTGGCCAACGACTTCTTCAAGGACGGATCGGCGTGCGAGTCGGAGTCGTACAACAGCATTCACATCCGCGACATGGACCGGATCTTCGACCTGCTGGAGCGGATTCGCCGGCTCTATCCCGACGAGTGGGAAGAACGAGGGCTGGCCACGCTCTACGGCGATCCCAAGTACCGGCTGCTCTACGATTTCCCGATCGAGAACAGCCTGATCGGCTGCACCACGACGTGGACGGGCGACACGGGCCACTCGATCACCACGGACCGGCGAAAACCCCGGCAGGCGTTTCCGCTCGCCGGAAGCAGCTTCGTCAACGTCTACCGGCGCACGCGCGATCCGCGGTTCGCCCAGGCCATGGTCGGCCCCGGCGGCACGGTGCCCGCCGAGCTGGACGACCCCGAGCTGCGGGCCGAGGTCGAGAAGATCGTCGAGGAGCGGGGCTGGCAGGTCGAGCTGGAAAGCAACGTGCTCGACGGCTACGGGCATGCGATCCTCCGCTCCGGCGCCGGCGACCGCCAAAGGGCGCTCTGGCTCCGCTACGGCCGAGTGGTTCAGCACGCGCACCAGGATCTCTTGTCCATCGGCCTGGCCGCGCTGGGGCGCGACATGCTCCCCGAGCTGGGCTATCCGCAGGGCTGGACGTACACGGGCCAATGGGCGTCGAACTGGGGCACGCACTACGGCGCCCACGTCACGGGCGTGCGCAGCCGGGACTTCGGGCGCGGACGGCTTACGCTGTTCGCCGACACGCCGCCGGCCCGCGTCGCCAGCGCCACGAGCACACTGCTTCCCGGCAAGGGCGACGCCCGGCGGTCGAAGACGATCGTCCTGGTCGACCTCTCGCCCGACGATTGCTACGCGGTTGCGCTCGATCGCGTGGAGGGGGGCGAAGAGCACACGTGGAGCTTTCACGGCCCGGACGGGACCGCCGTGCCCTTCGGCCTGGAGCTCGCGCCGCAAGAGGGCGGCACCGTGCTCGGCCCGGAAGTGGACTACGGCGACTACTCGTCGGTCGCCGGCGTCGACTCGGAGCTTGCCTGCCTGGCCTTCATGGACGACGTGTCGCGGGCGCGGCCGCGCGGCGTGTGGGGGCTCGACTATCCGCTCAAGGACCAGGAGGACGTCCACCTGCACGCGACGATGATCGCTCCCGACGGCTGCGAGCTGGCCGTGGCCAAAGGCAGGCCGCCGCAAGGCAACCGGACGTACGAGATGACCTGGGCGATCCTGCGGCGAATCGGCCCGGCTCCGCTGGCCAGCCAGTTTCTTACGGTGATCGAGCCGTTCGAGGGAGAACGCAGGATCCAACGCGTCGAGCCGGTGGAAGTGTCTTGCCAGGAAGCGGGGCCCAGCGCACCGGTCGGCCTGCGCGTGACCAGCACGGACTTCGTCGACACGATCATCCTCCAGGACGGCGAGCCCGGGGCGTGTACCACGCCCGACGGGATCGCAGCCGACGGCCGGTTCGCCTTCTGGCGCGAGCGTGACGGCCAGTGCACGGCCGCCGTGCTGGTCGGGGGAACCACGCTCGCCCGGGGCGACCGCCGCCTCTCCCTTCCCGAAGCCGCCTATTGCGGGACGATCAAGAGCTGCGACTGGAAACACGGCAGCGTGGTGGTCGAGCCGAGTCCGGCCGAGCCACAGTCGCTCGTCGGCCGGCACGTCGCGATCAGCAACGCGTGCGGCAGCCACGCGTCGTATCGGATCGAGGCGGCCGAGGCCGTCGAAGGAGGCGTGAGGCTCACGCTACCCTTCGACCCGCGCATTGGCGAAGGATTCGTGGACGCGTGTGAGGACGGGCTCGTGCGAAGCGCCACCGCGCTTCGGTTCTCCGGCTACTGGCGCTACTACGCGGGCAAGACCATCGCCAACGAGGACGCCAGCGCCCACTACCGGCTGGACGACGTTGCCGGAGGCGTCCGGTGCGTGCTTGACAAGTCGGAGGCGGGGCCGGTCGCCGCCGACAAGCTGCGCGCCGAGTTCGTCGACCGGGACGGCGACGGCCGGGCCCGGTTCGTAATCTACGACTACGGGCCGGGCGATCGGGTGACGATCCAGCGCTCGTCGACGACGGGGGAGTGAGCGGGCACGCATTGCGACCGAACGGCGGGCGAGGCCGGCTGCCCGTGATCGGGCGACAGGGCCCGGCGTGTCTGCCAAGAAGCAGAGCCGGCCGCCGGCGGGGGGCGCCGACGGCCGGTCGTTGCAGGTCACTGGAGCCTTAACGGGGTCGGACGGCGCCCAGTGACTGTCCCACCAAGTCATCCTTCCAGAGTAGCACGATTCCTCAGCGAATGCCGTACAGCCAGGGCATGGGAGCCGCCGGGTGGCGGGCGTCCTTGCTCGGAAGCGGCGGCGGGGGCGGGGCCGACTCCGGCTGCACGTCCGGAACCCCTTCCTCCTCGCCCGCGCAGCACCCGGGGCAGAGGTACTTCACCACGCACTTGTAGACGGGCACTTCGCACTCATACTCCTTCCTCACCAGCACCTTGCGGCAACGGACGGGCCCGCACTTGGGCACGGCCATCGGAATGCCGTAGCACGACTTCTTGCCCCCGCACGGGTCACAGCAGCCCTCGCAGCAGGCGTCGCAGCAACCCTTGCCGTCGCAGGAGGGGACGTCGCAGTTCACCGTCTTGCACGAGGGGCAGCAGCCGGGAAGTGGCGCGCAGAACTCTTCGCACTCCACGCACCAGCAGTACTTCTTGATCGTCTTCGTGCCGCACACCACCTGGCAGACCTTCTTCTGGCAGGGACCGCAGCCCCCGCAGTCGGCACAGCAGTCCGGCGCGCCGCAGCACCGGGGCGACCCGCCGCCCCCGGCCGGCGCCTGCTGGGCGAACGCCAGGCAGGCCGCGATCGTCAGCGATGTTCCCAAAACCCTCATCATCGTTCGTTCCTCCTTATGAGCTGCGCCGCCGGGGCGACGCTTCGGTCCAAGTCATCTCGTTTCGCGCGTCGGCTCAGAACTCGATCGCAACTCGCATCTCGTAGATGTGCTGCGTGGTCATCGGCGTCACCGCCGGATCGCCGTCGGTCGAACGGCTGTTGACGTAGTTCCACATCATCCGGGTATAGGGGTTCAGCCACCAGTTCAGCCCGATCGTGTGGTTGCTGATCAGCCCGCCGGTGACGCCTGCGTCGTTCAGATCCATGTACGAGTAGCGGTACAGCACTTCCCAGGCCCCTTTGCCGCAGGCCAGGTCGCCGTCGCACGTGCGGACCAGGAAGAAGTTCTCGAACGGCTTGGTTCGGGCGAACACGCCTTTGGAACGATCGTAAGGCCGGTGCTCGCCGGTGAGGAAGTAGCTGACGTACACGTACGTGCCGTCGAACGCCGGGTCGGCGGCGCCGTCGCGCGTGACGTCGGCGTGGAAGTATTCCGACTGGACCGAGAACGGCCCGTACACCAGCGCCGCCTCCGCGTTGAAGAGATTGACGTCGGGTACGTTGGTGATGTTGCCCGTGTCGACCGTGTACGGCGCGATGTGCGATTCGGGACGCGCCCGGAACCGATACGTGCCGTCGTCCACGTCGCGGTAGCTGTAGCCGGTGCCCAGGTGCAGAAGACCTCGACCCTCGGTCGCCTCGTCGTACCACGGAAGGAACGTGCACCGCATGGTGACCGACGTGCCGCCGTCGTCGTCGAAGCGTCGCGGCGGCTCCCCGCCGTTTTCCAGCTCGGTGCGGAAGGCGCCGATCGCCCAGGTGAGCCGCTCGTTCTCCGTGTGGTTGAAAGCCATCACGCCGATGCGGCGCCCTGGCACGAACGCGTATTCGTCGCTCGTGGATCGTTCCAGGAAGCTGAGGTGCTTGGCGCTGGTGAGCTGCTCCAGGCCGAACGGCTCCTTGAAGTGGCCGACCCGGATGTGGCCGACCAGCGGCAGCTCCTTGACGGTGATGTAGACGTCCTTGAACGCCGTCGACTGGATCAACTGATCCGGGTGGGCCCCCCCGTCCTGATCGGCCTCGTCGGTGTCGGCGAAATCCATTTGCAGCTTGTAGTCGATGACGTGGAAGGCTTCGCCGCTGGCGTACAGGCGGACGCGGCGGAACTCGACGCCGTCCTCCCAGTCGCCATAGTGGTTCATGCTGGACGCGCCCTGGCCGAACAGCGCGTAATCGAGCTGGATTCGCCCGCCGACCTTGATCGACGGCTTACCGGCCGCCTTCTTCTTGGCGGCGGCCTCCTTGTCCTTCATCTTCTGAAGCGCCGCCTCCAGGTCGGCAACGCGCGCATCCAGGTCGTCCGCCTCGCCACGCGAGTGGGCGCTGCCGAAAACGAACGGATGGCCGCTGGACGCCACGTATCCGGGATCGGGATTCGCCAGCGGGTCCTGTTGGCCCCAGACGCTCGTCGAGCCGGACGCGAGCAGCCCCGCCACCGTCATACAAACGCACCATTTCAGAGCACTTCCGTGCATCGGAATCTCCCCCGACAGAGTAAAGGTAGCTGAAATCCGTTACCACCCGCATCTTCGCTAACGTGCCGCGAAACCGGAGGGCAAGCGACGCCGCCCGCGATTCCAGAAGCATCGATCGGAATGGCCCGTGCAGAATCTTTGTTAAGAGCATGCAGAACGGCGGGATTCCGCCCCCCGGTAGCGTCATGTGCGATTGCACTTGCCACATCGGAAGAAGCGGCCAACTCACCGCGATCGAAGGGGGCGGGCTGACCGCGCGCGGTCAACGCCCGAGGGGGGCCGTGGATGAGAAAGCCTGACGATGGTGCGGGCTATGGGGAACGGTCGCCGCGTGCGCGGAATCGTCGCACCACTCGGCCGCGTTTCGACCGTGTCGCGCGACGTTCCGGTTGGGCCGACTTTGCGCCTGGCGTCTTTACGCCACACCCGGCCGCGCGGCCACGCGGCGGCCGCCTTCGCCTGGCAGGCGTCACTCGCCCAGTCCGGCCATCGCCTGGCCAAGCCCCCAGCGAAGGTAGAGCGCCGCCGGGCCCTGCTGATTGGCGTCGATCGCCTCTTGCATCGGCGCGCGAGCGGCACGTGCCTTGTCGCCGATCGCCACCAGCACGATCACGGCGTGCAGCCGCACCCACCCGCTTTCGTGCCTCAACCCTTCGACGATCGTGGGCAGTGCCTGTTCCTCGCGATCCAGTCGACAGAGCGCCTCGGCCGCGGCCAGACGCACGTTCGGCGCCGGGTCGTCGAGCAATCGCGTCAGTCGCCCGGCAACGGGCTCCGCGTTCCGGCCCAGCGCGACCAGCCCCGTCGCCGCCCAGTACCGCACGGCGCTGTCCGCGTCGTCGAGCGCGGCAATCAGCTCCGGCCGGGCTTCCACGCCGCGCCCCACGAGGTCGGCACATGCCACGATCCGCTCCTGCGGGAACCGGTCGGCATCGCGGACCAACTCATAGGGCGGGAGCCCCTCTTCGCGGAGATACATCTCCGCCTCTTGCAGGAGGCCCGTGTCGTGCGTCTCGAGCATCCATCGCCGGTGCACGCCCCGCATCCGCGCCAGGATCGCAACGTGCTCCGGCGAATCGGCCAGGTTGCGAATCTCGTGCGGGTCGGCTTGCGTGTCGTAAAGCTCCTCGGCCGGCTTAATCGGGGCGGCCAGGATGGCCGTCGCGCCCGCGAGCTTCCCCTCGGTGGCCAGCCGGCGGATCTCCCGGCGCGTCGGGGTCTTCTCGGAGAACGTGCTGTACTGCATCACGGGCCGGTGCGGCAGGTAGTTGCGGATGTACTTGTACCGCCGGTCGCGCACCGCCCGGCTCATCTCGTAGACTTCGTCCACCCGATCGCGCACGGCGAACACGTGCTCGCGCGGCTCGCCCGCCCGAGGGCCGAGAAACGCATGCCCCTCCATGTAGTCGGGGATCTCGACCCCGGTCAGGCTGAGCACGGTGGGGACGAAGTCGACGAAGCTGACCAGCCGGTCGATCGCCGTCCCCGGCTCGCCCGGCGCCCAGCGCCGGAGCTTCTCCGGAAACCGCACGACGAGCGGCACCTGAATCCCCGAGTCGTAGAGCCACCGCTTGTGGCGAGGCAGGCCCGAGCCGTGGTCCGAATAGAAGAAGACGATCGTCTCGTCGGCCAGCCCGTCCGCCGCCAACTGCCCCAGGATATCCCCCGCCTGCTTGTCCATCGCCGTGACCAGGTCGTACAGCCGGGCCACGTCGCGGCGCACGATCGGCGTATCGGGGTAGTACGGCGGCAGGCTCACTTGGGCCGGGTCGTGGCGCTCGTCGGGCGAGAGCCGGGCGGTCCGCTTGGCGAACGCCTCGTCGGGCAGTCGGATCTGGCCCTGGTGGGTCGTGGTCAGGTTGAACACGCTGAAGAACGGCTGCCCCGCCGCGCGCTTGCGCCAGTGGGCCTGTCGGCTCGACTCGTCCCAGCTCCCCGGCGGCGTCTTGAAATTGTAGTCCTCCTTCACGTTGTTCGTGCAGTAGTAGCCCGCCCCGCGCAAGTACTCCGGGAAACACCGGATCGATTCGGGCAGCGGAAGCACGCTGCGAAGATGCTGCGTGCCCAGCGAGGTCGGGTAGACGCCCGTGACGAGGCACGAGCGCCCCGGGCTGCACACGCTGGCTACGGAGAACGCGCCCGTGTAGCGCACGCCCTCGGCCGCCAATCGATCCAGGTTCGGCGTGATCGCCCGCGGATCGCCGTAGCAGCCCAGGATCGGGCTGATGTCCTCGCACGTGATCCAGAGGACGTTGGGCCGGTCGTTCGCCGCCGCGCTCGGTTCGGCCGAACCCCACGCGACCGTTGACAGGCAGACCAGACCCGACAGCACGGCTCGAAAGCTCTTCACGATCATGACGCACCTCCCCCAGACGGCGAGAATCGGTTGGCAACGCGGGCGCTACGCTTCGCATCACGATACCCGACGGCAGGCCGAGAGGAAAGAGACCGGCCCGACGCGTGGTTGCTTCCGCCGTCTCGCCGGTCTAGACTGGCGGGTGGGATTGGGACGATTCACCGAAGTCGCCGAAGCGCGTGCCGGAAGACGCGAACCGGGCCCCGCGCACGGCCGGCTTCCGATTTCACCTCAAGGAGCGCAACCATGGTCCGACCGACACTCCTGGTGGCAACGCTGGTGTTCGTCCTCGGCGTCCCGGTGGTCTCCGCCTCGGACTATGAAGTGACCGAGACCGACGAGGAGATCCGCATCCGCACGCCCCAGCTCGAAGCGGCGGTGCGCAAGAAGGGTTACACCAGCGGCGTGGCCCGGCAGTCGTTCGTCGACAGGAAGACCGGCTTCCGCGACCCCGGCTTCGGCCTGGACATCGCCGACTTCATCCTGGAGCCCGGCAGCGACGAGGCGTATCGCGACAAGGCTTCCTCGGATCGCATCGCCTATGAATTCGACAACATGGTCCACGGCAAGCGTCCCAAGCGGCTGATCGAAGGCCCGCAAATCTGCACGCAGGCCCGCGAGCTGCATCCCGAGGTGATCCGCGGCAAGGACTTCGTGGCGGTCAAGCAGCAGTTCAAATACTACAAGGCGGCCCCCGGCAAGAAGGCCGGGTCGGTCTGGTCGCAGGTCCTCGTCTTCCCGCTGGGCAAGCGGTACTTCGTCTCCATGGACAAGATCGACTCGGTCAACCCGAGCGACGCCATGTTCCTGCGGATCGACATGCCGGGCCACCTGCGGCACAAACGGGGCGACACGTTCACGCGAATCTACCTCAGCTACCACGGCATCCTCCCGGCGAGCGAGTTCTTCGAGGACTTCCCGCCCGACGGCAAGTTCAACTACCGCCGCGACACCAACCCGCTGCCCGACCGGTTCATTCGGGCGTACGAGCTTCGCGATCCGGAGACGGGCGAAGTGGGGCCGTGGCTGGCGGGGATGACGCTGGAGCCCTCGGTGGTGCACGAGGCCTGGTGCCACCAGCGGGGGTACGTGTGCATGATCGAGGAGTTCGGCGGCCGGCCCATCCAGCCCGGCGAGTCGTTCCGCGCCGCTTTCCTCGTCGGCTACTTCGACTCGATCGACGAGATGAACGAGGTCTACGATCGATACCAAGGGCACACCGGCCTGGAAGTGACCGAAGAGGGCTGGCGGCTGATGCAGTGACGCAGGGGAACACCAGCGCTCAAGGCACCTTCTCTCGCAACGGGAAGGACGGGAAAGACAGGATCTCGCAAAGGCGCCAAGGCGCAAAGGAAGTAGCGAGACTCAGACGGCAAGCCGGACTGGGGATAACGCCGAGAATAGTAGGCAACCACCGGAGCGGCAATCAGCCGTCCGCTTTCAGCAATCAGCCGTGCAGGGCTACTCGCTCCCCTGACAGTCCAGGCTGAAAGCTGATTGCTGACCGCTGACGGCTTGCAGTCCGAGTAAGGAGAAATGCCCGATTCAGCCCTTCTCCTCTCTCAACGTCCTGTGCGTCTTCGCGCCTTTGCGAGAGCCCTTGAAACCGCCTGACCACTCTGATTCGCCGCATCAGGTCGCAAGCCATGGCCGGACTCGTGTTGGAAGACGTTGCCAAGGTCTACCCGAACGGCGTCGAGGCCGTGCGCGATCTCGATCTCGACGCGGCCGACGGTGAGCTTCTCGTGCTGGTCGGGCCGTCGGGCTGCGGCAAGACGACGACGCTGCGGATGATCGCCGGCCTCGAACGGGCGACGCGCGGCACGATCGCCATCGGCCCGAGGGTCGTCAACGACGTCGCGCCCCGCGACCGCGACGTGGCCATGGTCTTCCAGAACCACGTGCTCTATCCCCACCTCACCGCCCGGCAGAACATGGCCTTCGGCCTGAAGCTCCGCCGCCGGCCTCGCGGCGAAATCGAGCAGTCGGTTGCCGAGGCCGCGGCGATGCTCGGCATCGAGCACCTGTTGGACCGCAAGCCGCGGCAGCTTTCGGGCGGCCAGCGCCAGCGCGTGGCGGTGGGCAGGGTGATCGTGCGCCGGCCGTCGTGCTTCCTGTTCGATGAGCCGCTTTCGGACCTCGACGCCCGGCTCCGGCTCCAGATGCGCACGGAGCTGAAGCGGCTGCACCGTCGGCTCGGCACGACGACGATCTACGTCACGCACGATCAGGAAGAGGCGCTCACGCTCGGCGATCGCGTCGTGGTGATCGACCGAGGCCGCATCCAGCAGATCGGTACGCCCGACGAAATCTACCAGCACCCGGTCAACCGGTTCGTCGCCGGTTTCGTCGGCGGCGCGCCGATGAACTTCCTCGAAGGCACGATCGTCGACGTCGGCGGCCGGCTCCGGCTCGACCACGCCGGCGCGCGGCTCGACGTGCCCGACTGGGCCGTCCCGGATCTGCAAGGCATGGCCGGCATGCGCGTCGTGTTGGGCGTGCGGCCCGAGAACCTCCGCGTCGAGCCGGTCGAAGGTCGGGCTCAAGCCGCGCTCGCCGTGACGGTCGACCTGGTCGAGCCGCTGGGGGACAAGACCGACGTGCACCTCTCGATCCAGCAGGCGGGCGAGCATCCCCCCGCTCCTCCGCCGAGAATCCTGGCCCGGCTCGACGGCCGGGTCGACGTGCGTCCGGAGACGTTGCGACGGGTGTACGCCGACCTCGATCGCGTGCAC
>Ga0180431_10006033_pt1 | contig 14497 bp, 10 predicted proteins | sample SS_ome_11_FD_132459 | JGI IMG/M metagenome (GOLD analysis project Ga0180431, IMG submission 132459) | Hypersaline lake sediment archaeal communities from the Salton Sea, California, USA - SS_1_MS_1 metaG | ecosystem: Environmental > Aquatic > Non-marine Saline and Alkaline > Hypersaline >... | reverse complement strand
TCTTCCTCGGCTTTGCCAACGAGACGGTCAAGGCCCTGCCCTCTGTGAAGGAGTATTTTTCATTTTCCATAAAGCTTCTCTTGGCCTTCGGCATCGTCTTTGAACTGCCCGTGGTCATTTTCTTCCTTACCAAGATCGGACTTGTCACCCCCGAACTCTTGAAGAAACAACGCAAGTATGCAATATTATTAACTTTTGTTTTAGCAGCCATTCTTACCCCACCGGATGTCATCACCCAGTGCATGATGGCCGGTCCCATTATCCTGCTCTATGAGATCGGGATATTCGTCTCCAAAACGGCCCGGCAAAAAACCGAGGAAAAAAAAGAAGGGCCTGAAGGGTCTCAAGAGGAGACTAAATGAGGTCATTGAAAGAGAGCCATGCCTCCGCCTGCGATGGTCAACAACAGGGGCTGGGTCTCTACCTCACCCTGAGGGGAAAAAGAGATCTCTCCGGTAACCCCTGAGAAACCCTTGCACTCGAAAAGGCCTTCCTGGAAATCCCTCCTGGTGCGCAGTCCTTCTCTGGAGAGGATCCGACTCACCAGCCTGACGGTATCATAGCCGATGGCCGCCAGGATACCGGGAGTGGAATCAAAATCGGCCCTGTAGGCATTCAAGAAGGCCATCACCTCGGGGTCATCTGGATTTGCGAAAAAGCCGGAGGTAAAAAGGGCCTCCTGAACGTAATCTCCGGCCAGTTCCAGGAGTTTGGGGGACTGCCAAAGGCTCGTCCCCATCAAAAGCACATCCACCACTTCATGATAGAGTAACTGGGGTGCAATCATGGCCACCCGCTGGTAATTGTCCGGGATAAAGACGGCGTCAAAGTCTACGATGGGCTCGGGCTTTTCCGGTTCTATCTCGCATTCCTCCTGCTCGGGAGGCCTCATGGCCCTTCGCTCCCGTACCAGTGAGGGGGGCCTTCGAAAAAAGAGGCCCGTCATCTTTTTAATCTGGTCCGCGAAATCGGTCTGCTCCGGGTCATAGGTCTCCACTCCGGTCACCTCACCGCCCATCTCTTGGAGTCTGTCCCAGAAGAGATTCATGAAGAAACGGCCGTAGGTATTATCCGGATACAAGAGGGCATAGCGCCTTAAACCCATCTCTGTCAGGGTGGCATCAAGGATTCTGTCCACTTCTCTTGAGGGGGTAAGAAAGTTCCGGAAAACCATGTCCCCGATTTCTGTGATTCCCTCCTTCTGGGTGAGGGTGATAATGGGGACTCCGATTTCCTGGGCCTTCTCGGCCACACTGACCGCGGTCCTGCTGGAAAGGGGGCCGATAAGGGCCGTTACCTTTTCCTTCTGGACCAGTTCCTCCAGGCCTTCCAGGGCGACCTGGGGGCTTCCTTTGGTATCTCTCACGGCCAGCTCCACGGGGCCGCTCTGGGCCGGGTCGCCAAAAAGGCCCATACCGAGCTGAATGCCCCTCAGAACCTCCTCCCCATAAATGGCAAAGGGACCGCTCAGGGGCAGCAAACATCCTACCACCCCCGGTCTCACAGACATCTCCGCCTGGATCCTCTCCAGGAGATCCCTGCCCTTGGAAACCCAGGCCTGCTCCGATGTGGAACGCACCAGGGCCATGGCCATTTCCTTCGCCCCTTCCAGGTCCTTGTCCTCCAGGAGGAGGACGGCCATCCTGTAAAAGATTTTGGGCGCAAAATCCGTGCCCGTGGCATACTCCGCCATGGACTCGAGGGCGCCTATGGGGCTCTGGGCAATGATCTTTTCCAGCCTTTCCCTGACCTGAGTCCTTAATGGGAGGTCACTGATCCCCTCTTGTTCCGCCAGGAGCCACCAGCGAAAGGCCTCAAGCCTGTCCCCCAGGGCCTCGAAATCCTCCCCGAGCAGATACAGGACCTTTTCTCGCATTTCATGACGGCCGAAACGATTGAGCCACTTTAGGGCCTCCTCTTTGGAAGCTTCATGGTCTCCTAAGAGATACAAACATCGGGCGATCTCATAGTGGACCCCGGGTAAGCCTTCATAACCGGGGAATTCCTCCCGAATCTCTCTGAGAATTTTTAGGGCCTCCCCATACTCTTTGCTTCGGAGGGCTATTTCGGCCACCCGGTGCAGGGCCAGGGGTGATTTCTTATCCTCAGGATATTGTTCAAGAAAGGCCTTATAGGCCTCAAGGGCCTCCGGCCACTGGCCCCTCTGCCAGTACCCTTCCGCAAAAACAAACAGGTCCTCCGGCGGCTTCCTTTCAGGGGCTTTCTCCACCGAGGGCTTTATCTGGCAGGCACCCAAAAAAAAGGCTATCCCCACCAACACGGCGGGGACAGCCTTTGCCGATCCTATGGTCCTAAATCTCACTTCTGGACTTCCTCAAAATCGGCGTCCACCACATCCTCATCTTTTTGACCGCCTTCAGCAGAATCTCCTCCACCGCTGCCGCCGGCCTGTTGTGCCTGTTGTTGCTGCGTGGCCTGGGCGTACATGGCCTCGGCCAGCTTATGGGACGCCTGGGTCAGTTCTTCGGTCAGCCTCTTGATCTCTTCACTATTATCACCTTCCATGGCCTTCTTCAAGTTATCAATGGCCTGGTTGATGTTTGTCTTGGTCCCTTCGTCCAGCTTATCCTCGTTCTCCTTGACCGATTTCTCTGTGGTATAGATGAGAGAGTCGGCCATGTTACGGGCGTCTACAAGCTCGCGCCTTTTCTTGTCTTCGTCCGCGTGGAGTTCCGCCTCCTTGACGAGATTTTGGATCTCTTCTTCACTCAGCCCACTGGAAGCGGTGATCTTTATCGCCTGTTCCTTGCCCGTGCCCATGTCTTTGGCGGACACGTTCACGATCCCGTTGGCATCTATATCAAAGGTCACCTCAATTTGAGGCATCCCCCTTGGCGCCGGTGGAATCCCGACCAGTTGAAAACGACCAAGGGTCTTATTGTTGGCAGCCATCTCCCTTTCACCCTGAAGCACATGGATCTCCACCGCCGTCTGGTTGTCGGCCGCCGTAGAAAAAATCTGGCTCTTTTTGGTGGGTATGGTGGTATTCTTTTCAATGAGTTTGGTAAAAACGCCGCCCAGGGTCTCTATACCCAGGGAAAGGGGGGTCACATCCAGCAACAGGACATCCTTGACATCACCCCGTAAAACACCGCCCTGAATCGCCGCACCTATGGCCACCACTTCGTCGGGGTTTACACCCTTGCTCGGGTCCTTCCCAAAGATCTCTTTAACCTTTTCCTGGACCTTGGGCATCCTGGTCATACCCCCCACCAGGATCACATCGTCTACATCGTTTGCACTGAGCCCGGCATCCTTCAAGGCCATCTTGCAGGGATCCACCACCTTCTGCACCAGCTCGTCCACCAGGGCCTCCAGTTTGGACCGGCTCAGTTTTATATTGAGGTGTTTGGGTCCGCTTGCATCCGCCGTGATGAAGGGAAGATTAACATCCGTCTCCGTGGACCCGGACAGTTCCATCTTGGCCTTTTCAGCGGCCTCCTTGAGTCTCTGGAGGGCCATCTTGTCGTTGCGGAGGTCAATGCCCTGATCCTTCTTGAACTCATCCGCCAAATAGTCCAACACCCGGAGGTCAAAATCCTCTCCCCCGAGGTGGGTATCGCCGTTGGTTGACTTGACCTCGAAGACCCCCTCCCCGATTTCCAGGATGGAGATATCGAAGGTCCCGCCTCCCAGGTCGAATACGGCGATCTTCTTTTCAGCCTTTTTGTCCAACCCATAGGCCAGGGATGCGGCTGTGGGTTCATTGATGATCCTCTCCACCTTCAGCCCCGCGATGCGCCCTGCATCCTTGGTGGCCTGTCTCTGGCTGTCATTAAAATAGGCGGGGACGGTAATGACCGCTTCCTCAACTTTCTCGCCCAGGTAGTCTTCCGCGGTTTGTCTCATCTTCTGGAGAATCATGGCGGATATTTCTGCGGGGCTGTAATCCTTCCCCCTCACACCGACATGAGCATCTCCATTGGAGGCCTTGGAAATCTTGTAGGGAAGAATCTTTATATCCTTCTGTACTTCCTGGGAATCATACTTTCTCCCGATAAGCCTCTTTACGGCAAAAACCGTGTTCTCGGGATTGGTTACCGCCTGCCGCTTGGCGGTCTGGCCTACCAGTCTCTCCCCGCTATCTGTAAAAGCCACCATTGAGGGCGTTGTCCTGCTGCCCTCCTGGTTGGCGATCACCACAGGATCTCCTCCCTCCATGACAGCGACACACGAATTGGTCGTCCCGAGATCAATGCCGATTATTTTTCCCATTTCTTCTCCTCCTCACTTCCAGGCTCGATTTCCATGAATTTTTTCTCTAAGAATCCTTTTGAGAAAGGCCCTCACTCCGGGAACTGTTCTGGCTGACCACCACCATGGCAGGCCGAATAAGTCTTTGGTTCAGGAGGTATCCCTTTTGAAGCTCCTTGAGCACCGTTCCCGCTTCCACTGAATCGTCCTCATGGGTTGAGACGGCCTCGTGATAATTGGGATCAAAAGGCTGATCCACAGCCTTAACCTCTTCCAGACCGGCCTTTTCCAAGGTATCCGTAAGGCCCTTCAGGGTCAGCTCCACCCCCTCTCTGAGGGCCTCAAGAGAATCCCCCTCGCGGGAATGATCAACGGCCTTTTCCAGACTATCCAGTACCGGCAGGAGCTGTTTAATGAGCGACTCATTGGAAAATTTAATTAAATTGTCCTTTTCTCGCTGAAACCGCTTTCTCATATTGTCCATCTCCGCCTGGGATCGGACGTATAGGTCGTAGTTTTGTTCTGCCAAGTCCTGGACTTCCTTTATCTTGTTCATTAGTTCCGGCTTGTCCATCTCCTCGAGAGAAGCCGTCTTTTCTTCACCTGCTTCGGGTTCATTCCCCTCTTGGGGTCGTCCCTGAGGGCCTTGAGTTGCATCCTTTGTTTCTTCTTCCGGATGTTCCTTATTTTGCTTTACCTCAACATCAACCACGCCTATCTCCTCTGGGGTTTGATTATCCATGCCGGATCAATGACATACGTTGGAACAGTAAGCATCGGGAAAAGCTTTGTCAAGGCACCCCCCCACAGGTTTTTTGGATGACCCCAGGGCTATTCAGGCCTTCATAATCTCCCTGAGTTCTCTGGCGAGTTGGGGGGCATACTCCCTGGTAAGACGTCGGGTTTCTTGATCGTCGGCTCCGGTGGGCTTAATGAAAAGTCCTTCAGCCCCGGCCTTGAACAAGGCCACGGCATCGCTGATCAATGATTTTCTTGTATAAAACACCGCAGGCACACCCGGATAATGGCGCCTCGCCTGCGCCAAATTGGAAAGGCCGTATTTCCTGTTCTGTCCCACCCTGGCGCAGACCTCTTCAAAGAGACTGCGCCAACTGTCCACAATGGAGAAAAGCCGCTTGAGATATTCATTGATGACATCGCCTTCAAAGGTCTCCAGCCCCTCATAGGCCCGGTCCAGAGCAGGAAAACGGGCGATCTTGGCCTCCAGTTCCTCCTTGCCAAAGCGATAAGGCTCGCGGACCTCCTCGTCCTTGCCCCACAGGTCCAAAAGAAAAAGGTCCGGGACTCGCCCATCCAGGACCTCCTTGGCCTCCTCAAAGGTATAGGCCTGAACAAAGCCCAGGTCCCCACAGGCGGGGGCGATTTCATGCGCCACCAGATCATGCTCAAAAGGCGAATCATCAATAAAACAGACCACGCTCATCTCTTACTCTCTCCTTTATTGGATCAGTCCGTGTCCTGTCAGCCTTTCCAGGGCCTCCAGGTATTTCTCTCTGGTCTTTTCGATAATCTCGGGCGGGAGTTTAGGGGGCGGCGGTTTCTTGGGCCATTGGATCTCAAGCAAATAATCCCGCAGGAATTGTTTATCAAAGCTCTTTTGCCCCTTGCCGGGGGCATAGGCGTCCACGGGCCAGAATCTGGATGAATCAGGAGTAAGGACCTCATCAATAAGGAGAAGGCGGCCGTCGCAGAATCCAAACTCAAACTTGGTATCCGCCACAATAATGCCCTTTTCCCTGGCCAGATCCCTCCCAAACTTATAGATTTTGAGACTGACGTCCCTGACCTCTTCTGCAACCTCCGCCCCCAGGATCTCCGCGGCCCTGTCAAAGGAGATATTTTCGTCATGCTCTCCGTCCGCCGCCTTGGTGGAAGGGGTAAAGATGGGTTCCTCCAGCCTCTCCGACTCCCGCAAGCCTTTGGGAAGTGAAATGTCGCAGACCGTGCCCCGGGATTTGTACTCTTCCCACCCTGAACCGGCCAAATAGCCCCGGACGATACATTCCACGGGGAGAGGTGTTGCCTGCCTGACCAGCATGCTCCGACCCTGAAGTTGATCCTTGTAGCGCTGGCACGGCTCTGGATATTCATCGGGATTGGTCGTGATGAGATGGCTCTCCACAATGGGTTCGAGTTGCTTGAACCAGAACAAGGAGATATGGGTCAAAATCCTGCCCTTATCCGGGATCGGGTCGTCCATAACCACGTCAAAGGCGGACATACGATCGCTGGCCACAATCAAAAGTCTTTGGTCGACCTTATAGACATCCCTCACCTTTCCCCGTTTTACCAGGCTCAACCCATCAAAATCGCTCATTTTCAGCACATTCGAGCTCATAGGCCACTCCTTCTGACGCCAAGTTGTTCTTGACGCCCTTTGCTGCCCGCTTGATAAGCCTGCAGCCTCAAGAGGTAGTCGCGATAAAACCCCAGGACCACGTTACGGAATGTCACCGTCTCCTGGAAAGGAGGAATTCCCTTGTATTGCCGCACCCGGTGGGGTCCCGCATTATAGGACGCCAAAGCCAGGCTTACATCGCCATTCTGGAGTCGCATCATCTCGGAGAGGTACTCGAAGCCATGGGCAATGGCCTTGTAAGGGTCCAGGCGGTCGTCCTCATTGTTTTTCAGCAGTTCATTTCGATAGCGTGAAAACAGTTTGGCCCTCGCCCGTCCCCGGGCCAAGGACTTTTTCATCAGGCCCCGGGCCTTTTTGGCATAGGCTGCCCGGTTCTCTTTGGTTATCTGGGATATGAGAGACACGGCCCTGTGCTTTAGTCGCCGTTCCTGAACCAAGAGCTTTCTGGCCTTGTCAAAATAGGGGGGCTTGAAAATCTGTTTCATCCCCAGTCCTTCTGCCGTGTTCGGCATGATCTGGGTCAACCCCACCGCCCCCACATAGGATACGGCGGAGGGATCAAAATTGGACTCCCTCTTTATGAGGGCCAAGAAAAGCAGGGGGTCGAGAGGGTACCCTTCCTTTCCACGGGCCTCCAAGACCCTCTCCACGAGGGGGACATAAGGGAGACCCGCCTTATCCACGACCCGTTTCCAGGCAGACCCAGGGTTTGAAACCCGGTTTCTTGTACCCTTATCAAGATCAAAACGGGCCTTGGCCTTGGGGGATGCCCTTGCTACAAAATCATTGAAGACCCGATTAACAAAGGTGACATTCTCCACATTCAATGGCGCCAGGTCCTCCTCAAGTCCCTGACATTTGTTGTAAAACCGGGCCAGGGCGTCTCTCAAATTATAGGATGTCTCCCTGAGGCTTGCCTCCAAGATTCGATTCAACAGCCCCAGGCAAACCTCTCTGCTCAATCTTTCGTCTTTGCTCGGGTCAAGTCTTTCCCTATAGGCCATGAGGAGGCGATAGGCGGTGTCGCGACTCCGGTTGTAGGAAAGGGCCGCCTTACCCAAAGTCGCTACGTCCCCCTCAACCAGGGCCTCCAGGGCCTGTTCAAAAAACTGATCCACCTGTTCATAGAGATCCCGGGCCTTCTCATAATCCTTGTCCGCAATCACCCTGAGCCCGAAGGTGCGGGCAATATCGGGCCTGATTCTGAGGATGCCCTCCTCTCCCCTGTAAGACCGCTCTGAGAGGCTCTTTTCCTGATCCTCCATATTACAGGCAACAACGCCCTCGGCCAGCAGGGAGCGGTCGGCCCTGGCCCTGGCTGCAAAAAGGACGGTGAAGCATACCCCGGCCATGAGGAGCAGGAGAAAAAGGTTCACCCTCCGTGCGGGCCGGAGCCATGGGCATAGAGCCCATGTACGGGAACCGAAGCCGGACGCCAAGGGTTCGGGGTCCTCCATGGGGTAGAAAATCATCCTTGTTCCGGTGGCTGAAATCAGAAATGACTCCTAGGCTTTGTGGGTGAAAAACACGCGTACATATACCATCTAGAATGGTCATGCAATAGTAACAAATGGGGGTCACATTTAAAAGGCCTTAGTTGCCGTTCAAGAGAGGGCCCTCGAAGGGTCCGGCCCATGTTGACAACCCCCCTGACCGGGCTTATTTTTATTAACAATGTCAAAGAAAAACCCTGTGAGATTTCCACAGGTGGAGGCGAATAGGCTATGCGATTCGATAAATTCACACTCAAAGGTCAAGAGGTCGTTCAGGCCTCCCAACAACTGGCTGAGCAATACAGCCACCAGCAGATTGAGCCCGAGCATCTCCTCAGGGCTATTCTGGAGCAAAAGGAAGGGGTCATCCCGCCCCTGCTGGGGAAGATAGGGGCGGACCCGGCCCAGCTCCTCCAGTCCCTGGAACCCGCCCTTGAAAAATTCCCCCGCGTTTCAGGCTCCGCCATGGGACAGACCTATTTATCCCCCCGGACCAAGGCGGTTTTAAACAAGGCCTTTACCGAGGCCGAAAACATGAAGGATGAGTTTGTCAGTCTGGAACACATCCTCCTGGCCATTGCGGAGGAAAAGGAAGGTGAAGCCGCCAAAATCCTGGCCATGGCTGGAGTTACCCGGGATGCCGTGCTCAAGGCCCTGGTGGACATTCGTGGAGGGCAAAGGATCACGGACCAGAACCCCGAAGACAAATACCAAGCCCTGGAGCGCTTCAGCAGGGACCTTACCGACATCGCTTCCAAAGGCGACCTGGATCCCGTGATCGGCCGGGACGATGAAATCAGGAGGGTGATCCAGGTCCTCTCCAGGAGGACCAAGAACAACCCCGTGTTGATCGGTGAACCCGGAGTCGGAAAGACCGCGATTGTGGAAGGTCTGGCCCAAAGAATTTTTCAGGGTGATGTCCCCGAGACACTGAAAGAAAAGAGGGTGGTGGCCCTGGACATGGGGTCCCTCATCGCCGGGGCCAAATACCGGGGGGAATTTGAAGACAGGCTTAAAGCGGTCCTCAAGGAAATCACCGATGCCCACGGTCAAATTATCCTCTTTATTGACGAAATGCACACCCTTGTCGGGGCGGGAGCGGCGGAAGGGGCCGTGGACGCCTCCAATATGCTCAAGCCCGCCCTCGCCCGGGGTGATCTGCGCTGTGTGGGGGCCACGACCATCAAAGAGTATCGAAAATACATTGAAAAGGATGCGGCCCTTGAGAGGCGCTTTCAGCCGGTATTGGTGGAGGAGCCCAGTGTAGAGGATACCATCTCCATCCTCCGCGGCCTTAAGGAGAAATATGAGGTACACCATGGGGTGCGGATCAAGGATTCGGCCCTGGTGGCCGCCGCCACCCTGTCAAACCGGTATATCACGGACCGTTTTCTGCCGGACAAGGCCATCGACCTCATCGATGAAGCCACAAGCCGGCTTCGCATTGAAATCGACAGCATGCCCAGCGAAATTGACGATATTCAAAGAAAAATCACACAGTTCGAAATAGAAAAGGAGGCCTTGAAAAAGGAAAAAGACCCGGGTTCCCAAGACCGCCTTGCCAGGCTTGACGAGGAATTGGCGGAACTCAGGCAGACCACCGATGAGATGACCGCCCACTGGCAACAGGAAAAACAGGCCATTTCAAGAATCAGGGAAATCAAGGAAAAACTTGACGCCACCAAGACCGAGGCCCAGCTCGCCGAACGCCAGGGAGACCTCACCAAGGCCGCCGAGCTCAAATATGGGACCCTTATTGAACTGGAGAAAGGCCTCGAGGAGGAAAACAAACGGCTTGCGGAGCTCCAATCCGAGTCCAAGATGCTCAAAGAAGAGGTGGACAGCGAGGACATTGCCGAGGTGGTGGCCAAATGGACCGGCATTCCTGTGGCCAAGATGATGGAAGGAGAAAAAGAGAAGCTCCTCAAGATGGAAGAGAGGCTTGCCCAAAGGGTGGTCGGTCAGGAAAAGGGCATCATTGCCGTGGCCAATGCCGTACGCCGGGCCCGCTCCGGCCTCCAGGACCCCAACAGGCCGGTGGGCTCTTTTATCTTTATGGGGCCCACAGGGGTGGGGAAGACTGAACTGGCCAGGGCCCTGGCCGCCTTCCTCTTTGACGACGAGCAGTACATGGTCCGCATAGACATGTCCGAATATATGGAAAAGCATTCCGTGGCACGGCTCATCGGGGCCCCGCCCGGATATGTGGGCTATGAGGAGGGAGGATATCTCACAGAGGCCATCCGGCGACACCCCTATTCGGTGGTCCTCTTTGATGAGATTGAAAAGGCCCACCCGGAGGTGTTTAACGTCCTCCTCCAGATTTTGGACGACGGGCGTATGACCGATGGTAAGGGCCGGACCGTGGATTTCAAGAATACGGTTCTCATCATGACGTCCAACGTGGGCACCCAGTGGATCCAGGAACTGAGCGGCGGAGACGAATCCGAAATGGAAAACCGGGTTATGGAGGCCCTCCGGGCCACCTTCAAACCGGAATTCCTTAACCGGATAGACGAGATCGTGATTTTCAACGCCCTGGGACGTGAGGAAATCAAGAAGATCGTGGATATCCAGATCGGAATCCTGGGAAAACGTCTGGCGGACAACGATATCACCCTTGAACTCACAGAACAGGCCAAGGAACATATCGCCAAGGTGGGATTTGACCCGGTATACGGGGCCCGGCCCCTCAAGCGCACCATTCAGCACTTGATCCAGGATCCCCTGGCCTTAAAGATCCTGGAAGGAAGCATAAAAGCGGGCGACCACGTGCGGGTGGATGAAAAAGGAGGAGAGATGACCTTTGAGGAGGTCTAAGGTCTGCAACCGGACCTAAGAAGGTCCGAGGTTTATCTTTTCCTTCAACTTGGGTGAGGCACGAAAGGACACGGTTCGTCTCGATCTGAGGATGATGGTCTCCCCTGTCTGGGGATTTCTTCCCTTCCTAGCCCACTTGAACCTGACCTGAAATTTGCCGAACCCCGAGATACGCACATCTTCTCCCTGGGCCAGGCTTTCTTTTATGATTTCAAAGAGGGTATCCACGATTTGGCGGGCCCGGCCCCGGCCCAGGAAGTCGCAGTCCATCTCCGGGAACAAGAATTGTTGCGGCCCCTTACGGCGCCTTTTAAAGCGTACCCTTTCCCTGACACTCTGGACGATGTCGGACTTGGTCAAGGTCATGTGACCGCCTCTGCCGCCCTCGTGAGCCTTCAGACTATAGGGCCCCTAAAAGCCTTGAGATGACAATACGCTGAACCTCGGAGGTCCCTTCCCCGATATCCAGAAGCTTCTGATCCCGGTAAAACCTTTCCACGTCATATTCCTTCATCAGGCCGTAGCCCCCGTGGAGCTGAACGGCGTGGTTTGCACATCGGTACATGAGCTCCGAGCAGTAGAGCTTGGCCATGGCTGCTTCCTTGGTAAAGGGCTTGTTACTGTCCCGCAACCAGCAGGCCTTGTAGAGCAGGAGCCGCCCGCACTCTATCTCCAGGCCCATGTCGGCCAGCTTAAAGGCATTCACCTGGAACGTGGAGATGGGTTTTCCGAATTGCACCCTTTCATTGCTGTATTTGAGGGCCAGCTCAAAACACCCCTGGGCCCCTCCCAGGCCCATGGCCCCGATGGAAAGGCGGCCCCCGTCAAGGGTCTGCATCATTTGATAAAAACCCTGGCCCCGGGGTCCCAGCAGGTTCTCTTGGGGGACGCGGCAATCATCAAAATAGAGCTCACTCGTGTTGGAGGCCCTCCACATCATCTTGCCGTGCATGACCCTGGCCTCGAAGCCCGGGGTTCCCCTTTCAATGAGAATGCACGAGAGCTCCGGCCGCCCGTCTTCCCGGGTTCCCGTCCGGCAAAGGGCGGTCACCCCCGCCGAGATATCGGTAGAGGCATTGGTGATGAAGATTTTGCTGCCGTTGACCACCCATTCATTGCCCTCCAGGACCGCCGTGGTCTTGGAGTTACCCGCATCTGATCCTGCATTCGGTTCTGTGAGGCCGAAACCCCACAGCGCCTTCCCCGCGCACAATGGGGGCAGGTACTTTTCTTTCTGCTCGTCGTTCCCGAAATAGTAAACAGGCCCGATACCGAGAGAATTGCCGGCAGCCACCGTGGCGGCATGGGAGCCGTCTACCCTGGCGATCTCCTCCGTGGCAATAATATAAGAGACATAATCCATGCCCTGGCCGCCGTACTTCTCAGAGACAAACATCCCGAAAAGACCCAGGTCGGCCATTTTTTGCATGGTTTCGTAAGAGAAAACCTCCTGTTCATCCAGCTCTTTGGCAACCGGCCCTATCTCCTTTTCAGCAAAGTCACGGACAGATTTCCGCAGTATCTCCTGCTCCATGGAAAGGCTGAAATCCATACCCCCCCCTCTGAATCTATAAGGTCATCTCAGAATACAGTCCCTGACAACCCCCCGGTGCCCGGCCGGGGTCAACCGTCCCTGTCGGAATGTCATCCGGGTGGTTTCCCAGGGCCTTGAACGGGTTAAGGCCCTGACATCTCACGGGCAAGTGCCCTGCTTTTTATAGGCGGAAGGGGGAAGATTGTCAATCATTAATGGGGACCCCCTGGCCCCGAGCGACAGCGAGGGGAACAGGGAGGGGGTAGGCATCACACATTCGTAACACCCTGATATGGCCAGGCCGGTAATCTCGGAATCGAAGAAAAGACTGCTTCAGCCTTCCCGGTTGCTAGCGTTACAGCTGCCAGCTTCCCGGTACTCATTAGCCGGATGATCCGTCGCTCCTCCACTAATTCAGGTCTCGAGATGCATCAGCAGGTAAATGCCCACCAGTAAAAAGACCCCATTGGCCGACCAGGCCGAAAGAAAGGGAGGAAGAAGCCCTGAGAGGCCCAGAGACCTGGTAATTCCCAGGGTGAGCAAATACAGGAAACAGACCCCGATACCCAGGCACACGGCCAGGGGGGTCCCCCCTTTTTTCAGGCCCAGGGCGATGGGAATACCTATGAGGATCATGATGAGGTTGACCAAAGGGAAGGCCAGCTTGATATTCATGTCCACCAGGTATCTTGTGGCGTCATAGCCCTCGCCTTGAATCTTTTCGGAAAACCGCTTCAACTGCCAATAGCTCATCTCCTCAGGCTTCTTAAGAGGTTTCAGAAAGGTGTCCGGCCCTTCGGGTAATTCCAGGTCCATCACCTTGAACCGGGTGGAATCATAGGTCCCTCCCTCTTGCAATTCCTGCGACAGGCCCTTTTCCAGCCTCCATGTCTCACCCGTCCACACGGCCCTGCGGCCCTCTATTCTACGAATCAAGCGAAAGGAGTGGTCAAAAAAATAGAAGACCGGGTCCTCCATGACCATACGCTTACCGTCGAAATGGGGTATCCAGTAGATGGCATTGTGCCCCCGGAACCAGATATGGTCCCGGCTGTAAATCCTGCTCTGAGTGAGCTTTCTCACGTCCTTGTTCCAGATGTCCTGGCTCCGGGAACTGCTGTAGGGAACCACCAGCTCGGAGAAGAGAAACGCGGCCACGGCCAAGACAAGAGAGGCCCCCAATACGGACAATGAAAGGCGGGTGACACTGATGCCGGAGGCCTTGAGGGCCGTGATCTCATTGGCCTTTTTCATTAAAGAAAACAAAACGATGACGGCGATCAGGGCCGCCACGGGAACCATCTGTACGGCGATATAAGGGGTCTTGTAAATAAAGTAGGCCACCATGGCCCCCTTTGGGGCGTGGGCCTCCATGAAGTTATCCACCTTTTGGATGAAATCCACGATGAGATAAATGGAGATAAAGATGACCAGGCAGAGGGCCAAGATCTTTGAAAATTCCCTAATGAGATATCGTGTTAGCACCCTCATCGGCCAAAGGCCCTTTGAAGGGCCCTCCATTTTCGAAGAAAGGGATCCAAGGAAAGGGTATGCTCATGGGCGGCGAGCCACAAGAGCACAGCCCCTGAAAACATCAAAAAGAGATCCGGAATCCAAACCCCCACTGCCGGCGACAGGGACCCTGTTTCACAAATGCTCTTGGCCCCGGCAAGGCACATATAATAGATGAGAAAAACACCCAGGCCCAGGGCGATTCCCGTGCTCCGGCCCCTGGCCCTCATTTGAGCCCCCAGGGGGACCCCAATGATGCCCATGAAAAACACGGCCAGGGGGATAGAGAAGCGTTCCAGGAGCTCTATGAGCATTTCATTGTGTCTCAGCTCTCCTTTGGGCAATTCCTTTATCTGGAGGGCCAATTCACTCACCGTGAGTTCCTTGGGGGCCCTCTGCCGTTTTGCCAGGGCCGCCATGATGTCCTTCAGCCCGATATTCAAATCATAGGTATTGAACTTGATGTTTCTGGAGGACCTAAGATCCTTCTCCACCATAAGGATGGTCCCGTTCAAAAACCGCAGGGTAATCATCCGGTTCCGG
>Ga0180431_10006031_pt1 | contig 14497 bp, 13 predicted proteins | sample SS_ome_11_FD_132459 | JGI IMG/M metagenome (GOLD analysis project Ga0180431, IMG submission 132459) | Hypersaline lake sediment archaeal communities from the Salton Sea, California, USA - SS_1_MS_1 metaG | ecosystem: Environmental > Aquatic > Non-marine Saline and Alkaline > Hypersaline >... | reverse complement strand
GTCGGACCCCAGTCCCACGTGGTCCGCGTCTCCGACTACTTGACATACGTGGTCTACGCAAGCGACCACATCATCGAGGGTGACCCCGTCCTTTGCATCGCCCTTCGCCCAGCCGGGCCGCAGGAGAGGGTTATAAAGTGCGATGCCGATGATACCCTCGCGCTCGACCAGGCGCCGGATCATCTCATCGGATAGTTGGCGGGGACCCGGCACGCGAGCACGGGGATTGGCATGGGTGGCGACGGCACATCCTTCGAAGCGATCCATTGCTTCGAAAAACGATTCTTCGGCCAGATGACTGACGTCCAAGACCAGACCCAGGTCAGCCATCACCGCCAACAAATCGCGCCCGGCATCAGTAAGCAAACCAGGAGCAGCGTTGCCGCCAGCGTAGCGAGTACCTGCCTGCCAGGAGAGACCCACCAGCCGCACGCCCCTCTCAAACCACATCGCCGCCTCTGCAGGCTCACGAATAGGGTCCGCTCCCTCCATCGCCGGGACGATACCCACCCGAGGCGTCTCGCTCTCCCAACTGGTGAGCATATCGTCGAGGTCGGCGCGGTTTCCAACCAGCGCGACCTGGTCGCATTCATCGGCCAGACGATGGTAGTAGTCGAGCTGCGCCTGGGCCAACACGTGGGCATCTTCGGCGGTGGCATAGGTGCTGAGATCGGGGACGCCTGGGCGCGCTGGCACGACAAAGAGGGTTCCGAAGACGATCGTTACGCCTCCGGCCAGCCATTCGGGCAAGCCCACCATGCAGAGGCCGCCGCGCCGAGGAATGTCGGCACATTCTTCTATGTGACGGGTTTCAAGCGCACTACGACGCACATCACGGCCCAAAACGAGTGCGTTCCAGGCAATATCCTCGTGAGCATCTACAATGCGCACTGATCTCCTCTGCGACATAATCCTTAGTGTAAGTGTACCACAAATGGCACGTTTGACAACCACGCACAAAAGTCATATACTGGAGGTGCAAGCGTCAGGCCTGAAGCACAACCCGTCAAACTGGCAAGGAGGAAGACAATGAGCGAGAGTTCTCGGCTCGTGATGAGTCAGGGCCCTCAGCCCGGTCAGACTTTCACATTGGATCAGGAACGTATCACCCTGGGGCGCGATCCGAGTTGCGAGATTGTGATCAGTGATCCGCAGGTCTCGCGGCAACACGCGCGCCTCACCGGCCAAGGCGAGATGATTGTGATCGAGGACCTGGGAAGCACGAACGGCACGTTTGTCAACGGCATGCGGCTGACCAACCCCCATACGCTGATCAACGGCGACGTGATCGGCCTGGGAGATGCGGCAACGTTGACCTATTACGGGGTAAGTATAGCCACAACCGAACCCCTCGCTAGACAGCCTACGGTCTCAGCTATGCCACCGAGGCCCGAACCTCTTTCTCCCCTCCCTCCTCAGGCTGCACCGCCGCTAGATTACACCACTACCCCCCCACCGCCACCGGCCTATGCCGCCGCGCCTCCTCCGGCGAAAGCCCTGGGTCAGGAGAAGGACAGCAAGACCGGGCTGTGGGTCGGATGCGGGTGCCTGACACTTCTCCTGGCCTGCGTCGCGGTGGGCTTGTTCCTGTGGTTCGCACCGGCGTCGTTTTGGCAGGCGCTGATTGACCTGGGCATTCCGGTACCCGCCTGGCCTTTCTGACCCTTTCTCATACTCACTGCTTCCTCGACCTTGCGAGAGTCATGCACTCTCGCAAGGTTTCACTTCTCGACCACGGTCTCCAGCAACCTGCGCGTGAGGTCTTTGGCACCAGACCCGGATTCCCCGCCCGGCCCCACGCAACCAGGACAGCCATCGGCACAGGGACAGCGACTTACCACGTCCAGTGCCGCCTTCAGCAGTTCGTCGTGCAGTTCGTAGAGACGCACACTCAGGCCAGCGCCGCCTGGCGCACGATCGTAAAGAGTCACGGTAGGCAACCCGGTCTCCGGGGCACGGACCTGCACCGCTGAGCCCAAGTCGCCAGGATCGCACATCAGGTGCAGTGGCGCCAGGTTCCGCACCAGATAGGCCAGGCCACCCAACGCCCCGCGCGCCCCACGCGCTCGCTCAACGCGGCGGTGACACGCAGGGCAGAGAGTAATCAAGTTCTCCAGTCGATTGGCAAGTGTATAGAGATCATTGAATCCCGGGACGTAGCCGAAGGTGCGGAAGGGCGTGATATGATGGACGTCGTGTTGGCGATCGTCCCGCTCCGGTGCGCCACAATGGCGGCAGCAATACCCATCGCGCGCGCGGGCCGCATCCCGCTGAACGGACCAATTGGGACCGTAGTCAGCGGGCGGGGGAAGAATACCAGCTTCCTGCAAACGCGCCGTGAGATCATCCGAGAGTGCTACCCAATAGCCAGTGGTACGCAGTTCCTGCTCCGGCAACTCGATGGGCGCCCAGGCCAGCACCTCGTGGGTATACCGCTTGACCTTGCGATAGCCAGTGGCCCGCGTCGTCACCAGGACCTCGCCGCATCCCCTCACCGTGCCCCCCTGCTCATCTGTCTCTTTGCCCTCACCATCAGATGATGAGACGGCCGGGGGACCGGGGGAATACTCCGCCATGACCCGCACATCTACCACGGACGAAGCGCGGGTATAGTAGTCCAGCTCAGCGGGCTGCACGCAGGCCAACCCCGCCTCCCAATCCAGCGTCTCGACGACGTAGGTCATGCCCCCATGCAGGTACACGGCTCCTTCGTGAACGAGCACCGGCGCGCTGGGCCGGTCCATCTGGCCGATCACCTGCGGCGGATCGACGCTCACATCCTGAATGACGACGTTGTCAGCGGTACTGGTGCGCAGGGATAGCTCCCGAGCCGGGTAGCTCTCGCCGATCCACGTGTAGTGGCCGTTGTGGCGATGCAACGTCCCTTCCTCAGCGAGCACATCCAGCACGGCACCGGCGTCACTGAAGTTGCCGAAAGGCTCACCAGGTTCGAAGGGCAACTCGAAAGCCGCACAGGCCAGATGGCTGGCCAGGATAGCCAGATTGTCCGGATCAAGCAGGGCATGCTCGACCGGCCGGCCGAAGAAATAGCGCGGATGGGTGACCATGTATTGGTCGAGCGGGAGGGGGCTGGCAACCAACACCGCGACCGAAAGCCCCGCCCGCCGTCCTGCCCGCCCGGCCTGCTGCCAGGTGCTGGCGATAGTGCCCGGGTAACCCGCCATCACACAGGCGCTCAGTTGTCCAATATCCACTCCCAACTCAAGCGCGTTGGTCGCGACGACACCGCGCAACTCTCCCCCGCGCAATCCCCGCTCGATAGCCCGTCGCTCGCTGGGGAGGTACCCGCCCCGGTAACCCTGCACTGCCTGAGGATCACCACCAGCGCTGGCGACCGAATCACGCAGGTACCCCAACAGTACCTCGGTGGTCAGGCGGGCGCGGGCGAAGACGATGGTCTGCACATCGGCCTGGAGAAAGCGAGCCGCGACGTCCTTCGCCGCCAGCGCTGCGCTGCGCCGGATGCCGAGTTGCGAGTCGACCAACGGGGGGTTGTAAAACACGAAGCGCTTCTCTCCCTGTGGAGCGCCATCGTCGTGCACGAGTGTGACGGGGGCCTCAATCAGCCGCTCGGCCAACTCGTCCGGGTTGGCGATCGTGGCAGAGGCACAGATGAAGCGCGGATCGGAACCGTAAAAACGGCATACCCGCCGCAGTCGCCGCAACAGATTCGCCACGTGGGAACCGAAAACACCTCGATACGCATGGATTTCGTCGAGTACGACGTAGCGCAGGTTGGTGAGCAGCCGCACCCAGCGAGTGTGGTGAGGGAGGATGCCCGCGTGGAGCATGTCGGGGTTGGTGACCAACAGTCGCGCCTCGCGGCGAATGAGAGGACGATGAGAGGAAGGTATGTCGCCGTCGTAGGGACGAACCGCGATGGGAGACTGCAACGCACCAACCAGTTCCCCCAACACAGCAATCTGGTCGTGGGCCAGCGCCTTGGTTGGGAAGAGATAGAGCGCACACGCAGCAGGATCGTTAAGCAGGGTGTGGAGGACGGGTAAATTGTAGGCCAGCGTCTTGCCAGAGGCCGTGGAGGTGGACAGAACGACGTGCGCCCCAGCCAGTGCTGCCCCGACCGCCTGCGCCTGGTGGGTGTACGGCTGTTCGACGCCACCCTCGCGCGCAGCAGCGATCAAGCGCGGGTCAAGTTCCGTTGGCCAGGGGGCAACGCGAGCAGGCCGCGCCGGGATGCGCTCCCAGGCGGTCACGCAGCGCATGAAGGTCGGATCTTGTCGAAAAGAAGCCAGAACCTCGGACAGGGTCATTTCACCCAAGATTATAGGCCGCCAGCCAGGAGAGGGCAAGTGGGCAAGTACGAATGGCTTTCTCCCCTGGCAGATGATATAATATGGTAACTACAACCGGCCGAGGTACGTGACCTGGTCGATGGGCGCACCCGCCTGCGTGTGGGAGATCAACAAGATGCCCAAGCAGTGAAGCGCTGCTTGCAGCGCTCCGACGTGCCAGGTCACGTTGACAGCCTCGCTGTGTCGTGATAGTATTGACACAATCCCGGTCACGGAACGCCGCACGCCGGATACTGAAGGAGGGAGATGCTCGATAGGGACACAGTAGAAGCCGTACTGTTCGACCTGGACGGGACGCTGATGGACACCGATGACCAGGCCGTCGAGAAAGTAGCACACAGGCTGCAGCGGATGGGCTGGAAACGCCCGCATCATACCGCTCGTCGCCTCATCATGGCCTCAGAGACCCCGGGAAACATGATGATGACGGCCCTGGACGTGCTGGGCCTGGACGCACCGCTGATGGCTTTCACCAACCGGCTCCGCCGCTGGCGTGGCCTGCGCACGCCAGCCGATTTCCGCATCATCGCCGGCGTTGAGGAGATGCTTACCGGGTTGGACGGTCGCTATCGGCTGGCCGTAGTCACCACACGAGGTCTGGCTGAGGCAGAGGCATTCCTGGACCAGTATGACCTCCGCGACATCTTCGACGTGCTGGTGACCCGCGAAAGTACCTGGCGACTTAAGCCCCATCCAGCTCCCATCAGGCACGCGGCCCAGCTACTGGGGGTGCCCGTCGAGCGGTGCGTCATGGTGGGAGACACGACGGTGGACGTCAAGTCCGCCGTGCGGGCAGGGGCGTGGGCAGTGGCGGTGCTGTGTGGATTCGGGGAGCGGAGGGAACTGGAGCGGGCCAACGCCCACGTCATCCTGGACCATACCGCTCACCTCTTATCCCTGTTGTGACGAAACGGTCCAACGGAGGGACAACCGTATGAACGCAGACATCGTCTACGCCCAGACAGACTCTCCGTTTGGTCCAGTGTGGGTCGCAGCGACAGAGACAGGGATTTGCACAGTCACGACGGGCACCAGGCAGCCAGACGCCCTGTTTGCCTGGCTGTCCCGTCACGTCAGCCCGGAACCGCCGCGTGAGGACCGCGAAGCGCTGACCCAGGCATTGGCCCAGTTGCGCGAGTACTTCTCCCACGCTCGGCAAGCGTTTGACCTGCCACTGGACGTGCGGGGCACGGCCTTCCAGCGCGCAGTCTGGGCCGAAATCAACCGCATCACCTACGGGACGACGACGACTTACAGCCAGATCGCGGAGCACATCGGCCGGCCTAGGGCTGCCCGGGCGGTGGGGGCTGCGGTAGGCGCTAACCCGCTTCCTATCCTTATCCCTTGCCATCGGGTGGTCGGCGCAGGAGGTTCGCTGACTGGTTACGGCGGCGGGCTGGAGATGAAAGCGGAATTGCTTCAAATGGAGGGGGTACTCTCGCTCTGACACGGCGCTTGGCATAAGCGTCGCTGGCACAGCCCCTACCATGTCTGGCGACCCCTCAGGAGACATAAAGAGACGATGCGCAGACGCTATGCACCGGTTATGATGCTGGCATTCGCAGGGCTCGTGGGCAGTATCCTGGCTTGCAACGCCCCAACTCCCACGCCTGAAGCACCAACTTCCACCCTGATGCCCGACGCTTCAGCCACCTCACCGTCACAGGAGACGCTGCCGCCAACCCCTACTCAATGGTTTCCACCCACCCACACCCCCACATCGGCACAGCCAGCGGTCACAGAGACGCCATCGACCCCGACGCCCACGCCTTCGCCGACCATAACACCCACACCCACCCCACCAATCAGCACCGGCCCGTTGGACTTCGCCAGGCCAGACCAGCTCGACAGTTGGCAATCCCTGCCCGACGGGAAGTACGAATGCACGATCGTCCTGCAGATCAGAGGCGGGGCCCCTCCTTACACGATCCACCACGACCTCGATGTGTTTACGACTCAGCAAACTCGTCCACCACTGGTCTTTACAGCGCACGGATGTGGCGCAATCGTGCACACCATCAAAGTCGAATCGGCCGACGGGCAGAGCGCCGTGCATGACTACTGGATCCCAGCTCCCTGGTGTGAGGAGTAACGTGTGAAGAGCATCGAAGGAGAACATCAATGACGAACCTGACACGCAGACAATTCCTCAAACTTGGAGGGACCGCATTGGCCGGCGTCGCGTTCCTGCCATTGCCTCCCAGCGCCTGGATCGCACGCGCCGGTGTGCAGATCGGTCGGGTCGCCGAGTGGTCGGTCCGGGTGCGCACCGAACCGGATCTCCACGCTCCCATCGTACGCTACCATCGGCACGACGACGTGATCGCTTACTTCGAGGAGGTCGAAGCCGAGGGCTGGAATCCCCGCAATCCCATCTGGTTCCGCGTCATCGGCGGCTATATCTACTCCTCGTACATCCAGCCGGTCGAGGTGCACATCAACGAGCCACAGCAGCACATCCCTCCTGAGGGACTATGGGGAGAGGTCAGCGTCCCCTACACCGACTCTCGTCTCGGCCCATCACCCGAAGCCTACCGCAGCTACCGCCTATACTACAGCTCAGCCCATCGTATCGTCGAGGCAGTATGGGGCACAGATCATCGGCTATGGTACCAACTGCGCGACAACCTGGCCCCAGGCGCGCGTCGTTACGTCCGGGCCGAACACGTGCGCCCCATATACCCCGAGGATCTGGAGCCCATCTCACCCAACGTCCACGACAAGCGCATCGAAATCTCGCTGGCCGACCAACTGCTCGTGGCATTCGAGGGCGACGAACCAGTATTCACCACCCACATCTCGGGCGGCGTAGGGGGCGACCGTGCCACGCCCAGGGGAAATCATCGCATCGTGTTCAAAGCTCCTTCACGCCATATGACAGGCGACGATTTTGACCTGCCCGGCGTCTCCTTCGATTCATACTTCTGGGGCGCAGTTGCGATCCATGGCACGTATTGGCACAACGACTATGGCCGTCCTCGCAGCCATGGCTGCGTAAATGTACCCCCAAAGGCCGCCAAGTGGGTCTTCCGCTGGACCCAACCCGTCGTGCCGTACGATCAGGACGGACTACGCGTGTCGGAGGGCGGCACCTCTGTGATCGTATACTGAGCGATGCCAGAAGACCTGCGACGCCGGCTGCATCAACTGGGAGTCGTGAAAGGTGTGCGCGAACTGGCCACGCTTCCGCCCCGCCGGCACGTGGCCATTGAAGACCTGGTACCCGGCCGCTTCCACACGACCTCTCGCGGGCAATGCTTCGTCGCCGAGGCAACCTACCCACCTGAATATCGCCACGGCGAACTGCCGCTCTCCACCTTTCTGGGCATATCCCCCGATGACATCGCGCAGATTGCACAAGACGGAGCACTCGCTGGTGTGGACCTGCGACAGGTCTGCTTCCTCGACACGGAGACGACCGGGCTTTCCGGCGGCACCGGCACGATTCCGTTCGTCGTCGGGCTGGGCTTCTTCGCCGAGACAGGTTTCCGCGTGCAGCAGTACTTCCTGCGCGACCCCGGTGATGAGCCCGCGATGGTCGAGGCCCTGGCGGAGCATCTGCCAGCGTTTGAGGCCCTGGTCTCATTCAATGGGCGGGCCTTCGACGTACCGATCATCGAAAACCGCTTCATCCTGGCACGCGTTCCGCCACCGACGGCGGGAGTGCCCCACCTCGACCTACTCCATCCCGCACGACGGCTGTGGCAATACCATCTCCCCTCGTGCGCACTGGGCACACTGGAGCGGGAGGTGTTGGGCATAATGCGCGAGCAGGACGACGTCCCCGGTGGCGTCATCCCCTTCCTCTACCGCGACTATCTGCGCACGGGCGATGCCCGCGAGATGCAGCGCGTGCTCTATCACAACGCGGTGGACGTCCTCAGCCTGGTCACGCTGGCCGCGCGACTATGCCGTATCTTCGTAGACCCATGGACCCTGGTGGAAGACACGACGGGTGAATTACTCACCGGCGCGGAACTCTATGGCCTGGGCCGCTGGTACGCAGCCGAGGGCCGGCCTGCCGAAGCGGAACGGGCCTACCGGGCGGCCCTTCGCCCCCCCAGCAAAATCCAGATAGAGACTGCGGATGGAAGACATCCGGTGGAAGAAAGAAACCAGGTTTTGCAGAAAAAACCTGGTTTCGATGCCGCTCCAGACGTGCGGACAAAGGTGCTGCGTGCCCTGGGATACCTTCTCAAGCAGGCTGATCGCCGGGCCGAGGCCTTCGCCTATTGGCAGCAGTTGGCGCTGGAATCGACGGACGACGTTCAGGCCCACGTCGAACTGGCCAAGTACTTCGAATGGCACGCTGAGGACCTCGCGCTGGCCCACAGATGGACACAGACAGCCCTGGCACGCGTCGAGGCGTGGCCCTCAGGGATGCATCGAGAAACCTTGCTCGCTGAACTGCGCCACCGGTCGGTACGACTGGAACGGAAGGCCAAACGCTAGCCGACTTCTCTCAAGTTCACTGGTGAGTAATCTGAATGAGGGGATTCTCACGCGCGGCAGCATGAAGGCCCACGGCCGACTCACCAACTTCTGTCGCACGTGCCAGCCGGGCGGATTGATACAATCCTGAGCGCCGCCCAGGCGTCGCAAATCCGTAGGCATAGCGACAGGCCCCCGTTCACCATCCGTCGAGTCGGTGGACGGGGGCCGTGCTACAATGAAAACGGGAAAAAAACGGTGACAACCTGGACGCCGAACCGAATCTGTGTTAGAATATGCAATTACATACGTTCTATCGTCGGAGACCTGGTATGCGTCGTTACTTACTCATCACGCTAACTCTGTTCATTCTGCTGGCCTTGAAGGTAGCGCCTGCTGAAGCGTCTGGCCTATACGATCCAGGAGAGCCTCAAGCGCGGGCTGGCCACGCCCGCTACGTCTGTGTGCCTAGCCTGATCTGGCGTAACCCAGAGTTGTGCCCCACCTACGGGCCTGGTACGACCGCTTATCGCATCGCCTCAATTCGCCTGCCCGACCCGCTGCCGGAACTGCCCGTGTTCGAGCTTCCCCACGACGAAGACGAGGACGAGGACCTGCTTCCCCATACATACGCTCACGTCAAGAGCGTGCCGCTAAACGTGTATCGCCACCCGCTGGAGGCTGCGATGGGCCTGCCCCCGGTGCGGACGATGCTCTCCGGCGACTGGTGGGTTAGTGTGGACAACATGGTCGAATATGAGGGACAGCAGTGGTACCAGATCAACGAGGAGGAGTTTATCCCTGCCGACGCGCTGGCGTTCGCCAGTCCCTCCCATTTCCAGGGCGTCTACCTCACCGAGCAACCGCAGCACCCCCTCGCCTGGATCAACCGCTGGACGCAGCCCTCGGTCGTGCCCCAGGGCGCGCTCAACGAGGCTGTCGCGGCCCTCAACCGCTACCAACTGGTCACCATCTTCGCCGAGGAACGGCGCGGCGACGAAATGTGGTACCTGGTCGGTGCTGATCAGTGGGTGGAGCAGAGCAATGTCTCACGGATAGACGTGAAGCCGCCGCCGTCGGAGGTCGGTCCAGGGGAGAAGTGGATCGAGATAGACCTGTTCGAGCAGACAATTGCCGCTTATGAAGGAGAGCGCATGGTCTACGCCACGCTCATCTCCAGTGGTCGCACGGCCACCGCCACCCCGCCGGGGCTATATCGCCTCTGGTCCAAGGTGCGGGAAGGCAAAATGAGCAACCCGGATGTAGAGGATGGAAGCCCAGCCTGGTACTTCATTGAGGATGTGCCCTGGACAATGTACTTTCACGGAGGATATTCCATTCACGCCGCCTTCTGGCACGACGCCTTCGGCTTCCAGCGCAGCCATGGCTGCGTCAACCTGGCCCCCAAGGACGCGCTGTGGCTCTTCAATTGGGCCAATCCGTTCATACCTGAGGACGTGAAATTGGTCTACATCGGTGAAGGTACGCCGAACACCTGGGTCTGGGTGCACTACACGTCGCTCTTTGAGTAAGGTTCTTCTCTTTTCGCCATCCACCATTTGCCCGATGAAACCAACCACACCAGCACGCCGTGCCTTATGCTTGATCCTGCTCACCTCTCTAGGCCTGATCGCGGCCCTGTTCGCCGCTTGTAGCAGCGGCGTGCCTTCCTCCGACGCCACACCCACGCCGACCCGCACGCCGCGCCCGCCTACCCCAACCCCCACATCGCCACCCTCGCCCACTCCCACCCCTGCCTGGCCAGTCACCATCTTCGTTCCCGAGAGCGTGCCCGCATCGGTGACAGACATATTCGACACCATACTGACCGCCCACGCTGACCTATTCATCCCCGCCGCCGACGCCGCAGCCGCCGACGTGCAATGGGTGATCGAGCCTTCGGCTGCGCTCGAGACAGACCCTGCCTCCGACGCGGTCCCGCTCGCCGAGTGGACATACGCCGTCGTGGCTCCGTTCCCCACCCTGACCGATGAAGTGTCCTGGGCCGACGTGATCAACAGTTGGAGCATCACCCCAACCGGCCCCTTCGCAGGCCAGGCGATTTTGGTGACGGCCGACACCGCCGCAGCGCTAGCCACCATTATGGGCAACCCAGCTCCCGGCGCGATTGAGATCGTCTCGGCGGAGGAAATCGTACAGCGAGCGTGGGACACCCGCCCGGCCTGGGCCATCGTGCCCTTCGATCAATTGGAGCCACGGTGGAAGGTGTTGCGCGTGGACGGTAGCTCGGTGCTCGACAAAGACCTGAACACGTCCGCCTACCCGCTGGTGGTGCACGCTGGCGTGACCGGGCTTGACCGCGGCGTCGCCAAACTCCGGGAATTGTTGGCAGAGCACGCCTCTCCCACGATGGCAGGCTCCAACACAGACATCTTCCTGACCAATCGCGACCCTGCCAAGATGACGACTCTGCTGATGACCGGCGTGACCGCTCTCTCCCGGGCGACGGCTATGAGAATGGACCGCGAAGGTGTGACCTACCCTGCTCAAGACATTCGCGACTGGCTGATCGGCGCCGACATCACCCACATCAGCAACGAGGTCTCCTTCGCCGAGAATTGTCCCCCACCGGGTGACTACTACACGATGGTCTTCTGCTCCAGTCCTACCTATATCGAGTTGCTGGAAGACGTGGACATCGACGTGGTCGAGTTGACGGGCAATCACCTGCTCGATTGGGGGCTGGAGGCGATGAAGCTCTCGCTGACGATATACGAAACCCGCGACATCCAGTACTACGGCGGCGGTTGGAACCTGGCGCAAGCCCAGACACCGCTGACGCTCACGCACGGCGCGCACACCTTCGGCTTCGTGGGCTGCAACCCCGCGGGACCGCGCTCCGACTGGGCGACCGAGGACCTTCCCGGCGCAGCTCCCTGCGACTACGACCTGATCCGCGCCCAGATCCGTGAAATGCGCGAGCAATCCATCATCCCGATCATCACCCTCCAGTATTGGGAATTCTACCAGTACGAGCCCACGCCGCAGCAACAAGCCGAGTTCCGCGCGTTGGCAGAAGCGGGCGCGGCCATCGTCAGTGGGAGCCAGGCCCACCAGCCGCAAGGTTTCGACTTCGAAGCCGGAGCCTTCATCCACTACGGCCTGGGCAACCTCTTCTTCGATCAGATGTGGTCACTGGAAACACGGCAGGAATTCCTGGACCGGCACGTCTTCTACGATGGGCAGCACATCAGCACGGAAATACTGACCGCGATACTGGAGGACTACGCCCGCCCGCGCCCAATGACGCCCGAAGAACGGGAGGAACTACTAAGCGCGGCGTTTGCGGCGAGTGGGTGGAACACGGACTGAGTGATGGAACAGGAATCACATCCCCCTTCACCTATGGAATTCGGCTCTATGCCGCTCGACCCGGTGTATGCCTGGTCCATCGTCCTGGAGCCGGTGGAAACGCTCATCGAGTGCACCGCTGGCTTCATCAAGCAACTGGCCAGAGAGACGTACGAGCGGGGTGAGGAATTCGACGACCAAGAGCTGGAGCAGCGTTTCCTCGCCTTCTTCGACCAACTGGTGCAGGAGGGCACACTCACTCGTCTACCCGACGCCGACCCCGCGATGGGCCGCCGGATCCTGGGCCCGCGCCGCTGGTTGCACGCCCAGCGCATCCGCATCAACCGCCTGGTCGCCTACTGGCACGAGCACGGTGACCCCAGCGCCTGAGTCTCAAGACTGGATACTGGGGACCAGGCAGCCCCTTCACTCAAACGAACGCCCAACATCCTGAGCATCCCGCATCCAGTACCCAGTATCAGCTCGACCTCGAAATCCGCTGTCGCCAGGCATACCACACCATCCTCAAGAAGCGTGCCGAATCCTTCACAGGATGAAAATAGCTCACCTCTCCCACCCCATAGATCGTGCGGATATCCACCCATCCAATGTGCATCCCCGCACAGACCGCCTGAACGATGACCTCGACCTCCAAATCGAAGCCCGTGGTGGTCAGATCAACCCTTTCCAGGAGATGGCGGCCATACAGACGATAGCCGCTCTGGCTGTCGTAGATGCGCGTGCCGAGCGCCCAGGAGAACAGCCACGAACCAAAGATGGGATTGGTGTAGCGACGCGGGAATGGTGTCTGGCTGAAGTCACGCCGTCCAATGATGAGATCTCCCGCGCCGGCCCGGTAGGCGGCCAAGAACTTGGGAATCTCAGCCGGGTCGTGTTGCCCATCGGCATCGAGCGTGACGACGGCCTCATAATCCCGCGCCAACGCCCAGGTGAAGCCGGTCACAAGGGTCACTCCTTTGCCCCGGTTGCTGGTGTGGCGCACGACCGTGGCACCAGCGGCCTCAGCCACAGCGGACGTGTCGTCTTGGGAACCATCGTCCACCACTAATACGGGTAGAAACGCCCGCGTCGCCTCTACGACTGGGCCAATGCGAGTCGCCTCGTTCCAGGCAGGAATGAGGGCCAGGATGGAAGTCCTATTCACGGTTATCTCCCTACGGCAATGTGTTCAGTGTTAAGATTATACCACGGTCGAACGAAGCTGCCATTTTAATCATGATTTTACCGGCAGTTAGTTGACAAACCAATGAATATTGTGTAAAATAAACTCGATAGAGTTTATAGATCTTATATACTACCAGGAATACGATGAAACTCTCTAAACGAGGCGAATACGGTCTACGGGCCCTACAAGATTTGGCGGCGCACTATGGCGAAGGGCCAGTACCAAACAAAGACCTGGCTGAACGGAACAACATCCCGCCCAGATTCCTGGAGCAGATTCTGCTCACACTCAAGCACGGTCGAATCGTGCGCAGTCAAAAAGGCCCCCAAGGCGGATACTACCTGGCGCGTGAACCCGAGCAGATTACCCTGGCAGAGGCTGTGCGCCTGCTGGATGGGCCGCTGGCTCCCATCAGTTGTGTGAGTGAGACAGCCTTCGAGCCCTGCGGCTGCCCTGATATGGAGAAATGCGGCTTGCGCCAGGTGATGCAAGATGTACGCGATATCGTAGCAGAGATTATGGAAAGCACCACGCTGGCTGATCTGTTAAGGCAAAATTCTCCCTGAACCCAGTCCTGGTTTTATATTTTTGCCTTATTTCCTACAATTCCGGTAGATATTATATAAAACAAAGGAGGTAAGTAAGAATGTCGACAACTATTCGAAAACACGGCTATGCCTGGATGCTCGCCCTGCTCCTACTGGGCACGGTGCTGACCGGTTGCGGTTCTCAAGAAGAATGGGCAAAATCATCGAACATGGCCCGGCACAGGAAATCTTTGAGTGCCCCAAGGAACCCCGCACGCGCGCGCTTATATCAGCGGAGAATTCAGCTAAACCATTGGTAGATCCCATCACATTTCACAGAAAAGGAGAACCGACATGTCTATTGAGATCCTCTGGCCCCTCGCTTTGCTCGCCCTGGGTTGCGAATACATCGACTCAACACTGGGCATGGGCTACGGCACCACCCTCACTCCGGTCCTGCTCCTGATGGGGTACGAGCCGATGCAAACTGTGCCCGCGGTGATGCTTTCGGAGTTCCTGACCGGTATTCTGGCGGGAATACTCCACCAGGAGTGCGGCAACGTCAACTTCAAACGGGGATCGCGCTCGCGCAGAGTCGTCCTCGTCCTGACGGCATGCAGCATCATCGGCACGCTGCTGGCCGTCTTCATCTCGGTGAATGTGCCCAGTTGGGTGATCAAGACGTACATCGGCGTGCTCGTGCTGGC
>Ga0180431_10006028_pt1 | contig 14500 bp, 9 predicted proteins | sample SS_ome_11_FD_132459 | JGI IMG/M metagenome (GOLD analysis project Ga0180431, IMG submission 132459) | Hypersaline lake sediment archaeal communities from the Salton Sea, California, USA - SS_1_MS_1 metaG | ecosystem: Environmental > Aquatic > Non-marine Saline and Alkaline > Hypersaline >... | reverse complement strand
TCGGCTCCCTGCTGTCCACCCCGCTTCCCAACTATCCCCAGACCGCTATCCTGGGCATGCACGCCATCCAGAAGCGGCCGATCGCGGTGGATGACCAGGTGGTGATCAAGCCCATGATGTACGTGGCCCTGTCCTACGACCACCGCTTGATTGACGGCCGGGAGGCGGTGCAGTTTCTGGTCGCGATCAAATCCCTGGTGGAGGATCCCCAGGCCCTGCTCCTGGACGTGTAGAAATGGAATACGATTTTCTGGTTATCGGTTCCGGTCCCGGCGGCTACGTGGCGGCCATCCGCGCCGCCCAGCTGGGCTTGTCTACGGCCGTGGTGGAGAAGAACGAACGTTTCGGCGGTACCTGCCTGAACATCGGCTGCATCCCCTCCAAGGCCCTGCTCGATTCCAGCGAGCTGTACGCGCGCCTGCGCGCTAGCGGGGAAGCTGGTGGACAGGATCTGGAATCCCACGGGATCGTGGTCGGCAAGCTCGATCTGAATCTGAAAACCATGATGGTTCGCAAACAGAAGGTTGTGGAGCGGCTCACCTCCGGGGTGGGCCAGCTGTTCAAGGGAAACGGGGTGCAGACCTTCAACGGCGTCGGCAGGCTGGTTGCAACCGGCAAGGTCGAGGTCACCGGTACGGAGGGCAAGAGACAGACTCTGGAGGCCAGGAACATCGTGCTGGCCACCGGGAGCGTGCCCGCCGATCTGCCGATCTTTCCCACAGGCAAGGACGGATTCCTCACCTCCACCGAGGCCCTGTCTCTGAAGCGAGTTCCCGCCAGGATGGTGGTAATCGGCGCCGGGGCGATCGGTCTGGAGCTGGGCAGCGTCTGGGCCCGACTGGGGGCGGAGGTCACGGTGATCGAGCTGCTCGATCAGATCCTTCCAGGCATGGATTCGGAGATCTCCCGGCGCGCGCGCAGCATCCTGGCAAAGCAGGGGCTTGAGATCGTCACCGGAGTCCGGGTGCTGGGCTACGAGAAGGCGGGCAAGAGTGCATCGGAAAAGAGTACAACCGGGAAGGCAAGCAAAAGCGCAACCGGGCGGACCGGCGGGGTGATCCTCACAGCCGAAGACAAAGACGGCAACAAGCAGCGCTTGCCCGCGGATGCGGTGCTGGTGGCGGTGGGCCGACGACCCTACACGGAGGGCCTGGGATTAGCCGAGCTGGGCGTGAAGATCCAGGAGGGCAGCGGCCGAGTTGTCGTGGACGAGCAGTACCAGACCTCACTGGCCGGGGTCTACGCGATCGGGGACCTGATTCCCGGACCCATGCTGGCCCACAAGGCGGAGGAGGAGGGGATCGCCGTGGCCGAGATCCTGGCGGGCATGCCCGGCGAAGTCAACTACGATACGATCCCCTCGGTGGTGTACACCTGGCCGGAGGTGGCCTCGGTGGGAAAGAGCGAGGAACAGCTGAAGCAGGAGGGTGTAGCCTATAACAAAGGAAGCTTCCCCTTCCGCGCCAATGGCCGGGCCCTTTCCATGGCCAGCGAAGATGGATTGGTGAAGATCCTGGCGGACAGGAGCAGCGACCGTGTCCTGGGTGTGCACATAGTGGGGCCCTGGGCCTCCGACCTGATTGCCGAGGCTGTTACGGTTATGGAGTTCGGGGGCAGCGCGGAGGATATCGCCAGGACGGTGCACGCCCATCCCACCCTGTCCGAGGCCCTGCGGGAAGCGGCGTTGGCCGTGGACGGGCGGGCGATCCACGTCCTGGGCAGGAAAAAGGATTGAAAGCCGATTAAAAGTAAGAAAATCCCTTTCAGTCTGTTCTGTTTTTTATATATATTAACTTTAGAGTTAGGAATAAACCAGCAGCAGCAGGAGGAATCCCATGGCTGAAGTCACATACGCCAAAGGATTGGAGGGAGTTGTCGCCGCGGAGAGCGAGATCTGCCGGATCGACGGTGAGCAGGGCAAGCTCTACTACCTCGGCTACTCTATAGAGGATCTGGCCCATCATTCGGATTTCGAGGAGACGACCTATCTGCTTCTCTACGGGCGGCTACCCAACCGGGAGGAGAAGGAGAGCTTCTCCAAAAGGATGCGGGCAAGCAGGGAGCTGGCTCCGGAGATTCTCGCCATGGTGCGGGCCTTTCCCCGGGACGCGCATCCCATGGAGCTGCTTCAGTCGGTAATTTCCTACCTGAGCGGCTACGTGCAGCACAAAATCCAGCACTCGGCCACCTGCAACTGCCGGGACACCCTTCACCAGGTGGTGCAGCTTGCCAGCGTGGTGGCGGCCTGGCAGCGCTTCCGCACAGGCCAGGAATACGTGCCGCCGCGGCAGGATCTGTCTCACGGGGCCAACTTTCTCTACATGATGCGCGGGCAGGAGCCGGATGAGTACGAGGGCAAGGTCATGGACACCTGCCTGGTCCTGCACGCCGAGCACGGCTTCAACGCCTCGACCTTTACAGCCAGGGTGGTGGCCTCCACCATGTCCACCTGCTACAGCAGCATCTCCGCGGCCATCGGTTCCCTATACGGGTCCCTGCACGGGGGAGCCAATGAGAAGGCCATGGCCATGGTGGAGGCGATCGGCAGCAAGGACAAGGCGGTCGAGTGGGTGAACAAGGCCCTGGACAACAAGCAGAAGGTCATGGGCATGGGTCACCGCGTCTACAGGGCCAAGGATCCCCGTTCCATCGTCATGGAGGAGTTCCTGGTCGAACTGTCCAAGAGAAAACAGAATACCCGCAGCTACGATATCCTCAAAACTGCGGAGAAGACCTTCCGCGAACGCATGGAGGAGAAGGGCAAGCCGATCTATCCGAACGTGGATTTCTTCTCAGGTGCGGTTTACGACCTGCTGGGAATCCCCAAGATCCTCTTCACCCCGATATTCGCCGTGTCCAGGGTGGCCGGCTGGCTGGCTCACATCCTGGAGCAGCGCAGCGACAACCGCCTCTACAGGCCCAAGAGCCTGTACGTGGGCACAGAGCCCCGGGAGTGGGTGCCCCTGGACAAACGCTGAGGATCGGCCTGCCTCATTCCCGAACGTCCACGCAGATCAGGTCGCCGAGGTAGTTCCGGCAGTATATCAGTCCTCCGTACAGCACGGGAGGAGTCCAGAATTGTCTGAGTTTCTTTTCACCTTCAAGAACGTCGAAGCTGGCGATCTCCCGATAGGCTGACGGTGTTGCCTCGGCCAGGCGGAGGGTGCCTTTTTCCCCGATGAGGATCAGCGTATCCCGCGTTGCCGTCAGCGAGGCCATGCGCATCTCCTGCTCCCACTGGATGTCTCCGGTTCCAGCATCGATACAGCGCAATTGATTCGCCTTATCTATTTCACCGTCGCTTCCGTACAGGTAGCCATCGATGTAAACGCAGGCGCTGAAGTAGTTGCTCATGTTCTGGTTCTGCCACACCACTTCCGGTGTAGCTGCTGTTATGTCCAATAGGGCATTCTTACCCTTAGATTCGAATACGTGGGAGATGAAAGCCCTGTCGCCGCACAGGACAGGATCGGCGCAGTTGGGCGGTCTGCGATAAAACTCGTAAAACCACAGAGGTTCACCTGTTTTCACCTCAACCGAGAACAGGCCGGTGCCGCTGAACAGCAGGGCGTAGCGATCGCCGTCGTAGCTGTACGGCACGGGACTGGCGTGATATCCGTCCGGCAATTCTATCCCTTTTCCATGCGGCGCGCTGGCCCAGACCAGCTCACCCGTGTTCTTGTCGAGGGCGATACCGGAGCTGTTCACGTTCAGAACAAGCATGTCGCCTTGTACAAGCGGTGATGAGCAGTACCCATATGTGATTTTTTCGACGTTGAACTCCTCTCTGATATTTCTCTTCCACCGGAGCCGCCCGTCCTCGGTAGCCAGGCAAAGCAGGATTCCGTCGCCGCTCAGGGCATAGAGGGACTCGCCGCCTATCACCGGAGTTGATTTAGTGTCGTGCAGAGTCTCGTAAGAATAACGCCAGAGCTCTTTACCGTTGCTCGCATTCAGGCAGATTATCTCGTTTGCTTTTGAGGAGGTTCTTCCCATGGCATACAGGTGGTTGTCCATTATTGCAACATTGGAGTGGCCCTTGCCGATATCCGCCTTCCACAGAATCCTGGGTTTTTCTGCCAACGCATCCGGGTTCCAGTTCGTCTCTTCTGTTATGCCATCTTTGTTTGGCCCCCGCCAGCACGGCCAATCCAAGCCATCAACTCGTGCTTCTTTGGCAACACAGGCAACCAGAAGCAGTGAAAGCATGGCGCTTGCTACAACAAGTGCAGTCGATCTGTTCATTATTTTGAATTCCTCCTGGTTTGGGGCTGCTACGAGTTGGGTTACCACAAGTCTAGCCTGCCATAAATACTGTTGTCAAATTTTGAAACGGTAGTCTCGCCTTCGGATTTGCGGTTTACAAATTCATCCCTTAGACTATAGAGTACATCCCGGTTCTTACTCCCTGCTGTTGTTATATCTCTTCTCTCAGGAGGGGGTTCCAATGAAATCAATAAAATCGTTATCGATCCGTTCGTTTCTCCCGGCCGTCTCGATCCTGTTGTTTCTCTGCACTTTTCCGACCTGGGCCGGGGGAGCTGAGGAGGCAAGCTGGTCTCACTGGCGCGGTCCGAACCGCGACGGTATATCCGCTGAGACCGACTGGGATCCCGAGGCGCTGGCGGGCGGGCCCAGGCTGCTGTGGAGCAAAATCATCGGCATGGGGTATTCCAACGTTGCGATCGCAGCGGGCCGCCTCTACACCATGGCCCGGAACAAGGACGGGGAGTGCGTGCTCTGTCTGAATGCGGACACGGGGGAGGAGATCTGGCGATACAAAACCGGCGAGAGAAAATTACCACAGCCTACCCCCGCCATCGACGGCAAGCATCTGTACGCTTTGACCTACGACGCTGTTCTTGTCTGTCTGAAAAGAGAACGCGGCAGACTTGTGTGGAGTAGAAATCTGATAAAAGAATTCGATGCTCGAAAACCAGACTACGGCTACGGAACCTCTCCCGTAGTGGAAGGCGATCTCGTGTTAGTAAACATGAATGATACTGGAATAGCTTTGAACAAACTGACGGGGAAGGTGGTCTGGGAAGGAAAACTCTGTGACATTTCGAAAAGACAACCACATAGTTATGCAACGCCGGTTTTCCACGATCATGATGGTCGGCGCCTCACTTTGATTTTCAGTCGTACGGGGCTGTTCGACGACAAGGTATTCATCTCATCCTCTGAAATGGATTCCCGGGGTGCGGTCCTGGACATCAGCGGTGATGAACCGGAGCTCGTTTGGGAGAATCACGATATGGCGAATCACTTCAGCAGCTGCGTCTACATCGACGGTTATCTGTACGGTGTGGACGGCGATTATCACTACAGTATCAAGAAATGCACCCTTCGCTGTGTCGACGCGAAAACTGGAGAGCTGATGTGGGAGGTGCCGACCGGAGGGGCTTCCCTTACTGCAGCGGACGGAAAGCTGATCGTTCTTACGACCAAGGGTACCCTTCATATCGCCGAGGCTACGCCAACGGCGTATGTGGAAATCTCCTCCTGCCAGCTGCCCAAGGAAACAATGATCCACTGGTGGTGGACCCCGCCGGTACTGTGCGGTGGAAAGATCTACTGTAGAAACTACATCGGTGATCTGCTCTGCATCGATGTCTGCAGGTGACCGGGTCGATCGGGTTCACGGCCAAGGCCAAATTTGCGTTTTGCGGATTTATTCCTTAGGCTAGTAAGTACAACCTGGCAGTACTCCCTGCTGTTGTTCTATTTCGTCTTGCAGGAGTGGCTCCCATGAAATCATCAATATCGCCATCGATCCGTTTGTCTTCCGTCGCAGTCACGCTCCTGTTGCTGCACTGCACTCTTGTGACATGGGCCGGGGGAGCGGGAGCGGCCGGGTGGCCCCAGTGGCGGGGGCCGAACCGTGACGGTATATCGGAGGAGACCGACTGGGATCCCAGAGCTCTGTCCGGGTCTCTGAAGATGCTCTGGCATGTTGATATCGGCGGAGGTCATTCCAATGTAGCTATTGCGGGCGGCCGCCTGTTCACCATGGGCAAGACCAGGGACGGTGAGTGTGTGCTTTGCCTGGATGCGGATACCGGGAAGGTGATCTGGCAAAACCCGGTACACGATACCGGAACGGGCTGGACCCCTCAAGCTACACCAAGCTTTGACGGGAAGTACGTGTATGCACTGAGCTATGATGGCATTCTTCTTTGTTTGAAAGCGAACAGCGGGAAACTGGTGTGGAGGACAGACTTGATAAACGATTGTGAAGCTCCGAGACCGGGATACGGATTTGGAACATCCCCTGCTGCGCAAGGCGATCTCGTGGTCATAAACGCGAAAGATGCCGGCATCGCCCTGGATAAGCGAACCGGGGAGGTAATCTGGGAAGGGGAGTTGATCGACAGCTCCGTAGAGAGACCGGAAAATTATGCAACCCCGGTGTTCTACGACCATGACGGGCGGCGCTGTGTCGTGATTTTCAATGAAATGGGCCTGATCGCTCTGGATCTGGATACGGGCGAGCAGTTTTGGTTCTACGGGTGGATGAAGCGACACTCTGCGAATGCCGCCGATCCGGTTTTGTTCGACGGCAAGGTCTTTGTTTCCTCATCGGAAGCGAACTCCCGGGGCGGGGTTCTCGACATCAGCGGTGCTGAACCTGAGCTCGTGTGGGAGAATCGCGACATGACCAATCATTTTAACAGCTGCGTTTACATGGACGGTTATCTGTATGGCGTTGATGGAAATTACTATGCAAACATCGCGAAATGCACGCTGCGCTGCGTGGATGCCGGCACAGGTGAGCTGATGTGGCAGGAGCCGACCGGAGGGGCCTCCCTTACTGCAGCGGACGGCAGGCTGATCGTTCTCACCGTGAAGGGCACCCTGCACATCGCCGAAGCCACACCGGATGCGTATAACGAGATTTCCTCATGCCAGCTGCCCGCAGAGAGAGGAATACCCAAGTGGTGGACACCGCCGGTGCTGTGCGGCGGAAGGATCTACTGCAGAAACTTTGCCGGTGATCTGGTTTGTGTCGATGTCGGCAGGTGACAGGGTCGATCCAGTTCCCGGCTGAAGCTAAATTTGCGTTTTGCGGATTCCTTCCTTAGAATAGAGAGTACATCCCGGTTGTTACTCCCTGCTGTTGTTCCTAACCTTTTTTCAGGAGGGGGTTTCTATGAAAACGAAAATCGCGCTATCGGTCCGTTCGTTTCTCCCGACCGTCTTGATCCTGTTGTTTCTCTGCCCTCTGCCGGCCCGGGCCGGAGGAGCGGAAGAGGCAAACTGGCCCCACTGGCGCGGGTCGAACCGTGACGGTATCTCCACGGAGATCGATTGGGATCCCGGGGCGCTGGCGGGCGGACCCAGGCTGCTGTGGAGCAAAATCATCGGCATGGGGCATTCCAATGTCGCCATCGAGAATGGCCGGTTGTACACCATGGCCCGTAATAAGGAGGGGGAGTGCGTGCTGTGTCTGGATGCGGACACGGGGGAGGAGATCTGGCGATACAAAACCGGCGAGCGAAAGATACCTCAGCCTACCCCCGCTATCGACGGCGAGTACCTGTACGCCTTGACCCACGACGCTGTTCTCGTCTGTCTGAAAAAGAAAAACGGGAAGCCGGTATGGAGCAGGGACCTGATCGAGGAGTTGGGCGCGCCGCGGCAGGAATACGGATATGCAGCCTCCCCCGCAGTGGAGGGCGATCTGGTGATCATCAACGCGAAGCATACCGGAATCGCCCTGGACAAGCGCAGCGGTGAGCTGGTCTGGGAGGGAGAAGCCACTGAAGCTAACAAAATATGTTCGTGGTCGACCCCGGTTTATTGGGACCATGAGGAACGGCGCTGCGTACTGATCTTCAGCTTCCCCGGATTGTTCGCCACGGACCGGGACACAGGAGAGCAGCTCTGGTATTACGAGTGGAGTAAACTAGGTTCTCCGAATGCCGCGGATCCGGTGCTGTTCGACCACAGGGTCTTCATCTCCTCCTCTGAATCGAATTCCCGGGGAGCGGTCCTGGACATCAGCGGTGATGAGCCCGTACTCGTTTGGCAGAATCACGATATGGCCAATCATTTCAGCAGCTGCGTCTACATCGACGGTTATCTGTACGGCGTGGACGGTGACTATTTCTTGAACATCAAGAAGTGCACGCTCCGATGTGTCGACGCCCAAAGCGGAGAGCTGATGTGGGAGGAGCCGACCGGAGGCGCTTCCCTCACCGCGGCGGACGGCAAGCTGATCGTTCTCACGGCCAAAGGTACCCTTCATATCGCCGAGGCCAATCCTGCAGCCTATGTGGAGATCTCCTCCTGCGAGGTGCCGGCGGAAACGGGACTTCCCTGGTGGTGGACACCGCCGGTGCTGTGCGGCGGAAAGATCTACTGCCGCAACCACACTGGTGACCTGGTGTGCATCGATGTGAGCGAATAGTATGTCCGTGACAAGTTGTGCTACTCGCTACGAAGCGCAGGCAGCAGATCGCCTTTGGTCGTCGCGGTTACGCTGAGGTAGGTCCAGAGCAAGCCGTTTGCCGCCACCGCGGCGATGAGGATGGAGAGGAAGGCAACGGGGAGCTGAATCCCCCGGTGCAGCACAACGGGCAGGACCGCGGCCAGCGCGGCAATCAGGCCGCTGGCCAAGCCGAAACCCAGCAGATACAGATGCTCGCTGATCAGGATCCGCCTCAGCATCTCTCTGCTGAATCCCACCGCGCGCAGTAAGGCCAGCTCTCCCCGCCGCTCAAGTACGTTGCGGGCCACCACCAGACCCATGCCCAAGCTTCCCAACACCAATCCCAGGCCGCCTAGAAGCAGGAAGATCGACAGGTAGGTGTTCTGCACCTTGTTGAACTCCGCTAGGCGCAGGGCCGCCGGCTCCAGCTCCAGCCCGTAGTCCCGCAGGGCCCGCTGGATGGTCTGGGCGAGCGCCACGGCCCCGGAGGGTGGAGAGTCGACCAGGAACACCCGGGTACCGCTGGAGGAGGGGAAACGCTCGATGAAGTTGCGCTCGGAGATCAGGACACTTCCCTGAAACACCGAATTCTCCAGGCTGGCCACGAGCTTGAGTTTGAACTCCTTTCCCCGTTCATCCGTGTAGGTGAGGGTGTCCCCGACGGACTTGTGCAGGCCCCAGGTCAGGACCGTCTGATCAACGACCGCGGGGATAACCTCAGGCGCGATTGGCGCCTTGAGGGTTTCAAGCAGCGACCAGGGGTTCTGCCCCGGTTGAAGTGGCGGGTGGTCCACGAAGGCGAAAGCACCTCGTTCGGCGAAAGCCTCCGGGCGAGCCGCGAGGATGCGGGGATTGCGGACCTGATTCAAGTTCAGGCAGCTGGCGTCATCCCCCTCGTGGACCCGCAGCTGGACGAAGCGCACCTCTCCAAGCTCTTTTCCGGGCAGCCCGGCACGGATGCGGTCCGCCGGCTGATTCAGATCACCGCTGATCGGCACGGTGGTTTCACCGTACAGGGAGAACCCACCCGTTCCGGCGGACCTGTCATCAGCTGGGGTGAACGGGTCCAGACGGTTGGCGCCCACGGCCAGAACGATGAAGATCCCGAAGGCCAGCAGCCCGGACACGGCGAGGCTTCGTTTGGACCGCCTCGTGATTCCCCGAAGGCCGATTCCGGGTATCGAAATGCGGACCGCATCCACGGATCGCCGCAGGCGGACAAGCAGGAAATAGCCCAGCAGCCCGGTGGCGATCAGCAGCAGGGCTCCGCCCAGGAAAAACCTTCCCGTGGGATTGCCCTGAAGCCCGATACCGCCCGCCACGAGCACGATCCCGGCGCCGGCGGCTGCAACACCGGCAAACAGGAACAGGAGTCGGCCCGTGCGTCCGGGCGTTTGCGATCCGGAGGTCCCACCGGGTCGCTGCAGTTCCGCCGGGGAGCGGATCACCTGGCGGGTTGAGGCGATCCACATCGCGGCCAGGGCAATGGCAAAGCCTGATACCCCCCCGACGGCGAGCGTGGAGGGCCGTACGTAGAGCTGCAGAGAACTGACCCCCACGGCATCCCGCCAGAGGGTATTCAGCCCGTTCAGCAGAACGACGTTGTATCCGATCCCCAGGATCGTACCGAGAACTCCCCCCAGCAGGGCGATGACGGCGCCTTCGGCCAGGCGGATCCCCCGGATCGACCGCTTCGTGAATCCCAGGGCCCGCAGCAGTCCCGTCTCTTCGCGGCGCTGCTCGATGCCCAGGGCGTACAGCAGGGCGGTCAGAAGCACGGCCGCGGCCAGGAGGAAGAAACTCAAACCTAGAAACAGCTGCCCGAAATCCACGGCTCCGGAGCCGGCTTGCAGCCCCTCCTCCTTAGCGGGGAGTACCCGGATGTCAACGGCCTCCGGATCCAGGGTATCGAGGAGCCGGCGGGCGATCGATTCCAGCGCCTGAGCGCCGCCTCCGCCCACAGGGTAGCGAACCGCCGTGAGATCGCCGAAGCGGTTTGCCCACATGCTGCGGGCCGCCTCCAGGGTCACAAAGGCCTTGGGCGTGCCCCGGTAGCGCTCCCAGTAACGCTCGTCCTTGTCGCGGATCCTGCCCAGATCCACGGGGATACCGGGTTGCCAGTCGAAGCTGCTCTCCACCTCGGCTACGCCGGGAAAATCCGGCATCAGGCCCCGATCTCCCGCCGCACCGTTGATTGGCGTGATCGCTCTCACCGTGAAGGTCGAGACGGCCTGACTCAGCTCCTGCTCCGCACCGAGCACGAAGTACTCCAGCTCCAAGCGATCCCCCACCGAGAGCTGGAGATCTTCGGCCAGCCAGTGGTTGATCACGATCTGCTCATCCTTCATGTCCGGCGGGAGGATAGATGGCCCCGGTGCGGATACGAACGAATAGGGGGTGGATCGTGGTTCCGAAGGAGAATCGCTGCGAGAGTCGGCCGCCGGTTGTGCCGCGCTCCCGCCTGCCGCGCGCATGCTGTTGACCAGGTAGGTGAAAACTCCGGCGGGTCTCTCTCCTATGGCCAGGGCGGCTTGACTCAGGGCCTGCTCCAGGAATACACGCTGAGAGCGCAGCTCCACCCCGCCGGTTTCCGGCAGAACAGCGAGGGTCAGGCCGATGTCGCCAAGCTGCCAAACAGCCTGCAGTTCGGAGCCGATGCCGTTGGCATCTCTCCCGCTGACCTCCGGTACCAGCAGGATATTGGCCCTGGAGAGACCCCTGCCGTTCGCACCCGGTTGGGGTTCCTCTGCCAGATCCAGGATTTGAGACAGCCAGTCGATGGAAACGAAGAGGTTGAAGGGAGAAACCTGGTTCGCGCTCAAGCTGAAGCGGCCGAACTGCTCCTCCCCGGCGATGCCGATGACTTCCACCCGGGCGGCTCTTGTGCGCTCCCGCTCCAGGGCGAAGGGCATCTCCGCCGGGATGACCTCGGGGCGCCGCAGGCGGATCAGGATCCGCTCGCCCACCTTCGCGCCGAGCCTTCGGGCCAGCCGGGCGTTGATGACCGCCTGCCCCGGTTCCAGGTCGAAAGCCGGCGCTGCGGTCATGTCCAGGCCTGCCGCTTTCCTGACTGACGACCCGCCGATCGCCCAGAAGCGCCGGTCCACTCCCAGAATCTCGACCCCGCCGATCCTGAGGCCGCGCTCGGATTGAACGGCCAGACCGGAGATATTGAGCACCGGGGCTACGGGAACGCCGAGCCGGAGGGACAGTTGATCCGCCAGACGCGAGCGAAAGGTGCGGGTGCGGGAGACAATGGCGTACTCGCTGGAGCCCAGCCGGCTTTCGGCGATCCGCGTGAGGCTGTAGGGGACCGAATCCCCCACCACCAGGGCGCCGACCAGCACGGCCGTGCAGACCGCCGTGGCCAGGAGCACGGCCAGGTGGGTCCTTCGGAAAAAGACGAGACTGCGGGTGATCAGCTTCCAGGTTCGCATGTATCCGTTCATCCGTGCCGTTACACCTGTGTGAGCCTTCCATCCCGGAGCCTGTAGCGCCGGGCCATCCTGCCGGCAAGGTGCTCGGAGTGGGTCACCACGATCAGGGTGGTGCCTTCCCTCTTGTTCAGTTCGATCAGCAGCTCGGCCAGCTGCTCCGCGTTCTCCCCATCCAGGGAGCCGGTGGGCTCGTCGGCCAGGACCAGAGCCGGTGCGTTGATCAGGGAACGGGCCACGGCGACCCGCTGGCACTCGCCGCCTGAAAGCTGTCCGGGCCGGTGATGACAGCGTTCGGCCAATCCGACCTTCTCCAGCAGCATGCTCGCCCTCTCTGCAAATCCAGCCCGGGCGGATTCGCCCTGCAACGGCAGGGTGGGCAGGAGCACGTTCTCCAGGACCGTACACTGTGGGAGCAGGTGGTGGAGCTGGAACACGAAGCCTATGCGCCGGTTGCGCAGGCGGGCCAGCTGCCGTTCGGTCAGATCGGAAAGTTCCTGACCGTCGAACCTGACGGTTCCGGAGGAGGGCCGGTCCAGGGCGCCGATGATGTTCAGCAGGGTGCTCTTGCCTGAACCCGAGGGGCCGGTGACCACCAGGGACTCGCCGGCCTGTACCTTCAGCGAGATTTCCCGCAGGATCGGGATTTCACCGCCCCCGGGCTGGGGGTAGCTCTTGGAGATCTCTTTCAATTCGATCATCGCAGCTCCATGCTCTTTCGATAGACAATCGCCAGTTTCCGTGCAACGGCTTCCAGGCTGTATATTTTCCCCACGGATCTCCGGCCGCTCGTTGACAGCGCCGCCATTTTCTCCCGATCGAGCAGCAGGGAGCGTATATGGGCGGCCAGGGTGGGGGAATCGTTGGGCCGGTACAGGATTCCCCCGCCCGTGGCTTGAATGATTTCCGGATAGGATCCGATGTCCGGCTGTACCACCGGCACACCGGCGGCCATGGCCTCCAACAGGTACAGGCCGAAGGCCGTGGGTCTGGTAGAAGGTACGGACAGCAGAGTCAATCCCCGGATGAAGCGCCCTCTGGCGGATGTGCTGAAATCAGCGACGAAGCGGACATCCCGGTCCATGCCGGCTTTGCGGATCTTGCCGCGGAGGCGGCGCAGGAAGGCCCTGTCATCCCCCGTGCTGCCCCCGGTGATCCACAGCCTCAATTCTCCCAGGGCCGGGTCCCTTCTCACCTCCGCCACGGCGTCGACCAGGATGCCCAGTCCCGATTCCGCGCACATCCGGGACAGAAAGCCGACAGTGGGCGGATCGTCGGGCACAGGCTCGGGAGCGGCGTCGCCGATATCCAGGCCCACGGGGGTCACCTCGGTACGCTTGGCCTTGAGGGGTGCGTAGCTGCTGAAGAAATCGGCGTAGTACCTGCTCACCGGGAGCATGATCTCCACATGCGCCGACGCTTCGACCATCAGCCGGCGCGCCTCCCGAGCCTGTTCCGGGTTCAGGGCATCGATCCAGGTATCCTCGTCCTCAAGGGTACAGACCACGGCGGCGGAGGTCTCCGCCTTGACCCGCCGTACCGTTCCCAGCAGCAGGGCGTTGGACAGGTGAACCACCTCCGGTTTCACCTCGTCTTTGAGCGCCGTGACCAGCTGTTCCAGCTCCTGCGCCTGGCCTCCGGTTTCGCCCCGCAGCATGGAGAGGGTCATCTCCCCCAGTCCGGAAGCCCGGGTCGACCCGGTCAGACCGGCGGCGATGTTCAGCAGCGGGCCGGAGTCCAGGGCCCTGTCGACCCAATCCGGCGCCCGGCGCAGCCAGGGCAGCCGCTGCCGCAGGTACAGACCCACCGCTCCGTAGAACACCTGCGTGTCCGCCTGCAGCTCGGACTCGTCCAGGGGCAGGTACATCGGCACGACCACGACCTCCTCACCCAGCTGCCTCAAGCCCTCGATCAGGTTCAGGTCCCGGATGCAGTTGCCGCAGTAGAAGGAACCCCCCGAGCTGGGCACGATATAGGCAATCCTCATGGCTATGGTCCGAAGGCGTACACCAGCCCATCCTCGGCGCCGATGATCACCCTGTCTCCGACAACCGCGGGAGAGCCGGTGATGCCCGCCCCGATCTCGTAGGACCACAGCTCTTTGCCGTCGGACAGGCTGAGCAGGTAGATCCGCCCGTCCGCAGAGCCGAAGATGACCTTGTCCCCGCAGATGACCGGAGAGCTGTCGACCTCCCCGCCGGTGGCAAAGGTCCACAACGGTTTTCCGCTGCTCCTGTCCACGCAGTGAAGTCTCCCGTCCCGGGAGCCGGCCACCACCCGGTCGTCGTTCACAGCAGGGGATGAGAAGAAGGGCGCCGGCATCTCTTCATCGGCGTACTCCCAGAGGATCCGCGACTTAGAGAGGTCGACACAGATCAGGGCGCCGTCGTAGTTGCCGAAGAAGGCCTGGTAGCCGGACACGGCCGCCGAGGCGGCGATGTAGGATCCCGCCTGCACCGCCGTGAGCTCCAGGCCGTTTTCCACGGACACGAGGTGCAGCAGCATGTCACAGCCCCCGAACACGGCCAGGGGCTGAGCTCCGGAGCTGTAGATCGCCGGGGCGCCGTTGATGTAGTGATCCGTGAGGAAGGTCCAGGCGACCTTGCCGCTGCCCGCATCCAGGCAGTGCAGG
>Ga0180431_10006027_pt1 | contig 14503 bp, 6 predicted proteins | sample SS_ome_11_FD_132459 | JGI IMG/M metagenome (GOLD analysis project Ga0180431, IMG submission 132459) | Hypersaline lake sediment archaeal communities from the Salton Sea, California, USA - SS_1_MS_1 metaG | ecosystem: Environmental > Aquatic > Non-marine Saline and Alkaline > Hypersaline >... | reverse complement strand
TGCATGAAACAACAGGTTGACATAAACGGGAGGTCGTTATGAACCGTCTTAAATTCTACAAAAGCTTCATTATCTGGAGTGTTATGATCTGCACCGGCGCGATGGCGGACGATTTTGTTCCGTTCGTCATTCCCGGCAAACCGAATCCCGATTCGCTCATCGCGTCGGCTCCCGGCGAGCCGATCTGTCCCGCGTCCAAGCGCCTTACCGTGCGTTCCGGCCACTTTGCGCGGGGCGATCAGCGGGTGCGCCTGTGGGGCGTGAATCTCTCGTTTGGAGCGAATTTTCCCAAAAAAGAAGATGCGCCGCATGTGGCCGCCCGGTTGGCCGCCGCCGGGGTGAATACCGTTCGGTGTCACCATATGGATACGGCGCGATGGCCCCGGGGGTTGTGGAACGCCGAAGACGGAAAGACCGTCGAGCCGGAAGCGCTCGACCGGCTGGACTTTTTCATCGAACAATTAGCTCGCCGGGGGATTTGTGTCAATATTAACCTCCACGTCGGCCGGGCGCATAGTGAATACCTGGGCTTGCCCGAGGCGAATCGCCAGTACGATAAGATTTTCAATATTTTTACACCCGCTCTGATTGATGCACAGAAACAGTTCGCCCGTGAATTGTTGACGCACGTGAATCGTTATCGCCAGGTTCGTTACGCGGACGATCCGGCCGTGGCGATTGTCGAGATCACCAACGAGAACAGCTTCTTCATGTGGAGCAACGAGGACACGCTCCGGACGCTTCCACCGTACTACGCGAAAATCCTTCAGACGCAGTATAATGCGTGGCTTCAAAAGAAGTACGGCTCGAATGATAAGTTACTTACCGCCTGGGCCGAAGGGGCTGGACCGCTTGGACGTAATCTCCTGGCCAACGGCAACTTCCGCAAGATCTCGCAGCGTGCGAATATTCCGAGCCAATGGAACCTGGAACAACATGCCGGATGCAAGGCGTCAACGTCTCGCCGGCGCTATCAGTCCAAAGATTCATTGCAAATCAAGATTAGCAAATCGGATGGCACCGGGTGGCATCTCCAGTTGACCCAGGGCGGATTTCCTGTCAGGGAGGGAAAGTACTATACCGTGATGTTTGACGCAGCCGCGGAACGGTCGAGGAGTATCAGTTGCAGCGTATCTCAGGCGCACGATCCGTGGGGCAATCTGGGTTTATCCCGGCAGGCTGAGTTAACAACGAAATGGCAATCGTTTCGTTTCGGTTTTGTGGCCCGTGCCGATGATGACAACGCCCGGGTCAGTTTTGCTTTCGGCGAAAGTGATGTCCCGATCTATTTGACGAATGTCGAATTTCGACCGGGCGGCAGGCTGGGATTGACCGCGGACGAATCCGTCGGGTCCGGCAGCGTGAAACTGTATGCCGATAACGAAAGCCCGCAACGTGTAACGGACCGCATGTGTTTTCTGGCCGAGACGGAAAAGCAGTTTTTCGATGGGATGCGCAACTTTGTCAAAAACGATTTGGGCTGTAAGGCGCTGGTCACCGGTACGATCGTTTTCGGGCCGCTGGGATTGTACGCGCAAAGCGATATGGACTTCATCGACGCCCACGCCTACTGGCAGCATCCGCGTTTCCCGGGCCGGCCCTGGGACCAGGGTAATTGGCTCATCAATCAAAAGCCCATGACCGATTATCCCGCCGAAGCGACGCTGTTTCGTTTAGCGGCCGAGCGCCTGGCCGGAAAGCCCTTTACCGTCAGCGAATACAACCATCCCGCACCGCTCGACTCGCAAGCCGCGTGCGTTCCCATGATGGCGTCCTTCGCCGCCGCCCAGGACTGGGACGGCATCTGGTTCTATACCTACAGTCACGGCACGGACGATTGGTATCGTGAGCACATGAATAGCTATTTTGACATTGATACGAATCCCGCCAAATGGGGCTTCATGCGGGCCGGGGCGGCTATCTTTCGCGATGCCGGCATCGGGCCCGTGGATCGCGTTGAATTGTTTCAAATGCACGAGCGGTCCGAAGGTCTTTTGGCGTCGCTGGAACGGCTCTATCGGAAATATGATCGCAATATGGCGGAGATGCTGGCGGGCGAAGCGAAGACAAGCTGGCGGGACATGCTTGAAAGGACCGTGAGTCTCACATTCGACAGTCAGAAGAAAAACAAGCCTATGCAGTCCTCCGTGGGTTCGACAAAGCTGGAATGGTCCGTTGAAGAGGGTAGGGGATTATTTGTTGCTCAAGGGGGCGCGGGTGTTTTAGCGGGACACACGAGTCGATTTAGGCAAGTCACGGATGATATCCGTATCGACAAGCCTTCTTTTGCCGTTATGACGATGACATCTCTTGATGGCATGCCTGTTTGGAGCGCTGCAAAAATACTGATTACCGCGTGCGGGCGGTGTGAGAATACCGGCATGCAATTTTCCGAGGACCGACGGACGGTTGGGCGAAACTGGGGCGGTCCGCCGGTACGGATCGAGGCCGTGACGGGCACCGTGACCCTGCCGGAAGGGCGATGGACGTGCCGGGCCCTCGGCTCGGACGGGCTGCCGAAACACGAGGTGCCGGTCAGCAGCGGCGCTATTAAGCTCTCGCCGGAGTACGGAACGATGTGGTATCTTTTGACGCGATAGGAGAGAGGATTATGTCTAAGGCTCGTTATGTCGGTTTCATCTTTTTCTTAGTGTCGGCGGTCGGTACGGCGTTTGCCTTCAACGGGCATCTCGTCACGGAAGGTCCGCTGGAGCTGAGAATTGGTGACATTGCGGAGGTGGCGCAGATCGACACGCCGCGGGAGGTGGACGTCACCTTGCGCAACCAAGGCGAGTCACCGCTCAACGTCCGCTTGCGAATGGCCGATCTTGTGGACGAATGGGTTGCCGTGGGTCCGGCGGAAACAAGCGTCACTATTGCGCCAGGTAAGGAAGTCACGGCGACGTTCCACATTGCGGCGCGAGAAGGAGCGTGTTCGGCGTTGTATCCGGTTCATATATATGCTCATTTTCGAGAGCAAGGTCGTAACGTAACGGCGCACGCTGTTCAGATAGTCACCTCGAATTTCGAAAGGGCGGCTCAATCATCCGGCGTTCCGTCTGAGATGCCGGTTAATATCGTGCCGTTTAACGGGGCGTTGCCGCTCTGGCATTTGCGGACACAACGCGTCGCATGGGGCTACTACGATAAGCCCTTAATCTATATGCCCGTTGGCTGGCAAGGTTCGTCGGTTCAATCCTCAGCGCATATGACCTATGGTCGAGTTTCGCGAGGCGCCACAAAAGATGCGATAACGATGCACCCGCCGTGGAAGCCGGGCGGGGGGACGATTTTCACTGAGTACCTTCTCCAGCTTCCGAAGGTTAAACCGATAAAGTTAAGCTTCGCCAATGCCATCCGCGACCATAGCGCCACCGAGCCGGCCAGCGACGGTGTGACGTTTCGCGTATGGACCGGGAATATCAAACTTTTCGAACGCCATACAGACAGCAAGAAATGGGTGGCCGGCGAGGTTAACCTGAGCGCGTTCGCCGGTCAGAGAATCCTGTTGCGATTGGAAAGCCATCCGGGGCCGAAGCGCAATACCGTGTGCGATTCGTCCTATTGGGGTGAGCCGGTTATTGTCGCGGGAACCGTGCCTTCGGAGCCGACAGATGCCGAGCGCCGGGCGCTCCGCAGACGCGCCATAGACGCGGCCGCGTTAAAAAAGCTATCCGGCGAAGGTGAATGTGTTTTCGAGCTTGAGGATGATTTCACGGTCGGTGTTATCCTGGGGCGAAGCGGATTAGTCGATTCAGCTATTGCCTTCGGTCATGGGGATCGATGTGTGGCTTTTGATGGCGTGCAGATTTCCGTGCTCAAGCACAAAATCGGCTCGGGACCGTCGCGGATTGTCGTTCGGGATGTAAGCGCAGAGAAGAATGAGTCGTCGGGAAGACTCATCGTAAAACATCATCTTGCGCTGGATGGTGAAGAATTCGACTTAACCGCAGTATTATGGCAAGACAAAAGCGGCTTGCGTATAAAACTCGAGTGTCCGAAGCGAATCACGGATTTCGCGATCGGTCCGGCGGACCAAAGAGCCCCGCGCGTTTATTATGGACACGGGTACTGCATTGTGGAGCCGGAGGCGTTCAGGGCGAATTTCGGCGGGCATAATCTATCGACCAGTCACGTCGGATTCGATTTCGATGGCGGACTATCGCTGCTGATGGCCTGCGATCATCCGCCGGACCATCTGGAAGTCAATCCCGAACAGAAGCTTTATACGCTTCATACGCATCTGGATGCGACGTTGGCATTGGTTCCGAGTGTCGATGGAGCGTTCGATTGTGCCCGGAAGTATCGACCGCTCTACGACAAAAAACCTTCGGAGGGTTTGAAGAACAAGGCGGGGCGGTTTGTCTTCGATATCTGGGGCGGGCGCTATGCCGACATCGCCGAGACGATGAAACGCATGATCGCCTACGGCCTGACGGATTCGCTGTTGACCGTGCACGTCTGGCAACGTTGGGGCTATGACTATCGTTTGCCGGATATCTATCCGCCTCAGCCCCAGTTGGGTACGGTTGAGGATATGCAAAAGATTGCCGAGGTCTGCCGCGGGCACGATATCCCCTGGGGTTTGCATGATAACTACATTGATTTTTATCCGGATGCGGCGGATTACAGCTACGATTGTATCTGTTTCACCGAGCAGGGCGAGCCGATCAAGGCCTGGATCAATCGCGGCCGGGACGCCCAGAGCTATCGCTGGCGACCGGACAAGATTATGCCGTTCGTACAGCGGAACCTCAGGCTCATCGAGCCGAATCTCAAGCCGACGCACTATTTCATCGACGTTTTTACATCGCTGACGTGTTTCGATTTTTACGACAAGACCGGCCAATATCATCCGATGCTCGAAACCCGCAAATGCTGGGGCGAGGCCTTCGCGTGGATACGGGATTATCTCGGCGACAACGCCCCGATGACGTCGGAAGCGGGGCACGATCAGTTGATCGGGTACCTGGATGGATCGGATTGCCAGCACTTGCAGATTACGCCTGAAAGTAATCGCTTTTGCATAAAGATTAACTGTAAGGACTGGGAGCGCGTACCGTGGTTCGATGCCGTGTTGCATGATAAATTCAGTCTGCACGGCGTCGGCTATTCCGGCCGCTATCAGGGCGGACGCGACCGGCGCGAGCACGGTATCGAAAGCGACGATTATATCAGCGCCGAGATTTTAGAAGGGCACGCGCTCATGATCGACCGCGGGGCGTTCGGACGCGGCGCCGTGCGGAAGTATTGGCTGGCGCAGGATTTCGTTCGGAGCATCGCCCTCGACCGGATTGAAAAGGTGGAATGTGTCGCCGGCGATATCCACCGGCAGATCATCACGTGGAAGTCCGGCGCTCGTGTGATCGTCAATCGAGGCGACGAGGATTGGATGATCGCGGGCAAAAGGCTGCCTCAATATGGATACTTCGCAAAGAACGGCCCCATCGAATCCAGCATCGAAAAGATTGAGGGCGTTCTCGTCGAACAATCGCGAAATTTGTCCGGCGGTTATGTCAATGCCCGTGACGTAAGCCGGGATAAATCGATTGATTTCGGCCCGGTGATAACCGACGGCGCTTTTCGTTACGAACGAAAGAAAGACCGGATCATTGTAACACCGCTGCCGGACGCGGACGCGTTCACTATCCAAATGTCCGTTGGAAGCGGAAAAGTGAAATCCGTCACGGCGGTCAATATCGATGGCGGAAAAGCCCGGAAAGTGGAGTACGAGAACAGTGGACATCTCGTAAAATTCAGGACATATCGAGGGGAATTCGCATACCATGTGCAGTTAACAGAAAGGTAAACTCATGAGCAAAAAGTGCGTCTTAATATTAGCGACAGTGGTGATGTTCAGTTTTCCGGCGGCGACGACCCATGTCTATGGAGCCGAGCCGGGAAAGACGCTCGTTCGATTCGGCGAACGCTTTGACGTCGGCTCCGTGATAACCAGCGATGCGAAGGTGAGGCGATCCGGAGAGACGTTGCGGATCGAGACGGGACATGAGAAGTCGTGGCCGGGCATTACGATCAAGGCGCCGAAAGGAAAATGGGACCTGTCGAAGTACGAATATGTTTCGATCCCGGTCAAGAACGTCGGCGATAAGTCGGTCACGGTTAACTGCCGCGTGGATAATCCCGGCGCGGACGGAGTGAAAAACTGTGTGACGGACCGTATCACATTAGATGCCGGAAAGGCGGGGACGCTGACGGTACGGATGCTTCCCAGCCGGTGGAAACTCTCCGAATCGTTGGAGTTGATCGGTATGCGGGGATACCCGGTCCATTCGAGTGAAGTCGATCCGTCGAATATTACGCAAATCCTTCTGTTTATGAATAAGCCCCGTGTCGGCTATGCGTTCGAGATCGGGAACATTTGTGCAGGGGGGCAGATCGAGCGCGTCGATGCGAAAACGTTTCTTCCCTTCATCGACGAGTTCGGTCAATATATCCATAGAGACTGGCCGGGAAAGACGCATTCCCGGAAGGAGCTTGTCTTACAAATTGATGTTGAGCGGAAAGAGCTTGCCGCACGTCCCGGTCCGCCGGATCGGAATCAATACGGCGGCTGGACCGCCGGGCCGAAACTCGAAGCCACCGGTTTTTTCCGGGTCCGGAAATACCAGGGTAAGTGGTGGCTTGTCGATCCGGAAGGGCGATTGTTCTGGTCGCACGGCATCGACTGCGTTCGCGAGAACAACGATACGCCCATCAGCGATCGCGAGCATTATTGGAAATGGCTGCCGAAGGAAGGGTCGGACTTCGCGGCGTTCTATGGCCGGGGCGGTTGGGCGCCGCACGGCTATTACAAGGACCATTCACCGTATCGCACGTACGATTTCAGCCGGGCCAATTTTCTGCGGAAGTACGGCGAGAATTGGCGCGATCAATTCGCCGATAGTACGCATCGCCGCCTGCGAAGCTGGGGGATGAATACCATCGCCAACTGGTCGCAACAGAGTATCTACCTGATGCGGAAGACACCTTATGTCGGGACCATCTCATTTTCGGCACGCCGGCTCGAAGGCAGCACCGGCTACTGGGGAAAATTTTACGACGTGTTCGATCCGAGCTTTCGGGAGAATATGCGAAAGACGACGGTGGGATTTGTGGATAGAGGCGCCAACGATCCGTGGTGTCTCGGCTTCTTCGTTCATAACGAATTAGCCTGGGGCGACGAAGTTTCGCTGGCGTTGGCGGCCCTGAAAAGTCCGGCCGACCAACCGGCTAAAAAGGTTTTCGTTGCAGATTTAAAGAAGAAGTACGGCGACATCGACCGCCTCAACAAAGTGTGGGGCACGACGTATGCGTCTTGGGACGCTCTTCGCACGAGCACGGACGAGCCGGATAAAAAGAAAGCGTGGAATGACCTGACGGCGTTCTATACGAAGACGGCGGAGACCTACTTCAAAACCATCCGTGAGGAATTCAAAAAAGTGGCTCCGAACCAGCTTTATATGGGGTGCCGCTTCGCCTGGGTGAACAACCGCGCAGCGCGGGCGGCGGCGAAGTTCTGCGACGTCGTTTGCTATAACCAGTACAATTATAGCGTTGAAGGGCTTCGCCGGCCCGATGGGATCGACATGCCGATTATCATCGGCGAGTTTCACTTCGGCGCGCTGGATCGCGGGATGTTCCACACCGGGCTGCGAAAAACGGCCGACCAGGAAGACCGCGCCGAGAAGTATCGAAGTTACGTTCAGGGGGCGCTGCGAAATCCGTCTATCGTCGGCACGCATTGGTTCCAGTACAAGGACCAGGCGACGACGGGACGAGGCGACGGGGAGAACTACCAGATTGGCTTTATCGATATCTGCGACAAGCCCTATCCCGAGATCGTCCGGGCGTGCCGCGAGGTCGGATACAAGATGTATGAGTACCGATTGAAAACAAAATAATATGCCACCCATTCTGCGAAGGCGGGAATCCAGCGCATAGTGTCTGGACCCCTGCTTTCGCAGGGATGACAGCGTAAGGCCTGGCTTCTTACAGCAGAATCTATTTTCAAAGGAATATTACTATGATGAATCGACGTGAGTATCTAAAAGCGATGGGGTTGGGAGCGGCGGCACTGGCGATGCCGGGATATGTGGGAGCTTCAGGGCGGCGTGCCGGAAAACGCCCACCCAATATAGTGCTAATCGTCTCCGACGACCAGGGTTATAACGATTTGGGTTGCTACGGCAGTACCGAAGTTAAAACGCCTTATCTTGATCAGCTTGCCGGCGGCGGCGCTCGGTTGACGAGTTTCTACGTAACGTGGCCGGCCTGCACGCCGTCGCGGGGCAGCTTGCTCACGGGCCGTTATCCGCAACGGAACGGCACCTACGATATGTTCCGCAACGACAAGGTGGATCAGGACCATCTATATACGCCGGAAGAATATGCGGTCTCCTGGGAGAGGATCGGCGGGATGGATACCCGCGAAGTGCTTATCCCGCGCGCCCTGAAGTCGGCTGGCTATATCAGCGGAATTTTCGGCAAATGGGACCTGGGGATGTTGCACCGCTTTTTGCCTCTCCAGCGAGGTTTCGACGAGTTCTACGGATACACCAATACCGGCATCGACTACTGGACGCACGAGCGCTACGGCGTCCCCTCGATGTGCCGCAATAACGAACCGACCACAGAGGACAAGGGCACGTATGCGACGGAGTTGTTCCGGCGGGAAGCATTACAATTTATCGAAAAGAACAAGGATCGTCCCTTCTTCTGCTACGTTCCCTTCAACGCCCCGCACGGCGCATCCAACCTCAACCGCCCGCGTCCCGGCGTCCAGGCGCCGCTGGACTACATTCGCAAGCACTATGGCGATTATGATCCGAGCAACGCCGATACCCGCCAGGCCAAACGGCTGCGTTATATGGCGGCGGTGACGTATATGGACGAAGCCATCGGCGAGATTCTCGACACGTTGAAACGGCATGACCTGGACGATAATACGATCGTGATCTTCTTTTCCGACAATGGTGGAGGCGGCGGGGCGGACAATAGCCCGCTGCGCGGGGGCAAGAGCCGCATGTTCGAGGGGGGACTGCGCGTGCCGTGCATCGTACGCTGGCCCGGCGTCGTTCCCAAAGGATCGGTTTGCGGCGAATTCTTAACCTCGATGGAAATCTATCCCATGCTCTGCAACGCCGTCGGCGTCAAACCGCCGCGCGGTGTGACGCTGGACGGCTTCGATATGACCGGCGTTCTGACGGGCAAGGAGAAATCGCGTCGGAAGGAGATGTTCTGGAAGCGAAAAGGCGACAAGGCCGCCCGTGTCGGTCGTTTCAAATGGGTCGAATCGGGGCGCGGTTCGGGGCTCTTTGACCTTTCGAGCGACATCGGAGAAGAGCATGATCTCTCAAAAGAAAAGCCGGACGTGCTCGAATCGGTCAAATCGCGGTTTGACGCGTGGCTGAAGGAAATGGCCGACGCCGAGCCGCGCGGACCGTTCAAGAATTTCTAAGCGCGTGTGAGAAGTCGATTTATCGTAGCATGGGCATCTTGCCCATGAGTCACAGGGCCATCTTGGTCCTGCAATTTATCGTTTTCCACGGACGAGGCGCCCGTGGAACTCACGGGCAGGATGCTCGTCCTACTTCTCATACACGCTCTAAGGGAAAGAAGGTCGATGTGGTTGGAAGCATTGAATCCGAACCGAAGTGGAAGAATGATTGTTTGGCCGTTACAATAATGGAATGTGAACGAATCAGTCCAGGTACAATCATTAACTTAAGTGGACAATGAAAAGGAAATGGGACCATGAGAGAATGCAGACATCTCCTTATGCTGACCGTCATCGTGTGTTTGAGTGGATCGGTGGGTATGGCCGCCCCGGAGGGGTGGGAACAGCTTGCCCTGACACCGCCGATGGGATGGAATAGCTGGAATACCTTCCGCCTGGAGATCAATGAAGAACTCGTGCGGGGCATTGCCGATATGTTTGTGGAGCGAGGATTTAAGGATGCCGGCTATGAATATATCGTGATTGACGATGGCTGGCAGATCGACCGCGATGCTGAGGGGAATATTGTCGTCAATAAGAAAAAGTTCCCGTCCGGCATCAAGGCCCTGGCGGATTATATCCACTCCAGGGGCCTCAAGTTCGGGCTCTACTCGGATGCGGGCTATAAGACCTGCGGCGGGTATCCGGGCAGCCGGGGTTATGAGTATCAGGATGCCCGTCAATATGCGGCCTGGGGTGTGGACTATCTGAAATACGACTGGTGCGCTAGCGGCACCCAGAGCGCCCCGGATTCCTATAGACTCATGCGCAACGCCCTGGAAAAAGCGGGCCGGCCCATTGTCTTCAGCATCTGCGAGTGGGGCACGAATAAACCCTGGCTGTGGGGCAACGGCGTCGGGCATTTATGGCGCACCACATTTGACATTCGTCCCACCTGGGACGGCGGCCGAATGGTTTTGTCCAAGGGCGTGCAGGTCGAGAACTTCATCGGCTTTACCAAGATCCTCGATTTGCAGGTGGGCCTGGAGAGCTACGCCGGCCCGGGGCACTGGAATGATCCGGATATGCTGGAAGTGGGCAATGGCGAACTGACTCTGGATGAGAACAAGGCCCATTTCAGTCTGTGGTGCATCCTGGCGGCGCCTCTCATGATGGGCAATGATATCCGTAAGGCCACGCCTGAAATCATGGACATCCTGCTGAACAAAGAAGCCATTGCCGTCAATCAGGATCCCCTGGGCAGGCAGGGGGCCAAAGTCCGCGATTATGGCGACCTGGAAGTCTGGAGTAAACCGCTTCACGATGGGTCGCGGGCCGTGGTGTTGTTCAATCGTAGTGACATCAAAACAAATATGGGCGTCCTCTGGACGGAAATCGGGTATCCGGAGCACCTGACGGCCGGGATTCGGGATCTTTGGCAAAAGAAAGATCTTGGAACCTCCACCGGGGCCTTTGCCGCCGACGTTCCCTCCCATGGTGTGGTGATGCTGAAGATTATGCCGTGACGATGAGAGGCGATCATGTCCTTACTGCGCACCGTCGTAATGAGTTGCTGGCCTTGGAGGCCGGGACCCCGGAGGACCGGGCCCGATTCCCGTCAATGAAGGTGAATTCTCATGAAAAAACGGATCGTTTTTTTCTGCAGCATTGTTGTGGTTAATCTTTCTTACGCTCAAAAGCAGGGAATTATCAATAATGCGGAAAGTCCCCATGTCAAACTCAAGAGCATTAACCTCGGCGATTGTAGGTGGACGTCGGGTTTTTGGGCCGACAAGTTCAAACTGTGTGAAGAGGTGATGGTGCCGCATATGGGCACGCTGCTCAAAGGCGACACGGGCCATGCCTACAACAACTTCAAAATCGCGGCCGGCCTCAAAGAAGGCAAACACAAGGGCATGCATTGGCATGACGGCGATTTTTACAAGTGGATGGAAGCCGCCGTGTATGTTTATGCGATCAACAAGGATTCCAAGATACTTGCGGAATTGGACGAGATGATCGAGGTGATCGGCAAAGCCCAGGAGGACGACGGCTACCTCTCGACGCAGATCACCCTCGACGAAAACAAAGCACGTTGGTCGTATCGACAGTTCCACGAACTCTACAATAGCGGCCACTTGCTGACCAGCGCCTGTATCCACCATCGGATCACCGGCAAAAGCAATTTCCTCGATATTGCCATTAAACATGCAGACTATCTGTACAGAACCTTCAAGCCCCGGCCGAAAGAACTGGCCCGCTTTGGATTCAATCAGACCCAGATCATGGGCTTAGTGGAGCTGTACCGCACGACGAAGAACAGGGAGTATCTCCACCTGGCCGAAATCTTCATCAATATGCGAGGTAAGTCGAAGGTGGAGCCTGATCAGACGACGTGGTACAAGGCGATCGGCGACATGGTTCAGGAAAGGGTTCCATTGCGAAAAGAGACGGAAGCGGTCGGTCATGCCGTGCTGGCGCTTTATTTCTACGCCGGGGCGGCCGATGTTTATGCCGAAACGGGCGAGAAGGCGTTGATGGATGCGTTGGATCGGCTTTGGGAAAACGTGGTCCATAAGAAGATGTATATCACCGGCGCCTGCGGACAGGCCCATCATGGTTCGTCCAGCCGGGTGGACTTTGTCCACGAGGCCTTCATCGACGAATACATGATGCCCAACCTGACGGCCTATAATGAGACCTGCGCGAGCATCTGCAATGCCATGTTCAGCTACCGGATGCTGGGGCTCCACGGAGAATCGAAGTATGCCGACGTCATCGAACGGGTTATGTACAACAGTGCGCTGTCAGGTATCAGTGTGGATGGGACGCTCTATATCTACTCGAATCCCCTGCGGGTGCTCCATGGGGCTCGCGATTACTCAAAACTTGTGAATGAGACGCCGGATCGTCGGCCGTACCTTAAATGTTTTTGCTGTCCGCCGAACCTCGTTCGCACAATAGCAAAATTGTCCGGCTGGGCGTACAGCCTGTCGGAAAACGGCGTTGCGGTGAATCTCTACGGTGGGAACCGGCTGAGCACGCGCCTGTTGGACGGTTCGAGCATCCGACTGACCCAGCAGACTCGGTATCCATGGGAAGGCGCCGTGACGTTAACCATAGAAGCGTGCAAAGACTCGTCCTTTGAAATGTTATTACGCATCCCTGAATGGGCGGAAGGGACCCAAGTCCGGCTGAATGGCAGAGCGGTCGGCATTGAGGCAACGCCGGGGACCTATGTGAGGATTGAGCGGCCTTGGAAGCCGGGTGATGTGATTGCATTGGATATGCCGATGGAAACTAAATTGATGGAAGGCCATCCCCGTATCGAAGAGGTGCGAAACCAGGCGGCGATCAAACGGGGTCCCGTGGTCTATTGCATTGAATCGCCCGATTTGCCTGAGAATACAGGTATCTTAGATGTTTACCTTCCGGCGGATGGCGAATTTGAAGCACGGTATCGACACGATTTCTTGGGCGGATTGACGACGCTAAGCGGAAATGTCTTCCTGCGTTCGGATCAAAGAGAGGGCTTGTACCGGTCGATGACAAAACCGGAGTGGAAAACCGTCAACACGACATTTATTCCTTATTATGCATGGTGCAACAGGGGGCAAAGTGAAATGACGGTGTGGATGCCCATTGTGTGGCAGTAGAGAAAGAGTTATGAAAAGAAGAGATTTTCTTAAGATAGGCTTAGCCGCAGGAATGGCGTCCTTTATCAGTGGCCATCTGTCTATAGCCAAGGATTCCGGCGATGGCCTGAAGAAATCCCGGCCGAATATCCTTTTTATTGCGATTGACGATCTTCGTCCGGAACTCGGCTGTTATGGATCCAAGATAGCGATCACGCCGAATCTTGACCGTTTAGCCCAAAATGGCTTGCTGTTTGAAAGAGCTTACTGTCAGGAGGCCATTTGCGGTCCATCCCGCGCGAGCCTAATGACCGGCGCCCGCCCGGATACGATCAACGTCATCGAAAACAACGCTTATTTTCGCGATCTCAACCCGGACATCGTGACTCTCCCGCAGCATTTTCGTGCCAATGGGTACGAAACGGTTTATATGGGGAAGGTCTTTCACGGGCGGTTCACGGACGACGAGCTTTCATGGAGCAGGAAGCCCGCCAGAGATAAAGTGGGCGTTAAACCCCCAAGGCTTCCCGGTGGATATGCACTTGCTGAAAATCAGGAGACCTTTAAAAAGAACAGGGCGCGGATGATGGCCAAATATGGAGAAAAAGCCAGGGGGGGTTTAGGAAACGGACCCGCCTATGAATGCGCGGATGTCCCGGATCAGGCATACATCGACGGTTTCAACACGGATCTCGCCATCGCTACGATGAACGGTATGCTCGACAAAGGAGACAAATCTTTCTTCCTGGGATTGGGATTTATGAAGCCCCATCTCAATTTCGTTGCGCCCAAACGGTACTGGGACCTGTACGACCCGGCGACGATTCCGTTGGCAACGCAGGACAGCGGGCCTGAAAACGGGGCGGAGATGGGACTTCATGCTTCCTTCGAGTTGCGCGTCCGCTATGGAATTCCCAAGACCGGTCCGATCGGTCCCAAACTCGCCACGACATTGCGCCATGCTTATCTGGCCTGTGTCAGCTATGTGGACGCTCAAATCGGCCGGATGATAACGGCTTTGGAAGACGCCGGCATACGCGACAATACCATCATTATTGTCTGGGGCGATCACGGATGGCATCTTGGCGACATGGGAATCTGGGGCAAAGCGACCAACTACGAAATTGCCACCCGGGTTCCTTTGATCGTCTGGACGCCCGATATGCCAGATGAGAATCGTGGTAACACCACGGATGCGCTGGTTGAGCTTGTCGATATCTATCCGACGTTATGCGATCTGGCGGGGGTGATTCCGCCGAATCATTTGGAGGGACATAGTTTTGCACCTTTGCTCGACGATCCGAAACGGCGCTGGAAATCCGCTGCCTTTAGTCAGTTCCCCACGCCGGCCCTGAGGGAGTGGGCCGCAAATCCCCTTTCGCCCGGCATGCGCGAAACGTACTTCGGCCCGCTGATCGAGGAAGTGGAGACG
>Ga0180431_10006023_pt1 | contig 14508 bp, 6 predicted proteins | sample SS_ome_11_FD_132459 | JGI IMG/M metagenome (GOLD analysis project Ga0180431, IMG submission 132459) | Hypersaline lake sediment archaeal communities from the Salton Sea, California, USA - SS_1_MS_1 metaG | ecosystem: Environmental > Aquatic > Non-marine Saline and Alkaline > Hypersaline >... | reverse complement strand
GTCGATATGGGAGTTGAGTACGCTACTGTGGCGGTCGTGGCCGAAGGCGCCGAGGATCTGAAGGCGCTCTTCGCGCACATCTACTACGATCGCACGAAGTACACGCCTATAGGGGGCGGGCCTGTTAGTCTGGGGGGCGACATCAACTGGGTATCTGCGGGCGGGCCGATCCGCGATCGGCTGGGAAGGATAGCTCATGGCCAGGTGTTGGCTTGGCCGCAAGACGCAGCCGGCCTGAGCGGGAACGTCACGTTGGCGGAGCTTGAGTTCCATGTCAGCGCCGATTCCTGGTCTCCGCCCGGACCCAGAGCCATATTGGCGCCGGTCGATAGGCTGGTCCTCAACTCAGAGGATGGCCTGCTGTCATGGACGTGTGGCAGCGGTGGGGATTACAACCAGGACGGCAAGGTGTTCGTCGACGATCTGATCCCGCTGGCGATGTACATTGGGGAGTTTCCGGGTGAGCTACAGCATCCCTGGGTTGACGGCAATCAAGACGGAGCGATCACTATCAGCGATCTCACACCGATGACCATGAACATGCTGGCATCGATCGACGCGTACTACGTCTACATGAGCATGAGTAGGAATGATCACCCCGATGGGGGGGTGGTTGTGCGCGAGGTGGAGTTCGGCGACGGCTGGATTGGCGGCGACGGTTGGCTGAGCTTCATATGCGACCTGGGTGCCACCGTTCCGGAGGCGTACTACTGGGTGCGGTCGGCTTGTGAAGACTCGCTGGGAGCGGCCAGTGATTACGTGCACGCCCCGCCACAGGAGTAGCCCCGCGGCTACTCCTCCTCTTCCCGCAGTTCCAGCATCCGCTCGACGAACTTGTTGAACAGCGGATGCGGGCGGGTGGGGCGGCCCTTGAACTCCGGGTGGAACTGCGTAGCCAGGAAGTAGGGATGGTCCTTCAGTTCGACGATCTCCACCAGCCGCCCGTCGGGGCTGCTGCCGCTGAACACCATGCCGGCCTTCTTCAGCTGGCTGTGGTACTTAGGGTTAATCTCCCAGCGGTGGCGGTGGCGCTCGCTGATCCGGCTGGTGCCATAGGCCTCGGCGGCCAGCGAGCCCTTCTTCAGCTTGCACGGCCAGGCCCCCAGCCGCATGGTGCCGCCCTTGGCGTCGATGTCCTTCTGGCTCTCCATCAGCCCGATCACCGGATGCGGCGTCTTTTCGTCGAACTCGGTGCTGTTGGCCCCCGCCAGGCCGCAGGCGTTGCGCGCGAACTCGATCACCGCCACCTGCAGTCCGACGCACAAACCCAGCATCGGCACGCGGTGTTCCCGCGCATAGCGCACCGCGGTGATCTTGCCCTCCATCCCGCGGTCGCCGAAGCCGTAGGGGATCAGGATGCCGTCCACCTTTCGCAGCCGCCGCTCGACGGTGGCCTGGGTCAGCCGCTCGGCGTCGACCCACATCAGGTCCAGCAGCGCGCGGTGGTGGATCGCGGCGTGGTTGATGCTCTCGATGATTGAGAGGTAGGCGTCCTTGAGGGCGTTGTACTTGCCGACCACGGCGACGCGGATGCTGCGGTTGCGGCTGTGCAGCTTGTCGCGCATCCGCTCCCAGTCGGTCAGGTCCGGCCGGCGGCTTTCGAGGCCCAGCAGTCCGGTGCACAGCCGGCCGAAGCTCTGCTCCTCCAGCAGCGTCGGCACGTCGTAGATCGAGGCGGCGTCCATGCCCTCGACCACGTTCTCCGGTGCCACGTCGCAGTACAGCGCGATCTTGCCGCGGGCCTCCTTGGTCAGCGGGCGCGAGGTGCGGCAGACGATCAGGTCCGGCGCGATGCCGATTGACCTCAGCTCGGCGACGCTGTGCTGGGTCAGCTTGGTCTTCAGCTCGCCGCCGCTTTCGAGGAACGGGATCAGCGTGACGTGGATGTTGAGGGCGTTCTGGCGGCCGACGTCATTGCGGAACTGGCGAATCGCCTCCAGATAGGGCAGGCCCTCGATGTCGCCGACGGTGCCGCCCACCTCGCAGATCAGGATGTCGACGCGCGTCTTCTGCGCCACCTGGCGGATGCGGCTCTTGATCTCGTCGGTGATGTGCGGAATCACCTGGACGCAGCGGCCCAGGTAGTCGCCCTCGCGCTCCTTGCGAATCACCTCGCGGTATATCTGTCCGGTCGTGACGTTGTTCAGCGCGCTGAGATCCTCGTTGATGAAGCGCTCGTAGTGGCCAAGATCAAGGTCGGTCTCGGCGCCGTCGTCGGTGACGTAGACCTCGCCGTGCTGGATCGGGTTCATCGTGCCGGCGTCGACGTTGATGTAGGGGTCGAACTTCATGATCGACACCTTGTAGCCCTGGCTCTTGAGCAGCAGCCCCAGCGAGGCGCAGACGATGCCCTTGCCGATCGATGAGACGTTGCCGCCGGTGATGAAGACGTACTTGGTCACTGTGGCTATCCTCCGATTGGGACGCGCCGTAGGACGCGCGGCTATCGCATCATAGCACCGCGACCCGCATCAAGTAAAGGCTGAGCAGATCCACTTGCGCCGCGATCACGGATACTATACCCCTGCAACGGCACTACGCACGGTGGGTTCAACCACAGATGAAGGGGTAATGGCATGTGTAGCGCCGCAACACGGCGATGCGCGCGGGGGAGATTCGCTTCGGCTGCTAAGCTAGTGGCCGGACGGATACACAACCGCAGCAACTTGAGAGGGGGTTGAGGGATGACGTGGGAACGCACATTCGCGATGCTGAAGCCGGACGCCGTGCAGCGGGGGCTGGTTGGTGAGATTCTGGGGCGGCTGGAGCGCAAGGGCTTCAGGATCGCGGCGCTGAGGCTGATCCAGGTCACGCCGGAGCAGGCGGCGCGGCACTACGCCGTCCACGAGGGCAAGCCCTTCTACAACCGGCTGGTGGCCTACATCCAGAGCAGCCCGGTGGTGGCGCTGGTGCTGGAGGCCCCCGACGCCGTCAGCCAGCTGCGGCTGCTGGTCGGGGCCACCAAACCCAGCGAGGCCGCCCCCGGCACCATTCGCGGCGATCTGGGCATCGACATCAGCAACAACCTGATCCACGCCAGTGACAGCGCCGAGAACGCCGCCTGCGAGATCGAGGTGTACTTCAGCGCGGAGGAGCAGCTCGGCTACCATCGCGCCGCCGACCACTGGCTGGTCGAGGAGTAGCAGCAGGTGAACAGCGCGGACGCCTACCGGCCGGAGGACAGCGCGGTGTTCTGCGTGGACGGCATCACCGCCGGCGTGGTCAGGCGCTTCACGCCGGACATCTCCTGGGGCGACTATGTCAGCTGGCTGAGGGCGCGGCGCCCGGAGTTGAGCGTGGTCCATCTGGCGCAGCCCTACGACTGGCTGGAGCTGATTACCGGCCGCGCCGATCCACTGGCAAGGCTGCAGCAGCAGATGCTGAGGCAGGCCGAGGAGCAGCTGAGTGCCAGCCCGCGGTTCGTTGTGGTCCTCGGGTTCAGCCTCGGCGGGCTGACGGCCCTGCAGCTGACCCGGCAGGTCGTCCAACGCTCGCCGCAGGCGCTGCCGGACTACCTGGCCTTCGTCACCTTCGGGACGCCGTTCAAGGGCACCGGCCGGTTGCAGGACATGCTGATCCGCCAGTTGCCCCAGGACTACTTCCAGGCGATGTTCGATGTCGAACGAACCCGGGCCTGCCTGGACGGACTGCTCGAGTTCGGCCTGACCGCACAGCTGCGGCTGCTGATCGGCGAGATCGCCGCGGACGAGATGGTCTCGGCTTCGAGCTCGCTGTTGCCCGTGCACTGGCTGACCGCGCGGCCGCTGCCGGACGGGCTGCGCTGGGGCACCTTCGAGATTGAGCCCGCCGCGGCGCTCAGGGCGCATGACGGCCTGCTGCACGACCCGCAGGCGATCGGCTACATCGACGGCCTGGTCGACGGGCTGCTGCCGCCGGCCGGGCCCGCTACCACCTACGAGCCCTTCAGTCAACGCGGCTAGTGCCGCGAGCCCGATTCGGGGGAATCGTCTTCACCTGACCTTCACACTGCGCTGCTAAGATAGTAGATTGTTACAGCCGCAACCGGAGGAGCTAAGGTGGGCAAGCAGGTCAAGGACACGATCAGTACCGACTCACCGCAGGCGTACTTCAACCGCGAACTGAGCTGGCTGGCGTTCGCCCGACGGGTGCTGGCGCTGGTCGAGGATCCCCGGCTGCCGCTGCTGGAGCGCGTCAAATTCACGGGCATCATGGGGATGCTGCACGACGAGTTCTTCATGAAGCGCATCGGCGGTCTGAAACGTCAGATCGGCAAGGGCGTGGACAAGCTCTCGATCGACGGCCGCACGCCGCAGGAGGAGCTGAGCGCCTGCCGGGAGGTCATCCTTGAGCAGATCGCGGTGCTCGATCGTGTGGTGCACGGGGAGCTGGTGCCGGCGCTGGTGGCAGCCGGAATACAGCTGCTGGACTATGCCAAGCTGGACGCCGGGCAGCAGGCCGAGCTTGCCGAGTACTTCCAGTCGGCGGTCCAGCCGATTCTGACGCCGCTGGCCGTGGACGCCGAGCACCCCTTCCCGTTCATCAGCAATCTGGGTCTCAACCTGGCGGTGCAGCTGCGCGAGGAGAAGAAGGAGCGGCGGCGCTTCGTGCGCATCAAGGTGCCGGGGAATCGGCCGCGCTGGGTGCCGCTCGGCGATGGCAGTGGCTTCGTGCCCCTCGAACAGGTTATCGCCGCCAACCTGGAGCAGATGTTTCCCAACGCCATCGACCTGCGGTCCTACCTGTTCCGGGTCACCCGGGGCGCGGAAGGAGCCGGCCGCGAGCCTCTGGACCTCAGCGATCCCGAGCAGCCGCTGATTCCGGGCTCGATCATCAGCCATGTGACGGATGAGCTCAAGGCGCGGCGGTTTGCGGGTGTGGTCCGCCTGCAGGTCGAAGACAGCATTCCGAGGAAGCTGCAGGACTGGCTGGTCGAGCAGCTGGGGATCGGAACGGAGGACGTCTACTCGACAGTCAGTCTGCTGGGCCTGAGTGATTTGCTCAAGCTCGACGTTGAGGATCGCGAGGACCTGAGGGACCCGGTCCACACGCCCGCCCTGCATCCTCGCCTCAGGAAGCTGGACGGAGCGGACAGCGGGGCGGTCTTCGAGGAGATCGCGCGCGGCGACATCCTGCTGCACCATCCCTATCACAGCTTCGACAGCTCGGTGCTGCGGTTCCTGCGCTCGGCGGCTGTCGATCCGCAGGTGCTGGCGATCAAGCTGACGATCTACCGCACCAGCAGCGACTCACCGATTATCGATGCGTTGGCCGAGGCGGCACGCCGGGGCAAGCAGGTCGCGGTGCTGGTCGAGATCACGGCACGGTTCGACGAGGCGCCGAACATCGCCTGGGGCCGGCTGCTGGAGCAGGAAGGGGTGCACGTCGCTTACGGCGTGGAGAAGCTCAAGACCCACGTTAAACTCGCGCTGGTCGTGCGCGAGGAGGGCGACCGCATCCAGCGCTACTGCCACGTGGGAACGGGGAACTATCACACCAAGACGGCCCGTGCCTACGAGGACCTGGGGCTGCTGACCTGCGATCAGGACATCTGCGCTGACGCGGCGATGGTCTTCAATGAGCTGACCGGCACCACGCCGCGCGGCAGCTATCGCAAGATGTTCGTGGCGCCGACCGCGATGCGCGACAAGTTCGCGGCACTCGTACGTCGGGAGATCGGCCACGCCGAGGCCGGACGGCCCTGCGGCATCCGCGCCAAGATGAACCAACTCCAGGACCCGGAGATGATCCGGGAGCTCTATATGGCCGGCCAGGCGGGGGTGCCCGTCACACTCAACGTCCGTGGCCTGTGCTGCCTGCGCGCCGGTGTGCCCGGGCTGAGCGAGAACATCCGGGTCTTTGGCGTGGTGGGACGCTTCCTGGAGCACAGCCGCATCTACTGCTTCATCAACGGCGGTGACCCGGAGCTGTTCATCGGTTCGGCGGACTGGATGCGCCGCAACCTGGATCGGCGGGTGGAGACGATCACGCCGGTGACGGACGCCGCGCTCCGCGGCGAGCTGATTCAGATCCTGGACACCTACGATCGCGACAACTGCTCGGCCTGGGACGCGCAGCCGGATGGCACCTATCTACGCCGCCGGCCGGCTGACGGCGAGCCGTGCCGCGCCGTCCAGGGAATGCTGATCGAGATGGCCGCGGCCGCGGTCAGCGGTAAGCCGGCGTCGGCTGACTAGGTCGCCGATCGCTGTCGCTACTCCTCGTTGTCGTTGTCGTCGTGAACGTCGGGGAAGCGCTTGCGGGCGCACTCCGGGCAGATGCTGTGCGTGAACTCGGCGTCGGAGTGTTTGGCCAGGTACGCCTCGAGTTGGTTCCAGTAGCCCTGGTCGTCGCGGATCTTCTTGCAGTAGGAGCAGATTGGCAGCAGCCCGCCCAGCGTCTTCAGTTGACCCAGGGCCGCCTGCAGTTCCTCGATCAGGCGCTCGCGATCGCGCTCGGCGACCTTGCGCTCCGTGATGTCGATGTTCATTCCCAGGATGCCGGCGATCAGCTCACCGTCGCGGATCGGCGCGATGATGTTGTAGTAGTCGCGGGACTCGTCGCCGTGTCGATACTCCACCTCGGACTCGACAGTCTCGCCGGCGAAGGCGCGCCGGTTGTTGTCCAGCCAGAGGTCCCGCGTCCGCTGGTCGGGCGCCGTCTCGGCCGGTGTTCGGCCCAGCACGTTACCCCAGTGCCGCTGGCAGGCCATGTTCTGCACGACGTATCTGCCTTCCTCGTCGATCACGAAGAAGTCGAAGGGCAGGCTCTCGATCGTCGAGCGCAGGCGCACCTCGCTGCGGCGCAGCGCAATCTCCGCCTGTTTGCGCTCCGTGATGTCCGTGAAGACACCGAAGCTGCCGACGAAGCGGCCCTCGGCGTTGTACAGGGGCGCCGGCGACACGCTGGTAACCACCTCGTGCCCGTCCTTGCCGATCCACGACAGCTCGTAGTTGCTGAGCTTCCCGGTGACTCGCAGACGTGTCTCCTCTTCGACGATACGCCAGTTTGTGTCGTCGAAGAAGCTGTTCACCGGACGCCCGACCATCTCGTCGGCGGTGTAGCCCAGCATCCGGCAGAGGCTGGGATTGGCATAGGTGACGATCATGCTCTCGTCGTGGATGCCCAAGCCTTCCTGCATGGTTTCCACCAGCGAGCGGTAGCGCTCTTCGCTCTGGCGCAGTGCTTCGGTACGCTCGGCCACGCGTCGCTCCAGTTCGACGTTCATCTCGCGCAGCAGCTCCTCGGCCTGCTTGCGCTCCGTGATGTCCAGACTGATGCCATAGCTGCCGACGTAGCCCCCGTCCTCATCAAGGTGCGGGCTGACGGTCGAGAGGACGTGGCGACGCTCGCCACTGGGGCGGACGATTGTCAACTCGTAAGTGCTGGTCTGCATCCTGCGGCGTGTCTCAGTCTCAGCGAGAATACGCCGGATCCCCTCCTCGTCCAGGAAGTCACGGAGGTTGCGTCCGACCAGCGTACCCGGCTCCACTCCGTAGATTCGCTCGGCGGCGGGATTGCCGTAGACGAAGTTCTCCTCTTCATCGACAACCGAGATCCCTTCTCCCATATTCTGAATCAGCCGCTGGTAGCGTGATTCGCTTTCCTGCAGCTCGCGGCGACGCTCCGCGATGCGGTCCACCAGTTGCTCGTTGATCTCGCGGGTTCTTTGCTCGGCACCGCGTACCAGGGCGAAGTAAGGGCCGATTCGGAATAGCCCGATCACAAGCAGCACCGAGGTCAGCAGCGCTACCGACTCTGCGGGCAGGCTTGGCAGCGGCTGCGAGGCGTCCGTGAGCAGCAGAGCGATGGTGATGATCCGGCGGACGGCCATCGCCAGCACGGCGACCGAAATCAGGATCCAGGCCAGCCGCCGTCCGGTGATGGCCACCAGGCGCCAGGCGAGCCAAGCCGCAACGCCTTGTAGCGCGATGGAGGCTACCACTACGAACATCACAAGTGTCAACTGCCCTTGATCTCCCGTACGGCCGGGCGTGCCCGAGCGGGCAACAAGACTGACTACGATTCTAGTACGCCAATCCCTGCCGAGTCCGTTTACGGCCAGCACTTAACTAAAACTTAACCTGCAGTGTCAGTCAGCGGAGTACTACGGTTACTCGTAGAGGATCGCCACGACGGCGCGGTGGGGATTGGCCGACATGCTGTAGCCGGTCAGGATGAAGTTGCCGTCGTCGTCCCGGGCGTAGCCGAGCGGGGAGCCGTGCATCTGGAACGGCAGCTCCACCGTGTACCAGCTTCCCTCGAACTCCTCCGCCACCACTACCCGGCTGGGCGACGTCGGGTCGCCCCTGGACCTGGTCTCGGACTCGTCGCGCTTCTGGTAGTACATCACCAGCGGCGAATCACCGTAGTAGGAGGTGAAGATGCTGAAGGTGTTGAGCTCGCTGGTCGACTCCGCCACCGTTGTCCACGTCCAGTCGGCGACCGGCCGGACGCCCAGGTAGACCTCGGTGGGGCTGGTGGCTCGCTCGACTGCGAGGCAAAGCGCGCCGGTTGCGCTGTAGTCGATGCCGACCTGTGCCTGGCCGTTGATCGGCTCGTCGATAATCTCCTCCGGCGGGCGCCAGAATCCCGACTTCTCCGTCAGCCACAGGTGATAGGTGAAGTCCCAGACCCCCGGAGTGATTTCTTCATAGATCTCTGTTACGCAGGCTACGCCCCAGCCGCCCTGCGGATTGCCGGCGACATTGATTGTCTCGATGGTGTGATCCACAGGCGCCTCGAAGATCACCGTGGGCAGGGACCAGGCACTGCCCGCCCAGCTCCGGACCTCGATCTGCTGCGCGTCGGTGTAGTAGGAGAGCAGTACCTCGCCGGTGGCGCGGTTGCAGCGCATTTGCGGCATGATTACTCCGGCGAAGATGCCTTCGGACTGCCCGATGGGATTGCCCAGGTTGTAGCGATTCAGCTGTAGCGGCGCGCCGAGCTCTCGCCACGTGTAACTGGCGACCAGGTACTCACCGGGAATGCCTGTTATGCAGGCGGCGTTGGGTATGCACCAGGTGTCGAGCCCCACGTCGCTGATACTGAACGGCTCGCCCGGCTCGGATGCGATTGCCGCGCGCGCGGTGGCGAAGCGCTGCTCCGACAGGCACACGAGCGTGCCGTCGTCGAACAGCAGTGGCAGGTGCTTCTTGAAGATCCCGCAGGTCCCGGTGGCTGAGCACACGCACTCGGACGTCCGCAGCTCACCGGCAGCCAGGAAGTGGGACATGCAATCGCCGTCGCGGAACTCATCGACAACGGCGCAGACTCCCAGTTCCTCGCCCTGTGTGTAGCTGGTTCCACATCCTGCTTCGGCGATGCCGACACCGCTGAGCGTCTCGTAGAGCTGGCCCGTGCCCGCGGTATTGTAGCCCCAGAGGTGCTGCACGTCGTTCTCATCCGTCTCGTCCGTCCAGTAGAACAGTGCTTCGTTATCCCCGGCGGAGTTGATGCCGATCAGGTTCGTCGCTGATTCAGCGAGCTCGTAGTATTGGCTCCCGCCAGCGGGCGAACCGTAGTTGTCTGCGTAGTAGACGCGGTCGTCGTTCGTCGCGACCGCCCAGCAGAACTCGCCGCTGACCGGATCCAGGTCCGCCACGGAGAGCAGTACCAGCCCGTCGTATTCCGCCATGACTTCCTGAGTGAATGCACTATCCGTGACGGTCAGCAGCGCCTGATCGCCATTGGCGAAGTGCGCAGCATAGGTGGCAGTCTCTGACCGCCGCAGCGCGCTCGGCTGGCAGGCGCCGGAGCCCATGTCGATCGGACGGGGCTCGGCTTCGTCATCAGTGTTGTCGATGAATGTGCCGTCAGCAAGCTCGTGCCAGACGAATAGCCTCAGGTATACGTTGGGGAACTTGAAGTAGCCGGTGATCAGCCCGACGCAGATGCGGCCATTGGAGGCCACGTCGAGGCTGGCCCAATAGGCCAGCTGTGACCACCAGGATTGGTCGTCCCCGGCCTTGACCTTCGGCACGTGGCCGGTATGCTCCTCTGTCCAGCTCAGGCCGTCGTACTCGAACATCCACCAGTCGACCGCGCCGTCGAGGTAATCGACCAGGAGCAGGCTGACGCCGTCCGGCGTCAGCGCGATGTCGCTGTAGATCGGAGGCTCCAGACCCGCGGTGGAGATCGTCTGCCACTCCAAGCCCTGCTTGTAGCGCACCAGGTACTCGTCGTCCTGCTCGAGCAGCACCGCGATGCGGCCGCCTTCGCGGTCGGCGTCGACCGCCACGACGTGCGGCTCGATGCCGGTGGCGAATGACGTGCGGTAGTACTCGTAGCGGAAGCTGACCTTGACGCTTTGCGTCAGCGGGGTGTCCCGGCCGTCGAAGACGGTCAGCGTCACCGGCAGCAGCCCCCGGTGGTCGAAGCTGTGCTCGACGGTCACGGGCCCCACGGTCTCGGTGTCGGTCTCGCCGTCATCGTCGAAGTCCCACCTGAACACCAGCTCGTCCTGCGGGGTGTCCGCGTCGGTGGTATCCGAGGGGTTGAAGAACACCGGCGTGTCCACCTGTCCGACCTCGGGGTACCAGCGGAAGCTGACCTCCGGCGGGAGGCTGTCGGTGGTGGTGAACGTCGCCGTGTTGCTCAGGCGGCTGAACTGGCTGCCCAGGTAGTAGGCGTGCACCCGGCAGTGGTATTCGGTCTCGCAGAGCAGCCCCTCGATGCGGAACGAGGTGTCCTCGATGAGGCCGCTGTGCATCATCTCGACGCCATCCTCGTCCAGCTCGAAGTCGGCATGGGGCCCCAGGAAGACCCGGTAGCCCAGCGGCAGCATGTCCTGCGGCGGAGTCCAGGCCAGCTTCGCCCAGGAGGCGCCCAGCTGCTCCACGTGGACCTCGCGCGGGCCGGGCAGCGGCAGCACGCGCTCGTCGGCGATCAGGTTCAGCCGGTCGACCAGCACCTCGCTGCCCTGACAGGCCACGATGGCGATGTAGGTCCAGCCGGCCTGCGAAATGCAGCTGGCGGGATCCTCGTAGTCCATCACCAGCATGGCGTCGGTGTAGGGTCCGAGCGTGCGCCAGCGATTGCGCGTGAAGTCCGGCAGCATCAGCCAGTATTCATGACCCTCGGCGAGCGTCAGCTCCACGCGCAGCTGGACCGGCAGCACGTCACCGGGAAACTCGCCCCAGGCCCAGACGCCCCAGGCGGCAGCCGCCCCGGCCGTCGACAGCTCCAGGCTGTCGCCGACCACCTGCGCGCCCGACTCGGAGCAGTCCCAGTACTCCGAGCCGTACAGGATGTTGTCCGCCAGCGCGATGTGGCGGCCGGGCTGCGGCTCGGTCAGGGGCGAGGGCAGCGCCGGCAGTTCCGAGGAAAGCTGCTGATCCGCACCCGCTGGCGCCAGATCGGTCAGCAGCTGCGAGCCGCCCCGCCCGCCGCAGGCGCTGAGCGCCAGCAGGATGAGGGTGAGCGCCAGCAGTCGGCACCATTGCGATCGCGCTTTCCCCATGCCAGCCTCCCACAGCCGATCTGCGCGCCGTCCATCGCGGCCCGCCGTCCACCTAGTTAATAGCACAAATCCGCGAGGTCTGCAGAATCGCGGGTGGGACGGTGCTGCACGCCGCACCGTGGGAAGCTGGCCACGGGAAGCAGAAGGCCCCGGCGGGCGAACCCACCGGGGCCTGATTGCCAATCGCAAGTTGCTTCAGTAACCGGCCGCGCCGCCGGAGGGCTCAATGCCTCCGCCTACGGCTCCTTGCCGCCGGTCGACCTAAGGTCTGGCAGGCTCATCACCTGCCGGAAAACCCTTAAAGGAGGTGATCCAGCCACAGCTTCCGCTACGGCTACCTTGTTACGACTTCACCCCAGTCATTGGTCCCACCTTCGGCCGCTGCCTCCCGAAGGTTAGCCTACGGACTTCGGGTGTTACCAACTTCCATGGTGTGACGGGCGGTGTGTACAAGCCCCGGGTACGTATTCACCGCGGCATGCTGATCCACGGTTACTAGCAATTCCAACTTCACGAAGGCGAGTTGCAGCCTCCGATCCGAACTGAGAACGGCTTTAAGGGATTCGCGCCCTCTCACGAGGTGGCAACCCGTTGTACCGTCCATTGTAGCACGTGTGTAGCCCAGGACGTAAGGGGCATGATGACTTGACGTCATCCCCACCTTCCTCCAGCTTGACGCTGGCAGTCTCGCTAGAGTGCCCAACTGAATGATGGCAACTAACGACGAGGGTTGCGCTCGTTGCGGAACTTAATCCAACACCTCACGGCACGAGCTGACGACAGCCATGCACCACCTGTCACCGCTGCCCGAAGGAAGCTTCCATCTCTGGAAGCGATCAGCGGGATGTCAAGCCCTGGTAAGGTTCTTCGCGTAGCATCGAATTAAACCACATGCTCCACTGCTTGTGCGGGGCCCCGTCAATTCCTTTGAGTTTTAGCCTTGCGGCCGTACTCCCCAGGCGGAACACTTAATGCGTTAGCGCCGGCGCCGAGGGGGTCGAAGCCCCCGACACCTAGTGTTCATCGTTTACGGCCAGGACTACCGGGGTATCTAATCCCGTTCGCTCCCCTGGCTTTCGTTCCTCAGCGTCAGCAAGACCCCAGGCAGCCGCCTTCGCCACTGGTGTTCCTCCCGATATCTACGCATATTACCGCTACACCGGGAATTCCACTGCCCTCTGATCCGCTCAAGTGCGGTAGTTTCGGATCCGGTTCCGGAGTTGAGCCCCGGGATTTCAAATCCGACTTACCACGCCGCCTACGAACGCTTTACGCCCAGTGATTCCGGATAACGCTCGCCACTTCCGTATTACCGCGGCTGCTGGCACGGAATTAGCCGTGGCTTCCTCTGGAGGTACCGTCACTATCTTCCCTCCTGACAGTGCTTTACGACCCGAGGGCCTTCTTCGCACACGCGGCATGGCTGCATCAGGCTTTCGCCCATTGTGCAAGATTCTGAACTGCTGCCTCCCGTAGGAGTCTGGGCCGTGTCGCAGTCCCAGTCTGGCTGATCGTCCTCTCAGACCAGCTACGCATCATTGCCATGGTGAGCCGTTACCTCACCATCAAGCTAATACGCCGCAGGCCCCTCCCTCGGCGGCGGACCATTTCCTTCCGAAGAATATATCCGGTATTAGCAGGCCTTTCGGCCTGTTATCCCAGTCCGGGGGGTAGGTTCCTACGTGTTACTCAGCCGTTCGCCACTCTCCACCGGTGCAAGCACCGGCTTCCCGTTCGACTTGCATGTGTCAGACCTGCCGCCAGCGTTCATCCTGAGCCAGGATCAAACTCTTGGGTAAATGAATCACTTGCTAACCCCGGCACGAGGGCCGAGGTTTGGCGGTTCGAATTGACGAGAATGCATCGGCGTTCTCGTACACACTAAAGCAACTTCCGATTGTCAAGGTTCCGGCCCGCTCAGGCCGAGGGCCTGATTTCGGGCGGACGGAGAGCTTACCACTGCACGCCATGGCTGTCAAGCGCGGCGCGCAGCATTAAGCGCAAGTTCGTAGTACCCCGCTAGGGGGCGATTTCTTGCCCTGCCTTCCTCAGATAATGAACCATGCCCTGCGGCAGTTCGCCGTTGGTAAGGGACAGCGCTTATCGCACGGCACATAGAGTTTACCGCAGAATGAGGCAACGTCAAGCCGCCCGTGGGGCGGGCTGCCAGCCTGCCATTCGCCGGGTCGGGGCAGGATGCCCGCGCCAGACTACCGAAATAGGGCCTGGCGCGTGCGCTACTTCGACGACTCGCGGGGGTAGAACTTGACCAGCGGCAGGATGAAGTTCATGAAGCCGATCTCTTCCGCGCTGCGCAGCTTGCCGTAGGTCCGGTCGCGGACGTCGAAGATCGAGCTGCCGTCCGCGGGCGTATCCACCATCGCGATCGTGATGCCGCCCAGGCTCAGCGTGCCCTCGGCCTGGGCCCGGGCGAACTCGTCGTCACCCAGGCCGCTGCGGAAGGTCTGGGCGCTGCGCAGCTGCGAGTGGTACTCGCGCAGCAGCATGCACATGTCGGCGAACTTCTCCTCGACGGGCCTATCCACGTAGGGCCGGCCCAGCTTCGCCGTCAGATCGGAGGCCGGGTTGCCGCCGTGGACGGTGTTGGGGGGGATGTCCTTGGTCACGACGCTGCCCGCCAGCACCAGGGCCTTCTCGCCGATGCTGACCGGGCCGATCGAGGCCTGGACGCCGATCCAGACGTCGTCGCCGAGGGTGGCGGCCTTGCGCCGGTTGAAGGCGCAGCCCTCGATCGGGTCGCCGCCGCTGAAGTGCGTCCAGAGGTTGCTGTAGGCGCTCAGGGTGCAGCCGCGGCCGATGGTCAGCGGCGCGGTGCAGTTCAGGATCGCGTTCTGGCCCACCCAGGTGCAGTCGCCGATCACGACGTTGTCGTAGCCGTAGATCGTGGTGTGGTGGTGGATGATGCAGAAGTCGCCGATCTGGACCCGCGGCGCCAGAATCCGCACGTCGTCGCCGATGAAGACGTTGTCGCCGATGACCACGCGCTCGGCTTCGCCACCGATCGCACCGATGTGCACGCGCTCGCCGATGCTGACCTGCTCGCCGAG
>Ga0180431_10006022_pt1 | contig 14509 bp, 16 predicted proteins | sample SS_ome_11_FD_132459 | JGI IMG/M metagenome (GOLD analysis project Ga0180431, IMG submission 132459) | Hypersaline lake sediment archaeal communities from the Salton Sea, California, USA - SS_1_MS_1 metaG | ecosystem: Environmental > Aquatic > Non-marine Saline and Alkaline > Hypersaline >... | reverse complement strand
TAGGAATATTGCCAACTATTATTACCTCGTCAGAGTCATAAACATTTAGTATCCATTTATTCCAGCGGATATTATAAATAAATTCGAAGATATAGGTTACATCTTCGATGTCAATCTCGTATTTATAATTAGCGAGATCTGTTCTAACTGGTATTTCAAGGATCATTCAAGTACCCCGCTTTTTTTTGCCATCCCCAATAAAAATGAATCTGTCCTTGCTTTTGATGATACGGATGTCGATGCTTCATTGGCTGTCTGCTTTCCCAGGCTTCCAGAAGCCGCACTCGTACCATCTATTTTATCGCGGTTAGCAGCCAGATCAACAGACCTCCCCTCGGCAATAAATACCTGTTGTAGTGTTAAATTGAATCTAATTATTTGGCCGGTATTACTATCTGTAGGAGTCTCATAATTGGTAATAACCATATTTCGGTAAGTCTTCAGGCCAGAAACAAAAGTAAATGGAATTCGATTTCTATAAAGTTGCTCGAAATAATCAAACGCAACCTGCATGCGGTCTTGAATTTTGTTGATTACGAGTCTTGCTATAGAGGCCTGAGATATTGCTATCCGAAAAGCCGTTGGATCTGGTATAGTTGTTAATGCAGAAGTCAAAAGACTTTCCACTATTGAAAGCGGGTTATCAGATATAACTGCGCTCACCCTTAAAGTAATTGGATCAAGGGTAACATGGTCTGTAAGATCAGAGCCATCCTCAATAGGATTTCTGCTAGGTACCGCAGACCTTTGGTGACTAATTGATGTTACGGCATCGAAATTAATTACCGAAACACCTATATAAGGATCAATAATTTTATTCGGCTTGGTTAGCCTTGTTACAATGCTTTGGATTGCCATTTTATTTCTTTTTTTCCCTTGCCGTTCCCCGCCACTGGTTTAAAGTATCCTGCATCTGGGCATCAAACATATCTTTAATTTTGTTAGGATCTGAGACCTCGTAAAAATGATTGTTCACTTCGACTAGGTTTTGTGAAGTTGCATATGCTTCTTGTTCGCTCTTAGCTCCTAGTGCTGCTTTAGCCGACGGGACAAGGGCTGTGGGCTTGCCTGGGAATAATGCCTCTTTTGCCATACCTGTGACATCGACAACATTTAATCGCCCCTCTCTAAGATCGGCAATTATATTTTTTATCTTTTCTAGACTTTCAAAAAGATCAGCCAATGATTTACTGAACGGTCTTATCATAGCGGCAAGATTGGTTTTCTTTATCTCAGCAACAACATCTTTTATTCCCTGAATAAGTCTCCCGGTTATAGAATCCCTGCCCTGAGTATAACTTATAATATCCTCTGCAATTAAAAAGATGCCTGCGAATAATGCAGCTATCCCAATGGCAAGTGCCGCGACTTTAAGATTTGCTATTATTGCCGCCTTACCAATAAATCTAAAAGATTTTGCAAGTTGTAGTCCGGCTCCTGCAATATCAATTAATGACATCGCCATATCAAGAGCTTTGAAAATAAGAAAAGCTGATATTAATAATTTTATAGTCCTCTCCAGGCCTCCAATTATTCTTGTCACCCTCTGAATAATAGCAATAACCCTTTTTGTATAATTTAGAATAATCTTAATGAGCTTGATTAGGTGCTGTATAAAGTTTGTAATTTTTACCTTTAATAATTTTCTATTTATAATCACCCACATATTAAACCGTTTTAATATTCGGTTTACTTGCGGTAATAGCTCGGCCCCGATAGCATTCTTGAGTCCTTTTATAATCTCGGTAGTATCTTGGAAGGTATCTTCAAATCGTTCTGCGGCCCTGGCCGTATTCTCAGATAGTACATTCCCGGTTAAGCGGGCCTGCTTGCGCATCTCCTCAAAGTTAGTAGATCCCTTTTGTAGTAAGGTAACGAGCTTTGCGCCTTCGCTGTCAAAAAGTTTGAAAGCAATTCGAAGTCGATCCGCGCTGTCTTTGTTATTTTCCATCCGGTCAGCGATCTCACCCAAAAGCTCTTCCGTTGGCCGGATATTGCCCTGAGCATCTTTTAAAGTAATTCCCATCTCTTCGAGAACAGCCTTTGCCTCGCCTGTTCCTTTGGCAGCTTCGGCGGCCCTACGAGTAAATCTTTGAAGAGCCATATCAAATGTATTTTGAGCAACCCCGGCACGTTCCGCGGCAAAACGCATCTCCTGAAGAGACTCAATGCCGACACCTAGCTTGTCCGCTGTTTTGGCGATATTATTCCCCGCCGCTGCTGTTGATTTTACGAGACCGAATATTGCTGTAGTAGCACCAACGGTAAAGATAGATAGTTGACGAATAGATTTTTTTAGATTTGCGACACCAGCTTCTGCACGACGTAACGGTTTATCGTCTACGTCGAATCCCCACTTTGTTACCAGCTCTCTTATAGTCATTTAGTAGTTGTCCGAGTTCGTTTATTTCTGGATCTGCCTCCGATTTCAATTTATCGATAATCTCTAGCGCATCCATCAGATCTTCTAATTTCCATTCGTAGGCAACTTCTATATAAGAGCCAAGCCCTTTAATAACTGGCAGCCATATTAAATATTTTAAATCATCCTCTGTGATATATTGTCTGTTCCCTGCTATTCCGCCTCCGGCCCCTTTACCAGACCGAAGGCCGCGCCGAAAAAATCCGAGTAGTTAATTAACAATGCCTCTTTTATTACTCCTACGAGATCGCCTAGATTGTCCTGAAAGTCGATTTCAAGATCAATCTTTTTATAGTCTTGGTTTTTAACGTGCTGGTGTATGAATTGGAGAATTTCCTCGATAATTTCAATTACCTCGTCTTCGTCTAGCCGCCCGGTAAGCCCGTCAATAAAACCTCCGATGTCAATATCGGTTTCAAGTAATCCCCCTTTTTTTTGGGCCGTCTTTTTTTTATTAATTTCCTTTTTTATGTCTTCGGTAGAAAGGGCTTTACCAACAGAAACACCGATAATTTTTGCGAGACGTATTAAGATACGAATTGATTTTTTTACCGGGAGTTTAAAGAACTGGTATGATTTTCCGTTTACTTTTCGGATAATGCCGCTGTTATCCATTTGTATCTCCTATTTTTCTTAATTATGCTTATTAATTGCCGCCGACATTCATAGTAAGTTCGGCACAATCTAAAATCCACTCGCGCGGACCAGCTTCACGGGAAAACTCACTATCCGGGGGCTTTCTGATCCAGGCCTCGGGTGCGATATAAAGCGAAGTACCGGAATTATCCTTTACAGTTACAGGCACAACGCCTGCTCCTGATAACTCATCTGATTGATAGAGCGCAGTTAAAAAGGCATTGTCGTCGGAGCTTTGCATTAGATTTATAGTAATAGAGCCGGACTTGTCATTGCTCTTTGATCTAGTTACCTCGCCATCAACTCCAGCCACCTTTGCCCAGGAGTCGTTTTCGCGGGCGACTATTACTTTGGAGTCTTCGGCAAAGCCAGTAATCACTCTGGCCCCGACAATGACAGACACCTCTTTTGGATTATAAGTTTTCAGCGACATATTGGCTCCTTATACCGTGATAGTGCCACGGATTTCTGTTTTATGGATTGCGCCGGCAAGAGTACCGGTAAAGGTTATATTTTTGAGTAGTCGTGCCGCTTTATCTGCTGCGGCCACATCTGCGACATCAGGAACAGTTACTGTAGGAGCAGGGTCTGCGGCAAGAATACCGCCGTCAACACCCTCAGTAATTAGCGTTGAAAGCACTCTGTTATTTATAACTGCGATACCGTCATTTGTAAATGGTATCTTGTCTTCGTTCACTAGGTCTGAATAGACATTCTCTTCGATCCTAGCCGTCAGAAGATCAGACCCGCGAATAACATCACAGAATTCCCCGCTCGCACAAACACCTTCTTGAGTTACGCCTGTGTCGCCGACGGTAGTATAAATATTGGCATTTTTTCCAAGTAGGTTGGTTTTTTCTGTTGAGGTATAATAATCATCTGCTACAACCCCGGCAAGGTTCTTGAATTTCCAAGTAAGAGAGCCGGGGGCGCGAGGTGCTATTTTCCCGATACAGGCAGCGTGATTACGGTTAGTGGCGGTTCCTATCGTAACAGGAGTTGTTTGACTTACTGCGATATTGGCCTGACTTGCTCCTGCGGTAACTACCCATCCAGAGAGAACGATCTCGGTATTGGCGACAGAGGTCACTGTGATCTCACGATTACCGGTACCGCCTACAGTGGCAGAAGTTACATTTGCGTTGGCCTGTATTGCCGTAGCAATAAGCCCCATCGTAGTAACGTGGTCGGTGGTAAAGTCGATCTCAGTAATTGCATCCGTATCAATCTTTCCGTTAATCTTATTGCTTGCTACAAGGTCACCATCAAAAGTTAGTTTTTGAACCTGAGCAATAGGGGCTTCGGTATAAAAACAAATAGTACGGTCATAGTTAAGAGCTTCGAGTTCGGCTATTAAATCCGTGGAGTCGCTTCCCTTAGTATCTGGATCTGTAGATAAAACGGCAAAAAGTTTGATGTTACTCTCAATCCATGCAGCTGCATCCTTTGCCTGTGCATCGGAAGGGGTATCCATTAGCAGGAAATACCAGTCATTGTCTTTAACGACCAGGGCGTTGAGTTCGTCTTCAACGGTCTCGCCAGTATCCCACTTGGCAATCTTAACTGCAGAGGGTTTATAGTCCTGGCCAAAAAGGGCGGTCGCTAGTTTGTAGGTCTCCTCGCTTGATGAAAAGTCCTCTGCAACTTCGGGTAGTGAGGCATACGACCTAACATCGTCGAAAAGTGCTGTTTTGGAAAAGATAAGCGGAACGCCGAACCCGGCCCGACTTATAGAGGTTGTTCCGAGAGTTATTTGAACGTCTACGAATTGTGAAATTTCTGACATTTTTTATCTCCTGAAAAAGATAATTAATTATATCATTAAATTACTATTAACGCCATTACTCGGGCGCGAGCTGATTATTATAGGTTACTGTTTCAATATAAGTTGTAGGAGCCTCGATAGTTGAGGGGATATACATTAGAATATCCATCTGGTGTCTGCTCTCCCAATTCACCTCAACGAGATTGGAAATATTAACAATAGGTGGTAGATTCGAAACAGAGTATTTTACCGCTTTAAACTTCTGAACAATTTCTGGTAATTGAACCAATGTCTGAACTCTTGATAACAGTTCAAAAGATTTTTCACCATATGCCTGAAGTGATAAAGTAATTTGCCTCAGCCCTCGTTGCTCGAAATTTCCATTACCATCACTATCGATAAAATCATCATCTCCAACATTGCGAGGACCGGAAATTATGTTCATAGTCATATACGGAGGAGTTGGCTGCTCTCCGTCCTGATTGCTCCAAATAGTATCCTTTTCTGTCCTAGTCTCTGTAATAGTAATATCGGGTTGCGTTGCACCGCCGGTAACTATAAAATCGGCTAGAGTAAAATCATAGCCTTGTGTCCTGGCGGTTATTGTAATTGTCTTGTCATTAACTGTAGCCGTGTCTATGGACGAGAAGGTTTCGAGTTCGGCTGCCAAAAGGCCCATAGTAGTTGCATGATCTGTAGTAAAATCAATTTCGGCAATCTCTGCCCCATCAATTTTTCCATTAATCTTGTTTCCGGTTACGAGGTCGATGTCAAGCACCATCTCCTGAACAGACTTATCTTGAATAAGGGGATTGTAAAGGTCGTATAAATTATCTTCAAGGGATCGAATTTCAACGCTCATTCTCTGCTCCCAGCATCTGCATCAATTTTCTGGCCCACCATTTTGAAGTGTTTTATTCCATTCATTTTCGACCAGTCGGCAACGGAGATAATCTCATAGCCATTCCCATCATAGGCTATTGTATCTCCATTCTTTTTTGTTTTATTCGATCCCGGGTTAAGCTCTGTTGCTGAATAGATTTTTATAGTCTCTTTTGTGCGCTGCCCCTCTGGTAATAATAGAACCTCTTTTGAATTTAGCGGCTGGATGGTGGCTTGTATTTCTATCTCCTCAGTAGCTGCCTTGACTAATCGACCCTTGACATAAGTAGCGGCGGCAAGAGGCCGCGTCACAGTATAGGTCCTATTCCAGGTTGTAATCATCTTTCTCTATTTATCTCGTAGTCAATGGCCCCGATAAGCTGGCCGGTATCGACTAGAGGATTCTCAGATTTTTTACGCGCTATTGTAGCGGGGGCGTTTGGCGGCTCTTTGATGTCAACAATTTTTTTTCTTACATCTCTCTGAACTTCAAGCCCTATTTTCTTTAGAGCTTCGTCGGTAGTCATTCTACCGGCCAGAATTTGATCCTTATATTCCTTTACTCTCTTTTGATATTTGTTTTGATTCTCGTCGTGATTAGAGCGAATAAAAGATCGTTCGGGTATTAGTATGATTTGCCCACCTGATCGTCCGGCTTTAATGCTGGTGCCGAATTCATTGCAGACTGCCACTATAAAGTTGTCGGCACCATCATCTCGATCATCAGATTTTTCAGTTACGCCTATTTTGACATATGGCTTTGACCGAAGTCCAGCCAGGGTTTTTAAAATCCGTCTATACCCTGTATCCCTCTCGATAGTCTTTGCGGACATTGTTCATCCTATTACAGGAGACGTTACAACCATTCGACGAAGACGGAGATATGCTAATCCATAAACTGATTGTGTTAGGTTGGCATCAAGAAAAACAGAGGGTGCTCTATAATTTATTGATTGATCGCCTACTCTCTCACTCGTTACGATTCCAGGCTTTCCAGGTGGCGCACCTGTACCATCGGGAGCTGTATAGATATAATGTGCTGTAAGGTTGGCAACGCCCTGATCTTCAAGGCCCTTCCAAATGGTGGCTGAGACTTCTGTCTCAGCCCACGTGATCATTTTTGATATAAAGGCATCGGTCTGGGTTGTGATTAATCCAGGGAAATGCTCCTTAATGTATGTTGGCGTAACATTCGACACGAGCTATTTTTTTATTGCTTTTATTTGTGCAGTTATAGCCGATTTAATCTTTCTGCTTAGATCGCTACTCTTCCATCCGTCAAGGGTCTTAATATCAAAAGTCCCTTCAACAGTTGCGATTGCTTCCTTTTCGCTCATGTCCTGAAGGGAATTGACCGGCCCCTTCTTATTGGGAGCAGCTTCTGCTTTTTGAGCTTGCCCGCCGCCAACTACAAAAATTCCGGCCTCGATATTACGCTTGACCATGGGAATGTCTTTAATAAATTTCCAGGTGTCTCCATTAATATCGTTGTTGCCTGGCTTAATCATTACATTCTCTTTGGTCACCGGGTTCGGATACACTTTGATATTTACCGCTTTAGATTTTAGGATCATGCTCTCAGCTCCTTTTTTATTTTAATTGTTTTTTATAGTCCGTCTGCGAATGCCATGGCGAGAGGATAATAGAAGATAACCCCGCCTGTGCGCATGTGACAAGGAACTACATATTCAAGGTTCCTTTCCTGGGGAGCAAGCTGCTCATAATTCTGGGGAATTTCCAGAGTAAGGGCATCGGGGTCACGGCGATAGGCAATCATTCTTGTGGTACTTCCGGCACCTCCGGTTTTCAGCTGATTGAGCCAGCCCACGCTTTTAATGTAGGGACTGTTTTTCAAGAAAAACTGCAGTACGGTTACTTCGGTATTGGTGAGTTGGCGAGTTGCTATGTCCGAATACTGGGCAATTGGAAGGAGCAGGGTGTCGGGTATTTCTACGCCGAGAGTGGCATCTACAATAGCACTTGCCATTGCGTTGAGGTCGCGGATTATCTGGGCCGCTGTCTTGCTGGCGAATGTCGTACTAGCTCCGGTTCCGTCTGCGGGGAGGGTAACTTCTGTAGCATTTGCATTCCCATTAAACCCCACCAGGCCGGTGGCTGTATCACCAGAAAAACCGATTGCTTCTAGCTTCTGCATAACCGCCCGACGAGCGGCGTTGGCTTTTTTGGGAGTTAGGGGAAAACCAGCTTTTGCAGCTGCCCTGATTTCTTGGATGTTATATCCAAAAGATTCTCCGATGCCCTTAACAGGTACAGTAACCTCTATACCCTTGACATCGGCCCGGGGCAGATCGTCGGCGTAGTTGGCGATTAACTTCGCCACGCCGACCTGGTCATATTGCCTGTAGGTAATTGATTGCGCCCCACTGTCAGCCTCGAAAGACTGAGGCACGATCATTCCTTCGGCAATTTTTAAAGTCGGATATTTTATGTCGTAGGTCTTAGCTTTAATATGTTCGAGTTGACGCTGAAAAAATACACCTTCATTCGCGTCCAGATTTTTGAATGTTTGAAATTTCATTTTACTGTCCTGTTAGTATTTTATTTTAAAGGTTCTTTAATTGAAGCTCTGCAAATTCTCCGGCACTTCCTGAGTTCATAATGGCGGCACTGGCTAAGGCAGCGGCAGTAGTACTGTCTGCATCGGTTCTGAAGCTTCCGCGCTTAGAGTCAAGTATCATCGTAACCGTTTCGGCTACAACAGCTCCTGCTTGGCTTGCACCCCCGGTTACAACAACCTCTGTAATTGCCAACTCGACATCTGCGATACAGGTTACGGTAAGAACCCTGTCGCTTCCTCCACCTACTGACGTACTGGCAACCTTGTTATTCTTTTCAAGCTCGGTCCCGATAGCTGCCATTGTAGTGGCATGGTCGGTAACGAAGTCAACCTCGGTAATGGCAACGCCGTCCAGCTTCATATTTATCTTATTGCTAGTTACGAGGTCGGCATCAAAGGTTATAGTCTGAACCTGGGCTTTCCCGGAATAGCGGACATAAACATCTGACTGAGGAGTAAAAGCATCCTCCATCTCTACATAAATCCGGCCATTCCTCAAGCAGCCAACTAAATCCTTAGCGGCATAGATAAGTTCGTCTGAAGCATTGCTTTCAAAAGCAAGATCACGAACAGAAACACCTCTGACTTTTGAGACAGTCGTTATGTCGGCGGCGGCACTCGGCTTTAAACAGCCTTCGTTGACATCGGATGATCCCTGTATGCAAAGACGGCCTGGCTCGATAGCCTCTTCGGCAACGCGGCTAATTACATCGTTAAATCCGCAGTCTTGCTGGAGGCCGGCTACTGCTACTGGCTGGTTTTGAGAATATGAAGTTTGTGACATAGTAATTTCCTTTTTTTATTTTTTATAAATTACCCGTCGATGGGTTTCTTCCAGTTATCGGCTTTTTCGGTTTCGGCATCCTTCCTTTTCTTTTCGGCTTCATCAATAGAGCCGTCTTTCCGATTTTTTATAATGGTACCGCCAAGCTCGGTATCTGCATCCGTGTTTTCACAAAGCAGATCAAACCGGGCCTCGATATAAACATCATTTTTTTCGCTGACGTCGCTGTCGCAATTCTGGGCCACGGCTTCCCTCATAACTGTAATGGCATCCTTCTTTTCAAAGGAATGATCTTCGGGGAGTAACTTTTTGGCCCGCTCGATTATGCTGTCGAGCTTGCGTTGGGTTTCCTTTTTTTCCAGCTCGTCATTGCGGGCTTTGAGTTTTTTTATTTCGGCGTCTTTATCGTCGAGCTTTGCCTGGACCTTCTCGTCGGGTTCAGCAGAGTCGAGCTTTTTTTTCAAGTCTGCGATTTCGGTATCGAGCTTTTTCTTTTCAGTTTCCAGCTCGTCATACTTTTCGCCCTTCTTTTTAAGATCATCAATTTTTGCATTGAGCTTTTCGGTGGCGTCTGTATGTTTTTTTAGCTCGGCATTGATAGCGTTTCCTACGCTGTCCGCAACTTCATATTCTTGGCCGTCAAGTGTAATTTTCATTTTTTGCTCCGTTGGTAATGGATTAGTTCCTGAATTCTGAACCATTATAGCATCATTTTGATCAAAACGCAAGCGCAAAGAAGGCCCCCCTCTTGCGCTGTCGCAAATAGCCAGATGGTTGCCTTTAATATTTCTTTGAATAGCGTCGTAGGGCTGGCCTTTGTAGGTTCCGGGGCCAAACTCCAGGTCAACTTGATAGCCGACCGATAGTTGATCTTTCCCCTTTTGGGCATCGTCCATTGCTTGCTTTTGAGAAATGATTATATCGCCGTCGGTATATTCCTCGTCGCCCTGTTTTTTTCTGTCAATTCTTTCGCCGGTATAGCCCACGGAATAGGCATTGAAATTATCGGGATTAACAAATTCGGGTGGATGGTCGTTTGTTAACGGCATTGATTTGAGAGATTCGATTGTATCTTTTTTGAATACCTCTTCGGGTAATCGAAGCTCCCGCCTCTCAGTCCCATCGGCATTCCTATAAACAAAAATTCCAGTCCGTGTAAAAAAACCAGATGTTTTTAAAAACCCCTGGGGAGTAAATTCTATTTTTCCGATCCTGCCTATTTGGTCATACCGCCTTACTCCTGAATCTGTTTTTTCTCCGGAGGCCGGTTCGAATTCGATAAACTTTATTTTATTGTCGGTTAGCCACTTTCGGGCCTGGGCCGCTGTAAACTGTTTTACATTAAAACGATATGCCTGGGTTGTCATTGTGGTTTCGCCTTTCAACTTCCCCACAATAATATCAATCCCAGATTTGAGATTTTTTCTCCGAAATGATTCCGGCTCGAATCTATTTGGGCCTAATACTCTAACAGAATGTTCTGAAGGATAGGGCATCGTTAACTCCTATGCGGCTATTTTTAATCCGCTTGTTTTTATAACCGGCTCGGCATAGCATCTGCAATTAATCGCTTCACCCGGATGTCCGCCCGACGGAGGATTATTCCATTTGAAAACATCTCCCTCCCTGGCCTCGTGCTCGGGACGTACTCTCTCGTCCTGCATAGTCCTCCAGCGATATTCACTCAATCCGATTTCAGTCTGTCTTAATTGTGATAGTTGGCCGTTAAGTTTTTGTATCTGGTCTAGGGAAATTAATTTCGCTCTGTTTTTTGCTTTCTTTAATTCTTTTCTGATGTCCTGATTAATTAGGGGAATGATCTCATTGATCGTTTTCGCGGCCCTACCCCCTTGAGAAAAGTTCCTGTATATTGCCGTCTCTACCTTGTCGAAATATTCCGTAGGAATTGATTTTATAAGGCTGACATTATTTTTTATAAAAAATCGTAACTGCTGAGGCGTAGCATTGTCTGGAAATACTGGCGTTGCCCCGAGCATGGATGTAAATACTTTTTTTTCCTGGGCAAGGTTAAATGTAGAAGTTGCGGCGGCTGTCTGGGCGGCCAAAAATTCTGTCGAGTTATCTGGGAATTGCTGGCTATATTCGCTTTTTATAACTTCAAGCCGAGAAGCGATCTCATCTGCGTCCTGGTCCTTACGGATAATTTTAACTTCATGCTTGACCTCTTTTAATAATGGCGATAATTGTTTAACCGTTAAGTTTCTGAGTAATTTTACCCGCTTGTATAGTTCGTTTTTATATTGATTTTCGAGCCGACGGGTTGAAGCTGGCCTGGTTGGTTTTCTAACTAACTTTCCCTTGCGGCTATTTTTTGCCTGGACCCGCTCGATGATTAAATCGGTAATCTGGCTCATTCGTCCTCTGGTAAATCGAGCTCGTCGTCTGGGATGGTATCGGTATCGTCTATCTCGGTTTCGGCTGAATACTTTTCGCCGCCGAATCTATTTTCCCTAATTTCTTTTTCGCTAACAGACCCCATGTTCCAGTAAATCTGATCTGTCTCCGCAGTTATTTTCCGTGTCTCCGCTTTTTCTTTTTCGGCTTGTTTTTTAAGGGGAAGGAAATTGAATCCGCCCTTATTTTCTTTTGTTGAAAAGTTTATAACTTTTTGAGCTTTTATTAATTCTATCAAATACTCCAGACAAGGCCGGATTTTATTTTCTTGCAGTTGCCCCACCTTTGCATAATAATCATCTTTTTCTGATTGACCGGTCGCCCCCAGCCCAGACGGACTTTCCCCGAGGATTATTGTATGGGGCATATCGGTTGCCGCTACAAGGCGATTATTTATCTGTATCAGTAAGTCCTTCACCCCGGTTAGCGGCGACGCCTGTTGGATATAATCTTCGCTGTCTGCATCAATAACGGCGGTATTTAAAATTGACCGCGTCGTATTTAAGATTTCCAGCCGGTCAGTAATTTCTTTTTCAAATCCGGCGGCTACTTTATCTGCAAGTCCTTTCATTTTCATCACACCTTGCCGAAAATCTAAAAGGACGCCCCCTACCGAATCATTGCTCTGTGCATAATCTGAAATTATCTGACTGAGCCTTGATAGCACGCTGTCATGCCAGTAACAATTTGCGATAAATTTTTGCCTGGGTAATGGTGATCCGTCAAATCTTATAATTCTTGAATAATGTATTTTTTTTCCTTGAGCTTCTTGCCCGGCCATATTGCGGGGCTGGATTGTGTAAAATTCCGGCATCCCAAAATTAGGGCTTTTTAAGTCTGAAATAATTTTTGAAGTATCGGGCTGTAGTTCATATCTGCTCAATAAAATAAGATTATTGATATAACGTAAAGAGCTGGCTTCAAGCGGCTGGTCGTATTCTTTTCCGTCTGCACATATAATTAATAATCCGGCCCCACCATACAATCTACCCCAGGCCCAGGCATCTGTGAAATTCTTTTTGACACTTAATCTTTTTAGTTCTTTATTGAGCTTTTCTTTTATTTCTATTTCATATCCGGTTAGTTCAATCCACTCTTTCGTGCCGTCAAGCGGGATTCGATTAACAACTTTTTCGGCAATATCATCCCCGGAATACAGCTCCTCAACTTCAGATTCTGATAAAATAATATGGGCAATCTGCCCACTTATTCTTTTATCTTTTCCCTTTATACCGAGTGCAGTTAAAATATTGCTCCATCCGTCCCGAACCGATCTTGCTATTTTTTTAACTTTTGTATCCATAGTTATATTTTATCATTAACCTCACATTTTAGATAGAATATGAATTGTATCCCGCGATTTACTTTGAAAATAATTTAGAGCCTGGGCGGTACAGTCATGCTGGTCATCATATTTTGATCTGGGAAATTTAAGAAATTCCGGCACGAATACTTCATCGACCCATGCTTCTTTTGGAAGTATCACATTACCTGCTTCAAACATTGGAGTTACTGAGTGGGCCATGGCCTCCTTGCTGTCTTTTTTGGGGACCGGAATTATCCCCATAATTTCCCGCTTTAAATAATTTATAATTGCCGGGCCGTTTGCTTTATCTTCAACCAATTTTTTCAATGCCCGCGGATACATTTGAGTTAATCTTCTAAATGCCGCAACGCTTCCCAGAAAATCTAACTTTTCCCGAATCTGATATAATAAAAAACATAGCGACCCCTTCCGGCCCCATATCTCTCCAACTACAAAAGAACTCTCTTTCATATCTTTAAATGCAAAGTCCCAGGACTGAATTACTTCATCAAAGCCTTCCGGAGGAATTGTGTATCGCCGCTGAAACCATTCTCTTTTATAAATTAAACCTTCGGCCGGGGCCGGGGCCTGTCCGATTTGATTTGCATAATATAGACTCCCTCTCTTTTTGTGGCCGTCTAATATTTTTCTGGAAATTCTTTTCGGGAAAAATAATCCATCCTCATAATTAGATTTTAACTCTTGTGGATAGACTTCGTATGATCCCTCGATGTATTCTCCAGGTATGCAGATATGATCCCATTCGTCTCGATATTTTGATAAAATATATCCTGTCATGTCGTTCTCGTGAAGACGTTGCATTACTCCCAGGCGTATACCATAACGAGCATCATTAAGGCGATTATAAAAAGTATTGTCTAGCCATCGGTTAGCTCTTTCCCTGAAAGCATCCGAAAATGCCTGCTCGGGATCGGTGGGATCGTCGAAGATAATTACATCCCCCCCCAAGCCGGTTACTCCACCACCTACGCCGACGGCATACCTGAATCCGCTTTTAGTGTTTTTGAATTTTGACTTTGCTTTCGTATCTTGAGATATTTCAATCCTTCCCCAGTTTGATTTAAACCAATCAGATTCAACTAAAAATTTTGTCTCGGCACTATGGTCTCCGGCAAGGTCCGCATTATATGAAGCGGATATAAATTTCATACATGGCCAATGTACCCATGCCCAGGCGTTCAAAGTGATTGTAAAAATTCTCGACTTTAATGTCCGCGGAGGAATATTCGCAATAGTGTCTTTTGTCTTTGGGAGCTTGCGCCCAACCCTAGTAACTTTTTCCTGAAGGTGATTGCATAGATATTCAATGTGCCAGTTTAATTCGAGAGGAGTTTCGGGCTCAAGCACCTCCCCCCAGGCCTGTTGGAAAAATTGATAATAATATTTTTCCGCTAGTCTTTTATCAATATCTTTTATCGAATACGGAAGGGTCATCCATTATTATTCAAACTCTGTAATTTTTATATCCTTGAATAATTCGCCCTTTGCCCCGGACCGGATGTCAGTTATGAAGCCCTTTGTATAGGAACGGCGGAGATTGTTTTCCTCGATCAAATAATTTAACTCCGTTTGCATTTTCCGAATGTCCTCCTCGTTTTCATTGATTCTAATTTTTTGTCGCCGGATCATCTGATTAACTTCGGATTGGAATTTTAATTTTTTTTCCTTTTCCTCTTTTTTAATACCGTTAATTTTTTTAG
>Ga0180431_10006020_pt1 | contig 14512 bp, 22 predicted proteins | sample SS_ome_11_FD_132459 | JGI IMG/M metagenome (GOLD analysis project Ga0180431, IMG submission 132459) | Hypersaline lake sediment archaeal communities from the Salton Sea, California, USA - SS_1_MS_1 metaG | ecosystem: Environmental > Aquatic > Non-marine Saline and Alkaline > Hypersaline >... | reverse complement strand
TCCTGCAATTAATAAAGCACTACGTTTAAGTTGTGGTATTGCAGAATTGACTAATTCAGGAATTTTTCTTTTTCCAACATCAACAGCCTTAGAAGCAACCTTACGCCCCGCGCCCCTAACAACATTTACTGCGCCGCCAGTTAACCCGCCAATGTTTGACTCAAAAACAACTTCTCCTTCTTCAGGTTCCATTGTAAAATCTTTTTTTAACCTATTCCACACTTTATTAACCTTATCAGGATCTAAACCCCCTAAAGACTCAGAAAACAACCCCTGCCTTCCTTCATCCTTTGTTTCTTGCGCCCTGTCAAACTCTTTAACCGACGCAAACATGGGGCTACTGCTCGGTTGTTCTGAAGCGTCATAATTAGGATAGAAAGGGCTTGATCTTTTAGAAAATGGTTTAATTGATGGTTTTTTTTCTTTTATCTTCTCAGGTTCGGGTTCGGGTTCGATAAATTCTACTTCTTGCTTAAGTTTTGTTTGTTCTTCTCTGCTCCTGCTGCTTCCGCCGCCCCGCTCTATATATGTTACGTGTGTCTGTGCTGCGTCGTGTAATTCTTGCATGCTCCAGTTTTTGGCTCTTGCTTCTCTTACTAAGTCGCCTGCTGTTTTTTCAGAGTTAAAAAATCCCATCTTATTAAACACCCACACACAAACAGTATAAATACTTTTTCAAAAGTCGCCAACTAAAAATAATTATATAATAATCGAAAAATTATATAATAATTCAAATCTTATATAATAATTAATTTATTATATAATAATTCAATAATTAATTAATTAATTAATTAATTAATTAAATAATAATTTTTAATTAAATTTTCTAGAAAAAAGATCAAAAAAAAAGAACAATTTATAAACTTATAGAAAGCCTTTTAAACGCTACTCATTTTTGTTTTACTACGACTTAAGAGATTCACTTCTTTACAACTGCATGGGGGCTGTAATAGTCTTAGCACTAAAAACGCTAGCCATCATTAATTGTAACTTCTTATTAGCCAACTTAACTTGAACGACCAAAGACTGGCTTGTTTTAACTTCTTTATCAAAATCAATTTCGATTTTATACTCTTTAATATTATCGTCGTAATCTTCGCCCACCATACCCGCAGCCCTGCATAATACCTCTATATGTTCAACAAACACCCAATAAGCTAAAAAACCCTCGTTAACATTTTCTTTAAGTAAAGCTTTTTGCGCAGATAATAAAGCAGTATGTATATAATAATCAGGGTTAATTTTAAGATCTGTCCCCATAATCTCGTCAACATCAACCACTTTTTTATCTAAATCATCAAAATCATATTTTTCATATCTTTTTTTCATTTGATCAGCCCCTTAGCTTTAAGCTGTAAATCTAGCCCTTCAGAAAAGGCTTTAACTTCATCTTTATTAAGATCGTGCATGTCTTTAAATTCGGGGTTAACTTTCCATTTGCCCCGCGATCTAGTACCAACCTTTTTAAGGCTTTCTGGATGATCACTGTAAAATTTAATCATACCTTCGATTTTTTTATTTTCAAGGTTAAGATCTTCTGACATTTCTTTTATTAATTTGTTAAGTTTTCTTTTTATAATTTCCGATTTAGATTCCATATCTTTTTTATCAAATTCATCTACAATCTCTTTATCAGGCATTTTAAGCTCAAGATATTGTGGCGAATACCTTTTGCTTGTTCCATTAGGCAAAAGAAGATAGCCACTTATTTTTCTTTTTCTTAACTTTGGTTTTTCAAGGTCTTTATCATCCTTCCACATCTTATATATATAAAACCTTGCTCGTCTGTTTCGAGGTCTTGCAACCTTAATATAATAATTAAGAGTGTATCTTATATCGGTTGCGATGTCCCTTATAAACTGTGAGATAATAAAGATCATTAACCGTTTAATTGCTCTGCTCATGGCGTTAACATCCCCAATTGCTTGAGTTAAGAAGCTGTGCCACATCTTCGCTTTAACAATTTCTCTTGCTTCATGCATTACAATCATATTAACTTTTTTTAATCGTTTGTCATAAAGAATAGCATCTAACTTTGTTGGATATTGTAAAGGAGTATAAACATTTATATCGTGTAAGAAGTCTTTTATATTAAGCCCTTGTAATTCTAATAGAACTTGAATTAATTTAATTGTGTTTATACTTTTACCTTCTCCGCTTTCACCACTGACAAAAGTTATTACTGGCTTCTTAGCTTTGATTCTATTGATATATAAGCTTATAAGTATCTTCTTGCTAAGATCTTCTACGCTCTCTTTTTCGGGGTCGTGCCTTATTACAAAATCACAAAAAGCCATTTTTTTATATAATTTATATATTTTTTTCTAAATATATATAATTTATATAATTTCAGCTGATATATATAATTTTTGCTTTTTATATATAATTTATATAGGTGGTATAGGGAAAAGTTTAAATACTTTGGGTGTTTTCGTATATGTATATATCCGTAAGAGGGTTATGTCGAAATGGGAAAAAAAAACAACATAAAAAAAGCCAAAATTGTTAAAAAATCAAAGCTTGATATATTATTAGATGTTATAATCTGTATTTTTTTTGGATTTGGAACAGTATATTTGCTTTTTTTATGTGGCGCGGTGTTATATTATTATTCTAATGCGGTTTGGTTGCTTATTTATTTATTAGGAGCTAGCGTAGCATTGGTTTTTATTGGGCGTTATGGCTTAGCAGGTGATTAGATGGTTAAGAATAAGCATTATAGGGCGTTTAAGGACGCAGGGCACATAACTTTAATTACTGTAAAACATATAGAGGAAGCCTTAAAAAATGTAAAGAAATGTAAGCATGCAAAAGAAGGCGCAGCATTATTGCTATTATTATATTATACAGGGGCAAGACCTAATGAGGTTTTAAACTTGAGAGCAAAAGACGTTGTTAAAAAACAAAACCATTTGTTGGTTTCGTTGCGGGGTAGTAAAGGGGGGCTGCCTCGCACTATCCACTTACCTTTTGCAAGAAGGCTTGTTAAAAAAATTTATGATTATGTTTGCACTGTTTATGATGAATTGTTTTTATTTCATAATTATAGAACTATATATGTAAGGCGAAGAAAGAATGTTGCAGGCGATAAAACCCTTTTGTATGAGGAAAGCACAAACCTTTTAAGATATTATTTTAAGAAATGGTTTAAAGGGGTTGTTGATGATCCCATCCCGCCTTATTATCTTAGGCATAATCGGTTTTCACAATTAAGCATGGCGGGCATTGATTTACAACATATTAGAATGTTAAAAGGTAGTAGGTCGGTTGAAAGTGTTATGCCTTATGTTCATCTTAGTACTAAGATGTCTAAGCATATAGCAACAAAAATAAAATAAAAATAAGCGGTGAAGCGTTTAGTAAGCGCCAAAGAGTAGTGCGCTTAAAACAAAAGATAATAAAATAACATGATAAAAAGGCAAGAAAACCTTATCTATTTTTCTTTTTTGGTGTTTTTCTAACAATTTAACGTAAAGCTTAGACAATCCAAAATATGCTGCAGTTATAATTGAAAAAAAGAAAAAGAACCAAACAAGCTTAAAAACGCTGATCAGCCCCAACCCGTAAAAAATCCATGCTAGAGCGTTTGCGTCTGATTCTCCAACCAAACTAAATTTTTTTAAGAAAAATCTAAGCACAAAACTAACAACTAAAACAGATAATAAAAGAAGGATCCCCACATCTAAATGACTTAATAAACTTAAAGAAAGCCCCATCATAACATAGTTAGATCTATCATCAACAACCCGCTTATTTTTAAAGTCTTGATATGTTAATATAATTAAGAAAAAAGTTCCAAAAAAAAACCAATAATTAAGCGCAGGGTTCATTTTTCGATATATTGCCCCTTTATAATAATTTCCACATTCCAATCTTTGGTTTTTTGATCTTTAACAAACATGGCGCGACTTACTGAAGATGTAAGAAGGGTTATTTGATCTGAATATTTTTCTTTTACTTGATTAACCCACCCCCTAGTTATAACACTTAATAAGTTAGTAAATCGCGGTTCAATTATTAAAAAGTTATTTATTTTGTCGGGTGTCTGATCTTCTTTTAATTTTTTTGCTTTTCTTGTTTGATTAAAAATTTGTGTAAAAAGTTTGCCTTGAGATACGCAACTTATTTTTAATTCATAGTCGGATGGGTTTATGGCTTCTAGTTCATAATTCCAAACCCCCTGCGGGTTTCCAAACCTTTTAAGTATCTTTTCAGCTCTTTTTAATGCTTTCATTGTCTTGTAACCGCCGCTGTGTTTTGAACATGTGATATGGCGCCACTTGCAGGACTTGTAAACCCTTTAATAGCGTCTATGATTGCAGGAGCAAAAAGCGCGCCCATTACTAAAATTGCGATTATAACTATTATTATTGCAATTTTGTTTCTTTCAAAAAAAGAGCCTTGTGGTCTTGTTGTTTCTACAACATACCGCCCAAAATCTCTTAAAGTGCTGCTTAACTCTTGAACTAAACGATTAAGATATATTATTGAGTGTTCTGCAAAACCTGTCTTTTCTTGATGTGACAAAAAATCTTTTGTTAATAGCGTTTTAAGTTGATCGTTCCAAATTAGCACTGGATAATGAAACAGTGCAAATCTGCCGTCATTATATTCTTTTTCTGTTATTTCTAATTTTAAATGCTTTTCTTCATCATTAGTTATTTTGGCTGTTTTTGTTGCGAGTTGTGGCTTAGCTAAATTTATAACGCTTTTTCTATCAAATATGCCCCGTACCCATTGCCCCCTTACTTTGCCTTGTATGTATGGCGAAAACACTTTAACTATAAAGGGAGTTATTACGCCTGTGCTGTTTAGATCTAAAACTAATATGCCTTGTCCTTCTATTAATTGCGTAAATGGGTTTTTAAGTAATAGGTTTGAAATTAGCAGGGAAATTAAAAGCCCGCCAAACATAAAGAGTATAGCATACATAAACCCATAGTTAAGCGCTCCTATTGCATAAGATATTGTGGTGATCATACCCACAAGAAGCAGAGCAGCCCACTTTTTTAAAAAAAATGTGTTTATCATTTTATTAGCCCCCCAAGTCGCCTATCTGGCTTTTGTATGTCTGGCATGTTAGGCATGTTTCCAGAATATGCAACTTCATATTTTTGTTTGAGTATTTCAAGAAAGCCCGTTGCTCCAAGACTTAATGTTGTTCTACTAATTAATAAGAATAGATCAATTAAGAATTTTGCGCTGTGTTCCATGTTTCGCTCTACATTTTCAAATAGTTGTTTTGTTCGGGGGTTTATTGAGAATTCTTTTTTCTTTTCTAGATCGTCGCGATAGTCAAATATTAATTCAGTTATTTTTATAAATTCTCTGATCCAAACAAAAAATTTACAAATTATGTATCTGTCCCATGCGCCAAGATTTAATAGTTTGCTTTCGATTCCTGACATTAAATATAATAGTTCAAGGAGTTCTTCTCTTTTTAATTTGGGTTTTTTTATTAGGTTTCGCATGCGTTCTGCGTCTTGTCGGCTTAGTACTTTATCAACAAATGTTTTTTCAGCGTTTCCTGATGGCATGCTATTACCTAATCGTGATTCAAAAGACATATATTTAGTTAAATTTATATAAAATATATAAATGTTTTGATTTTTATATAATTTATATATTTTAGAAATATTTATATACTTGTGGTGTTTTTATAAAAAAAAATGCAAAAAAACAAAAAACAAATCCAACTATCAGAAGAAACACGACAATTATTTAATTCTGCAAAAGGCAAAATCCTAATAGACAATCCAAAACTAAAAAAAATAACAGACGATACAACACTAAAAATAATAATAACCGATTTTATATCCAAAGGGTGAATTTATGGAACCAATAAACCAAACAAACCAAAACTTTATGCAAACCAACGAAGCACACCAAACAATAACAAAAAAAACCGCAACCGTCGAAGTATTAAAACACTTACAAACAACAAAACAAATTGGCATAGCAGGAATTTTAGGCTGCTTGCTATCCGCAATGCTAACAGTATCATTTAACCCAATGGTTGGAACAGGAGCTGCAGCAGTGTTTTCGGGCTTTTTAGGGTTTATGACTGTAAGAATAATGAACGAAGAAAAAAGACTAAGAATAAAATATGTTTTACCATAAAAAAAATGAGCGACGAAAAGCTAGCAGGAGCAAACTATATAATAACATTCTATCAAGAAGTGCAAGCGTTAACACAAACATTCGCACAATACTTAAACTTAGTAACAGAACTAAAACTAAAATATGGCAAAGAAACAGACGACAACGACGAAAAACTACCAGACGAAGAAAAACAAACCTATGAAAGAGCAATCCAATTATTAAGATATTCTGCAATAAAAACAAATGTATATTATAAAGCAATAATTGCAGCAACTAACATAACAGAAGATAAAGAAGCGACCAAAGCATATAAAGAATTGTTTGAGCAAGAAAAAGAAATTGCTCTGCAAAAAGAAAAACTAGAAACATACGTTATTCAAATGAATAAAGTTTTATTATCAAATGTGATAAAAGATCTTTTAAAAAGCAGTCAAGATCTCGCTTCTGCTATATATTCAAACTCCAATGGCTCTTGAAAACGAATATGAAATACCTTTTGAAGTTGGCGTTATAGTTACAGAGAAAAACAATCAGCCTTGTATAGAGTTAAGGCGCAACACATCTAACATTGATATAATTAAAAAAATAGTTAGTTGCGCATATCATAACCAACCCGTAACAGTTTTGCCTGTTTTTTATAATAGGATGAGAAGTTTAAGCGCGTTGGTTGAAAAAGGACTTATTTATCGTAATGTTATGGATGGAAAATATTATTTTAATATTTAATCTAATTCTTTACCCTTATTTTAACAAAAAACCCTGCCTTTCATGCGTTATTAGCCAAAAGAATTAGTAAAAAAAAGAATAAAAAAAGGGTGTGCGTTTATAACGCACTTCCGCCTCTACTTCCGCCGCCAAGCATAGTAAATCCAAGTACTAATGCAAGAACTAAGGAAATAACAACAGCTAGAACTATGATGGGCAAATAGTTACCTGTTTGTTCCAACGCATCGAACCCGCTAGTAATTCCGCTTTTAACATGTCCTTGTATTGTGGAATCGTTAATGCTGTCAATGTCATCTTCTACAAGATTATATGTTTGTCCGCCAAGTGCGCCAACGAAGATAAGCACTAATACAGATACTCCAACACCAGTAATTAACGCGATAACAGCGCCAACTGCTCCGCCCATTTGACCTTTTGCTTTAAATAGTTGTTTTGTTTTTTGTTCCATAATAAAACACCTCAAAAGAGCTTATTATGGTTTTGTTTATATATTATTTCAAAAGTCGCCAAAGTCGCCAAAAGAATTAGTTTTTAGCTTTTACCATCTTGCTATTTTTGCTAAAATTGATTGCAACACCTTTTTTTTGAGCTAAGAATAGATCAGGATTTCTAAACTGTGTTATATTACTATCTACGAGTTGCAATTCTGCGTTTATGATAATGGAGTGGTTTATTGTTATGTTTTCATGCTCACAAAGTGTTGTTTCATTAATAACCCACGTCTCATTACCATAATAACCAGTATCACAGTATCCAATAGTGTAATTTACATAAAGTTTACATCTAGAGCCACCATAATATATAACACTCCAACTACTACTGCTAAAATCCCATAAAGAGTTATCTCTTAATGCTACAAAATACCAATCAATCGAATCATTAAGAATAGCAGAATATAACTCGCTTGTTCCAATACCTTGTTTATCATCTAAAGGAAAAATACCTGAACAAGGATTATTGCCGGGACAATAATTAGACCAATCCCACTGAATAGTCTTTGTTCCATCATTCCAATCACTACTTTCAAGACTTCCATTATCACTTATTTGGTATGTTCCAACATAAGCATCACTTCGCCAATTAACAGGACTACTTGATGACGTAGAAGCAACTAACAAACTAAGTTTAACACTTTTAAGTATTGCCTTTTTAGGTATTTTAGATATGTTAAAACTAGCATAACCCCTCTGCTCTACTGTTCCAAGCCTATTTGCATAAGTTCTCATCCCAGTATTAGTATAAACGTAATAATTACCAAAAGTTTGAATATATTGAATATAACCACTCATGTCTTGTGAACTATCTGAGGGTATTTGTTTTTGAACCTCATCATAGACTGAATCAATCCAATAAACATCCTTTTTAATCCTTCCAGTAAACCCATAAAGATCACCTAATGGAACTACTAAGCCCACATTATTATTTCTAAACCACAACTTAGCATCAAGGCTGTAATTCCATACTAGAGTATGTCCTAAACCAGTATAACTATCTAAAACATGTAGTTGTGTTAGGTTATGAATCCATATTTCGTTAGGATTACTTATTAATATTCTTCCACACTGCTCAATCCTCTCTGTATTATTATGAGTTCCATTAGGCACTATAACAGAAGTCATATTACAATACAAAACATAATCAGGAGTTGTATAATTAGAAATATTAATTTCTGTAAAAGCCCAAACATAATAAAGAGGAGTCCTAAACCTTATAGGACTGTAAACCCTCATATTAAAACTATTAAGCATATAAGAATCGTTAACTGCTTGATGTCTGATCCATCCCATGCAAGTATGTATTGGTTGCGACATGCACCTATAAAGGTATTGTTCCCAATAAGTTGAGTTGTCTGTTGTAATATTCATTTGAGGATAAACTAAGTAATCAGGATTAAGAAAAACCACTTGTCCGTTTCTTTCATAAGCAAAACCGAACACTTGCTTAACCCACGTCATCCTTTCCATTGCATCTGTTCTATTAACCCCATTAAAAAACTGCAAGTAATCAGTATAAGCATTAAACCAAATATTAGCCTTATCTTCTCCCAACGGATTCTGATTCCATGTGTGCAAATGATTAGCAGAATGTATGTATTCATAGCCAATGGGGGGGGTGGACAAAACCCCATCAGCTATTAAAAAGGTGGTACAGAAAAAAAGTATTAATAATTTATTCAGTTTCATTTTCCTTTTTTGTTGCCATTGTATCCTAATAAACATTTATTTTTCCAATATTTGCAGTTATTCCTACAAACACACCTTCCAATTGGTCTTATTGAGTTTTGTTTACATCTACAATCTTGTATTTTTCCAATTGTTGAAATTCCTTCGCTTGTTTTCATATTCTCACCTTAATATCCTGTGTGTTCCATTATCAGTCCAGTAAATACCTTTAATAGCAATCTCATAAACAGGAGCATCATACTCAACAACATAATTTGCAATACACCTTGTTGCACTTCCAGCAAGTAAAGTCTTAAATGTAATCCTATCATTAACATAAACATCAACATCACAAGAAACACTACCATTTCCAACACTAGATGCAAGACTAACATTACAAGGCGTCTGAACCTCATTAACATAAATAACAACTTGAGTAATTGCAGCTCCTGCACTTTCACAACTCAAACCCATTCTCGAAATAGTCCCATTAATAATATTGGTCTTTCCTTTATTCCAAGCACCATAATCACCAAAAGCCCACTCAAACACGCCAGAGTTAAGACTTGAAGCTTCAGCAGCCCAAGTTTCACTATAAGCTTTAATAGTAACGTTACCTATTGGCGCGGCTTCAGCAGATATGATTTCACACTCCCAACCAGTGCTGCGCCACACGGGCACCGTGCCATCATCAACACATACAACCTCGCTTATGTCCTCGCCACCCGCAGAGAAAAGAAGCGCAGCTCCAATAACAACAGCAAAAATAACAACTATTTTACCAATCATAATTAAACCCTCAACATATTATCTTTAGCATTATATGGCTTTACTGGCGTTGTTGTGTGACTATGCCACATGAAAAATAATTCGATCAAAACAAATAAGATCAAGGGAATTATAAACCATGTTTCTAATTGAAAAAGCACAGAATATATTAGTTTTGGATTAAGCATTAAAGTTACAAAGCCCGCCCCCCAAGCTATCCAAAACAAAACAAAGATTATTATTGATTGTGTTATGCCGTAAACCTCACACTTATTAATAACATTATATAATTTATACAATAACAAACCAATAACTATTATAAACTGAATTATAAATATTGTATCGTAAAAATTCACCCGATCACCCCCCTATTTGCTGTTTGCCTAACAAAATATAAACTAAAACTAAGCAATACTAAAAATATACACGTGCATACAAGCGCATAAACATAATTAAGCCCTGCAATGTAAAACCAAACAAAACAAAGCGCGCTAAAAACAAAATCTAATAATAGCCCCAACTTAAAATCCTTAGCATAAAAAATAATGCTTCCTAGCAGCACAACTAATAAAATAATATTTTCAATGCTCATCAAGTTTTTACTTATAAGATCTATGCCTAACATTTTAAACCAACCTTCCGCTCCTAACACCAGTTAAAAGCTGAATCATACCTATTAAATACATAACCATAACTAACACACCAACGAACAACTCAACAGTTGCCAGTATGGTTGTATCCATTGTAAACATAAACATAATACCGTTTAATACAAGCCCGACCATTTGAGGAATTGCAAACGCAAAGTTTAAAAGCAAATCAATTAATATATTACCACTATAAAAAACTAACGCTCCAAGCTCAACAACAGGTATATTTGTTTGCCTTTCTAAACTGTCTTGCACATCAGAGCTTACACTCTCAAGGCTTATGCTCCCTGCAGCATCTGAAAACATAGCAACATGATTTATTGATGTGTCGGGCAAAGCATAAGTTAAAAGAGTTATTCCTAACGCAAAGAATAATTGAACATAAATTATTGTTTTAAATGCGTCCATTGCGTTCATTAGCTCACCGTCGGATAATTTTTTTGAGTAAGGATTATAAAACAAAAAATTAAACAAATAACATATATAACTTGAATAAATGTTATATACCATGTTGCAACTGCAAAAGTAGTAAATATAAGCCCGCCTAACAAGATCATTATTCCAAACCAACTAAAGGTTAATCTTGCACTAGTAAAAGACATGCCAAAGACTAAAACCAACACAGAGATAATAGCAACAAATTTTGCTGTTAAAGTTCCCAGCCCCCCTTGCGTTCCAAAATATCTTAAAATTATATCTTCTGATCCATCTTCAGATAATGTTTCAACAGACACTTTAAAAATTGTTGTGTTTGATGTGTTAATCGTTGCATAATTAAAATAAACTGTGATCTCGTTATTGTCTGCGAACTCATCCTGAGAAAAAACAACCGCGTTGTTATCAAGATTAGTTATTGTCAATTCTACTTCTTCGTTATCATCGTCAAGGTTTTGGTAATAAATTTTAACCATGTTATTACTGTGTTTTTTAATTGTTAACGAATCGCCCAAAACATTAATATTATAACCTTCTTGTTGAAATTCTAACTGATCTATATTAATATAAGTTTGCACGCTTCCATCTAATGCAGCAAGATAAACTTGTTTTCCTTCATCAAAAGTATAAACATAATATAAGCTTTCGCTAGTGTATGCTTTAAGACTATAAGCATCTTGATAAGCAAACCTTGTATAATCTGCAGCAACAACGCAATTTGAGAAAACATTTTTTAAAACCGCTTCTCTTTGTAAAGAACTTATAATAAGCTGTTCGTAATGTGTAACCCCTTCTTTATTTGCACATACCCGTATAGTGCTGTTTAAAAGGCTTACGTCAACATATCGGGTTATAACTGAATCGTCCCCGTAGATTAATTCAAACCTTAATTTAGTTAGTGTTGAGCTCGTAAAATTAACTGCTGCGGTGTTGTTAGATTTAAAATCAAAATAACTGCTGTTATCATCAAAATAAACCCTAACGCTGCTTAGGTTATCATAATCAAAAGCAACATTGTTTTTTTCATCAATTAAATAGATTGTCTTAGCCCAAATAGTTGCAGCGTATGTTTCTTCTGTTTCGCTTAGGAAATCGGAACAAACGCCCACTGCAACATTTGCGCCGTCTTTAGTTGCAGAATTAATAGAAATTGTGGAGTTACTAGATAAATTATTATTGTAAAGGCTTGCGCCATTAAAAGAAAGATTATAATTTAGTATGGGAGAATAGGAATCGTTACAATACATTGTTATATTTGTTGTAAGATCTAAAAAGCTATTGGGCACAGTAAAATTTATAACTACGTTAGGCGCGTATAAGTCCCACAACAAGGTTTGATTACCAAAAAACTTATTGTTGCTTGCGGGGTTGTCTGTTGTGTTAAGATAAAAAGCAAAACTTAAAGCGCCTTCTTTATTATGAGAAAAATTGCCTGCATAAACAAAATTGTTTCCATTACAAATTAAAGAAAAATTATCCTGTTTAGAACCATTAACCCAAAGCTCTATGCTTGTGTTTTCGCTAACATTAAGCCAACAAGTATAATTAAAATCATACTCTAAAACCCTTACAAAATTATGAGATCCATTATTATAATATCCTGAAGTGTTAACATTAATTATATAATGCGGCGTCATGTTAATATCATAAAGGCTACGATTATTTAAGATGTCATAATTAAATACTGAAACATTCTCATATCCTGCTGCAGAAAGGGTAAAATTAACCACGCCCCCTGATAAAAAAGGTATGCCTGTTTTAAGCATGTCGTCTTGTGTGCTGTGTGTGCTTCCATTCTCAAAAGTAAGTGTTAATCCAGATACGTTATCCCCCGTTACGCTATCCTTTGCAGAAACTGAAAAACTCCTATATTTTGATGAATAAAGCCAAACCCCTGAAAATTCTTCTAACCCTGATGGTTTAAGCGCTTTTATTTTTATATTTTGTTCACTTATTGATGATAAATCATAATTTGTCCAAGTATTATATCGGGGTTCTTTAACATTAACTGAATTATTATCTAAAAATAAAAGTTGTATAAGCCCCTCGTAAATAGTGCCCGGCGAGTTTCGATTTATAAATATTGGTATGTCTGTTATCTGATCAGTTAAATAAATTGTTGTTCTATCGCCTGATCCGTCATAATCCCATACTTTAAGGTCAAACTCCCAATAATCAGAAATAGAGCTAAGATTATCTAAATTCCAACAATACGTCGCGGTTACTACGTGGTAATCTGACCCGCACACCAGTTTAACAGTATCTTCAAAATAATCTGATCCGCCCTGTAAAGTAGCATCCCATAAAGCAGGATCTATAACAGAGTCGTTGTGCGCATCATAATAAAGGTCTGTTTCTGTTGCTAAGCTTATGGGAATTATTAAAATAAAAGACATTAAGAAAATTAAGTTTATCTTGTTCATCTTATTAAACACCCACACACAAACAGTATAAATACTTTTTCAAAAGTCGCCAACTAAGATATTTGTTTCTTTTCATCTTCTCCAATTAATGGTTTTGAATGTTTAAGCGCGTTTAAATGCTTGTCTGTGCCTTCTTCGTCTAATATGGCGTTTAGTTCCATGTCTCGATCTTCTAACATCTTTTTTTGTGTTATTAAATTAACTTCAGTCATTACATTTCTTAATGGGTGGTTTGCTACCTTGCAGTGGCTTAAATCGCTTATTGCGTCCATGCTATCTAGATTACATTTTTTTAGTGTTGGCGGAGTTAAAAAAACAGGGACTAAATCATCTAAGATTGGTAAATCCTCACAGACAACACATATAAACAAGTCTGTTACTTTTGACTCTTGAACTTTTGCTTTATGCATGCAATTAATACAATATTCTTTTATTAAAGATTTATCCACGCGCCACACACATTTTATAAGTGCTGTGTTTTCTATTTGATCACCACAATTAAAACAAGCTGCGCCGCCCACTTTAAAATATGTTTTCTCCTTTTTTGAAAAATATAAATTAAAATCCACCTAATCACCTTTTCTTGGTTTTAAACTTATTCTAACAAGTCTTGGTGATGGAAATATATTTCTAATTGAAAACATTAACACCAAAGCAAATATTAATATCATGTTTGGGTCAGTAAATGTTTTCATTATTGTTAAAAAAGCAAAAACTACGATCATTCCTGCAAACAAATGTAAAAAAAAGGGTATTGATCCAAATATTGTGTTTAGTACATCAACCTCATATTTCATTTGTTCTTTTTCTTCTTCATTCATAAAAATCGTTTGCTGGATACCCATGACTTTAGTCGTGGGAGGAAAGCAAACTCACCTCCATAGCTTTATCAAATATTTTCTTTAGTTCTTTTAGTGTTTGTGCTTGAATATATGATTCATCGTTATCTGTTAATCCTGCTTCCCATCCTATAACTTTTTTACCATCAAAATATCTGTATTGATAAACATTCCATACCCATGTTTTACATTTAGGACATTTTCTTGTTTCTTCATCATCAATTTCTTTCCAATTACATTTAGGACAAAAAGCAATATTTTTTCCAACAGTTTTTGTTTTTGATATTTTTTCCATTTTTTGAAAACCCCCGACTTCAGTCGGATTTATTTTGGGAAGGTGTTATTCTAATCACCTTTTTTTTAGTTAAGTTTATATATTACTTCGTTTACATTTATTTCTTATCGTT
>Ga0180431_10006019_pt1 | contig 14516 bp, 11 predicted proteins | sample SS_ome_11_FD_132459 | JGI IMG/M metagenome (GOLD analysis project Ga0180431, IMG submission 132459) | Hypersaline lake sediment archaeal communities from the Salton Sea, California, USA - SS_1_MS_1 metaG | ecosystem: Environmental > Aquatic > Non-marine Saline and Alkaline > Hypersaline >... | reverse complement strand
TGGTCGACGTGGCCGATCGTGCCCACGTTCACGTGCGGTTTGGTCCGCTCAAACTTCTCCTTCGCCATGACGCGTCCAGAGCCTCCTGCTCTTGGTCTCCTTATCCTTCCATTTAAGCCTTTATGTGCTAGCCGATGATTCCTTGCTGAATCTCCGGCGGAACAATCTCGAATCGCACCGGCTCCATCGTGTAGCTCGCCCGGCCCTTGGTAAGCGAGCGAATCGCCGTCGAGTAACCGAACAGCTCCGCGATCGGCGCCTCGGCATGCACCATGTGCGTCGTCTGGAGCCGGTCAATGCGGCGCACCCTGCCCCGGCGCGTGTTGAGGTCCGCGATGATGTCGCCGACGTGCTCCTCGGGCGTGGCCACGTCGAGACGCATCACCGGCTCGAGCAGCACGGGCTCGGCACGGCGCACGGCGTCCCAGAGCGCATGGCCGGCGGCGATCTCGTAGGCGAGCTCGGAGGAATCCACCTCGTGGGCCGACCCCCCGACGAGCCTCACCTTGAGGTCCACGACGGGGTAGCCGGCAAGCGGCCCGCTGGTCAGGCTGTCGTGCAGCCCCTTCTCGATCGCGCGGACAAACGCCTTCGGAATCTCGCCGCCCTTGGCGACGTTCTCGAACTCGAAGCCGGTGCCCCGCTCGAGCGGTTCGATCTCCAGGACGACGTGCCCGTACTGGCCCTTGCCGCCGGCCTGCTTGATGAACTTGCCCTCGCCGCGGTGCGGCCGGGTCACGGTCTCGCGGTAGGCCACCTGGGGCCGACCGACGTTGGCCTGGACCTTGAACTCGCGCAGCATCCGGTCCTCGAGCACCTGAAGGTGGAGTTCGCCCATGCCGGATATGATGAGCTGGCCGGTCTCCTTGTCCACGCGCGTGACAAAAGTGGGATCCTCGTCGTGCAGGCGGCGGAGGGTCTCGTTCAGCTTGTCGCGGTCGGCCTTGGTCTTCGGCTCGATCGCCACGGCAATCACCGGTTCGGGGAACGTGATGGGCTCGAGCTGCAGCGGGTGTTTCGCGTCGCAGAGCGTGTCGCCGGTGTGCGAGGCGCGCAGCCCGACGACGGCGGCAATGTCGCCCACCTTGAGCTCTTCACGTTCCTCGCTGCTGTTCGCGTGCATCCTCAGGAGGCGCATGAGCCGCTCGCGCTTGCCCGTGTTGGCGTTGAACACCGTCGAGCCCCTGGCGGCGCGACCCGAATAGACGCGCACGTACGAGAGCCGCCCGACGTAGCTGTCGCTCTGCACCTTGAAGACGAGCGCCGCGAACGGCTCGTCGGCGTCGGCGCGCCGATGCTCCTCGCGCCCGCTCTTGGGATGCTCGCCGAAGACCGGCGGCACGTCGAGCGGCGACGGCAAGTAGCCATTCACCGCGTCGAGCAGCGGCTGCACGCCCTTGTTCTTGAGCGCCGAGCCGCAGAGCACCGGGAAAAGCTTGGTCGCCACGGTCAGCCGGCGCACGGCGGCGCGCACGTCCGCGGCCGTGAACGAATGCGCAAGGAACTGCTCGAGGAAATGCTCGTCGTGCTCGGCGAGGTGCTCGAGAAGCCACACGCGATGGTGCTCCGCTTCCTCGACGAGCTCGGCGGGGATCTCGATAATTTCATAACGGTCGCCGAGGTCATCCCCCGCCCAGACGAGGGCGTTCATCTCGATGAGGTCAATGACCCCCCGGAATGAATCCTCGACACCAATCGGCATCTGGATCGCGACGGCCTCGGCACCCAGGCGCTGGCGCAACTGCTCGATGGCGCGCTCAAAGTCGGCGCCGACGCGGTCCATCTTATTGACAAAGACAAGGCGCGGCACACGGTAGCGGTCGGCCTGGCGCCAGACGGTCTCGGACTGGGGCTCGACGCCGCCGACGGCGCAGAGCACGGTGATCGCCCCGTCGAGCACGCGGAGCGACCGCTCGACCTCGGCGGTAAAATCCACATGGCCGGGCGTATCAATAATGTTGATCTGGTGATCGTGCCAGTAGCAGGTCGTGGCGGCAGAGGTGATCGTAATGCCCCGCTCTTTTTCCTGGGGCATCCAATCCATCGCCGCCGTCCCCTCGTCCACTTCGCCAAGCCGGTAGAGCTTGCCGGTGTAGAAGAGGATCCGCTCGGTGGTGGTGGTTTTGCCCGCGTCAATATGGGCGGCAATCCCGATATTGCGCGTCCTCTCCAAGGCCACCTCCGACGGCACCTCGATCACTCCTCTATTCGTCTGGGCCATTGTGACTCGTCACGTTGTCCTGTGCGTTGCCTCGTTTCGCCGGCCGCGCGCTACCAGCGGTAGTGGGCAAAGGCCTTGTTGGCCTCGGCCATCTTGTGCGTGTCCTCGCGTTTCTTGACCGTCGCGCCCTGGTTGTTGTAGGCGTCCATCAACTCGGCGGCGAGCGCCTGCGCCATGGGCACGCCCTTGCGCCCGCGGGCAAACTCAATGAGCCAGCGCATCGCCAGCGCGACTTGGCGGTGCGCACCGACCTCGACCGGAACCTGGTAGGTGGCTCCGCCGATCCGGCGCGACTTGACCTCGAGCATCGGCCTGATGTTGTCGAGCGCCTTCTGGAACACGGCGAGCTGGTCCGACTCGCCGAGCTTGTGCGCAGCCGTCTCCATCGCCTCGTACACGATGCGCTCAGCGATGCTTTTCTTGCCGCACACCATCACCTTGTTGATGAACCGCTGCACCACCTCGCTGCCGAAGCGGGTGTCCGGCAAAATGTCGCGTCTGAGGCCGACTCGCTTACGTCTCGGCATCGTCCTTCTCCTACTGCTTCGGCCGCTTGGCGCCGTACTTGGAACGCCCGCGCCGCCGCCCATCCACGCCGAGCGCGTCGAGCGCGCCGCGCACGATGTGGTAGCGCACGCCCGGCAGGTCCTTGACGCGGCCGCCGCGCACGAGCACCATCGAGTGCTCCTGCAGGTTGTGCCCCTCGCCCGGGATGTAGGCGGTCACCTCCACCGCGTTCGAGAGCCTGACGCGGGCGACCTTGCGCAGGGCCGAGTTCGGCTTTTTCGGCGTCTGGGTCTTGACCAAAAGACATACCCCGCGCCGCTGCGGACAGACCTGGAGCGCGGGCGCCTTGGTTTTGTGGTGCCGCGGCTTGCGGCCCTTGCGAACCAACTGGTTGATTGTCGGCATAACGCTTTCGTCCTCTCGTGAAACGCCCCGCCCTGACGAGCCGGGGCCGTCGTGTCCGTCTTATTCGGATGCTTGTTGCACCGTCTCCTCTTCTGCCGCTTCTTCCTCCCCGCCAACCGGTCCAAGAGCGGCCTCGAGCACCTCCGCCTCCGACACCATGCGACGGAGCTTGAGGGTGCGGTTGGCGGCAAAGCCGGTACCTGCCGGGATCACGTGCCCCATGATGACGTTCTCTTTGAACCCGCGCAGCATGTCGGCCCGGCCGTTGGCGGCGGCGTCTGTGAGCACCCGCGTCGTGTCCTGGAACGAAGCGGCCGAGATAAAGCTCTCGACCCCGAGCGAGGCCTTCGTGATGCCAAGGAACAGCGGCGCGGCCTCGGCGGGGCGTTTGTCGGCGGCGGCGGTCTCGCGGTTCACCTCAGCGAAGATGCCCTTGTCCACCTGCTCGCCGTAGAGGAAATCGGTGTCGCCCGGGTCAATGATGCGCACTTTGCGCAGCATCTGTCGAATAATGATCTCGACGTGCTTGTCGTGGATCTCGACGCCCTGGAGCCGGTAGACCTCCTGGACCTCGCGCACGAGGTACTCCTGAAGCTCGCGCGGCCCGCACACCTCGAGGATCTCCTGCGGCACGATCGGCCCTTCAGTGAGCTTCTGGCCCTTCTTGACCCGGTCGCCGCGGACCACGGTCAGGTGCTTGCTCAACGGGATGAAGTGTTCCTCGGCCATGTCGGTCTTCTTGTCGCGCACCACGATGCGCAGCTTGCCCTTCTGGGTCTCGTGGAACTCGACGACGCCGTTGATCTTGGCGATCTCGGCGGCGTCCTTGGGCCGGCGCGCCTCGAACAGCTCGGCCACACGCGGCAGCCCGCCCACGATGTCCTTGACCTTGCTGATCTTGCGCGGCGTCTTCGCGAGCAGCTCGCCCGCCTTGACGCGCTGGCCCGACTTGACCACGATGTGCGCGCCGGCCGGGATCGAGTAGTAGCCGAGCGCCTCGCCGCCGCGCTTCTTACGCACGATGACCTGCGGGTGCAGCTCCTCTTTGTGTTCGGTGATGACCACGTGGGTGATCTTGGTGCCGCGCGCCTCGGTGACCTCGCGGCGCATGGTCACCCCCTCGATGATGTCGTGGTAGTCCACCGTGCCCTGCTGCTCGGAATGGATCGGCACGTTGTAGGGATCCCACCGGGCGAGGATGGCGCCCTTCTTGACCTTGCCCTCGTCCGGCGTGGTGAGGATGGCCCCGACCTCGAGCGCGTAGGTCTCGAGCTCGCGGCCCTGCGCGTCGTTGACGCTCAGGAACGCGTTCTTGTTGAGCACCACGGTCTCGCCGTCCGGATTCTCGACGCTCCGGACGTTGTGGCAACGCAGCAGGCCGTCGTTGCGCGCGGCCAGTTGCGGCTGCCGGAACGCGCCGCCGGCGACGCCGCCGTAGTGGAACGTGCGCATCGTGAGCTGCGTGCCGGGCTCGCCGATGGACTGCGCGGCAATGATGCCGACGGACTCGCCGAGACCCACCATCTTGCCGGTGGCGAAGTTCCGCCCGTAGCACTTCGCGCACACCCCCATGCGTGTCTCGCACGTGAGCACGCTCCGCACCTTGGCGCTGCGGATGTCGCACTGGCGGATACGTTCGACCGCCGCCTCGTCTATTTCCGTGTTGGCCGCCACGATCGGTTCGCCGCTCGCCGGGTTGAGGATGTCCTCGGCGGCGACCCGCCCGATGAGTCGCTCGTGGAAGGGGACGATCTCCTCGCCCTCCTCCTCGGTCGAGCGCAGGCTAATGCTGTTGAGCGTGCCGCAGTCGAACTCGGTAATGATGACATCCTGCGAGACGTCCACAAGCCGACGCGTCAGGTAGCCCGAATCGGCGGTCTTGAGCGCCGTGTCGGCCAGGCCCTTGCGCGCGCCGTGGGTCGAGATGAAGTACTCGAGCACGGTCAGCCCTTCGCGGAAGTTCGCGACGATCGGCGACTCGATGATCTCGCCGGAGGGCTTGGCCATCAGGCCGCGCATGCCCGCGATCTGGCGAATCTGCTGTCGCGAGCCGCGCGCACCGCTGTCCACCATGGCAAAGACCGGATTGAGCCGGCCGCTGCCGTAGTTGTACTTGAGGTTGCGGAAGAGCGCGTCGGAAATGGTGTCCGTCGTGTGCGTCCAGATATCAATGATCTTGTTGTAACGCTCGCCGTGCGTGATGCGGTTGAGCCGGTAATCCTTCTCGACCGCCTCGACCTGCTTGCGCGCCTGGGCGATCAGCTCGTCCTTCTCGTCGGGAACAATGAGGTCGTCAATGCCGATGGAGAACCCCGCGGACGTGGCGTACTCGAACCCGAGCGTCTTGAGGGAATCGAGGATCTCGACCGTGGCCTCGAGCCCGACCGTCCGATAGAAATCGAGAATGAGGTTGCTCAGGTCCTTCTTCTTGAGCTCGCGATTGACGAACCCGATCTCCTCGGGCAGCGCCTCGTTGAACACGACCCGGCCGGGCGTGGTCTCGACCCGCTCGTCACCGATGCGGACCAGGATCTTTTCATGAATGGTAACGACGCGCTCGTCGAAAGCACGCAACACCTCATCCGTGTCGCCGAAAACGCGCTTGGCCGGCTCGGCGCCCTCGACCTCCTTGGTGAGATAGTAGATGCCGAGCGCACAGTCCTGCGTCGGCGTCGCGAGCGGCTTGCCGTTCGCCGGCGAGAAGATGTTGTTGGGCGCGAGCATGAGCACCCGCGCCTCCATCTGCGCCTCGGCCGAGAGCGGCACGTGCACCGCCATCTGGTCGCCGTCGAAGTCGGCGTTGAACGCCGTGCAGACGAGCGGATGGATGCGGATCGCCCGGCCCTCGATGAGCACCGGCTCGAAGGCCTGGATGCCGAGGCGGTGCAGCGTCGGGGCGCGATTGAGCATGATCGGGTGGCCTTTGGTGACCTCCTCGAGGATGTCCCACACCTCGGGCGCCTCGCGCTCGATCATCTTCTTGGCGCTGCGGATCGTGTAGACGAGCTCGCGCTCCTTGAGCCGCTTGATGATGAACGGCTCGAAGAGCTCGAGCGCCATCTTCTTCGGCAACCCGCACTGGTGGAGCTTGAGCTCGGGACCCACCACGATGACCGAGCGGCCCGAGTAGTCCACGCGCTTGCCCAAGAGGTTCTGGCGGAACCGGCCCTGCTTGCCCTTGAGCGAGTAAGCGAGCGACTTGAGCGGCCGGTTGCCCGCGCCCATCACGGGCCGGCCGTGGCGACCGTTGTCGAAGAGCGCGTCCACCGCCTCCTGGAGCATGCGCTTCTCGTTGCGGACAATGACCTCGGGCGTCTTGAGCTCGAGGATGTTCTTGAGCCGGTTGTTCCGGTTGATCGCCCGGCGGTAGAGATCGTTCAGGTCGCGCGTGGCGAACCGCCCGCCGTCGAGCGGCACGAGCGGCCTCAGATCCGGCGGGATGACCGGCACGTAGTCGAGCACCATCCACGAGGGCTTGTTCCCGCTCTGGCGGAAGCTCTCGATGATCTTGAGCCGCTTCGAGAACTTCATCTTGGCCTGCTTCGACTTGGTCTTGGCCGCCTTGGCGCGCAGCTCCCCGCACGCGGCCTCCAGGTCCTCGAGCAGCAACAGGTCTTTGACCGCCTCGGCGCCCATCTTGGCGATGAACGCCTCGGCGCCGTGCTGCTCGACCTTCTCGCGGTACTCGGCCTCGCTCAGGAGCTGTTTCTTCTCGAGCTCGGTCTCGCCCGGGTCAATGACCACGTAGTCCTCGTAGTAAATGATCCGCTCGAGGGTGCGGGTGGACATGCCGAGCATGTTGCCGATACGCGACGGCATCGTCTTGAAAAACCAGATGTGGGTGACCGGCACGGCGAGCTCGATGTGCCCCATGCGCTCGCGGCGTACTTTTGACTGGGTCACCTCGACGCCGCAGCGGTCGCAGACGATTCCCTTGTATTTGATCCGCTTGTACTTGCCGCAGTTGCACTCCCAGTCCTTGGTCGGCCCGAAGATCCGTTCGCAGAACAGCCCGCCGCTCTCGGGCTTGAACGTGCGATAATTGATCGTCTCGGGGTTCTTGACCTCGCCGCGGCTCCACGAGCGAATGACCTCGGGCGAGGCGATGCGGATCGTCACCTTATCGAAGACGTTGCTCTCTACGGTCTCGCCGAACATATTGTCCGCCATCGGTCCGCCTCCTTCTCCGCCTCAGGCCCGCTCGGCCCGAACGTCCAGGCACAGCGCCTGCATTTCTTTGATGAGCACGTTGAAGCTCTCGGGCGTGCCCGGCTCGAGCATGTGCTCGCCCTTGACGATGGACTCGTAGATACGCGTCCGGCCGGCCACGTCGTCACTCTTGACGGTCAGCAGCTCCTGCAGACAGTAGGCCGCGCCATAGGCCTCGAGCGCCCAAACCTCCATCTCGCCGAAGCGCTGGCCGCCCATCTGCGCCTTGCCGCCGAGCGGCTGCTGGGTCACGAGCGAATACGGGCCGATTGCGCGTGCATGGATTTTGTCAGCCACGAGGTGGCTCAGCTTCATCATGTAGATGTAGCCGACGACGACCTCCTCGCCGAACGCCTCGCCGGTGCGCCCGTCATAGAGGAGCGTCTTGCCGCCTTCCGGGAGCTTGGCCTTCTTGAGGAGCTTCTTGATCTCGTCCTCCTTGATCCCGTCGAACACCGGCGTGGCGATGTACATGCCGAGCATGCGGGCCGCCCATCCGAGGTGCGTCTCGAGCACCTGCCCGAGGTTCATGCGCGAGGGCACCCCGAGCGGATTGAGCACAATGTCCACGGGCGTCCCGTCGGGCAGGTGCGGCATGTCTTCCTCGGCCATGATCTTGGCGATGACGCCCTTGTTCCCGTGCCGGCCGGCCATCTTGTCGCCGACCTGGAGCTTCCGCTTGCTCGCTACGTAGACCTTCACCTGCTTGATGACGCCGGGATCGAGCTCGTCGCCGCGCTTGACCTTCTCGATCTCGCGGCTCTGGCGCATCTCGAGCTCCTCGATGCTCTGGCGATGCTCCATGAACATCTCCTTGATCATCGAGGTGACCTCGGTGTCCGGCATGAAGTAGCTCTCGAGGTCCTTCTCGCCGAGCTGCTGGAGCATCGGGCGGGTGATCTTCTTGCCCACGGGGATCACGAGCTCGCCGGTCTGCACGTCAATAATCTGCACGTCGAGCTTCTCGCCGAGCAGGAGGGCCGCGAGCCGGTCAACGAACTCCTTGTTCAGCTTGAGGAGCTGCTCGCGGTACTCGGTCTCGATCTCCTCGATCTGCTCCTTCTCCTCGAGCTTCTCCTCCTCGGTCGCGTCGAAGCTGTCCTTGCGCGAGAACACCCGCACGTCTATGACGATGCCCTCGGTCCCGCTCGGCACCGTGAGCGAGGCGTCGCGCACGTCGGCGGCCTTCTCGCCGAAGATCGCGCGCAGGAGCCGCTCCTCGGGCGTAAGTTCGGTCTCGCTCTTGGGCGTGATCTTGCCCACGAGGATGTCGCTCGGCCGGACCTCCGCCCCGATGCGGATGATGCCTTCCTCGTCGAGGTTCCGGAGCGCGTCCTCGCCGACGTTGGGGATGTCGCGGGTGATCTCCTCGCGGCCGAGCTTGGTGTCGCGGGCGCCGATCTCGAACTCCTCGATATGAATCGAGGTATAGAGATCCTCCTTGACCAGCCGCTCGCTCACGAGGATCGCGTCCTCGAAGTTGTAGCCGCACCACGGCATGAACGCCACGAGCACGCTCCGGCCGAGCGCGAGCTCGCCGCCGCAGGTGCTCGGGCCGTCGGCGAGCACGTCCCCGGCCTTGACCTTGTCGCCCACCTTGACGACGGGGCGCTGGTTGACGCAGGTCCCGGCGTTGGACCGCATGTACTTGCGAAGCTTGAACTCGGCCTCACGGCCTCCCTTCCGGCTCGACGGCTTGAAGCGGATCGTATCGCCGTCCACGTACGTGACGTGGCCGTTCGCCGGCGCCTGAACCATCACGCCGGAGTCGCGGGCAGCGCGCGCCTCGAGCCCCGTCCCCACCAGCGTTGGCTCGGTCATGAGCAGCGGCACCGCCTGGCGCTGCATGTTCGACCCCATGAGCGCGCGGTTCGCGTCGTCGTGCTCGAGGAAGGGAATGAGCCCGGAGACGACGCTCACGAGCTGACGCGGCGAGACGTCCACAAAGTCCACCTCCTCGGCCGGCACGTAGCGGAACTCGCCGTACTGGCGGGCGGAAACGTACTTCGAGGTGATCCGCCGATGGCGGTCCACCTCGACGTTGGCCTGGGCGATGACGTGGCGTTCCTCCTCGTCCGCGGCGATGTAGATAAGCTCGTCGGTGACCTTCCCCTGCTTGACGCGCAGGTAGGGGGTGACGATGAAGCCGAACTCGTTGATCTTCGCATAGGTCGAGAGCGATGAGATGAGGCCGATGTTCGGCCCCTCGGGCGTCTCGATCGGACAGATGCGCCCATAGTGGCTCGGGTGGACGTCGCGCACCTCGAACCCGGCACGCTCGCGGCTCAGCCCGCCGGGGCCGAGCGCGCTCAGGCGCCGCTTGTGCGTGAGCTCGGCCACCGGGTTGGTCTGGTCCATGAACTGCGAGAGCTGGCTGCGGCCGAAAAAGTCGCGGATCACGCCGCTCAGCCCCTTCGGGTTCACCAGCTTGTGCGGGGCGACCGCCTCGGCCTGCATGTCGAAGAGGTTCATCCGCTCCTTGGTGATCTTCTCCATGCGCGCCAGACCGATACGGCACTGATTCTCGAGCAGCTCGCCCACCGAGCGCACGCGCCGGTTGCCGAGGTGGTCAATGTCGTCAACGAGGAATTCCTTCTCGCCCAGGTGCAGCCCGATGAGGTACTTGAGCGCGTGCACCACGTCTTCCTTGTGCAGCGTGAGCGCTTCCTCATCGCCCTCGGGCGGCGGCGCGCCGTCGTCGAGGCCGAGCTTCTGGTTGAGCTTGAAGCGGCCGACGCGGCCGAGGTTGTAGCGCTTCGGGTCGAAGAAGAGCCGTTTGACCATGGCGCGCGCGTTTGGGATGGTCGTCGGGTCGCCCGGGCGCAGCTTTTTATAGATGTCCTTGAGGGCCGACTCGTAGCTGTCGGTCGGGTCCTTCTCGATCATCTTGACGAGCGGGTGATCCTCGGTCGCGCCGCGGCAGACGGCGAATTCCTTGATGCCCCCCGTCTCGAGCCGCGCGAGCAGGTTCTTGTCCACCCGGTCGCCCGCCTTGCCGTAGACGATGCCGTCCTCGACCCCGACGATGTTGCGCGCGAGGTACTCACCGACGAGCCGCTCCTCCTTCGTCCCGAGCGTGACGTCCCTCGGCTCGAAGAAGAGCTCGAGCAGCTCCTCGTTCGTGCCGTAGCCGAGCGCCTTGATGAACGTGGTCGCAAGAATCTTGCGCCGGCGCCGACGCCGGTCAATGTAGACGTGCACGAGGTCATTCGTATCGAACTCCGATTCGAGCCACGAGCCGCGATACGGAATGATCCGGAATGAATAGATCGTGTCCCCTTTCGGGTGCTGCTTGGTCTCGAAGCAGATGCCCGGCGACCGGTGGAGCTGGCTCACCACCACGCGCTCGGCCCCGTTGATAATGAAGGTCCCTTGCTCGGTCATGACGGGAATCGTGCCCATGTAGACCGTCTCTTCGCGCACCACCTCGTTCTGGATGAGGCGGAACGTCACCTTGAGCGAGACCGCAAACGTGAGCCCGCGTCGCTGGCACTCGATCGGGTCGTACTTCGGCACGCCGAGCGAGTAGTTGACGAACTCGAGGATCGAGTTGCCGTCGTAGCTCGCGATCGGGAAGATCTCGTTGAAGACCGCCTGCAGGCCGTGATTCTCCCGCTCGTTCGGCGGCACACCCGCCTGGAGGAAGTCGTCGTAGCTCTTACGCTGCATCTCGATCAGGTCCGGCAGCTCGACGAGCTCTTCGCGCTTGCCGAAGCTGATCCGCTCAACCGTTTTCATGTCCGATCATCTCCTGTCATGCGCAGGGTCCGACGATCCGTTGTGCGCGAGGCCCAATGCGTCCCACGGCGGCGCTTATTTCACCTCGACCGTGGCGCCGACCTCTTCGAGCTTGGCCTTCATCGTCGCCGCCTCGTCCTTCGAGACCTTTTCCTTGACCTTGCCGGGCGCGCCGTCCACGACCGCCTTGGCCTCCTTGAGCCCAAGGCCCGTGAGCTCGCGGACGACCTTGATGACCTGAATCTTCTTGTCGCCCACGGCCGCCAGCGTCACGTCGAACTCCGTTTGCTCCTCCTGGGCGGCGCCCTCGCCGGCCGCCCCAGGCGCCCCGCCTGCAGCCAGGGCCACTGCCGGAGCCGCGGCGCTTACGCCCCATTCCTCCTCGAGCTCTTTGACAAGGCTCGAGAGCTCGAGCACGGTCATCCCGTTGAGTAGCTCTTTGACTTGTGCACTCTTTTCCACCGCTCGTTCCTCACTTTTCCACTCGGTTGATCACCACTCGTTCGTCTCGAAATTCGCCCGGGGTCAGACCGACTCCTGGGCGCTCTCTTCACTCGCGGGCTCATCCACAGCCGTCGGCGGCTCGGCCGCCGCCTCGGCCGGCTCCTCGGGTACCGGCTCGCCGGACGGTGCACCCTCGGCCTCATGCGCCGCTGCCTCGGCCGGGACACCGCCCTGTTTCTCGACATGGGCACGCAACAAATACAGAACGCTGCGGAGCCGGCCCGCCACCACGGAAACCAACCCGCGCGGCGCCGCCTGCAGCACCCCGAGCACCTGCGCCTGCATCACCGGCCTGGACGGCAGCTTCGAAAGCTCCTTGAGCGCCGCGGCCGAATGCGGTCGGCCCGCAACAAAGCCCCCGAGGAGCTCGACCGCCTCGTGTTCCCGGCGGAAAGCCACAAGGGCCTTGAGCACCGGGATGGACGATTCCTCATCGGTTAAAGCGACGCCGACCTGGCCCTGGAAGCCCGGCAGCTCGTCGGGAAGCCCCACGGCCCTCGCCGCCAGAGCGAACAGCCGGTTCTTGACCACCACGTAGCGCCCGTGGCGCGCGTCGAGCGCGGCGCGCAGGTCCGCCATCTGCTCGGCGCTCGCGCCGGTATAGCCGGTGAAAATGACCACCGAGGCGCTCTCGATCTTCGCCTTCAGCTCCTCAACGGCCGACTGTTTCTCAGGTCTCACGCTCGCCTCGCTGTCACTGCGTGTGGTTTTTCATCCGCGGCGCGCCGCTACGTGCCAAGCGCGCCGATCGCCTTGAGCTCGAGCCGGATGCCCGGTCCCATCGTCGAGCTCAGCGTCGCGCTCTTGAGGTATTCGCCCTTGGCGCTCGACGGCTTGGCCTTGAGCACCGCGCTCAGGGCCGCCTCGCCGTTGGCCCGGAGCTTGGCGGCATCGAACGACGCCTTGCCGATCGGCACGTGCAGGTTCGCGTTCTTGTCAATCTTGAACTTAATCTTGCCCGCCTTGACCTCTCGGACCGCCTGCCCCACGTCGGCCGAGACGGTCCCGCTCTTCGGGCTGGGCATCAGCCCCCGCGGCCCAAGCAGCTTGCCGAGCTTGCCGAGCTCGCGCATCGTGTCGGGCGCGGCGACCATCACGTCGAACTCGAGCCAACCGCCCTGGATTTTCTCGATGAGCTCCTTAAACCCGACAAAGTCCGCCCCGGCGTCGAGAGCCTCGCGCGCCTGATCGCCTTGACAGATGGCGATCACGCGCACCGACTTGCCCGTCCCGTGCGGCAGCGCCACGGTCCCGCGCACCATCTGATCCGACTTCTTCGGGTCCACGCCGAGCTGCACGGCCACCTCGACCGTCTCGTCGAACTTGGCCCGCGGCAGCTTCAGAAGCAGCTCGATTGCCTCGGCGAGGCTGTACGCCCGCGAGTGATCCACCAGCTCGGCGGCGCTGCCGTATCGGCGACTCCGGCTCATGCGCCCACCTCGATGCCCATGCTGCGCGCCGTGCCCTCGACGATGCGGACCGCCGCCGCAAGATCACGCGCGTTGAGGTCCTCCATCTTCTCTCTGGCGATTTCTTCGACCTGCTCGCGGGTGACCGTGCCGACCTTCGTCTTGTTCGGCTCGCCGGAGCCTTTGGCGATCACGGCCGCCTTCTTGAGCAAGGTCGCCGCCGGTGGCGACTTCAAGACGAAGCTGATTGTCTTGTCGTGGTAAACGGTGATGACCACCGGGATGATCAGCCCGCTCGGCATCTCCTTGGTCTTCGCGTTGAACTGCTTGCAGAAGTCCATGATGTTGACCCCGTGCTGGCCGAGCGCCGGCCCGACCGGCGGCGCCGGGTTGGCCTGGCCCGCGGGAATCTGCAATTTGATTAAGCCTGTCGCCTTCTTCGCCATGCCGTCCTCACTGTCGGCCCGCGGTGCGCGGGGTCAAAAAATGCACGACCGACCTGCGCCCGTGCCTCCTGCTGCCTCAATCAAGTTCTTTCGACCTGCCAGTACTCGAGCTCGAGCGGCGTCGAGCGACCGAAGATCGAAACCATCACCTTGAGCTTGCCCTTCTCCGGATTGATCTCGTTAATGACACCGCTGAAGTTCACAAACGGCCCCTCGGTCACCTTGACGACCTCGCCGACCTCGAAGAGCACCTTGGGCTTGACCTTCTCCTTGCGCGCCTCGATCTGGCCGAGAATGTTTTCGATCTCCTCGTCCTTGAGCGGGATCGGCTCCTGGTCGCCCAGAAAGCCGAGCACGCCGTTGGTCTGCCGGATGAAGTGGTACGTCCGCTCGTTGAGATCCATCTCGACGAGAATGTAGCCCGGGAAGAAGAGCCGCGTGCTGATCTTCTTCTTGCCGCCCTTGACCTCCGAGACGTTCTCGGTCGGGATGAGCACCCGGCCCACGAAGTCGCCGAGCTCCTCGACCTGGATGCGCGCCTCGACGTTGGACTTCACCTTGCGCTCCTGGCCGCTCATCGCCTTGACCACGTACCACTTCTTGGCCATCGCGCCCATCACTCCCTAACGGAAAAAGAGCCACATGATCTTGTCGAGCACGAAATCCACGAACACCACGAACAGCGCCACAAGCACCGTCGCGCCGATCACCACGCCCGTGGCGCTCCAAAGCTCCTCCTTCGAGGGCCACGAGACCTTCTTGAGCTCGGCGCGCACCTCACTGAGGAACTCGTTGATCCTGACAAACCAGTTGCCTCGGATCGCCAACGCCAGCACCACGAGGATGCCGACGATCAGCAGCACGTACCAGACGGTCGCGCTCACCGCGACAAGCGGCACGCCGAGCATCACGCTTGCTCCGTGACCCAAGGTCATTGCCTCGCTCCGAGCACCCTCGTTCTCTGAAAACGCCGTTCCTTCATCACAAAAAAATGGCAGGCCAGGAGGGATTCGAACCCCCAACCATCGGATTTGGAGTCCGCTGCTCTACCAGTTAGAGCTACTGGCCTGTCGAGCA
>Ga0180431_10006017_pt1 | contig 14517 bp, 8 predicted proteins | sample SS_ome_11_FD_132459 | JGI IMG/M metagenome (GOLD analysis project Ga0180431, IMG submission 132459) | Hypersaline lake sediment archaeal communities from the Salton Sea, California, USA - SS_1_MS_1 metaG | ecosystem: Environmental > Aquatic > Non-marine Saline and Alkaline > Hypersaline >... | reverse complement strand
CAGGACCTGCTGGACGAGCTGGAGGCACTGTGATCGCGCTTTCCACGGGTTCGCTGTATACCTACGGTATGGCCCGCGTCTTTGAGATGGCCGCCGAGGTGGGCTATGACGGTATCGAGGTGCTGGTGGATGCCCGCTGGGACAGCCGCCAGCCGGGCTACCTGCGCCGGCTGGTTGCTGACTATGGCCTGCCCATCGTCGCCATCCACAGCCCCTTCGTCCTCGACGTGCCCGATTGGCCGGCCGACCAATTGGGCCGCCTTCAGTGCACGGTGGCGCTGGCGCAGGAGATCGGGGTATCGACGGTTGTGACTCACCTGCCGTTCCGTCTCCACGCTATCGTCGGTCAGTGGCACGCCTATCGCCCGCGTCGTCTCTTTCTGCCGGTGCCGCTCCCACGTCGCGAGCCCTACGTTGGTTTCCTGCGCCATGGAGTGGCGAAGTTGGAGGCTGAGGCCGGGGTCACAATCGGGGTCGAGAACATGCCGTTGAGGCGATTCCTCGGGTTGCCGCTCAACTTCTATTGGTTCAACAGCCCGGCGAAGCTGAAGGCGTTTCCTCACCTGACGCTCGACACGACCCACCTGGGTACTTGGGGGCTGGACCCACTGGCGGTATACGAGCGCTTGCGGGAGCGGGTGGTTCACGTGCATCTTTCCAACTACGATGACCGCGAGCACCGCTCGCCGCCAGACGGCCGCCTGCCACTGGCCGAGTTGCTGCGCCGGCTGGCTCGTGACGGCTATCAGGGCGTCGTCACCGTCGAGACCGGCCCCGACGCGCTGGATGCCGCGGACGAGGCCAGGTGCCTGGCGGCATTGCGCCGGGCGCTGGCGTTCTGCAGGGAACATTTTCAGTGATTTAACGGAGAGAAACCAGGTTTTTTCCGAAAAACCTGGTTTCTGATTTCGAGAAGGATACTGCTATGCCAGACATCTCTCCTGAACAATTCCGCGAGCTCGCCACCCGCATCGAGGCCGAGGTGGGCAAGTACATCGTCGGCCAGCGGGACGTGGTCCGTCATACGCTCATTTGCCTCGTCACTGGGAGGCACGCGCTGCTGGAGGGCGTGCCCGGCCTGGGCAAGACGATGCTGGTGCGCACGCTGGCCCGGGTGCTCGACCTGAAGTTCGCCCGCATCCAGTTCACGCCCGACCTGATGCCAGCCGACATCGTCGGCACCGACATCCTGGAGGAGGCCGAGGATGGGCGGCGGGTGTTTCGCTTCCAGCCGGGACCGGTGTTCACCAACTTGCTATTGGCCGACGAGATCAACCGCGCCACCCCCAAGACCCAATCGGCGCTGCTGGAGGCCATGCAGGAGCGGACCGTCACCGTCGCCAACCGCTCCTACCCGCTGGAGCCGCCCTTCCTGGTGCTGGCGACGCAGAATCCCATTGAGATGGAGGGCACCTATCCCTTGCCGGAAGCGCAACTGGACCGCTTCCTGTTCAAGATCAACGTCGAGTACCCCTCCTCGCAGGAACTGGTGGAGATCCTGAACCGTACCACGGGCGAGGCGGAGCCAGAGGTCGGCGTCGTGGCCGACGGGGCGGCAGTGCTGGCGATGGGGGCGCTGGCGCGACAGGTGCCCGTCGCCTCGCCCGTGTCCGACTACGCTGCGGGACTGGTCGTCGCCACTCATCCTGAGAGCGAGATAGCCCCGGAGGTGGTACGCCAGTACGTGCGCTACGGCTCCAGCCCGCGCGGCGCGCAGGCGCTGATCCTGGGCGGCAAGGTGACGGCGCTCCTGGACGGGCGGTACAACGTCGCGTTCGAGGACCTGCGGGCGGTGGCTCCGGCCGCGCTGCGCCACCGCATCTTGCTCAACTTCGAGGGCCAGGCCGAAGGGGTGAGCACCGACGACGTGACCGCGCAGGTCCTGGAACAGGTCGCTGAGCCCTGATTAAGATGGTATCTTCTCAATAGGGTGGGGTAATTTGCTCAAGTCCCCGTCCCGGGGACGACCCTATCTCCAATCGCAGGAGGTGAAGAATGCTCGAAGCGATGCTGACCGATGCCCAACGGGCACTGCGGGACGAAGCGCGGGCCTTCGTGCGCGACGTGCCGCGCCAGTTGATCCTGGATATGGACGCCGACCGGGTGCGCTATCCCCGCGATTTCGTCCGCGAGGCCGGACGGCGCAACCTGCTGGGGCTGCGCTTCCCGACGGAGTACGGCGGGCGCGGGTTGCGGTGGGAGGACGAAATCGTCGCCATCGAGGAGGTGGGGGTGCTGGGCACGGCGCTGGCCTGCGCCTATGTGATGCCCAGCATCGTCGGCGAGGCGCTGAATGCCTTCGGCACGCCTGAGCAGAAGGTGCGCTGGCTGCGCCCGCTGGTGACCGGGGAGAGTATCGCCGCCGAGGCGCTGACCGAGCCGCGGGGCGGTTCCGACTTCTTTGGCACCACGACCGAGGCCCACCGCGAGGGGGATCACTACGTCCTGCGTGGGCAGAAGCGGTTCATCGTCGGCGCGGCCGAGGCGGATTTCTTCCTCGTCTACGCCCGCACGGACCCCAGTGCGCCCCCGCATAAGTCTATCAGCGCCTTCATCGTCGAGCGGGGACCGGGTGTCGAGGCCGAGTATCTCTACGGCCTGCTGGGCACGCGGGGCGGTGGGACGGGGCGGCTGGTCTTCCGCGACGTGCGCGTGCCAGCCGAGAACCTGGTCGGGACGGAAAACGGGGCAGCGGAGATTTTCTACCGCATGATGATCCCGGAACGCATGACGAGCGCCGCCGGGGCGATCGGCATGGGCCGGGCGGCGTTGGAGGTCGCGGCGCGTTACTCCGACCGCCGCCAGGCTTTTGGCGACACGATCCGCCGTTTTCAGGGGGTGAGTTTCAAGGTGGCCGACGCAATCACGCTGCTGGACGCCGCCCGCGGGCTGGTCTACGGGGCAGCCCGCAGTGTGGATGCTGGCGACGATCCGCGCCGCTCCCGGCGGCTCGTGTCCGAGGCCAAAAAGTTCGCCACCGACACCGCGTGGCAGGTCGTCAACCACGCCATGCAGATCCTGGGCGGCATCGGTTACACGGACGTCTACCCCATCGAGCGCCTGCTGCGGGACACGCGGCTGATCATGATCTGGACCGGCACCAACGAGGTCATGGACCTGATCATCCAGCACGAGTATTACAAGGAGGTGCTGGCAGGCCGGCCGGGGACGCGGGACGCGGAGCTGGACGCGCCGGAGGCGGAGCAGATCGACGAGAAGGTGTATGAGTGAATGATTGATTGGACGCTGGGAGATGATCGGACGCTGATAGCGGATGAAAGACATCCGAACGCAGATTAACGCTGATCTCTATTTATTTTATCTGTGAAGATCTGTGTGAATCTGTGTCCCATCTATGAGGATCTGAATGGGCATACTCCCGGAACTTTCGTTACTGCGGCGACTGGAGCAGTTGTCCTTCGTGGCGCGCCACGTGCGGGCGGGGCAGTCGGCGGGCGAACGGCGCTCGACCAAGCGCGGCACCTCGGTCGAGTTCGCCGACTATCGAGACTACACCCGGGGCGACGACCTGCGCCGCGTGGATTGGAACATCTACGCCCGGCTGGAGCGACCTTTCGTGAAGCTGTTCGAGGAGGAAGAGGACCTGGCGGTGCACGTGCTGCTGGATGGCAGTGGGTCGATGGATTGGGGAGGGGGTGGAGGACAAGGGGAAAGGGGGACAGGGGGACAAGGAGACAAGGAGACGGGGGGACTGGGAGAGGAGGGGGCGAACAAGTGGGTGTATGCACGGCGGCTGGCGGCGGCGCTGGGGTACGTCGCGCTGGTCGGCGGGGATCGGCTCACAGTGGCAACCCTCCAATCTCCGAACTCCGAACTCCGGACTCGCAACTCCAGCCTCCTGTCTCGGTTCGGGCCTGTTCGCGGACGCGGGCACGCGCTGCGCCTGTTCGAGTGGCTGGCAGGGCCGGTGGCTGGGGGCACGACCGACCTGAACGCACGCTTGCGGGCCTACGCCGTGTCGGGCGGCCGGCCGGGATTGGCGGTACTCATCTCCGACCTGTTCTCCCCGGCTGGATACGTCGAGGGGCTCACGGCGCTGGCGGCCTGGGGATACGAGGTCGCCGTGATCCACGTGCTGGCCCCGGACGAGGTCGAGCCGCCGCTGGCGGGCGACCTGCGGCTATTGGATGTGGAGACAGGGCAGCCGCAGGACGTGACGATTGATGGGCGGATGCGAGCGCTGTATCGCGCCCGGCTGGCGGCCTGGCGGGATGAGATCCAGGCCACCTGCCGCGCCCGCGACGTGCACTACGTCCCCGTCGAGACCGATGTGCCCTTTGATCGGGTGGTGCTCTACGACCTGCGGCGGGTAGGGTTGTTGAAGTGAGGAGAGGAATGGTGGGTGATCTCAGCAAGCAGGTCAACACCTGGGACAGCCTCTATCGCGCCTGGCGCGAGGCGGCTCAGGAGAAGCAGGGGGAGGCGCTGCTGGGCTTCCTGCGTTCTACCTTCCAGGAATACCTAGTCGCGCGTGCCGCCGCGATGGCAAGTGGGGTGGATCTGCAACCCACGGTCGAGCGCGCGGTGCGCAATTTGGAGGATACGGCCTGGCACGAGGTGGTCCGCTGGGTGGCCGGTCCGCAGGACACGGTCGGGACGCAGCAACAGGCGGCGGCGGCGCTGGTCGTGGCTATTCTGGACGCGCCAGGGGATCCCCGTGCACGTGCCCGGCATGCCATCCTGGCCGGTGCGTGCCTGGTGGATTTGGGGGAGGAAGGGGTCACCGTGGCTGCCTGGGAACGGGGCATCACGGCCCTGCGGCACGCAATGCAGGACGCCGCCCCCGATGGGCATCCCAACGACCCGCCCCTGGTCCCCATCGCTGCCCGCTACGCTGCTGGCGAGGTCCTCGACCGGCTGGGCTGGTTGCCCCCTGACCTGGACGCGTGGGTCGAAGTGCAGATGTCCTCTCTCCCCTCTCCCCTCTTCTCTCTCCAGCCTCCAACCTCCAGCCTCCACTCCCGAATCATCACCGTGGGCCGCTACCCTGTGACCAACGTCCAGTTCGGGCGGTTCATCGCCGCCGGTGGCTACGAGAATCCCGCCTATTGGGGGGGCGAGGATAGCAAGGACTGGCGCTGGCGCGTGAAAGCGCATCCCGGGTACCGTCGGGAAGGCCCCGTGACTCAGCCCGAGTACTGGGATCACCCGCGCCTGGGTCAGGAGCAGCGTGGCTACCCCGTCGTGGGCGTGAGCTGGTACGAGGCGACTGCTTACTGCCGCTGGCTGGAGGAACAGTTGCGGATCGGAGATTACAGATTACGGGTCTGGCGTGACGGGCAGCTTGAAACCTCAAACCTGCCACCTGAGACCGTCTCGGTGCGGCTGCCCGCCGAGGAGGAATGGGTGACTGCCGCCGGTGGTCTTGAGGATGGACGCTATCCCTGGGGGCCGAAGTGGCACGCGAGCCGGGCCAACACGCGGGAGGGTGGCGTTGGAGGTACGACGCCGGTGGCGATGTATCCCTCCGGCCAGAGCCCCTGGGGAATCTGGGACATGGGCGGCAACGTCTGGGAGTGGACGAGGTCCGCCGATGACGAGGCGCAGCGCCGCTCCATCCTGCGCTGTGGCTCGTGGCTCGACGTGTATCGGCTGGCCCGCGTGGCGGTGCGTGGCTGGTACTTCCCCGCCCAATCCTACCACTACGTCGGCTTCAGGGTGGTGGTTTCCCCTGCCAATGCTGGAACCTCAACAATGAGAGGGAGCGAGAGATGACCCGGACACAGCATTCAGTACGAATCATACTCGTCGGTTTCGTGGTCCTGCTGAGCGCCGGATGCGTGAGCAGGACTCCATTCCCCATCCCCTCCCATACACCCCCGCCTCCCTACACTCCCACACCCTCACACTCTCCTACCTCCCTTCCTTCCCATACTCCCACATCCCCGCACACGCCCACGTCCCCTCCCGATCACACTCCCACACCCCCAGCCCTCCACACTCCCACACCTTTTCCTCCCACCACCGCCAGCCCGCTCGGGCCCTGGGAGCCGCTGCCGACGGAGGGCTTGCCCGGTCCCTGGGTGAGCGATATTGTTTTCGCCACGGCCGGGATCGTGTTCGCCGTCGCCGATGGCAACGTCTATCGCTCCGACGACGGCGGGGCCACCTGGCGCGAGTCATTCAGCATCTACCGCGAGATCCAGAGCCTCGCCGTCTCGCCGGACTTCGCCGCCGACGAGACCCTCTTCGCCGTGGACGGGGGCAGTCGCCTGTTCCGCTCGACCGACGGCGGGGAGACCTGGGAGGAGATGACCCGCATTGCCGCCCAGATCGGGGGCGCGTCTGATGAATCGGTCTGGCTCTCGATCTCTCCCGCCTTCCCATCTGACCCCACGCTGTGGGCCAGCGCCATTGGAGGCGCGTACCGCTCGACCGACGGCGGGCTGACCTGGGAGCCGTTCGACCCTGGCGTGGTCCCTACCCGGGGGACGCGCCTGGTGCCCAACCCCGACTATCCCGCCGACCCGACGCTGGATGTGCTGGAATACCCATCCATTGAGGAGGCGGTGCTGCCTGAGGATTTGTTGTACACGCCGACCTTGTTGGTTGGGTCCGGTGAGCGGTTGCTGCTGGGCACTATGTATGGGCTATTTCGCTCCACCGACAACGGCGAGACCTGGAAGGAATCGAACGCCGGGCTGCCTGCGACTTCGGTAGCGCCGCTGACGGTCGCGCCTGACGGCACGATATACGCCCTCGCTGGAGGTGATCCCCGGCTTTTTCGCCTGCCTGGCGGTGGCACGCGCTGGGAGGCTCTGGGTCCCCTGCCGCAAGGAGGTCCCGCGAGCCTCTGGGGGGTGGCGCTGGGGGTGACCATCGGTGCAGACGGGGTGTCCGCACTCGTTCTTGACACCGCGGATGGGCTGTTTCTGTCCCGCGACGGCGGTGTGACGTGGGATCGCATACCGGATACGGAGCTGCCTGTGTGGTACGAGTTGCCGCTGCTGGCATCTGACTTCGCCGAGAGTGGTCTGGCCCACGTGCTTGCCGATGGCACCGTCTATCGGAGCGATGACGGCGGTGGTTCGTGGGCCGCAGTGGCGGAGACGTCGGACGTGTTCAGACTGGTCGATACGCCCGATGGGCGGCTGATCGGGCTGGCCCTTGACGCGGTGTACGAGTGGGAACCGACTCGAGGGCCAGAGGCGGATCAGAATCCGTGGGTTCAATATCCGGCCGATTTTGGGAGGCGGACGTCGGTCGATCTCAAGATGCTCTCAGCCCGCTCCGTCACTGACCGGATGATCGTGGTGATCGTGGGTGGCGACGTCTATCTCTCGGAGGATGGTGGGCGGGCGTGGACGGCGATCGGGGAGTGCGACTTCGACCGGCCTCCGTACTGGATCTCTCCCCGCTTCGACGCCGACCGTGCCATCTACGCCGCCGACGACACGGGGCCGTATGTCTCCACGGACGCGGGCCGGACGTGGATCGAGACTGGCGAGGGGCTGCCTGCGTGCGAGTATGGTGGTCCCGACTGTGGCTTCGAATTGCTGTGGGCTGAGCGCTCCGAAGACGGGTACGATCTCTATGCGCTGGTCAGGTACGACTTCCACAACCGCGTCTGGGCAGCGCGCGCGAAGGTGGATTAGGTACGCAGCATGGGATGCGTACTGCGTAATGCGTACTGCGTAATGCGTACTGCGTGACAGGTGATATGGGCTTTCTGGCACCACTGGCACTTATCTTTGCCGCTTTGAGCATACCGATTATCATTATGTATATGCTCAAGCTGCGGCGGCGGGATATGCTGGTCTCCAGCACGCTGCTCTGGCAGCGGCTGCTGCGCGACCGGGAGGCAAACGCGCCCTGGCAGCGGCTGCGACGCAATCTGCTCCTGTTGCTGCAATTGCTCATCCTGGCGTTGCTGACGCTGGCGCTGGCGCGGCCCTTCGTCCCTGCGCCGTCGGTCGTCAGTGGTAGCGTAGTCGTGCTATTGGACGCCTCGGCCAGCATGCAGGCCCAGGATGTAGAGCCCACCCGCTTCGACGCCGGGCGCCAGGTGGCGCGGGAGATCGTCGCCGGGTTGGGGGCGGGCGACGTGGCGACGATCATCGCCGTCGGCCCCCAGCCCCAGGTGTTGGCCTCGGCGACGAATGACCGGGCGTTGCTGCGACGTGCCCTGGCGGCGGCCTCGCCCACCAACGGTCCCGCCGATTGGGAGGCCGCCTTCGCGCTGGCGGGCGCGAGTCTGTCTGGCACGAGGGACGCGGGCGCGCTGCGCGCCCGCGCGGTCATCATCTCCGACGGTGCACTGCCGGAGGCGTTGCCCCCACTGCCGGGCGAGGTGCGCTTCGTCGGGGTGGGGGGCAGGGCTGACAACCTGGCGATCACCGCGCTGGCGACGCGGGAGGGGTCAGCAGGTCCGCAGGTGTTTCTTCGTGTAGTCAATTATGGAAATGCGGATGCCGAGCCTCTGGTCGAGTTCGCCGCGGATGGTATGCTCTTCGACGCTCGTCGCCTGCCCGTGCCGGCCCGTGGCAGCGCCGACCTGGCGCTCACTGACCTGCCGTATGATCTGCGGGTCTTGCAGGCGAGGTTGGTGCTTGCGGACGAGGATCGGGACAGCGATGCGCTGCCGCTCGATGATGTCGCCTGGGCGGTGCACGCATCTGCCGCTTCCGGACGGGTGCTCTTCGTCTCGGAGGGCAATCTCTTTCTGGAGCGGGCGCTGGGCGCGTTGCCCGGGGTTGAGTTGGTGCGGTTGACCTCACCCCCCCCCAGCCCCCCCCTTCCAGGGGGGGGGAGTTCTTCCCCTAGCCTTCCCCTGGAAGGTGGGGGAGAAGAGTCGTATGACCTCTACGTCTACGATGGGGTGGTCACCGGTACACTTCCGGCTGGCAACCTGTGGCTCATCTCACCTGTCCCCACCGGGGAGGGGAGCGACCCCGGACGGTCGGGGGGGGAGGAGGATGGCTTTCCCATCGGCGTTGGCGGTTTCTTCACTGCCACGACGATCACCCGCGTCGCCAGTGATAATCCGTTGCTCCGGTACGTGGACCTGAGTGACGTTCACGTCCTGCAGGCCCGCGCGGTGGAGCCGCCGCCGGGAGCGCGGGTGCTGGTCGAGGCCGAGGGTGGCCCGTTGCTCTTCGTCGCTGAGCGACCGGAGGGGCGGCTGGCGGTGTTGACCTTCGACCTGCGCGATTCCGACCTGCCGCTGCAGGTCGCCTTTCCCATCCTGACTGCCAACCTGATCGACTGGCTGCTGCCCCGCAGGGATGCGGCGCTGCCCGGATCGGCCCGTGCTGGCGAACCTGTCCCAGTCCAGCCCGATCCCGAGGCAGCCGAGATCCGCGTCACCGCGCCGGATGGCACGCGCCACGCGCTTCCGGTCGGCGACCAACTGCCCGTCTTCGCCGATACTGATCAACTGGGCGTCTATGTGGTCGAGCAGGTCGACCGATCTGGAGATGCCCTGCAATCTGCCTACCTGGCCGTGAATCTGCTGGACGCGGACGAGTCGGACATTGCGCCGCGGGACGTGGTGCGGGTGGGCCAGGCGGAGGTGACTTCCGCGACATGGGAGGAGGAGGGCCGCCGCGAGTTCTGGCCCTGGTTGGCAGGCGCGGCGCTGAGCGTGCTCGTCGCTGAGTGGTGGGCGTATCACCGGAGGTGAAGGGGAGACAAGGAGACAGGGAGACAGGGAGACAGGGAGACAGGGAGACAGGGAGACAAGGGGACAAGGAGATAGGGGGACAGGGGGACAAGGAAACAGGGAGACCGAGAGGCGAGCAGACAACGCAGACGACGAGGAGGTAATGATGGCTAGGATCCAGTCACATCGTGATCTGGAGGTGTATCAGTTAGCTTTTGACGCGGCAATGAGAATCTTCGAGATCACGAAGGGCTTCCCGCGAGAGGAGCGCTACTCTTTGACTGATCAGATTCGCCGTTCTTCCCGCTCCGTGTGCGCCAACGTTGCGGAGGCATGGAGGAGGCGGCGCTACGAGGGTTCCTTTGTGTACAAGCTTAACGACTCGGAGGCTGAGGCCGCCGAGACCCAGACCTGGCTGGAGTTCGCCGTCCGGTGTGACTATCTGGATGCCGAGGCTGCCCGTTCACTCTACAAGGTCTACGACCGCATCCTGGGTAAGCTCGTGATGATGATTCGACGACCGGAGAAGTGGGTTATCGGAGACAGGGGGACAAGGGGAGGGGGAGACAAGGGGACAAGGTGACTGGATGACGGGATGGCATTTGGCTTTGACTCACGCTGGCTCTTTTGCTCGCATAATCCGGTCCATCGCTTCGGTGATGGTGGCATCGTAATACCGTTCGCCGCATTGGAATGTCCTGGCCTTTCCAATGTCGCATCACATTGACTTGCCGGGCGGTCACCTTTCCGCCGCAGAAGTGACAATCAAATGATTGCTCGTTCATTTTTGTCAGAGGCGTGGTTTAGCTTGTGCAATGCCGATGTTGGGTTATGACGATGATGTATTGGATGAATTATAGCCTCTTTTCGCCAAGAGACAAACGGTCTTATCTGGCCGGAAGCAGCAGCGCGGGATACAAGGCTGTAAGGGGGGAGCATCTCCTTGTCCCCTTATCCCCTTGTTCCCTTGTCTCCTTGTCCCTTGTCCCCTGAATTGCAATGGCCTTCACACGACCACTGTTCCTGCTGCTACTCCCCCTCTTGGCCTACTTCGTCCTCCTGGGCCGGCCGGTGGAGCGTTATGGGCGCGGGCGAGCCTGGGCGGCGCTGGTCCTGCGCTGCCTGATCGCGCTCCTGATCGTGCTCAGCCTGGCTGGGACCCAATCCGTCCACGGCGGCGATGAGCTGGCGGTCGTCTTCCTGGTGGACGTCTCTGATAGCATCTCGGAGGCAGAGCAGGCACGGGCGCTGGCTTTCATCGAGGAAGCGTTGGCGGTGATGGGACCTGACGACCGGGCGGCAGCAGTGTTTTTCGGGGCCGATGCGCTGGTGGAGCGCCCGATGATGGGCGGCGGCGAGTTGGGCGAAATTACCTCTATCCCCCGCACCCACCAGACCGACCTGGAAAGCGCGATCCGGCTGGGGATGGCCCTCTTTCCATCCGGCGCGGCACGGCGCCTGGTGGTGCTCTCCGACGGTCGACCCACGTTGGGCGAGACGGAGCGGGCGGTCCGATTGGCCTATGCCCAGGGTGTCCAGGTGAACGTCGTACCGCTGAGTGTTTCCCCCTCCCTCTCAGGGAGGGGGCAGGGGGAGGGTGAAGCCTGGCTGTCCGAGCTATCTGTCCCCGACCGGCTCCACCAGGGCGAGGAGTTCACCCTCTCCGTCACCGCCCGCACTATAGACGATGTGGATGCCGTGCTGACCCTCCTGGCCGGGGAGGAAGTGGTGGCGCAGGAGACGGTACACCTGAATCCCGGCCCCAACACGTTCGCCATCCCCCTCACGGCTGGCGAGCCTGGGTTCACGTCCTTCCGAGCCTATCTCGCCCCCGTTCGGGATACTTATCCCCAGAACAATGGGCTCTCCGCCTTCACGTTTGTGGAAGGGCCTCCGCGCGTGCTCATCGTCTCCCCCCCCTCTGTCCCCCCCGGTGGGGGGGAGGAAGTTTCGTCTACCTCCCCCACTGGGGGGGAGGAGGTTTCCTCTATCCCCCCCGGTGGGGGGGAGGGGGGGTATCTCCGATCTGCGCTTCAGGCCGCTGGCCTGGCGGTGGAGGAGGTCACTCCCGGGGCCCTGGCGTCGGATCCGGCAGCACTGGTTGAGTACGCCGCCGTCGTGCTGGTCGATACGCCCGCCCAGGCCCTCTCTCCCCGGGCGATGGCTGCGCTGCAGTCCTATGTGCGTGACCTGGGCGGCGGGCTGGTCGCCGTCGGCGGGCCGCATGCCTACGGGGTGGGCGGCTGGTACGATACCCCATTGGAGGAGACGCTGCCGGTCGAGATGACTATCCACGACCCGGAGCGTTTTCCGCCGATGTCGATCGTCATCGTGATCGACAAATCAGGCAGCATGTCGGTGGAGGAGGGTGGGGTACAGAAGATCCGGTTGGCTGGGGAGGCGGCTGCCCGCGTCGCGGAATTGATCACCGACCTGGACGAGATCACCGTCATCGCCTTCGACGACCGCCCGGTAGACGTGATCGGTCCGCTGCCCGGCAGCCAGCGAGACGAGGTGATCGGCCAGGTGATCCGGCTGAAGGCGGGCGGTGGCGGTATCTACGTGCGCGAGAGCCTTCAGGAGGCGCTGAGCTATCTAACGGATGTCTTTCATCCGCGTGATTCCGACCGCGGGGTGCGCCATATCATCCTGCTGGCCGATGGCTCCGACGCCGAACACCAGCAGGGGGTGCCGGCGCTGGTGGAGCAGGACATCGCGGCCCAGAACATCACCCTCAGCACCGTGGCCATTGGGGCGGGGTCAGACCTGCGCTTCCTGGAGGAGATTGCCGCTCTTGGTAATGGGCGTTACCACTTCACCGACCGGGCTGGTAACCTGCCGGTCATCTTTGCCCAGGAGACCCAACTGGCGATGCGCTCCTATATTGTCGAGGAGCCTTTTCATCCTCGCCAGGCCGCCGTCAGCCCGATCCTGACCGGCATCCAGGCGGTGCCGCAACTGGCGGGTTACGTCGCCACCACGCCTAAGCCGGCCGGTCGCGTGATCCTCTCGACCCACCAGGATGATCCACTGCTGGCAGCCTGGCAGTACGGGCTGGGACGGGCTGTCGCCTGGACCTCCGACGCGACGGGGCGTTGGGCGCAACAGTGGGTGGCGTGGGATGGTTTTTCCCGCTTCTGGGCTCAGGCAGTGCGCTGGACGATCGTTGAGTGGTCCGACGTGCCGGTCGAGGTGGTAGTGACGCTCGTCGGGGAGGAGGCCCACGTCACGGTGGACGCGGTGGACGACAGTGGTGCTTTCATCGATGGACTGGACGCGAGTATGCGCGTGGTGGGGCCGGCGGGCGAGCCTATACAGGTGGAACTGGCTCAGACCGCGCCGGGCCGCTACGAGGGGACCTTCGTGCCACAGGCGGAGGGCGCGTATCTGATGCGACTGTCTTCCTTCCCCTCTGAGGTGGGATTGGAGGAAGGGGAGGGACCTTTTCCTCCCTCCCCATCGGAGGAATCTCTTCCTCCCCCCCCATCGGAGGAATCTTTTCCTCCCCCCCCGACGGGGGGGGATAGAGGGGGGGGCAGAGACGCCCTTGCCCTGACCACCGGCTGGGTGATGGGCTATTCACCCGAATACGCCGCGCTGGAGGGAGATCCGGCTTACCTGGCGCGCCTGGTCGAATTGGGGGGTGGGGTAGTGCTGGAGGAGCCGGCCGATGCCTTCTCCCACACGGTACGCGGCGTGGGTACCACCCGTGCCCTGTGGCCCTACCTGCTGGGGTTGGCGGCGGTGCTGCTTCCGTTTGATGTGGGCGTACGGCGGCTGGCGCTGGGGCGACGCGATTGGGAACGGGCGTGGGGTTGGGTGAGGAAACGCCTGCCGCGCCGCCGGCCACGTCCCGTTGCCGAAGCGCCTTCGCCGGTGGGCCGCCTCTTCCAGGCCAAGTCCCGCGCCGGGGAGCGCCGCCCAGCAGCAGGTCCGCCTCCTCCAGAGGTGGCGGACCTATCCTCGGTCGAGCCTGTAAGGCCGGTTTCTGCAATCGCTGATCGGTCGTCTGTCGAGCAGGTTTCCATACCTGCTGATAGGGAGGCTGTCGACAGTGAAACGGTGGCCGAGTCTGTAGGACAGGCTTCCATACTTGCCGATGGGGAGGCTGTCGATGGGGAAACGCTGGCCGGGCGATTGCTGAGGCGGAAGCGAGAACGCGGAGAGATTGATTGATGGGATGGAAGGAGGTTCGCGATGCGGTTCAAGTGGTACGGATGGCTGGGCTTGATCATCGTCGCCGGGGCCGAGATTTGCCTCTTCGCCCGCCAGCCTTTCGTCTGTCAGTGGTTCACTCCCATCGTCTGGACCGGCTACGTCCTCTTCGCTGATGCGCTGGCGCTCCGCCTGCGTGGCCACTCGGTCATCCACGACCGGCCCCGAGAGGCGCTGATGCTGGCCTGGATCTCGGTTGGTTGCTGGCTGCTGTTCGAGGTATACAACCTCCGGTTGCGAAACTGGTACTACGTCGGTGTGCCGGAGCACCCGGTCGAGCGGGATTGGGCCTACCTGTGGTCCTTCGCCACCATCATGCCCGGTATTTTCGAGACCGCCGACGTGCTGGAGGGGCTGGGGTTTGTCCGCAACTTGAGGACCGAGCCCCGCGCCGTCTCACCGGTGCGACTGGCGGCGATGTTCGTCCTGGGACTGGGCTGTGTCACGGTTCCGCCGCTGCTGCCCATCTCCGCCGCTCGCTACACCTTTGGCTTCGTCTGGCTGGGCTTCATTTTCCTGCTGGAGCCGCTCAACGTGCGGTTGGGCGCCGAGTCGGCGCTGGCGGAGTGGACACAGGGTGACCCGCGCCGGGGGTTGCGGCTGTTGGCGGCCGGGATGATCGCCGGTTTCTTGTGGGAGTTTTGGAACTTCTGGGCCACTTCCGGCTGGCGCTATACGGT
>Ga0180431_10006015_pt1 | contig 14519 bp, 16 predicted proteins | sample SS_ome_11_FD_132459 | JGI IMG/M metagenome (GOLD analysis project Ga0180431, IMG submission 132459) | Hypersaline lake sediment archaeal communities from the Salton Sea, California, USA - SS_1_MS_1 metaG | ecosystem: Environmental > Aquatic > Non-marine Saline and Alkaline > Hypersaline >... | reverse complement strand
TTTTATCCGTGATGAAGGCGTTTCGGCCTTCTTTTCTCTGAGTCCCGAAACGAAAAATTGAAACGCCCGACTGGGGATATACTTTTGACAATCTTTCATCCTCATCATTTAGGATGACATATTGCCCGGCGCGCTGGTTCATGAATATCCTCAGTTTCGATCGGGCATAGTCTGCGTAAGATGAATACCTGTCCAAATGATCGGGAGAGATATTCAAAATTATCGACACAAAAGGAGAAAAAGTCTCAATGGTATCCAATTGAAAACTGCTGACCTCGACCACGATATAGTCCGCGTTCTGGGCTCCCGCCACGTAGGCCATCAAGGGCGTGCCGATGTTTCCGCCTACAAATACCTTCTGGTTCGCGTTTTGAAGCATGGCCCCCAAAAATGCCGTAACGCTGGACTTTCCGTTGGTACCCGTCACCGCAATCATGGGGGTGTCGATCAGGCGGCTGGCAAGCTCCAACTCGCCCGTGACGGGGATACCCATCTTTCTGGCGGCATGAAAAAGCTCGGTATCAGGGGGAACGCCTGGACTCAGAACAATCCGTTCTGAAGCCATAACCGTATCATTCCGATGTCCACCCGTCTCCAGCCTGATCCCTTGATCCCGGATCTCCCGGCAAACATTCGGGTCCAACTCCGTCTCATTCCTTGCTTCACTAATGGTCACAGCGGCTCCCCGTCCCGCCAAACATCGGGCGGTCCAAAGCCCTGTGACTCCCAGTCCCACCACCAGAATTTTCTCTCTGTAAAATTTCAGATCCGGAGAATCTGACATTTTAAACCTAAGTGCAGATTGACCTTCCAATACGCCTACCTTACCGCAGCTTTAAAGTGCTAAAAGACAAAAGCGCCAGAATGATGGCAATGATCCAGAATCGAACGATTACTTTGGGCTCAGGCCACCCCTTCAGCTCAAAATGATGATGAATAGGAGCCATTCTGAAAATTCGCTGCCCCCCCGTCATTTTGAAATAGGCCACCTGAAAAATCACGGAAAGGGCCTCGAATACGAACAATCCACCTACGAGGATCAGGACCAATTCCTGTTTCGTAATGATTGCGACGGTTCCCAGCACGGCTCCCATCGCAAGTGAACCGACGTCACCCATGAAGACTTCTGCGGGGTAAGCATTGTACCACAAAAACCCGAGACCGGCGCCCACCACGGCGCCACAAAGCACGGAGATCTCTCCAGACCCGGCAACATAAGGGATCTGCAGATATGACGCAGCCTTTATATTGCCGGAAAGATACGAGAACACCACATAGCTCCCGAAGGCGACGATAATGGGGCTGATTGCAAGGCCGTCCAAACCGTCGGTCAAATTGACCGCATTGGATGCGCCCACGATGATAAAGACGACCAGCAGGATGTAACCGAGGCCGAGATCAGGTGCAACGGTCTTGAAAAAAGGAAAATTCAAATGGGAATCAAATTCGACATAAAACTCCAGCACCAGGGCCACAATGAGCGCAGCTATGATCTGAAGCGCAAGCTTCGAGAAAACGCTAAGTCCGCGACTGCTCTTTCTTGTCATCTTTAGATAATCATCTGTGAAGCCAATTCCGCCGAAGGACAAAATGACGAAGATAACAATCCATACAAAAAGATTATTAGGCTCCGCCCAAAAAACCGTAGGAAGAAAAATTGCGGGCAAAATCAGGCATCCCCCCATTGTCGGCGTCCCCTTCTTGGACATGTGGTTCGGCGGTCCGTCATCTCGAATATATTGTGCCACTTGCATCTTCCGCAGCCAATGGATGACCCGGCCTCCAAGGAAGAAACAAATCATTAAGGCCGTAAGCGTGGAAAGAATCGTCCGGAAAGTTATGTACCTGAAAACGTTAAACCAAGAGAAATCAGTGTGGAAAAAATAAATCAACTTATAAAGCATCTGAGACGTTGCTCCATTCCGATCCAAATCAATACCACGTGCCGTATGGTCCTAATTACCGTCTTCAAACTTTTAACCTTTTTTTTGCTTCAACACCGCTTGCGCGACACCGGGTTTAAATTCCATACTGCGTAAAAGCGATGTTTATCATGTGGGGCGTGAGGCTTTTGTGAACTCAAATTAGTCCAGAATTTCAATATTTCGGATACCGGCTTTTCGGGGTAACGGCCTCTGTCTGTTGGATGTGGCTGCGATCACGGTGCTGAGAGACCTGTCATTCACCGCCGGCACCTTTACCCTTCATATGGTCACACGAACCTCCTGCTTACGGTTTGCAACCCTTTAATTCCTCGACCACTTTCTCCAAAGCCATTCTTCGGGAACCCTTGAGAAAAATTAAATCCCCCGGTCTCATGTTTCCCTTGATTTTCTTGACCATTTCGGCATGCGTGCGTGCCACTTCCACTTTCATCTTCGGCATACCTGCCTGCTCTGCAGCCTTTGTCATCACGGGTGCATACTCACCGATCGCTACAAAGTATTTCGTCCCGAGCTGCGCGATCCGCCTTCCTGCATTTTTGTGTGCGGGGACGGCCGCGTCTCCCAGTTCCAACATGTCGCCCAGAGCCACGATGATTCTCGACCTTTCATTGATGAATGCCTTAAGAGACCGAAGGGCCGCATTCAGGGACTGTGGATTGGCATTGTAAGTGTCATCCACGAGTGTGACGCCTTCCGCCAGAGGAATGAGCAAAAAACGACCCTTAATTCCCGCAAAATGACTTAGACCTTGAACAATATGTTCGAATGACTCCTTGAGACACAAACAAGCCGTTGCCGCCGCAAGACTGTTGTAGACCTGCTGTACACCGGGAACCCTCACATTTACCGGCCACGAAACACCCCGGTACTCGAGGTCATAACCGATACCCTCCCGGCCCTTGTTTCTGACTCTCCGGCCTCTGACATCATTTCCTTTCCCCAGACCAAATGAAATCATCTCCTTTCGGAAAACCGAGGCCGTTCTGAGAAGGAGTCGGTCATCCCCGTTTAAGACCGCATGCGCGCTTTGAGACAGTTTTTCCACCAGCTCTACTTTGGCTTTTGCTACGCTTTTTAAGTTCCCAAGTCCCTTCACATGGGCCATCCCCACGTTGGTGATCACTCCCACATCCGGATCGGCAATCTCTGCTAAACGTGCGATTTCTCCCGGTCGGTTCATTCCCATTTCCAAAACCACCCTTTGGTGACCCGGCTCCAAGCTGAGAAGGGTCAAAGGCAAGCCGATCAAGTTGTTGTAGTTACCAGGATTCTTTAATGTCGCGCCACCCAGCTCCAGGATGCAGGCCGCCATCTCCTTCGTTGTCGTCTTCCCGACGGATCCGGTGATCGCAATCACCGTTACACGATGTTGCCGTCGCCACCATGCGGCAAAATCACCCAGCGCTTTTAAACTGTCCATAACCGAAATGACAAATGGGTTCCTGCCGTTCGGTATGGTATAGCGGCGGCCCGCTTCGACAACAACACCCGCAGCGCCTCTGTTCACAGCGTGTTCAACGAAATCATGACCGTCATACCGCTCTCCCGTTAACGCCCAAAAAACTTCACCGGCGCCTATCTTTCTCGAATCGGTGCTGACACCTCCCGGCAGGGTCTGCAGCTTACCTGTTATCCATTGCCCTGATATCCGGCTCCCGATTTCTTCCGCGGTTATGTCACCCCAAATAACCGGCATTCACCGCGCTCCCGACGCAGCTTCCGCTGCCACCTCTCGGTCATCAAAATGCCGTCTTTCTTTTCCGATGATTTGGTAATCTTCATGACCTTTTCCGGCAATTAAGACGGCGTCTCGGACATCAGCCAACTGAACAGCCTTGCCAATAGCACTCGCTCGATCCAAGTCGAGGATATAACTCGGCTCGCTGAGATTCCTGTCAGCGACATCTCCAAATTTTCTTAGGCCGGATTCCCGAACGCCCTTCTCAGCCTGAGCGGCAATGGCCGCCGGATCCTCGGTTCGCGGATTGTCCGAAGTGACGATAACCAGATCGCTGTGCCGGCCGGCCACCCGTCCCATCTCCCGTCGCTTACCTTTATCGCGATCCCCGCCGCAACCGAAAACGGTAATCAACTTTCCTTTAACAAGAGGCCTGACGGCCCCAATGGCCTTTAATAGCGCATCGGGCGTGTGGGCGTAGTCAACGACCACCATCAATGATCGTCTATTCTTCACCAATTCCAAACGCCCGGGAACCCCTTTGAGGCGGGCGATCCCTTCGCTCACCGGTTTGAGATCAATATGCATGCAAAAGGCAGCGGTTGAGGCGGCCAAAATATTGTAGATATTAAAGTCGCCGATGAGTTCAGATGTGATCTCCGTATGACCTGCGGGGGTGATCAGTAAAGCGTTGAGCCCGTCACGGGTTACCCGAATTTCTTCAGCTCGCACGTCACAGTCTTTTCCCAGTCCGTAGGTAACAACTCTGGCATCAGTCAGGCTCAAAAGCTCTTTTCCTTTCGGGTCATCCACGTTGATTGCCGCCCATCTCAAATCACCGAAGTCATTTTTTCCGTCGGGTCGGAAAAGACGGCATTTTGCCTCAAAGTATTCCGCCATTGAACGGTGATAATCCAGATGATCTCTGGAAATATTCGTAAAGACCGCACCCTGAAAAGGACAATCCTTTGCCCTTCCCTGATCGAGTGCATGAGAAGAAACCTCCACGATCACCTCTGTCGCACCTGCATCGGCCATCCTGCGCAACGTTCTCATCAGATCAAGAGACTCCGGTGTCGTTACCGTTGCATCCCAGACCTGTCCAGGTATCCTGTAATTTACGGTGCCGATGACACCCGGCACGCTCCCGGCAGCCAATAAAATGGACTCCAACAAGTAGCTGCTCGTGGTTTTTCCATTGGTACCGGTAATGCCGATCAGGGTCATGCCTTTGAAAGGAGCGTCGTAGAACCTGACTGCCAGCCTCGATAAAGCCTCACGGGAATCCCGAACCCGGACCGAGGTCACCTCGGCGTCCATTGCCCCAAATCGTTCCGCGACCACCACGGATGCACCTCTTTGAACGGCGTCTTCAATGAAATCATGGCCGTCAATGGTGTGCCCTCTCAAGGCAACAAAGAGATAGCCCGGTTTTACCTCTCGGGAGTCATAAGCCATGCCCGATATTTCACTCTTTTCGGCGCCTCGTAAATCTATGATGGCTAAGCCGTTTAGCAATTTTTCCAGGCGCACTCTATACACCGCTGGTTTGTTGTATTTGAGTATCCACAAGTTTACGGTCGGGGCGCTTCGGCTCCCCGAAAGAATCCCCCCTCTCAAAAGGAATCTATCGCTTATGTGGGAGGTTTAAACGTCACCCTCACTGCGTGAATACGCTTGAGAGATGCGCCCGGTTTCGGGTCCTGTTCAAACGCAAGACCGGTTCCTTCCAAAAGCACCTTTATTCCCAGCAATCTTGCCCCCTGGATTACTTTTCTCATTCCAAGGCCTCTGAAATCGGGGAGGAAGTCGCCTCTATCGTCAAGAGGAAACGGATCGACCTTCAAAGATTGCCGCTCGGCTGTCGGCTTGTGTAAAGCATCTTTGTTCTGCTTTACCAATCGAATCTGCGGATTGACTTCAAGGTGGTTTAACGACCATAGGCCCACCTCGCAGAAGGCAGGGGCTGCCACCACGCCGCCATAGGGACTGCCCTCAGGCTCATCAATTACTACTACGATCACCAGTCTCGCTCGATCTGCGGGCACGAAACCGGCAAAGGTGGCTACATATTTGCTCCGAGAGTACCTTCCGGTCTTCGGATCTACCTTTTGGGACGTCCCGGTCTTTCCTGCCACCCTGAATCCGCCGATAGCGGCTTTCTCACCGGTACCATCTTCGCTTACAACACCCTCAAGAATTCCCGACACTTTCCTGGCCAACTGGGAGGGAAGCACCCTCCTGACGACTGCGGGTTTGGTTTCTTCCTTCACACCACCCGATGCATTTAGGATTGCTTTCACCACATAGGGACGCATCAGTTTTCCACCGTTGGCAATCGCCGCCATCGCCATGCCCAGTTGCAGGGATGTCGTGGTCATGCCCTGCCCAAAAAAAAGCGTGGCCTGCTCAATCGGTTTCGCCGCTTTTGGCTTCCGGATAAACCCGTTTCGCTCACCCAACAGGTCAATGCCTGTCTTGGTTCCGAATCCGAACTTCTTCAAATATTCGTAGAATGTTTCATAACCGAGCCGTTGGCCGATTTTGATTGCGCCGATGTTGCTCGAATACCTAATGATATCCGACACACTCAACACATCGTACTGGTGTGTATCGCGGATCACATTCCTTCCGATCTTGTATTTGCCGTGCTCGCAATCAAATTGGGAATTCGGAGTGACAGCATCTTCATGGAGGGATGCGGCCAATAGAAAGGCCTTAATTGTAGAGCCTGGTTCGAAGCAATCTGTGATGGTTCGATTTCGCCATTGATCCGGCTCGTGTGTGGAAAAAATGTTCGGATTGAACTCCGGAACCACAGCCATGGCCAGAATCCCTCCTGTTTCCGGATCAATAACAAGGCACTGACCGGATTTCGCCTTGGCTTTTTTGACCGCAGACAAAAGGGCCTCTTGAGCCTTGTACTGTATATCCTTGTCGATCGTGAGGACAAGATCGTGCATTCCGTGTCCGGAAGGGATGGGGCGACTCATGGAGAAGGGTCGGCCTAAGGCATCGTGCATATGGATTAGACTGTGCTGCGGCCCTCTCAAATAGTCGTCGTATTTTCTCTCAATCCCTTCAAGCCCCTGATTATCAGCCCCGACGAATCCAATGAGATGGGCTGCGTTCTCTCGGCCGGGGTAGAAACGGCGGGATTCGGTGATTGAACCCACACCTTCCAATTCCAACGCGGCGATCTGTTTGGCCAGCTCCATCGGTATTTGCCGTTTTATCCATGCGAAGGACCTTTGACTATTTAAAAGAGTCATAATTCCCTCACGACTTTCCTTTAAAATCCCGGACAAATGCTCCGCTGTTTTGATTTTTTCTTTGATGTGTTTTGGATGGGAATAGATAGATCCGACCTCAATGCTCAAGGCCAACTCATTCCCGTCTCGATCGTAAATGGTGCCGCGCTCCGGGGGCAGTTTTGTTGTCCCGACATAGCCTGCACGGGCTATGGACGACAATCGATTCTTTTCAAGGACCTGGAGTTGATATGCTCTGCCCACCAGTGTCCCCAAACCCAGAAAAAAAAATGCGGCCACCACATAGGTACGAAATCGTATCCACTTCTTTTCTCTCACTTTCACGGCAGAATAATAATCTGATCAGCAGATGGTTGCCTCAAACCCAATTGTCCGATGGCCAGAGCCTCCAGTTTTCGCGGTGACTTCAGAATCGCCAATTCCAGTCGGAGTTTTCGATTGGTTTCCCTCAGTTTCATCTCTTCCTTCTTCAATTGACTCAAATCGTAACCGAGCTGGGTTCTCTCAAAATTGGACCAGACATACCCGATGCTGCTCCCCATAAATACAACCAGCAAAAAGATGATCAATAGAATCTGCTTCGGACTCATATGAAATCCACGCCTTTTTACTCGTGAGTTCTTGACTCGAATCCCTGTTTTTGCATTGCGCGAGCCCAACAATTTTGAAACCCTCTCCGGTCTTGTCATGATTAAATCCTCTCTGCAGCTCTCAACACGGCACTGCGTGCTCTTGGATTCCTCTCAATCTCCGCCGCGGTCGGCTTGATTCCTTTTTTGAAGAGACGTTTGAAAAGTGGGGGCTTTCCACATACACAATGAAGAAATTCCGGCGGACACGTGCAGGGATTTTCCCAATTCATCATGGTCTGTTTCACAAGTCTGTCTTCAAGCGAATGGTAGGATAAAATGACTAACCTCCCTCCCGTGGCTATCATTAACGGAATGGTGTCTAAGAACGTTTGGAGATTTTGAAGCTCTTTGTTGACCGCAATTCTAAGGGCCTGGAACGTTCGGGTAGCCGGGTGTCTCCGCCTCGCACGATGGGCCTGTGGAAATGCCGATTTAACCAGAGCCGCCAATTGAGACGACGTGACAATAGCGCTTTTTCGGCGTGCATTACTGATGGCCCTGACTATTAATTTCGCCCGCTTTTCTTCACCAAAATCTTTCAGTATTTTGAAAAGTTCACTCGGCGCCGCATGATTCACCAGCTCGCTCGCTGTTGACTCCTCATCCGGATCCATCCGCATATCCAGGGGTTCATTGCGGGTGAAGCTAAACCCCCTGCCTGAGAACTCGAGCTGGTAGGAGGACATCCCAAGGTCAAGGAAAACCCCATTGACGGCATCACATGCTTGCTCCGCAAGGACGTCTTTCAGGGCAACATAATTCGCCTTGACCACACGAACCCTTTCACCCATAAAAGCAAGCCGCTTCTTGGATGTCCGCACCGCATCCGGGTCCCTGTCCAAACAGATCAGTTTTCCGTTTGGGGACAACCCGCTCCCAATGACCTCGCTGTGACCGCCGGTCCCAACGGTACCGTCCACATAGGTGCCGTCCGGATCGTGAACAAGGTATTGGGCGACCTCACCAACGAGAACAGACTGGTGAAAGCGGTGCGAGTTCAACAGCCTAAATGCCTAATTCGGGAAGGGTCTTGCTGACCGCAGGGAAGCTTTCCGTGACGCGCTTGTACTCTATGTTCCACTTGTCCTGATCCCAGATTTCAAATCTCTTAAGCACTCCGACAAGCATCACCTCTTTTTTCAGATCTGCAGTCACTCTTAACTCAAGAGGGATTGTTATCCTTCCCTGTTTAATTTGACATTCCTCGGCCCCCGACATAAAATATCGCAAAAAGTCGGTGCCGGCCGAATGAAACGGAGAAATATTCGCAGCTTTCTCCTCGAGTCTCCTCCAATCTTCTCGGGTGAAAGCCCATAAGCAGGCGTCTACGCTGGTTACAACCAAACAATCGTTGCCGGCATGGTCCAATACTTCCCTGAACCTTGCGGGAATGGCCAAACGACCTTTCGCATCAAGCGTATGTCTGGAGCGTCCTCTAAACATGGATTAAGCCGTGTTCCACTTTATGGTACTTTCAACCACTTCGTGACACTTTATGTAAAACCCTACCTTTTGTCAAGAAAAAAGAGAGCGTTGCGAGATTGCGGTATGCCCGCCCTAAACGCACAATATGTAGCGCCCAGTTATATCTGAACCACAATATAAACGTATTTTGGATCTGCCACATACAATGTCATGCCGAAAGTCAACCCGGCCAAACCGGAAAATTTTAAAAGAGTGTAAAAGAAGAGAAGGTGGGGCAGAAAGCAACCGGGTCATCCATGACTGAAGCGTGCGTTCGTGCCACGCCAAGGAAAGTCGAATTGTCGGATGAAAGTGCTCGAACTTCAACCGGGAGGGGCGAAATAGAAGTAGATTAGGGAGAATATATAAATGCAAAGGAAAAGGACATTCATCGTCAGCCCGGAATAGGCATAATCCTTATCGCCCTTTTCTTCAATGAAGGGGATCGATTTGAGCGATGAAATCAAGCCTGCCAGCATAATCAAGGGTACAAGGATCAGGTAGCAAATCGAAAACTTGAGAGATTCAAAATCCTCTTGCCAAATCAGGAGTAAAGCCCCTGTCACCCCTGCCGCAAAAAACGGCAGAACAAATCCCGCCACCGCGAGATGATTTGTTTTTCTGAAGTCATCAGGGCTCACCGGCAGGCCCCGGCTGAAAAAATTTGCATATCACGTTTCAAGCTTTACGGTGTTCAGCCGCAGATCAAGGGAAAAACCGAGGGCACCACCTCGATTGCAACCGGAAGTCGGCCCGGCTGTTCCCCATCCATATCCAGAAGGACCGCTTGAGGGGACGATGCCTCAATGCGGCTCCCGATCACCCTTCTTATCTCTCGGACATCATAAATCTTTCCATTGTAAAGTTTCGGCAGATTCCAAATCACCTGCGCTTTGCTCAAGTCCCCGATTACGGTAATTTGAAACAGGCCGTCCGTCATAGCGGCGCCGGGAGCCACCCACATTCCCCCACCGTGATACTGTCCGTTGGCAACTGCCACATTCAAACCGGTGACGGTCTCTTGAAAATCATCATCCACGCGGAGATATATGCACTTTTTGTTGAAGCGCAAGACAGAAATGAGTGTTGCCCAAATGAAGGATATGAATCCACCAAATATCTTGCTCGTTCTATTAACGCGCTCATCGACTTCGCCGCCGAGTCCGAAACTCACCACATTATGGAAATAACAACACATGGCGTGACCATCGTGGTCCCGATAGCTGAGCCTACCCAGATCTATATAGCAATGGCTGCAACTGCAAATATTATCCAAGGCCCTGTCCACCTCCAGGGGCATGGGCAAGGATCTGGCCAAATCACAACCGGTGCCCCGGGGGATGAACCCCAGTAGAATTTCGGATATGGGCGAACCGTTTTTCCCCATGGCGCCGTTCACGATCTCATTCAGCGTGCCGTCTCCACCCACACAAACCAAGATATCGGTGCCGGAAAGCAGCGCCTCCCGCGCCAGCCGAGTTGCATCGCCGGGGCCGTTGGTAATTAGGGTTTTGAAGGCCCCCAACCGGTCCTTTGCTCTTGCCCGAATCTGAGGCCACTGTCTCCCTGTGTTGCCGTTCGATGAATTCGGGTTTACAATGAAAGTGATCCGTTTCAACTGCAACTCAACTCCCGGATAAGCCTTCAGTCAATGCCGGAACGTTGCATCCCGGAACCTGATGATTATGTGTTTGCGGAGATGCACGCACCCCTTTCCCTTCAGTAAGGTTGACGGTACCATCTCCCAAGTGAAGGTCTATGTCTAACACGTGGGCACGTTCGATTTTCTCCTTTCTTCATACATGATCGAGTGCTGTGGCCATATGGTTGAAGTGGCAAAAGCCCCACGCCCCGTCAGCGGAAGCGTGATGGCCGGGCGGCCTGATCAGCCCAAAACAGGGTTCGCTGAGGGCGACCGCTGCCGCTTGAGCGGCGCCGCCGGCCGCCGGGGCGGCCACCGCATAAACGCCCTGCTGTTTCACGCGTCTTATGGGGAGCTGTGTATGCACAGCGGCGATATCATTCTCTGATAGCAATTGAGGTCCCGATATTCACGCCCAAGGACACCGATCCTTATTTTTCTCAGCATTTATCCTTTGGACTCCATTTCCTTGACGGCCTTCGTTAACCGGTTCAGCTTCTTTTCCAACGCTCGAAAATCCTCACGGGTAACAAGATTCATTTTCTTAAGCGTGCGAGTAACGATTTTTTCAATCTCTCCTTCCACCCTCTCCTTCGCTTCTTTGGACCTTTTTGAAAGTTCATCGATGAACTCTTTTGCGTCTTTTTCCGACATCTTCCCCTTCTCAACAAAATCTTTCGAGAGATCTTCGATCTTCTCTTTGGTCAGGAAGGCCAACCCCAAACCGGTGGTCAATGTTTTTTTGATAAGATCAATCATTTTTTGACTCCTTTCCGTTTTATTAGGCGATGCGAGGGCTTTCCATGGACCGGGAGCCGTTCTCCCAAGGAGTAACGGAACAAATACCCCAATATGAAGCGACACAATCAGTATCGAACTGCGGGAGCTTTCATGGGATATACTCGATTTTACTGCGGTATGAACATACGCACAAGGAAAATGTCTGTGCGGAATCATCAAAGGATTGGAGGCATTTCACCCGCTCAATGTCATTACGCTCCCTCACCCCGGGAAAATACCCAATAGAGGGCCTCCATATTTCCGCAACCTTTCGAACCTCTCACCCAGGGCGCTTCCTGTTACATGTACGGAATACTTTCCGGCATTCACTTGAAAACGATAAAGCATTCTGCTAAAATTTATGAAAAATTCAGCCATTTTTTATTCGGGAGAATAAATATGAAAAATTTCTTTATGATAGCCTTAAATTTTGTATTATTGTCGGTCGCTATTTCTTTCTTTGCACGGCATGCGATTTCACAGGAAACGGCGGCGCTCGAGGTGGCTGATGCGGCCGTTTGTCTAGAGGTGGTCAACCGTGAATGTGTCGGGACGAACACGGTTTTTCCATCGAATGTCGGAAAGCTGTTTTGCCTCACCAGAATTAATGGCGCCAAGGGTCCCGGGCAGGTGACCCATGTCTGGTATTTTGGGCAAACAGAGCGGGCCCGGATCGCGCTGAATATCCAAAACACGAGCTGGCGAACTTACAGTTCTAAGATTATTCAGTCACATGAAATTGGGGATTGGCACATCGATGTGTTGGGGCTTGAAGGTGAATTCTTGAAAATCATTCGATTTGAGATCGTGCCATAGCAACTTCAAATAACCGAACGATTCCGGCCCGGGACCGAACAACTTGCCTATGATCGTCGGGTTATCTGACAGGTTGATGACAACCCTCCATCCTTAGCGTCTTGAGCCCGCCTTCGTTCATAGAAAAAGCCGGGCCCACAGGACGCGGGTTCAAAGTTGCTGGAAGAAGCAGCCCCAACTTGATTAGCTCGCAGCGGATTTATACATCGCATACAGATCATGCACTCTTTTTCTAAGTTGCTTGATCTTCTTGTTGTCCTCCTCGGATGACCAATGGGGCTCGCTGATGGAAAAGATGCTGTTGCTGAGTTCATCGATGACATGCTCAGTGGCCTCACACCACTCAGCCGTGCAAACACTGCTCATTTCGGTAGCCTCATCGATGCCCTTTTCCAGCGTATCAAGCGATTTTTCCATGTTATTGATAAACGTCTTCCAATTGTCTACGAGTTGATCTTGAATACTGGACTGAAAAGAATCCTTAGGCATTGCCATTTTCTTCACCTCCTTTCCTGTTTTAATATGTTCCCTCAATAGCCCAACCGCTTGGGCACTGCCGCCACAACCACTTCCTTGCCGAACCCCAAGTCTTCATTTCGTGTCCATGCGCTCCACCCACACCACCCCGGGGTCGGGCTTTTACACCCACGGCCGTTTCCATCCAGTCGGGCGAATGTCGGCATGGCGGTTCGGAACCATTCGCGAATCAATATTAGAGACAACCCCACTCCCATTTTTTCTTATAATGGATACCTACGTGATATTTTGGTGGATAGTATCCCGGATCATAACAATGGTCCGTAGTATAAGGAGTGCAGGGATACTTTTCACAATTCCCCGTCGGGTGCCAGCGCGTCCCCATTAGATTGCCGGCAACCCAGCTGTCCATGTACTTGTATTTTCCTTGGATGCAGTAAAATTCACTATGACAGGTAGCACCACAGCAATCCAGGGTACCACAGGATAAATTTTCTATAAGCACCCATCGGCCGATAGTACACCTCACATATCCCATCACCGACACGCCATCACAGTCTGTAACAGTTATTGCGGCTGCACCGCAGGCATTGCCGTCAGCATGAAGGATGTTGGATACATCATCTGATTGCTTCTGTGATAATTCAAAGCCATTGCCGCTTATTGACCAGGTGTACGGGGGAATTCCTCCGATGACCTTTACCTCCGCGTCACGATTTCGAGCTATTTCGTCCGGATTGTTGGGATCCCATTTAAGCGCATACTTCACACTTCCCGGTAGCGTTGAAAAACCTTGAAAACAAGAATCCCCTGCAGCAGAAATATCACTTAAACACCCGAAGAAAAATAGTGTCACCAAATGGAGAGCAGTCTGCAATCTTCTTAATCTTGGCATGTTATGTCATTCCTTTGATCTTTTATCCTCAGTGACTGTACTAAAAAGCGCATCCGGCGCTGGAATCAAAGCGGCGGCACGGGCGGCAGAGATCCACCCCACAAGTATTTACCCATGCCGGCGCCCACTGGATGCCCCGGGTGAGAAAGCTCTCCCGACTTACAAACCCTCAATCCCCGGCAGTGCCATAAAAAAAATTCCGCCAGAAAATAAACGGCAAGACACACGTCAGTGTCCGCAGGCCCAATGCCCATATCAAGCCTTTCTCGAAAGATCGATGATCGGGCTCAAATTCATTTCTCCACTGGGTCAACTCAGAAATAACGAAATTATTGTTAACTTATGATGCATTTTATGCTACGGCTTAACCCCATGTGAGATCATGACCCGATCAGCGCTGTGCGACCTGATCGGTATCGCTTAACATTTCGGCCTATACCTGTCAATAGACGCCCTCTGGATTTGTGCTGCGAGCACCCTGTCTACCCTCGGAGAGGAAATGATGAATACATCTATCCGCCCCTTATTTGTTTTGCTTATACTTCTCACCCTTGCGAAGGCGATTTTTATCCTCTTTCCTGCCAACCTGCTCGCCTTCTTTTCCCCACTGAAAGAATCTATCATTGCGTACAACCTGGAGCATCACCAAAAAATACTGTCCAATGGTTCCTACAGAGGTGAGGAAGGCATCCTTTTGCTCAGGCCGGAGATCGCCCGCTCCTTCGGACTCAACGTCTCCATGGATCGAGATTATCTTTATGCAGAAACGCTGTTCAAAAAAGCAGGCCAAACCCTGGAGACGTTGAAAGGGGCGCTCACCACTCAAGACCCAAAAATGGTCTCCGACAAACACGAAATGCGAATCGCCCAACTGGCCTTAGATTACAATTCAACGCTTCGATCTGCCAGGGAAACAT
>Ga0180431_10006014_pt1 | contig 14524 bp, 22 predicted proteins | sample SS_ome_11_FD_132459 | JGI IMG/M metagenome (GOLD analysis project Ga0180431, IMG submission 132459) | Hypersaline lake sediment archaeal communities from the Salton Sea, California, USA - SS_1_MS_1 metaG | ecosystem: Environmental > Aquatic > Non-marine Saline and Alkaline > Hypersaline >... | reverse complement strand
TTCTCAGCCATAGAAGAGGCGGCGCTAGGCCCACAAATTGGCCGAAAAGTGCCCTAACACCGGCTCTTTAGGCCGGTGTGAGTGTGAAAAACTCGGCACGAATTTACGGCAGTCTGCACTTGGGGAGGATTGAAACGATGTCGCAAATAGTTCGTATCAAAAAGACCCAGATGGTTGTCAGGGAATACCTGATCCAGGCGCTGGATGATTTAGGGTATAGATGGACGGACAATGCCAGACTTGGCCTCGCGGGTCCCCGCGTGGAGATCAAAGTTCGGGGCCGCAACGTCGGCTTTCGCAAGGTTGGTAGGGCCTACGAGATGGTGACGCGCGGAGTGAGCGGCGGACAGGCCAAGTTTCTGCAACAGATGACTCAGCGCTATGCCTACTATGTGGCGCGCGCCAAGCTGGAGGAACAGGGCTTTGCACTTTCCAACGAGGAGGTGCAGCAGGACGGGCGGATCCATCTGGTGCTACGGAGGATGGCGTAGAGATGTCACATTTCACCAAGATCAGAACCCAGATGATGGAACGGGAATATCTGATCCAGGCAATCGAGGATTTGGGCTATGCCTGTGAGGAGGACGCCACGATTCGCGGTTTTGGATGCCAGCGCCAACAGGTAGACATCAAGGTCAAGACGCGCGGCTATGACGTCGGCTTTCGCAGGGTGGGTGCGAGCTATGAAATCGTCGCCGACTGGTGGGGCGTTCGCGGGACCAACCGAAAAAAGTTTGTGCAACAGGTGACCCAGCGCTACGCTTACCACGCGGCGCGGGCCAAGCTGGAGGAGCGGGGTTTTACCCTCGCCAACGAGGATGTACAGCAAGACGGACAGATTCACCTGGTGCTGCGGCGAGCGACGTAGGGCAAGTTGGCAACTTGCCAGATCGCAATTTACCAAATTGCGCCACAGTAGGGCAAGTTTAGAGTTGGATGTGGAGGTGAGTGATGGGACTTGAGGAAATAGAGGTCTTTATTGACAAGGACGGCAAGGTGCGCATCGAGGTGCGCGGGGTCAAGGGAATGTCGTGCCTCGACCTGACCAAGGACCTGGAGGAAGCGCTCGGCGGCGAGGTGGAGGATCGAGAGATGACACCGGAGGCTTACGAGACTGTTCAGGAGCAGGTCCAGGACCATCAGCGGTTGCAGGGCGGGTAGTGGACGACGTTCTGCGCGTTCATCATTTTCTCCCCTTCAGCCGCGCCAACGGGCCAGGTAGGCGGGCGGTGGTCTGGGTACAGGGATGTACGCTGGGGTGCCCCGGCTGTTTCAACCCGGACACGCATTCGGTTGAGGGAGGAGAAAATATTTCTGTCTCAGATTTGTTCGACCGCATCGTCGCGCTTGGAGAGAGCATCGAAGGCATCACGATCAGCGGCGGGGAGCCGCTCCAACAGAGACCGTCGCTGCTGGCTCTGCTGAAGCGGGTGCGGCGAGAGACCGCACTTTCGGTCCTGGTGTTCACCGGTTATACGTGGGAAGAGGTTCAGCACATGCCCGATGCCGAGATATTACTAGCGTGTGTGGACGTGCTCATCGCGGGCCGCTACGATGCCGCCCAACGGTTTACGCCTCAAGAAAAAAACCGATTCCTCCGCAGCTCGACCAACCAGACCGCGCACACGCTCACCAACCGGTACACACTGGCTGACTTGCAGTCCGTCCCTCCTGCCGAGGTCATCATCACGGCGGAGGGTGAGGTAGCAGTGAGTGGGGTTGATCCACTCAGGTGGTGAGTACTGCCAACACCTCGTCGAGTTGCGATAGGATACTGATTTTCTAATGATTATGAGAACAACCCTTCCACGCTCAGATACCTCTGGCCGGTATCGGTAAAAATGCACACAATCACCTTGTGGGCTTTCCCGGGCCGCTTGGCGATCTCGAGCGCTGCGTGCACTGCTGCCCCCGACGAGATACCCACAAGCAGCCCCTCCTGGCGCGCGATCCGGCGGCACATCTCAAAAGCCTGAGCCTCGCTCGCCAAAAAGATCTCGTCAATGATCTCTCGATCCAGTGTCTCGGGCACAAAGCCCGGCGCTGTGCCCATCAGGCGGTGTGGGCGAAATATTCCCTGCGAGATGTACGGAGCTTTCTCCGGCTCTATGGCGACCAGTTGTACATCAGGTTTCATCTCTTTCAAATAGCGCCCCGCGCCGCAGATCGTGCCGCCGGTCCCCAGCCCGGCCACCAGGATGTCTATCTGCCCATCGGTATCCTGCCAGATCTCTGGGCCGGTGCTCTGATAGTGTGACTTGGGGTTGGAGGGATTGACGTGCTGGCCGACGTAGAAATAGTCCGGGTGTTCGGCCAGGATTTCCTTGAGCTTTTGCCGTGCCCCCTTGGTGCCCTGCGCGGCGGGCGTCAGAACCAGCTCCGCGCCGAAAGCTTTCAGTACCTGTCTGCGCTCCAAACTCTGAATCTCTGACATGACCAAGATGGCCCTGTAGCCTTTGATGGCGGCGATATACGCGACCGCCATCCCTGTGTTGCCGCTGGTAGCTTCGACCAGCGTGCTACCAGGTTTGAGCAGCCCCTCTCGCTCGGCATCTTTGATGATTTGCAGCACTGGCCGATCCTTGAGGCTCATCGGGTTAGCCCATTCGCACTTGGCGTAGACTTGGCAGTCCGGGGCCAGTCGCTCCAACCGCAGCAACGGCGTTTTGCCGATCATCTCGGTGACGTTACGATAGAATTTCATCGAGCTTGCTCCTTTTCTTGCTGAACGCCTCTGTTATTCGATCATCAGAAAGGCATAGCGGTTCATCGGTTGAGAATAGTCCGATAGGACCTCCATGGGAAAATCAAGCCGTCGGACGGTGGAAAAGACGTCCACGGCCATTGCTTCGGGCGTGCGGATCGTGGACTTTTGCATTCCTCTTGTGCTCGCGCAGTCGGTGCATTTGTCCCGTTGCCGAGCAGGCAGATATGGGACACGGGACGGTAGCCGATGAATGACGATCGCATTGGTCGGATGTTGGATGCCATCTATGATCAGCGAGCCGTGATTTGGGGGGAGCTGGTTGGTCGGGCAGCACGGGCGTACGAGCTGGATCTGAGCCGGTTGCACGCGGATACCTTCTCCGAACACTTCCACGTGTTCGGGTTCGGCCTCCTTGTGTGGAACTGTCATCCTGCTCAAGTGTGTGGCTCGACATCGTGCCTTTCTTTCAGAGTGGCGGCCAATGCTGTTGCGGTCGGGAATGCTCTCTCATAACCGGGCGACGGAAACATGGCTGCTGGCAGTGTTCATTGCTACGCTGGCCCTGCGGTTTATTCAGATAAGGGACTTGGTGTTGCCCGCTTGGGTAGACTCTCTTCACCATACGTTCATTTTTCAGACCATCCGTGACCAGGGGCAGATTCCAGGTAACCTGATGCTGTACACATCCATTCCGTTCTACTACCATTTCGGCTTTCACGCGCTGACAGCAGCATTTGGTGAACTGACCGACTTGTCATCGCCTCAAGCAGTTCTGATATTCGGTCAAATACTTAACGCGTCGGTGGTCTTTTCAGTGTATCAACTTGCAGTACAATTGACCTACCGTCGGGATGTTGGTATTGCTGCGGCCATACTGACAGGCTTTGTCTCCCAAATGCCTGCTTACTATGTTTCATGGGGGCGTGATCTTCCCCCAAAAAAGTGGACACGAGAATAAGCAACAGGGAAAAATCGTGTATAATACCACTCAGGAGGAAGAGAAATGAAAAAGCGAAAAAAGTACACAGCCGAGTTCAAGGAGAGAGCGGTGCGGCTGTACGAAACTAGTGGCAAGACCCAGGCCCAAATCGAGCGTGATCTTGGACTTTGGAAAGGTTCATCGGCCGCTGGAAAAGGGAACTGGAACAGAAAGGGGAGCAGGCCTTTCCTGGGCAGGGCTGTTTGACAGCAGACGATGAACGTTTCCGCAAGTTGGAGCGCGAGAATGAGATTTTGCGGCAAGAGCGGGACATATTAAAAAAAGCAGTGACCATCTTCTCACAACCAAGCAAATGAGATTCCAATTCATCGCAGACCACCGGGGCGAGTTCCCGGTGCGAAGAATGTGCTCGGTGCTGGATGTGTCGCCAAGCGGGTACTACGCTTGGCGTAAGCGGCCTCCCAGCGCGCGGGAGATGGCCAATCGAGAACTGCTCGAGAAGATTGAGGCCGTGTTTGAAGAGAGCCAAGAGACGTACGGAAGTCCTCGGGTGTACCGGAAGATCAAACGGCAAGGCGTGAAGTGCAGCGAGAACCGGATCGCACGCCTGATGCGCCTGCGGGGTCTTAAAGCCAAGCAAACGAGACGGTTCAAAAGCACCACGAAGCGCAACCGCTCTCATCCCGTTGCCCCAAACTTGCTGCAGCGGAACTTTGCGACCCAACAACCAAACGAGAAATGGTTGGCAGACATCACCTACATCTCCACATGGGAAGGGTGGCTCTACTTGGCGACCATCCTGGACTTGTACAGTCGGCGCATCGTCGGTTGGGCGATGTCGGAACGTATGACGGACGAGTTGACACTGACTGCACTGAGAATGGCGTTGCAGCGACGACAGCCCGGTTCTGGCCTCATCCATCACTCGGATCAGGGCAGCCAATACACTAGCGATTCCTACCAGGCGCTGTTGGAGGATCATGGCTTCCAGGTTAGTATGAACGGTGTCGGAACTTGGTACGACAATGCTCCGATGGAGAGCTTCTTTGGCACGTTGAAAAGCGAGTGTGTTCATCACGCCATTTACCACACCCGAGACGATGCGCGGGCTGACCTTTTACATCGAAGTGTTTTATAATAGACGCCGCCTCCACTCGGCCCTCGACTATCTCAGCCCGGAGGAGTATGAGCGAATCTTTAGCAGTAATCTTGCTTAACCCCCTGTCCACAAAATCGGGGGAGGGTCGGCGTATACTTTGCTGGCAGGAATGACCTTGCTCCCTGTTGCCATATCAGCAGCGGTAGAGACATGGCGTAACCCCAACCGGCTTCGGAGCGGGCTGCTGCTGGTTCCGCTGCTCGGTGGGCTAATCTTGACTCACTATCTCACAGCGGCATACTATTTCTGCTTTCTATTGGCGTTGGCCCTGACCGAGGTAATCGGGAGCAAGAAGACCCGGAGGTGGCATGAGGTGCTTGTCTTATCGGCCTGGAGTGGGTTGGGATTAGTTATCGTTGCCCCGTGGATCATCAAAGTGTTTCCTTATGTAACTCCATTCGTTCGTGTTCAAACCATAGCAGGCATAGGTTTTCCTGACGCGACCAGCTTTCTCAACCGTGTAGAATATTTGTGGCATCTGGTGAATCGCCCCCGCAGTTGGACAATTCTGTTCCTGGCACTCCCAATCGCGATGGTATCACTCGCCCGTCTCCGCTTGGCCCGGGTGTTAGTTGTATGGGTGATGATACTAACCATGTTGTCCAACGAGTGGTTGTGCCAGGTTTGGCCCTTTCGCGCCGACCTGACTCTCCTTTGTCTTTTCCTGCCAATGAATATACTTGCAGCCGGTGGTCTGTTCTCTTTGCAGCGATTGATCAATATGGTAACTCGCTCCTCTATGGTCCCGTCATTCATGTTGATCCTCATTCTCGTCGCCTTGAGCGTATGGGGGTTCCTGGATACTATCTCAATCGTCAATCCAGCCACCGTACTGACCACACAGGCAGATGTTGACGCTCTGGATTGGGTTAGGGAAAACATTCCATTGGATGCTCGGTTCCTGATCAATGTGGAGAGTTGGCAAGGAAACGTCTATCGCGGGACAGACGGAGGTTGGTGGATCCCGTTGCTTAGCCATCGAGCTACAGTACTACCTCCTGGAGTTTTGTATACGTGGGGCGATCGACGCTACAGCCTGAAAATCAAAGAGGTTGCCGAGCAGGTCAGAGGGATAGATGGATGCACGCCCGTGTTCTGGGAATTTGTCCAAGAGCAGCATATCACGCACATCTACATCGGAGCCAAGGGAGGAGCATTGCAAGCGCGTTGGTTCGATGCCTGTACTGGTGTAAGGCGGGTCTACATGGGCTACAATGTGCATATCTACGAAGTACGCAACTAAAGCCACCAGCAAGACCCCGGCGTTCATCATCTACCCGCTCGACGTGAGCGCCTTGATGCGGAAGAACGACGAATATGGAGGGCAAACAATGCATCGCCGTGGTGGAAGATTTCCCCCAGGCCGCTTTCCAGCAAGTGGGTTTCCTTGACAGCCCTGATGCCTGTGGTATCCTTAGCGCAACTGACCTATAGTGTAATTGCCCTAATGCAAAGGAGGATAGTTTGAGCTCAAAGACAATGGCCTTCTACCCACCTCACCTCCGATCCCCGTTCACCGACCGGGAGCGAGAGTTGGATCTGCGGCGGCAAGCCACTGACGGGCGCGGATAACAGTCAGGGGGGTGTAGTGTTTTTATCGTTTCCATCCACAGATTGCACAGATTACGCTGGTTTTTCGCTTGTTCTATCCGTGTAATCTGCGGTTGATTTATGGTACTTCCAAGTTTTACATACGCCCGCCATCGCAAGCCTGGCCGATGGTCGTCCCCGTTACCTGGCCCTCTTCGGCCTGCGTCGCATCGGCAAGACGCTGCTCCTGCACTTCACGCTCGAAAAGTAGCCAGCAGAAATAGGTAGTCGTGAAGTGAACTGGGAAGAGGGGATTCTGATACGATCCTGGAGCGCGAGGCGGCGACCAAGGTGCTCGACCCGTTGCTGGAAGGACTTGAACCACGGGGGTCGCAAATAACGTGCGCAAGGTATGAGAATATGCCCAATGGTACCTGTTTACCGCATCTGGAGTGCACCGCAGAGACGCAGAGGAATCAAATGAAGGTTAATCAAGTCACCAGGACAATCCTCGGTGCGGCGATTGAGGTACATCGTACCCTGGGACATTGCTGACCTATCTGAAACTTGGTGGTTGGAAAGTTGGGTTGCCCATCAACTTTGACGTACTCATTCTGAAGCAAGGCATTCGCAGACGTGTCCTGGGTCTGGAGAGAGAGTGAACAGAATCTCGGCGTTCTCTGCGTCTCTGCGGTAAACAGATACGCCCAATGATTGTTGGAGGTTACCACACGCAGGTGAGCAACTTACTGCCGATCAATTTGCTGTCGCGGGTGATGAGAGGCAGGTTCAGGTACAGTGCCGTAGCGCCAATGATGCGGTCGGGCATATCGGGACCTGGTCGCGCAGGATGCGGCGCAACGCCTGAACGACGGGTTCGTCGAGAGGTACCACGCGATAACGGCTACCTGGCGAGCCAGGCAGTGCTAGGATGCGCTCAATCCGGTCGTCGGGCACGCGCTGCCGCTCGCAGAGATAGACAACCTCGATCAAGACGTATCATCTCAATAAACCGGGGTAATGTAAGGCGGAATGGCATTCCGCCTTACTTTTCCCCCAACTTTTTGAGGAGAGACATCAAGACGATGCTGGGGATAACGATCTCGACTGTGCCCGCATCGGCCTGGCGAAAAAGGTCGGCAGCCGACGCAGAGAGAGCAGGGTCGTTGGAAAGATGCCAGAGCAAAGCGTGCGTGTCGGCAACGTAGGCGTTCATTGGACGCTTCCATCTATGCGCCCCCACATCTCACGGCGCGCCTGGGCGATGTCCTCTTCGGTAAAGCGGTACCCGTCCAAAAGACCGCCAAACGCCACCGCTGGTTTGTCTGCCTGCTCCTGGCTCTTGAAGCGCAAAAAGTCGAGGAATTTTTGCACTTCGCGCAGAGTCTTGGGTGGTAACTCGTCAAGTGTGTGGATGATCTGTTCTTTGGTCGCAGTTTGGATTCCCATGGCAGTTCTCCTTTGCTTGCTCCTGCCAGCATCATATCACAGATTAACTTTATCGTCAATTTGAAAGGGACGTGACGATGCCTGAAGGCATCCAACAATTGGGTAAATACCGCATCCTCAAAGAGTCGAGCCGTGGCGGTTTCGCCACGCGCGGGATCGAGGTGGGCCCATTCGCTCCCCGGGCGGCGTTGGCTCCGCTGCTCGCCCGATGGACGAATCGAAGTGGACGCGCTGGCCGAAACTGAAGAGGCAGAGAATGGGGAACGGTGGGTAGTGGAGGTCAAGTGGCGAGGGAAAGCGGCGGGGAAGAAAGAACTGGCGGCGCTGTTGCAAAAGGCGCGGACGTTGGATGCCCGCCCGTGGTTCGTTAGCCGCAGCGGATTCACCGAGGCGGCGCGAATGTATGCCGCCGACCACGGCGTCTTGCTCTCCGCCCGCGCCGACCTGGAGAAACTGGAGAGGCAACTTTCGGAATCATAGGCTGGACAACACAGTGAGAAAGGAGAAGTAGATGTTCAAGTTGATTGCGCAGGATGGGACTGAATATCCCCTCACCCACCCGGTGACGACCATTGGGCGCGAGGGGAGCGATATTCTCTTGCTACAAGATGACGGGGTCTCACGCCGGCACGCCAAGGTGGAGCGACAGGGAGATGCGCTGGTGCTCGTAGACCTGGATAGCACCAACGGCACTTTTGTCAACGGCGCCCGGCTGCAGGCCCCCCACACGCTGCGGTCAGGCGACGTTGTTCAGATCGGTGGCAGCAGTCTGACCGTGCATGCCGAGGGGGAAAAGGCCACTCGCGTGATGAGAGAGCCGCCGCCAATGGCTGCTCCTACCACACCTCCCCAGGCCCACGTGCAGCCTGCGCCAGTGTACGCCGCCCCGGCAGGCTATGCCGCCAGGCCGCCCAAGGACCGCTCCATTGCCATCATCCTCGAAATCTTGCCCGGCTTTTTCACCTTGCTGGGCATCGGCTGGATCTATGCCGGGCAGATAACCACCGGCGTCATCATACTGGTGACAGGCATAGTGTTCAACTGCATATTCGTGATCATTGGAGCAGCCACTGCTGGCATTACTTTCTGTTTCACAGTACCTCTGCAGTGGGCGGCCGTTGGCCTATCAACTTACTTGCTGTATCAACACACCAAGAAGCAGCCGGACCTCTTTGGCCCATAGAGACTGAAGTGCGCGGAGGCGAAAGATGATTTGTCCATCACTCTGATGCAGCTTTCGGAATCATGAACTGTTCTGTGGAGGTGAAAAAGTGTCCTACGAAATCGAAGCGACCAGCAAAACCCCGGCGTTCATCATCTACCTGCTCGACGTGAGCGCCTCGATGCGGACAAATATGGGGGGCAAACAGCGCATAGACGTGGTAGCAGATGCCCTCCAGGCTGCCTTCCAGCAGATGGTCTTTCGCTCCACGAAAGGTAGCCGGATTCAGCCTCGCTATCGAGTGGCGCTGTACGCCTACAGTGACAAGGTCTACGACGTCCCTGGCGGGGTCAAGACCATAGACCAGATGGCCCAACTGGGCATCCCCGACCTGAAGACGCTCCGCACCACCGACACGGCGGAAGCATTTCGGAAGGCCAAGAAATTGCTGGAGCAGGAGCTTTCCCAACTGGGAGGATGCCCCGCTCCCCTGGTCTGCCACATGACGGACGGGGAGTACACGGGCGACGACCCGGAACCGGTCGTCAGGGAAATCATGCAAATGACCACCGACGACGGCTCGGTGTTGGTCGAAAATATCTTTATCTCGGACAAAATCCTGCCTCAGCCCATTGGCGACGTATATCGCTGGCCCGGTGTCCGGCCAAAGACCAAGCTGACCAACGAGTACGCCGTCAAGCTCCGCGCCATCTCCTCACCGGTTCCCGATAGCTATCGGGTCATGATGCTGGAGATGGGGTACAACGTCGCCCAAGACGCCGTCATGCTACTTCCCGGTACGACGCCCGCGCTGGTGCAGATGGGCTTCCAGATGTCCGCGGCCACGCCGGTGCGCTGAAGGAGAAACACGCGATGATTGAAGACGCCTCGAACTATGAAGCTCCGCGCGAACTACAAGTGCCCCAGGATAGGGAGACGGGCGTTCAGGAGCTAACGGCCGGGCCATTCCGGCTGCGCTATCTCTACGCCCGTTCGTCCGACTGCCAGCAGAGCGGCGACCCCGGTCAGGATTATGTCGCCCTGCGGCAGGATGGACGGCGGCTGGCCTTCGCCCTCTGCGACGGCGTCAGCCAGTCGTTTTACGGCGACCTGGCGGCCCGCTTCCTGGGCGACGCACTGGTGGAATGGTTGTGGCATTATCTCCCGCCGGGCGAGTTTCGGCGAGAATCCATCCGACAACCATTGCGCGAGCACCTGCTGGCCCTGACAGAGGAAGCGACGGTAAGAGTCCGCCAAGCTCCAATTCCAAAAGATGCGCCGTCCCTGCTGCGCGATGCCCTGGAGCAAAAACGGGCCATCGGCAGCGAGGCCACGTTCGTCTGCGGCGTCGTCGAGATGCCCGGACCGAACTTGCCGGAAGGGCGGGTCGTCCTGGCCTGGCTGGGGGATGCGGAACTGCAACTCTGGGGCCAGGAGCGAGACCGTACTCGAGAGCTGGGCGCGGAATGGATTGAGGCGCGGCGGTGGTCCACCAGAGTTGGGCCGAAAGGAGGTTCCATCGGCGTCTTTGTCAGCACCCTCCAGGATGTACAGCGGGTGCTGGCCTACTCCGACGGGATCGGTTCCCTGCGGGAGCGGCTGGGGCGCGGCATAGGGGACTCTGAGCTTGCGCGAGAGGTGCAGCGACTGGGCCACATGCCCACCAGTGACGACGTTTCATTCCTGGAGATCGAGGTGTTGCCAGAGACAGTGGCGGTGCCTATCCCTGTGACTGTACCGGCACCGGTTGTACCTCCACCCGAACCGCCGCCGGCAATTCCTCCACGCCCCCCGGTCGAGATTCCGCCGCCATCGCCTCGCGCGCGTCCCTGGCTCGTTTACGCGGGAGCTGTGGCAGCGTTCGCGGCTCTCTGTCTCGTGGTATCTCTGGCAGGAGCACCGCTTTTGGAGAGGATAACAGCTCCATCGCCAGCAGTAACAGCCACTTTAGAGGTAAAGCCCTCAGTTATCGTCAGACCAACGGCAACATTGCCCCACTCACCTAACAGAACACCAACACTAGAATCACCGCTGCCCACTCCGGTGCCTCCTACCAGGATGCCGCAGACACCGGCATCTGAGACACCGTCCCAGCTTTCTCAAGTACCACCGCGCGTTGCGTTTATTGAGGGTGAGGACACACTACCTGAGGATGCCATAGTGGTCGTGGGTGGCAAGGAACTGCGTGTCGAGGAGGATGACCTGTACAGCCTCCGCGTCGCGCAGCGAGAGGTTCCCAAATCTGAGGTGCTTTTCCCTTATCGAGATCTTACGCCGGAGGTCTCTCTTGACCAAGTTCAGTGGGTGTGGCTGGTTTATCGGCCGCAAGCATCCTCCGAGCAGGTGGTCCCTGTGTTGGTCACTTTAATTGTAGATGGGCAAGGGCTCCCTTGGGGACCTGTGGAACTGCAAGAAGGGCGAGAAGCCTGGGTGTATGGCGTGAACTCTCCGGCGGGCTTGTGCCATTTCCTCGCACAGGACTGTCCTATCGAAGAACTAGGTGTTCCCATTTTGGTAAAAGGCTCCTGGCACCAGCGCGAAGGTGACTGGAAACTACAGGCGATTGAGTGGTATCGCTTCAATCCAGATAAGAAAGTCTACGTTCCTGTTGAGTAAGCGTGGAGATAGAAAATGAGCTTTCGTCCCCAGGTTAACGACCAACTATCAATCAACGGCGTGACCTACTCAATCGCCGAACATCCTGCCGCTCCAGGTGTGCCCTACGGTCAGGCTGGGCGGCGGGCCATCGTCTACCAGGTGGCGGCACACGAGGGTTATCGTGCCCTCAAGGTCTTTAGCCACCACTTGACGTAATGCTTGAAATACCGTGAGTGAGTATGTTTCATTCAAAAGCTATGCAGACGCACACCTGGCTTTCCATTATCTTGCTGGCTGCTCTGGCCCTTTCTCTGGCCCAGCCGCCAGCATCGGCCCAGGGCTCTGGCCCGCCGGAGCAACCTGCATCCCTAATCTACGACGAGATGCGCACCGTTTACCTGGGCAATCTGGCCCGGCGGGATAACGGCGTGCCGCCCTTGCGCTGGAATGCCCAGATGACCGAGGCCGCCCGCTGGTTCTCCTGGGATTCGGTCGAGAATCGTCCCGGCGGCTACTGCGGTCACGACGACACGCTCGGACGCTCCCCCTGGGAACGAGTACCGACCTTCGGGTACAAGGGCTTCGTCGGTGCGGAGAACTGTTTCTGTGGCTACGTTACACCGGAGTACGCCATCCAGGGCTGGATGAACAGCGGGGGCCACCGGGACAATCTCCTCAACCCCAGCTTCCGCGAGGTCGGGCTCGGCTACTATCGCCGTGATAGCGATGGACGGGGCTACGTGACCCAGGACTTTGGCTGCGACTCTGTCTATCCACCGGTGGTCATCGAGGATGAAGCGGTGTCCACTGCCTCGTGCACCGTCAACCTCTACATCTACGGCGGCGAAGGGAGCGGCGGCTTTGCCGGACTGGGGCCGACTACCGAGATGATGGTGTCGAACGACGCTTGTTTCACCGATGCGAGCTGGGAGCCGTACTCGACGGAAAAGACCTGGTCCCTGGAGCCGGGCGTCGGTTGGCGCAACGTCTACGTCAGGAGCAAAGATGCGGTGGGCCGCACCGCCGTGGTCAGCGACGCCATCTACCTGGGGTCGGACGTCCCCCTGGACGAATTGGGGCTGCACCTGGCCTCCACCACCACCGACCGGGTGACGTTGTATGGGCTGGACGGCGGCAGTCTACCCTACGTCCAGTTCAGCCAGAACTGGTTCGCCGACGACACCCACGATACGTTCACCCTGTGGTGGGGCAACGGCGAGCGGGTGAACGATTCCGCTGCCCTGGGCAACACGGCGTTCCGCTTGCGTCCGGGAGATGGCGAATCCTTCGCCTGGGTGTGGACGACGGATTTCTTCGAGGAGACGCCCTTCGTGGCCTACTTTCGGCTCAAGGTGGACGACAATACTTCCACCGATGAGGTGGCCCGCGTCTCGGTCAAAGGCGGCGGCACAGAGTACGGCCCTCTCAGTCTGAGCGGAATTGACTTCACTGCGTCGAACGTCTACCAGGAATTCCCGCTTGCCTTCACCTACCACGACAATCCAGACGATGATTTCCTGATGTTCAACGTCTGGCGTTCCGGTCAGGCCGACATCTACGTGGATGGGATATACATCTTTACCGCGCCACAGTCGATCCAGTCGCCTCTGACCTGGACGGTGCCCGGTGGCAACTACCGGGGCGGCGGCATCTGGCTGCGCTATACCGACGGCGGCGGCAACTTTTCGCCCGTCGAGGAGGCCGATTTCGACGTTGAACGCATCAGCACCCGCCCGGCTTCCTTGATTTTCCTGACCGAATACGGCGGATCATCGACACGACCACGCGCGTTGGCGGTCGATCGGGCAGGGTGCAGCCCGTTTACGTGGAGCGTGACCGACGACGCAGACTGGTTACAAACGCAGCGTGTGGGGGAGACTGTAGAAGCGAGCGTGGACGTCACCGGCCTCGTCACCGCTACCTACCACGCGGCCATTACCATAGAGGCAGAGGAAGGGGTCCTGGGCAGCCCGGTGCAAATACCCGTCACCCTGGTCGTGGCGGACGAGATCTACCATGCCTATATGCCTCTGACGGTCAGGGAATGAACAAGATAACCACTCCCCGTCGTGGCCGAAAAAGTCATCCATCCCGGAATCAACCGTGATGGAATTGGGATCACTCGTCGCTGCCAGCGCAGAGAGCGGGTAATTGGTGAGTGCTGAGGATGAGACCACCTCGTCCAACCAAACTCCACGACGGCAGTGGAGATTGCTCCCTATAGGCGTACCCACCAAACTCTATGGAGTTTAGTCGTGGAGTTTGGTCACTACTCCCTCCTGCGCAGGACCTTGACCGTCTGCCACAGCGCCTCCCCGTCAAAGTCCGACAACTGGCACACGTGCAGCGTCACGCCCGCCGCCTGGTCTGGATGCTGATACGCCCACAGGCTGAGCTCCGAGATGATGGCCGATTTGGCCTTTTTGTTGGGTGTCACCACGTAGAGCTCCTTCGTCACGAGGGCATAGTTTCTCCACTTGCGAGAGCGATCACTCTTGCCGCCAAACCGCTCGGCCTCGACGTACAGCGGCTTCCCATCGCAGACCGCCACCAGGTCCACGTCGAACGTTCCCCCGTTCGGCAGTGGCACCGGGCGGGGATACAGATCCACCGATTCGGCTCCAGCGGCCAGGAGCACGTCCCGCGTTTCCAGGTTGAGCAGCACGTGCTCCGCGCTCTTGTGACGCGCCAGCAGCCGGTCGTACTCCGATTCCACCGGCTCCTGATCGAACAGCGCCCGTAACTACCTCGACAATGTTAGATTTGCTCGTAGTGCTGCACGAAACGCAGTGAAGTGCGGCTTTGCGCCACTCCGCTGGCGCTCCGTGGCGCACTACGAGCCCCTCGCAGCGAATTTAACATTGTCGAGCTACTCAGCCTGGCACGCGCTCAGACCTCCGAGGTCTTGCAAAACCCGTTCAGGCGTGAAATCCCGGCCTTTTTCGACGGTCGCAGTGGGCAGAATGCCTGTCGCAGACC
>Ga0180431_10006013_pt1 | contig 14524 bp, 12 predicted proteins | sample SS_ome_11_FD_132459 | JGI IMG/M metagenome (GOLD analysis project Ga0180431, IMG submission 132459) | Hypersaline lake sediment archaeal communities from the Salton Sea, California, USA - SS_1_MS_1 metaG | ecosystem: Environmental > Aquatic > Non-marine Saline and Alkaline > Hypersaline >... | reverse complement strand
TCTTCTCAGTGTCGGTTTGGTCCAATTAACTGGAGCAAAATGTCCCGCCTACCTGGAGACAACAAGTTCGCCTGTTCTGCATGTCTATAACATTGCCAGGATCATTGTCGGGATTTTCAGCGCATGCATAGGCTTTGGCATCTCATTGATCGATCCGGAAAAAGGGATCGATTACTCATTCCCTTCCTCTAGCAAGTTCAAAATGGTGAAAGCGTTGATGTACCCTATTGTCAAACGTGCAGAACGGGAAATAGGCGCATTGAAAAACGGTGAACGGCTCGTATTGCCGATTGTTACCCAAAATGGCGAAAGCAGAGAAAGAGAGATCCTTCCTAGCAGAAATTCCCATATGACCTATCTTCTCATTGAAAGGAAAGACGACCTCTACTCAGCAGAGTTCATTGAAAGAGGAAACCACCATGGGATCGTCAAGGATATACAGAAAAAAGAAGCAAGCAGAATTGCAAAACGATGCTTGAGTCTGAGATATTCATCCTCTAGCAGGCCCAAAGAGTTGTATATTAGACACACTTTCAACAAGCACAGCGACCTTATCGATTTAGGTACCCAGGGATCTATCTCAAATTGCGTGATCACCAATCTGTTCGCTGTTTTTGACGTTTTAAACGCAAGAGACCATGGAGATGTCTGTCAACATCAATACTCAACTAAACTTTTCAGGGCTATTTCAACCGATCGTTTCGATTATTACCGATACGATTTCTTCCCTTTCGCGCCAATGAAAGAAATTATTGACGAAATTAGAGCCTTGGAACACGAAAAGATTTGACATTCCCCTTATTTCCAGCTAGATATATAAGATAGAGACGTAAATTTTAATTTGAGCACTATCTTATGCCCCTGGAAGTACGGAAACCTAGCAAAGGATCTGTGACGGCGATGATCATATTGGGATCTATCGTCGCTTTTATGGGTGGGTCTGTGATGCTGGGCTGGCACCTTCATCAATTTGGCTTCATCGGAGCATATCCTTACTTCACGACAATGCCCTATAACACCGCTCTTGGATTCTTCCTTGGAGGGTTCTCTTGCGTTCTATTCAAAAAGGGATGGAGGCTGACTGCCCTTGCGATGGCTTGGGGCGTCGCTCTGATCGGGTATTTGACGCTGCTGGAGTACATTCTGGGATTCGGATTCGGCATCGACCAATTGTTCGTCGACCAGTCGGATATTGATGCCAATCCCTACAAAGGAAGGATGGCTCCTAATGCAGCGGTCTGTTTTTCTTTTATCGGCACAGGTCTGATTTTTGTCTTCAATTCGTGGCGATTTGAAATGCGTCAGCTTGTCATCCGCATTTTTGCCTGCCTGACAGTTGCTTTTGCCCTTATCGGATTTTCCGCATGGTTGACAGGGGCTGCGTCAAAGGGATGGATCGATTTTACCCGGCTTGACGGCAGGCCCACGATTGAATTTTTCACGCTTTCCGCCTGTGTGATCGTCTACGCATGGACCCATTGTAAAACCTACGATGGAGCTCTCCCTCCTCTACTCCCTCTACCAACGACGATCGCTGTGATATTGGCAACTATTTTTCTATGGCAGGCATTGGACGGACAGGAGAGGATTCAGTTCCGCAACGTCAATTTGTCCAACGCCGAACATATCAAATCTTCGATAGAAACCTACATCAATCATCAGGTGAGCGCCCTTGAACACATGGCAAAAAGATGGGAGGTCCGGGGATCCACCCCAAAATCTGAATGGGAAATGGATGCGATGTCCTATATCGACGTCAAATCAGGGCTGAGGGTGATCGAATGGGCTGATTCCTCTTACCATGTCCGCTGGGTCGTTCCATTCGAGGGAAATGAATCTGCTGTTGATCTCAATATGATGATGGATCCTCACAGGGGCGAGGCGATGCAGAAGATGCGGCACCAAAAGGCATCATCCATCAGCCCTGTGATCAATCTGGTCCAAGGTGGAAAAGGATTTCTTGTTTACGTCCCCCTATTTCCGAAAAACGAATTTGACGGATTTATCGTGGGAGGCTTTGACGTCAAGGCAATGTTCGATGGCATGATTACAGGAAACATCCTGGATGATTATCTGGTGCAGGTCAGCGAAAACGGGAATGTCATCTATGAAAGGGACGATACGGGAAAACTGGACCAGCATCTGGAAGGAGTAACCGTCAAACTTGATTTCTACGACAACACATGGAACCTGACCTTAAAACCCAGAGCGCGGCTGCTCGCCGAACACCGTTCCGTCCTCCCCTCGTTCACTCTGTTTTTTGGAATTTTCTTAGCCATTGTCGTGTTCTTCGGCGTGTATTTCGCACAATCTTCTTATCTACGCTCACGAGAGCTTGTCAAAGCGATGCGCGAGTTAAATGAGTCAAAAATTCAAACGGAAGTACTTCTGCACTCTATGGGAGAGGGTGTTTTTGGGTTGACAAAGGACAAAAGAGTCGCATTCGTCAATCCTGCCGGGGAACACATGGTCGGTTTGCGTCAGGAAGATGTTGTCGGCAAACCGATCAAAGAACTCTTCCACCTGACAAAATCGGATGAAACCCCTTGCGATATGGAATACTCTGCCATCTATAGGGTATTTGAAGATGGTCGGATGCATACTGTAAACAATGAGCTTTTCCATCGCAATGACGGCACAAGCTTCAATGTTGAATTTACCTGCGGCCCTTTGAGAAGAGAAGACTCCATTGAAGGGGTGGTCCTGGTATTCAGGGATATCACGAACCGTATCCGTGCAGAAGCGGAAATTAAGGAGACGCAACGAAGATTGCGCGCGATTATTGACAACGCGACTTCTGTCATCTACGTAAAAGATCTTGAAGGAAGGTATCTGATCGCAAACAAGCAGTTCCTGGACCTTTTCCACCTGAAAAATGAAGAAGTTATCGGGTTTTTAGACTCCGATATTTTCCCGGAAAAATACGCCGAAAGGCTATCTGCGAATGACCGTGATGTACTCATGAAGAAAAAGGCTGTCACCTATGAAGAAACCGCTCCGTTGGATGACGGCGAGCACACTTATGTCTCTGTAAAATTTCCTCTCTATGACGCTGAAGATAACATGTACGCAACATGCGGAATCTCAACAGATATTACAGACCGGAAAGAGCAGGAACTCAAACAATTGGAATTTTTGAAACAAATCGAACAGTCCAACCGCGAGTTGGAAGTTGCAAGGCGCAAAGCTGAAGAAGCCAATGTGGCAAAAAGTTCGTTTCTCGCCAATATGAGCCATGAAATCCGCACTCCTTTAAATGGCGTCATCGGAATGACCTCGCTCCTGCTCAATACAGAATTAGATGAAAAACAAGAAAAATATGCCAATCGAATCAACCTTTCAGGCAAAGTCCTTCTTGAAATCATCAATGATATCCTGGACTTCTCAAAAATCGAAGCGGGTGAGCTTAATATAGAAAGTATCCCTTGCAATCTGCAAACAATCGTCAATGAAGTTGGCGACATGATGCAGCCGAAAGCGGATGAAAAAGGATTGTCGTTGCACGTCAATTACACCGATGGAACTCCTAAACATTTGATTGGAGACCCTATTCGTCTCCGTCAGGTCATCACAAACCTGACCAGCAATGCCATCAAATTCACAGATAAGGGATTAGTTTCGATCGATGTAAGCAGCTCAGTGAAAGACACTAAACAGGCAAGGATCAGAGTGGAAGTCAAAGATACAGGAATCGGTATTCCGCAAGAAAAAAGGCGTCACATATTTGAAAAGTTCTCTCAAGCAGATGTATCGACAACACGAAAATTTGGCGGCACCGGACTTGGCCTAGCTATTTGTAAGCAGTTGGTTGAAATCATGGACGGAAACATTGGCTGCAACAGCGTGGAAAATGAGGGCTCCACTTTTTGGTTCGAAATCCCCCTGGTTCTTGCTGGAGAAAAAATTTCTGCATAGGTATATATACTTAAATAGTATGAGTTCACAGGATTAATCAATGGCAAAAGTCACTTCAAAATTTCCCGGTAAAAAAATTCTGATTGCAGAAGATTATTTCGTCAATCAAGAGGTTACCCAAGATATTCTTGAACTCATGGAGTTTACCGTGGACGTTGCTGAAAATGGAAGAGAAGCACTCGAAAAATATGAACAAAGTTCATATGACGCTATCCTGATGGACGTTCAAATGCCGGAAATGGACGGATACCAGACAACTGCCGAGATCAGAAAAAAGGAACAGAATGGCAGAAGAACACCGATTATTGCCCTTACAGCTAATGCAATGAGTGGTGACAGGGAAAAATGCCTTGAAGCAGGGATGGATGATTACCTTAGCAAACCGATCGAAGCAACTAAACTAGAAGAGATTCTAAAAAAATACATTCCAAATTAGTCAATTATTATGTATAATTTCGGCCATGTTAGTGCTCGGAATTGAAAGTACATGCGATGAGACTGCCTGCTCGGTAGTTAAGGACGGCAAGACGATATTATCGAATATCGTTGCCTCCCAGCATGATATTCACATGCAGTATGGAGGCGTATTCCCTGAGCTTGCCAGCAGAAGGCATGCGGAGATGATGATCCCCGTCCTCCAGAAAGCTCTGAAACAAGCGGGAGTTTCCCTTAATGAGATCGATCTCATTGCCGTTGCAAAAGGACCTGGGCTTATTGGACCTCTGCTGATCGGCATGAATACGGCTAAAAGCTTGTCTCTGGCACTCGATATCCCTCTGGTGGGAGTCAATCATATCGAAGCCCACCTCTATGCTGCTATCATGGAGCTTGACCATCACCCATCTTTTCCCTGCCTTGGCGTTGTCTTGTCTGGAGCGCATACAAGCCTGGTAAAAATTGAGTCTATCGGGACTTACCAATCCCTGGGACACACAATTGATGATGCGATAGGCGAAGCTTTTGACAAGGTAGCAAAAATGCTCGACCTCCCCTACCCCGGAGGCCCGCAAATTGAACAGCTGGCCAAAGAGGGAAATCCTTTGCAATTCCCTTTTAAAGTAGGCCAGTCAAAGAAGAACCCCCTCTGTTTTTCCTTTAGCGGAATCAAAACCGGCGTCTTATACACAGTCAGAGGGCAGAACGGCAAAGGAGAAAATTCGCTGACGACCGAAGAAATGGCAGATGTTGCCGCCTCATTTCAACAGGCTGTATTCGAAGATATCGTCAAAAAGACTTTGAAAGCAGCGAATGAGATCAGGACCCGTACAATTCTTTTCGGGGGCGGGGTTACCAACAGTCAAACACTTAGAAAAAAATTTAATAAAAAAGCGCCTGATTTCGAATTGTTATGGCCGTCAGTTGGGTTAAGCCTGGATAATGCAGCCATGATCGCCGGTCTGGGATACCATACTTATCAGGCTGCCCGATCTGGCGACGGGTACCACATTGAACCCATGACCAGGATCGCTTTTTCCTCTTGAATTTTAATCTTTTCATTCTTTATCATTTACCTATCTAAAAATTGAATCATCCGGAGAAAAAAAATGGCAAGCAAACGGGAAAAAATCAAACTGAAAAGCTCACAGAGCTCCCACCACTACTACACTTTTAAAAACAAAACTTCCACGCCTGACCGCATTGTCTTGAAAAAGTACGATCCCACCATCCGTCAGCGCGTCGAATATAAAGAAACAAAATAAACATGTTTGAGCTGTCGGTAGCGTTTAAATATCTTGTACCGCGGTGGCGGCAGCTCTCCGTCTCTATCATCAGCCTTATTTCCATCATTGTTATTGCGTTAGTTGTTTGGCTGATCGTCGTCTTCTTTTCTGTCACGCACGGCCTTGAAAGGGGCTGGGTGAACAAGCTGATTGCATTGACAGCTCCTGTCCGCGTCACCCCGACCGAGGAGTATTATGACTCCTATTACTATTTGATCGACAGCATCAGCCAGGATTCCGGATATACGACACAAACAATTGGTCAAAAACTGGGGAGTTTGAAAACAAACCCCTATGATCCCGAATTCGATCAGGAAATTCCCTATGGCTGGCCTGCTCCTGATCTCGATGAAGCCGGCGATCTGAAAGACATCGTTAAACTTGCCTTTCGATCAATCGACAGCGTCAAGGGTACGACGGCAAACGAATATGAGATGACCGTCACGAACTTGAAGCTCAAGATGGACCGTACTGAGCCGATTCAGTTGACCGGCAATCCCGATGACGACCAGGACAAGCGCGTTCTGTCCCAGGCAATCTACTTGAGTTCGTTTGATCCTTCGAACCCTAACCTTCCGAAAATCATGTTCCCTGTAACGGCCGCAGATGTTGACAATCTTATCCGCACAGCCGAAAACGAACAGGTTCAGTCGCCGGGTCAGATGCGCGCTTCAATGAAGAACATCCTCGCAACAGTCACACCTGAAAAAATCAAAACCCCGGCCCAGGGTCAGTTGATCTCACAAGACACGATCCCGGAAAATTGTCGTTTAAAAGTCTGCGTATTGAACTCTGGAAGTACAATTCACGCTCTGTACCTGCCTCAATCTGAAGATGATATAGATACTATATTAGGAACTCCTGCGATCATTGAGAAACAAAACGGCGCGATGACGCTTGCCATGAATGACGAACCTCCTGTTCCGCTAGAAGGGTGGGTTCCCATTTATCTGCTTTCTGACACGAAAGGCGAGATTGCTTTGAAAACACCGTCTCTTGATGAAGTCGAGAGCGCTCATGAGATTAAATTTGATGCGCGTTTTAAAGTGCAAGGGGCCGACCTCTCGACCGTTCTTGGGATTGACGACATCCTTGTGGATCAGTTCTCGATAGAGAACAGCAGTCCATCGCTTTGGGTCTTCAATCAAACATTGCCGGAAACACTTCCGAGCAATCCATTGTGGGGAGAAGCCGTTCTTTTACCAAAAAGCTGGAAAGAGTCGGGAGCATTGATCGGGGACCGCGGCTATTTAAGCTATCAAACACCAACGGCCAGCTCGTTACAGGAGCAACGGATACCGATCTACGTCGCGGGCTTTTTCGACCCCGGCATTCTTCCCATGGGAGGCAGGGTCCTCCTTGCTAATGATTCAGTCGTTTCTATCATACGATCTGGAAACCCCATGGACGACTCCCCTCTCTCCAATGGAATCAATGTCCGCATTCCTGATCTTGACGATGCAGAAACGATCAAAGCCGCTATCGAAAAAAACTTCAAGAACGCAGGTATTGAACGTTATTGGAAAGTTCAAACATTCAGGGAATACGAGTTTACCAAGGATTTTCTCCAGCAGCTGAGAAGCGAACGCAACCTGTTTACGCTCATTTCTATGGTGATCATCATCGTCGCCTGCTCGAACATCGTTTCTATGTTGATCATCCTGGTCAACGATAAAAAGATGGAGATCGGCATCTTAAGGTCCATGGGCGCCACTTCGAAAAGCATCGCAGCAATATTCGGAATTTGCGGAATTGTGATGGGGCTGCTCGGCAGCATGATAGGGATCGCCCTTGCTCTGCTGACACTCCACAATCTTCAAGCTCTAATTGATTTTATCAGCCGTGTCCAGGGATTTGAAATGTTCAATCCTGCGTTCTTCGGAGATACCTTGCCTAATGAGGTCAGTCTGGAAGCGTTAACCTTTGTCCTAACCTCGACAGCGCTTATTTCGCTTGTCGCCGGCGTTGTCCCTGCGATTAAAGCAAGCATGCTCCGTCCATCAGCGATCTTGAGGTCAGAATGATTTTAAAAGCCAGGAAGATCTATAAGTCGTTTTCCCATCCGACACCGCTACAGATCCTTAAAGGGATCGATCTTGAAGTAGAGGTCGGCGAAACTGTATCGATTATGGGAAGGTCCGGAGAGGGAAAATCCACACTTCTACACATTTTAGGTACACTGGAGAAACCGTGCAAAGGTGAACTGGAGATCGATGGGCACGATGCGACAGCATTCAATCAATCTGCCATCCGGAACAGATCAATCGGTTTCGTCTTTCAGTCCTTTCATTTATTGGAAGACTGCACGGCTCTTGAAAACGTCTTGATGCCAGCCCGTATTGCTCGTCGCGCCACAAAACCCGGTTCAGACTCCTGTCAGCATGCTGAATACCTTTTGGAAGCTGTTGGCTTAAAAGACCGGGTGCATCACAATGTGAAGCAGCTTTCTGGTGGAGAAAAACAGCGGGTGGCGATTGCCCGAGCGCTCTGCAACGACCCCGACCTGATCCTTGCTGATGAACCTTCAGGAAATCTAGATCGGCAAAACGCAGAGCTGATCTATGAAATTCTCTTTTCTTTCGTCAAGGACAAGAAAAAATCCCTCATTACCGTCACCCACGACAACACGCTGGCAGACATGTGCCAAACGCAATACCATCTCCAAAACGGCCTGCTTGCCAATTAATTTCTTTTGTCGAAACGCACATCGAAGCCAATAATATGTGATGAAGTATTCTTAACCCACCCCATACTATAGGATTCAGGAACGTACCAGAATTTATTATCCCCTTTCTCATCTTGAGAAAAGATAGCTCTTTCACCTTGTAAATTTTCATGATCGAGAAAATCTTTAATACTTTTTACTCCCTCTATTTCGTTTCCATACACATCATAAGAAGGGTACATCTGATTAAGAGCAAAAAAGATACTTTCTATCAATGATTGATGTTGTAAAGGATCATCTTTTAAACGATGGAGAATCGTATTTCCATTAAGATCTCTAGTTCTTATCTCAAACCCTTTCTCAACCAATACTTGTAGTATTTCTAGTTTAACATCAAAAATCGGATTAAAATCACCATTCTGATTTAACGCCTCAATACCAAAACGTCTGATAAGATAAGAAGCTATCTGTGGTTTATCAATGAAGGAAAAAAGCCGTCGGCCGTCGTACTTATGCTTGAAAGCCATGTCGATCATCGCTTTGCACAGCCGGTCATTACCATGAATATTTTGACCTTTTCCGGAAGCAAATACATTACTTAATAGCTGATGAATTTTTTCCTCGGGTAAAACATTAGAAATGACTCGTATCATTTTCACGCTTTTCAACTGATCAATCCAAAACAAACCTCCCCTATTCGTTAGCAGTAGAGTTCTCACTGCATTCAGATTGTCATATTCAAGGGCCGCTTTTAACAAAGTATCAAATTGCACCTCAGAAAAATGATCTAACGTTTCCGAATGCTCACTAGACAAATCTTTATTTTTTTGTATGTCCCTTAGAGCATGAATGAATTTTGTTTTTTGATCAGATTTAAGAGATTCTCCAAACATTGCGTTCACTCGCTCATCTAGGTAGCTTTGATCACGCTGTACAATGTGGTTAACTTTTCGATTGGCAAAGTAGAGATAGAGTCCTGTTCCAATACCTAATGTGAATGGAATACTAAAAATAAATAATGCTATTCCAAAAATACGTTCCCCAACGTTTGGTTTGTGATGTTTCCAAAGATCATCCAATTGTCGTGGGTGAATAAAGTGATTTGAGTCAAATAATCTTGATAGTGTTTGTAACATAATTTACCTCTCTTTTAAATTTAAATATATACAAAACAAAATTATTTAATTACCGTATAATATACCATATAATTAGAGAAATAATTATTTATAAATAAAGAGGATGATCTACATTGAAAGGACTCAACTATCTTATAAAAATATTTTAATTTTTATTAAGACATCAAAGCTTTATACTTGCCAAGTACTGACCAATACCGACTGAAGCCAGGAAGAGAAATAGCTCCGGCTTCAATGTACTCATAATAGTGACTGCAGGACCCGGACAAAGCCCTAAAAGCCCCCAACCGAACCCAAAAAATGTTGCGCCAAGGATTAACCTCTTATCAATCGCGCCTGGTTTCGGCAATGTATAATCCACCGCACACACAGGGCTCAATTTAGCGCGAATGATTTTCTGAAAGATCAAATAGACCCCAACCCCAGCCCCCATCACAATCAGCAAGCTAGGGTCCCAGTCGCCGAACAGGTCGAGAAATGCCAGAATTTTTTCTGGACGGGTCATTTCACTGACCCCCAAACCAATCGCAAAAACAACACCTGTGAGAAAGGTCAACAGCTTACCGATCATGGATGCGGGTCTCCAATAAAATAGTGATATAGGATAGTTGCCGTTGTCATCGCAACCACAAGAAAGACGGCGACAGCCGTCATCGAACGTTTATCAAGCATTCCGCACCCGCAGATGCCGTGTCCTGATGTGCACCCCCCTCCAAGCTTCGATCCAAAACCAACCAACAATCCTGCGAGAATGACTCCTGGCCAAGGCAATAGAAAATTTACATCCAACGCTTTCGGATAGACAAAATTAAGAAGAAAACCTCCGAAAACCAACCCTAGAAGAAAAAAAATCGAGAACCGAAAATTGGGATGTCTCTGCACAATGTCAGAGACCATTCCGCTTATCCCGCAATAACGCCCCTGCAAATACAGGTAAGCTGCAGAAGCCAAACCGATCAGCAGGCCGCCGATCAAAGCTGTTATGGGGGTAAATGTTTCCATGATTAAAATGTATAATTTAACAATTGAATCTTGACAAGCTGTTTAGATTACGCTCTAATGATCAATATGATGGGTACAATTGAAGAAGGAGTTCCCTTTTCCGAGTCACTGCTCTGGAAACTCCAGCACAACGCTTATAAACACAGCGGTCCAAGGGCCTGGAAAATCTCGAACAATCCCTATATCGCCCGCGCCTACGCCTGGCAGACGATCGCAGCGATCAGGGACTGGGAATCCGAGCTCGATCCAAATGAGCCCCTGTATATCGTTGAAGTAGGCGCCGGAGCCGGGCGTTTCAGCTATCTGTATCTCAAAGAATTAACAAGGCTTTTGCCAATTGAGCAGCAGATCTGCCTGGTCATTTCCGATAATGTCGAAGAGTATTTAGACTTCTGGCTAAACCACCCGAAACTGAAAAGATTCATTGATGATGGAAAGCTTGATTTTGCGAATTACGACCCGACCAAAGGGTCGGAATGCACTCTCGTTAAATCTGGAAAAACTTTGAACAATCTCTCCAATCCCTTGATCGCGATTACCAATTATTTCTATGCAGCCCTGCCCAATGACCTCTTCAGATATGAGGATGGACAGCTCCTCGAAGGTTATCCGGTTCTTTCCGGGGATCGCATAACAAAAGAGGAGTTGATCGAAGATCCCAAAAAAATGAAAGAAGTCGATGTTAAGTTTGCCCCGACAGAGATCGAACACTTTCCGCGCTACCCGGATGACCCAGGTTTCGACGAGGTTCTACAATCCTTTAAAACATGCTTGCCGGAAGGGACGCCATTCTTAATACCTGCAGAATCCTTCCGCACCATTAGAAACCTGAAAACGCTTGCCAATGACAGATTGTTCATCATCTCAGGAGATAAAGCGTTTCATACCCCGAAAGAGCTCAAAGAGAACTGTGACCATCGCCCGATCGTTACTGATTTTGGTGATGTCAACGTCGATGTGAATGGATACGCCCTTAAACTGTACACAGAGTTTTTGGAAGGGACAATGGAAAACTATCCACGGCCTCCCAAAACCGATTACCGCGACATATTGTTCAACCACTGGATCATCTCATTCAATAAACCGCATACACAGGCAAGGGATCAGTTCCACTCCCTCTTTGTCGATGGGTTCAACACTTTAGACTGTCATAAGCTGATCGATAAAACCCTTTCCGGTGATGATGAGTTCACTGTGGACCAGGTTCTGTCATTCTTTCAACTCAGCAACTTCGACCCTCAACTCTTGTATTTTTTTAAGAGATTAAACATCAAAGAGTTATTTACATCTCTCGAAGACTCAAAGTATCACGTAATGTCTGAGGTGATGAAAAATGTGAAAGAGCATTTCTTTTGGATAAGCAAAGAGGACGATGCCCTGGCGTATCTATTGGCCCAGGCATTTTACTATTTATACGATTTTGAAGCGTGCAAAGAGATCTTATCACATGTGATCCAACAATCAGGCGAATCCGCTCAATTTCGTTACTTCCTGGCGCTCAGTTATAAAGAATCGGGGGATCTTGTCAGTGCGGACAAAGAGTTCAAACGGACGCTTGAACTGGATCCCAAACATCCTTTTGCAGGAAAATACTTGACTTAAACCGTTAAAAGTTCGAGATTTTGAATATGGAAAAAATACGTTCACTCCACCTAGACCGGGACACCAAATGCTGGTTGATTGCCCTGTTAGCAATCACTGCCGGTGTCATTCTCACGGTCATGTCCATTCTGCGTTTATGCAGCACCCAATGCGCTGAGGGACACAGTTGGCGTCTTTTTGGATTGCCGTTCGAGGCCTTCGGAGGAGTCTTTTTTACCATCGCGATGATCGGACAATGGTTCTCACGAAAAAACCCGTTGATCAGCTACTTGCAACTGTTGCTTTTAGGGTCGGCGATCGGTGCAGAAATTTATTTTATTTACGTACAGAAAGTACTGATCGGCAGTTGGTGCCCCGTTTGTCTGGGCATCGCATCATGTCTGTCAATTGCTTTTGTGATACAAGCATACAGAGTCCACAAACAATCTCAAGGAATTCAGGAGAAAACCATGCTGACAAAATGGAAAAGTTTAACCTCGACAACAGCAATCGGAGTCGGTCTACTCATCGCATTTCTAGGCGTCACAAAGACCGATGCAATGGAGGCAGCCCAGAACTCGATCAAAGAAAGCATCGCCTTCGGCAATCAGGACAGCAACATCGAAGTCTATCTATTTACCGATTGGGCCTGCCCGGCCTGCAGAAAGCTGGAACCTGATCTCAAGCGCATGGTTGAACGTATCGACGACAATGCGAAATTCTTCTTTATCGATCATGCTATCCATCCGGAAACGTTGAACTACATCCCCTACAACCTTTCTTTCATTTTGAACAACAAACCGCAATATTTTGAGCTCAGGGACATGCTTACAGAGCTTTCAGTGGAAAACAGCGCTCCAAGCGAGAATATTATCGTTGAGGAAGCCGCCAGGCACGGTGTCAAATATTCCGAACTCAACTACGCGGATATAGCACTTGCGATCAAGTTCTATAAGAAACTTGGCGAAAAGTTCAAGATCAAAGGAACGCCGACTATGGTCATTATCAACACGGAAACAAAGAAAGGGAAAAAACTCGCAGGCAACAGCGAGATTACTGAAGATAATATTGTTGAGTCCATTGAGACCCTGAACAACCTTTAGACCTTATCGGTGGTATGACGACGACAAGCGCTCATCTCAAAACAGTGGCGGAAACAATCGGCAACACCCCTTTGGTAAAGTTGCAAAACATTGTTTCCGTCCCCCATGTCACCATCCTGCTCAAGCTTGAATTTTTCAATCCTGGATTCAGCATCAAAGACCGCATCGTGAATTATATCGTGTCTGACGCTGAAAAACGGGGGCTCCTGAAACCCGGCGGTACAATCATTGAAAATACATCAGGCAATACGGGAGCCGCAGTCGCGATGATCGCAGCCATCAAAGGTTACAAAGCGATTTTGACCATGCCTGATAAGGTGAGCCTGGAAAAACAAAACAGCCTCAAAGCTTACGGCGCTGAAATCATCATCTGTCCAACCGAAGCCTCTCCGGACTCACCTGAACATTACGTCAATGTAGCGAAGGACCTCGAGAAAATCACTCCGAATAGTTTTCGTATCGATCAATACGACAACCCCAAAAATACTGAAGCGCATTTCATGTCAACGGGGCCGGAGATATGGGAGCAGACGAACGGTAAAATCGATTATTTCATCGCAAGCTCAAGCACTGGAGGAACAATCTCCGGTGTAGGCAGATATTTGAAAAAGCAGCAGCCGGATATCAAGGTCGTGATGCCGGATCCAATCGGCTCTATCTACTACCCCTACTTTAAATCTGGTACGATCCCTGTCGATGCCAATTGCAACTATCAGCTTGAAGGAATAGGAGAGGACCATCTGGCAAAAGCGCTTGACTGGTCTGTTGTCGACGATGTGATGCAAGTCCCCGACCGAGACGCCTTCAACGTTTGTCGAAAACTCGCCTCTGAAGAGGGAATCCTTGCAGGTGGTTCTACGGGGGCTAACGTTTGGGCGGCTTTGGAGATCGCCAAAAAACTGACCCGGCCATCGACAATTGTCACCGTCGCACCGGACGGAGGTGTCAAATATCTCAGTAAGATCTTTAATGATGAATGGATGTCGGATCATCATCTGTTATGAAGGAAATTTACGGATAGGTTCATGAAATTTAAAACACGCGCTATCCATATCGGTTCGGAGCCAGACGCGCAAACAGGCGCGGTAATCCCTCCTATCTATATGACGAGCACTTTTGAGCAGGATGCGCCAGGACAAACCCGCGGATACGATTACACAAGGGCCGGCAACCCCAACTTTACCCGATTGGAGGAACTGCTGGCCTCTCTTGAAGAAGGAAAATTTGCAACGGTGTGTTCATCAGGACTAGGCGCTCTTTCAGCAATGGCAGCAATGCTAAATCCCGGTGACAGTGTCATTGCTCTTAAAGGACTGTACGGAGGAACTTATCGCTTTTTCAAAAACACGCCTATCTCTTTTCATGTGATCGACGTCGAACAAATCGATGAGTATCTCGAAC
>Ga0180431_10006012_pt1 | contig 14526 bp, 13 predicted proteins | sample SS_ome_11_FD_132459 | JGI IMG/M metagenome (GOLD analysis project Ga0180431, IMG submission 132459) | Hypersaline lake sediment archaeal communities from the Salton Sea, California, USA - SS_1_MS_1 metaG | ecosystem: Environmental > Aquatic > Non-marine Saline and Alkaline > Hypersaline >... | reverse complement strand
TATCCCCGCTCACCCTGTAGCTCAACCGCGTCGTCACGGTCCAGCCAATAGCAGTACAGGCAACGGAGGCAACGGGAGTCGGCTGGGTCGAAGCGGAAGGCCGCAATGTCGAGCTCCATGGGACAGTAAGCACTCAGGCGTGCCAGCCCCACATCGTGACGCAGCTTCAGCGTCACCCGGGCCTCGGCCGTCTCGTAGATATCCTGCACCACACGCGTGCGCTGGAGCAGTCCACGGACGGGACGGTTGTCGAACAAGGGACGGAGGGCATCGCGCAGCCCAGTGAGCTCATTACGGGTAAGGAGTCGCGTGATCCAGCGTGGCCTAGGGGCCGGCTGAAGCGAGGTCAGCGGCTCCAGTTCCATCACCGCCGCCCAGTCCCCATCGGAAAGCAGCCCCTCAGCACGGGCAACCACCAGGTGAGGCAACGAGGCAGGGTCAATAGCCACCCACTGGGCCACCGCCGCGTCTAACAGGAAGGGGTCGCCGCCGGCAAAGAGCAAGCCCAACTCGCGCGGCAAACCGTCCCCTGGCCCATTGCCCTCCATCGCCACCAACCCATCCACGACGTGCAAGCCGGCTGGCACCAGGCAGGCGAGCCGGACGATGGCCCGTGGCAGGTCGTCGTGAACCCGCTTCTTGTAAGCGGCGACGTTACAGCCAACCAAATTCTTGCACGCCAGCGACATCCCCGCCTCGGCGTGGGTCTTGAGCTTGGCCAGGTTGATGATGAAGTCCGCCTTCAGACAGGTTGAAGCCAAACCAGTCGCACGCCCTCGGACGAGGGACACCATGTGCGGCTCATCGTCGTTCAGGTCGAGAACGCGGGCGTCGTAGAGCGACGCCAGCCGAGCGACCGCCAGCCGGTGGAAGACGTCAATCCCCTTGCGCCGCACACCGAAGTTCGGTCCGTCCGCCACAGTCAGATGGCGGTACCCACGCGCCCGGAGAGCCTCCAAAAACGCCCGCAGGAGACGTAGATCGGTGGCATTGCCGGTCAGGGCGACCAAATCGTTGTTCAGGTTGGGTTTGAGCAAAATCCGGGCCGCTCGCTCGGAGGGAAGAGGGGCACGATCCAAAAAGGCGCGCACGACGCGCCGCAGGGCGGCCCAATCGCGCACCCCTTCGGCCACAGACACCGACCCTCCAGCGGGGAAATTGACCGTCCGCACGCTATCTACCCTGCCCCTCCCAGATCGCTCCAACCAGGACGCCCCAACAGCACCAAGGGCAACGCAACCAACGCCGGCGGCACGAAATCGACCACGTGGCGCAACAAACCCACGCTGAAGGCAGCGGCGGCATCCACCCCTGTGAACAAGCTAAGCGCCATGACCACGATGCCTTCGTACACCGCCACCTGGCCGGGCACCGCCGACACGGCGAAGGCCGCCCGCAGGGCAGTGGAGAGCAACAACGGAGCCAGCAGGGGAAGGCGGAGCCCCAACGCTCGGAGCACCGCGTAATGCGCCGCAGCGTCCCAGCCCCACAACCATAGGGACCAAAACCCAGCCCGAATCAGTGTATGGGGGGTCCGCAAGGCGGCCAGGCCATCGAGCATCCGTGCGGCAAACTTCAACACCCGCTCACGCCAAGTGGGGGGCAACGGGCCCAGCATGTGCGCCAAGATGCGCTCGACCCACACTCGCCGCACCAACCCCAAGGCAAACACCCCCAAGCCCGCCAGTGCGATCGCGCCCAGCGTGCGGGCAGGCACATCCAGCCAATCCGGCAACTCCATGCACAGGGAAAGAACGGCCAGGAAACAGAGAAAGAGGATCAGGTCGAGCACCTTCTCCACGACGACCGTGCCCAGCGCCCGGCCCTTATTTTGCCCCGCCTGCTCGCCCACTAAATAGGCCCGAGTCAGGTCTCCGGCCCAAGCCGGCGCGACGTAGTTGAACGTCTGGCCGATCAGGAGGGCGGTCAACGAAGCCAGATAGCCCGGAGGCAACGTGACGAACAGCCCGCGCCAACGGGCGGCCCGCGACGCGACGCGCAGCAGGACAGCCCCGACGGCAAGGAGGAGCCAACTCCAACGGGCCTGTCTCAGGGCCGATCCCACGTCCCGCCAATCGAGGACGAACAGGGCCCACAGGAGGCAGCCCAAGCTGATGATCAAACCCAGACCAAATGCCCATCCACGACGACGGCGAGGGACAGATGCCACACTCAATACGCCCCCTCCCCTCGAATCACCGCCTTAATCGTCATGAACAGAATGCGCAGGTCGAGCCCGATGGACCAGTTGCGGATGTAGTATAGATCGTCCTCCATGCGCAGGGTATACTCGGCGCGGTCGGAGCGGCCATTGACCTGCCACCAACCCGTCATGCCCTGGGGAACAGCGAAGCGTTTACGCTGATAGGGCTCGTACCTTTCGACCAGCCAGGGAAGCTCAGGCCGCGGTCCCACCAGGCTCATCTCCCCCTTGAGCACGTTGAAAAGCTGCGGCAACTCATCGATGCTGAAACGGCGCAGCACCCGACCCACGCGAGTGACACGCGGGTCATCGGGCTGCTTGACAAAGGTGGGAGGGCCACAGCTCGCCTCCCGGGCCAACCGCCGTTCGTCCATCCCAGCCCCCACGTACATGGTGCGGAACTTAAGCATGCGAAAAGGTCGTCCTCCCTCCCCGACGCGCTGCTGGCGGAGGAGAATCGGGCCGGGCGAATCGAGGCGCACCATCAGCGCAGCCACCAGCATCAGGGGGGAGAGGAGCAACAGGGATACACTACCCGCTACCAGATCGAAGAGGCGTTTCACAACGCGGTCAGGTCCCTCGACGGCCGGCTCGCGCAGGCCGATGAGCGGGATACCGGCAAACTCCTCCACTGAGGCCCGGATGAAGACCAGGTCGAGCACATCAGGCACGAGGCGCACGTTCACCGGCAGTTCTTGCAGCGCCAAGATGACGCGCCTGACCTGCTCCTGGGCCTGGGGAGGCAGGGCCAGAATGACCTCGTCGATCCCGTGGCGGGAGACGACAACACCAACGTCCTCCAGAGGCCCGAGCACCGGACAGCCATTGCAGGTGGCCTCTTGCTTGTCCTCGTCGTCGTCCACGTAGCATACCAACTCCAGGCCCGTCCAGCGATAAGCGCACAAGGCCCGGCCGAGTTTCTGCCCCACCGCACCGGCACCGACGATGAGCACCCGCCGGGGCTCGATCAGACCACGTCCAAGCCCCAGGCGGAGCAGCCACTGCAGAACCGCACGCCAGACCAGTAGAAAGGCAAGGTCGAGCAAGTAGAAATACACGAACAGAAACCTGGAAAACTCGCGAAAGAAGAAGTAAGCGACGCCAGCGAAGACGAGGGTGGCCCAAGTGACAGCGCTCCACACGGTCTGAACGTCGCCCGTGTAGCGCAGAGCCCGGGCTGGGTCATAGACACGCAAAGAGAAAAAAACGAGGGCCCAGATTGCCGGCACCAGCAGATAGAACCAGGGGCCAAAGGCCAGCGGCCCTTTCAGGGGCACACCGAGAGGCAACACCAGCCGCAACACCTTGGCCAGATGGAGGGCCAGAGCCGTGAGCACCAAATCGGCCACCAGCAGGATCAAGCTCAGGCGAGTTCCAACACGTTTGAGCATGGGCACGCCTTCTCCGTTCCAATACGAGTGTGAACTTCGTTCACCCGGCAGCGAAACGACTCCGTCAATGGAAGTACGGTGCGCATTATAGCGCAGGCGAACAGCGTTGTCCAACCGGTACGATGCCGGGAAGCTCAGTCGCGCCTGGCCCTCCAACCGCGCCATGCATCCCAGAGCTGGCGAACGCTCATGGCACACAGCCCTCCCCACAAGGCCCGCTCCCACCAACGCGGCCCTATCAGCGCCGCCCCCAAGCTGACCAAGGTCAGGCCGAGGGCAAGCGGCAACTGGAAAGCAGGGCCAGCCAACCGTGCTCGCAATCGCTCACCGTGGCACAGCGCCCCATAGTAAGAGACGCTGAAAGCAGCCAGGATCACCGCCGTGCCAAGCACCCACAGCCCATTTAGAGCTAAGCTGGTCCAATCGACCATGTCCGCTCCAACGATCTACCCGTTGTCAAACCGCCTCCCATCACCGGGCCGTCCCCTATAAAGGGCCACGCTCAGGCCGATCATCATCCAAAAAACGACGTTAGGCTTCGCGTCCAGTATGGAGCAATCGGTCAGGGCGTAGACGAGCTGCCCAGCCAACGCTCCACCAGCACTCAACGTCAGAGCCTGGACCAAGCGATCCGGATCCTGACAGCGAATCCTCCAAAGCATCCAAAACGCGACGATATAGAGCGCCTGCAAGGCCACCAACCCAGGGAGCCCCAGGTCCAGCGCCACCTGGAGGAACGCGTTGTGAGCGTGAGGGATAACCCTGGGGGTATGGGTGCGAAACAGAGGATACATCGCCGGCATCACGTACTGAAACGCATCCAGCCCTGGGCCGGTGATGGGGAAATCCGCGATGGCGTACTGAGCGCGCGACCAAATCTCAAGCCGCTGCTCCATCGAGACCGTACTCAGCACGCGGGCAGGACCCTTGGGAGTCCGAATAGCCTGCGCAAGGCCGGCGGGACCAACCAGGGTCAGTACGACCAGAGCGAGCAGGGACAGAACCAGCGCGACCCGGCCGACGCGGCCTCCGACGACATAGACCATAACCAGCAGGCCCGCCACAAAGCCCATCCACGCCCCGCGCGCCTGGGTGAGAAGAAGCAACCCCAAACTGAAGGCAACACTGAGCCCAGCGAGCACCGTCCATCCCCATTTCCGTTGCTCTCGTCGCACCGCCCACCAGAACAAGTTCACATTGAACGGAAGCACCCATAGAAGCGCCCCGCCGATCACGTTGGGATTGAAGTACGTCTCCCCCTCTGGCAGGAAACCGATCTCCCCCGGCAGTCCTTCCGTCAGCACCGCCAACTGGGGAATCTTGAACCGCCATTGGGTACCCAACAGCCCCATGCCTATGAAGCCCAGACTGACGGCAAACACCCCGGCCGGCACCCAGCGCAGCCGTCCTGCAGGCTCCAATAGGTCGACGGTGGCGTACAGGAGCCCGACCCCAAGCAAAAGGCTGTCTATTTTCAACTGGCTCCACTCGGGGTTGGGCGAGACGCAGAATCCCACACCTCCCATCACGATCAACACCAGAACAGGGACATCGACCGGCGTGTGGGGCGTAAACCGTGCCAGAATCAAGCGCCGGAGTATCCAAAGCATCGGAATCAGAAGCAACAATGGAGCACGGGATGGGGCGGGAAACAAAAGAAAAGGAGCAAAAAGGAGCATACACACCCACTCCGCCACTCCCCACCAGCTCACCGCTCGCGATGGAGGCCTCATGCACCCATCTCCATGACAATCCGAGACCACACCTGCCGGCCTACCCGTGCCCCACTCAGGCAGGGGATGCATCCTTCCGCGCTTCTTCAATCCAGGTCAGCACCTGAGCCACCCGGTTCGAAATCGCCTCGAAATCGCCGGCGGCCACCCGTTCCTTGGTGATCAACCGGGAGCCCATCCCCACACAGGCGGCCCCGGCGCTAAACCAGGCCCTGATATTCTCCTCAGTGGCATCGACACCGCCAGTAGGCATGATGCGCGTCCATGGACAGGGCCCCATCACCGACTTCACAAAGCCAGGGCCTCCCACAGATTTACCGGGAAAGACCTTCACGATCTCGACCCCGAGCTCCTCAGCCTGCGAGATCTCTGACGCGCTGCCGCAGCCGGGTGAATACGCGATCTTGCGACGGTTGCACAGCCTGGCGATCTCTGGGTTAAGGATCGGCCCTACGACGAAGTTGGCCCCGCCGGCGATATACATCGCCGCGGTGGGGGCGTCAACGACGGAGCCAACCCCCAGGATAACATCAGGGGCAGCGTCGGCCACATACTGCGAGAGCTGGGTGAACACCTGGACGGCGAAGTCGCCTCGATTGGTGAACTCCACCACGCGACCGCCGCCGGCCGCGCAGGCAAGCACGATTTTCTTGGCCACTTCCAGGTCTCCATGATAGAAGACCGGAACAAGCCCAAGCTCTATCATCGTATTTAGCACTTCGAGCCTCGTGTAACGAGCCATATTCGCGTCCTTTCCTGTATGCCTAACCCGTTCCCTATCGACGTCGAGGAGCTATCCTCTCCCACAGTATAACCAATCAGGGCCAAAAATCAAATTCGGGATGTGAGAGATTTGACTTTTCCTGCCGGAGAGGTAGAATGCGTAGCCGATGTCACTATACCCGCTCCCTACCCTTATAAAACGGGAAGCGAAGCGGCTCTTTGCCGCTCTTACGAGCAAGGCCGGGAAAGACGCAGCGACGTGTCAACTTAGAGACCAAAGCTCCATATGGCCCAAGCAACAGGTTTTGATAAAGACTTATTAGAGATCTACGGGGAGCTGGACCGGGATCGATTGATGGAATTGGTCGTGTGCTACGCCCGCGACCGGCTCGGCGCGGGGGGATCCTCCATCTTCCTGCGCGACGACATCACCGGGCGCTACGTCCTGCGGGGGACCACCGGCCTCCTGGAAAGCACCAAGATGCCCACCGAGCGGGTGGAGTACGAGCCCGGCGAGGGGTTGACCGGCTGGATCGTCAAGCACGGCCGCCCTCTGCGCATCACCAACGTCAAAGACAGCGACGAACTGAAGAGCATCGCCGAAGATCTGGCCTGGAGCAAGAAGTACTCGGAGATCAGCGCAAGGCCAGGACAGGCCTACGTAGGGGTGCCGATCCTTTCCAGAGACGGCGACACCGTCCTCGGCGTGCTGCGGGTTTCCGGGAAGCTAGAGGGGGACCGATTCGATCGGCACGACGAGGCACTGCTGAGCCACGTGGCGGCGATGGTGAGCATCGCCATCGAGAACTCCCAGCGCTACGAGCGAGAGAAACGGCGAGCGCGTTATTTCTGGCTGCTGTTGGACATCAACAGCGAACTAAACCCCCGGCGTCCCGTGGCCGAGATGATGCAAGCCGTGACGGACCGGGTCAGGCAGGGCTTCCGCACGGAAGCGTGCCAGATCTACCTGCGAACGGAGGAGGACGCCCACCGGGTGGTGCTGCGGGCCGCCAGCGGGCTGCCCGAAACGTTGGTGGGCAAGTTGACGTACATGGCGGGGGAGGGACTGACAGGCCACATCATCGAGAAGGGAACGGCCATCCAGATCCGGGAGGCGGGCGCGTTCGCGGAATGGGACGATGCTCACATCGCGGAGGTGGCCCCTCACCTCGCCTCGGCCTCGTATCGCTCCTACATCGGGGTCCCCCTGCGGCTAGGCGACGAGATCCTGGGCACCCTCGAGCTGATCAACAAGATTCCCAGCGCCCCCGGGCACCGCGATTGGTTCACCGATGACGACGAGGGGTATCTGCGCCTGCTCTCCACGGCCATCGGCGGCGTGTTGGAGGGAGCGCGCTACCTCAAGGCACTGAACGACGTAGGGATCACCGCGCTGAGGATGCAGCGGATCGCCTCCTTTGGCACCCTGGCGCAGCGGATACGACATGAGGCGGCGAACCCGCTGGCCGTGGCGCGCCTGGCTTTGAACAACCTGCGCAACGACCTCGAGGAGGCCCTGGCGGCCCCTTCTACCCAGCAAGAGGCGGAAGAGAAGACCAGGTCGCCATCCGCCCAGGCGCTGGACGCGCGCATCAGCAGGCGCGTGAGTGTCATAGACTCCAGTCTGGAGGAAGTCAGCGGCAAGCTGCTGGAACTGCTCAAATTCTCACAGCGCATCGGCTTCGTCCGCAGCAACACCAACTGGAACGACGTAGTGCACGAGGTGCTGATCTGGCTGGCGGCAGAACGACAGCGGCGCGGCGTGGAGATACACGTGAGCTACAACGATCTGCCCCCGCTATTCATCGAGCCCAACGAACTGTTCGGTGTCCTGGTCACCATCCTGCGCCTGGCGATGGAGACTCTGGAAACAGAAGGAGGGCTCATCGAGGTGCGGACCTACGTGCCCACCCCATCCACCGACGGTCAGCAGGTATGCACAGAGATACACGTGCCGGAAGCTCCCCTGAGGGAGAACGTCTCAGGCGTCCTCGAGCCAGTGGACGGCGCGCCTGAGGAACTATCGCCCCTGCACTTCGAGTGGGCCCTGGCACAGGAGACGGCGGAAACTCAGTACGAAGGCAGCCTGACGTGGGAGATTGACGACGGGGGCATGCGATTCCTGCTCGAACTCCCATCGAAGGGAAAGTAACCCTCTCCCCCTGTGGAGAGGATAAAATCGGAGAGGGGGGTCATGGAACAGAAGACGATCCTCGTGGTGGACGACGAGCCCTTCTTCCGTGAGGAAGTGGTCGCCTTTCTCGGCAATCCCCGCTTTGTGGCCAGAGGCTGGGAAGTAGAGGCCGTGACGGGTGGAGAGGAGGCGTTGGCCCAACTGGAGCGAGGCTCCTACGACGTCATGCTGCTGGACATCAACATGCCGGGGCTGGACGGAATGGACGTGCTGCGCCTGATGCACGAGAAACACCTGCTGGAGCACATCTACGTCATCATGCTCAGCGCCTACGGCGTGTACGAGAACGTCATCGCAGCCATGCGCGGTGGGGCGAAGGACTTCGTCAACAAATCCGAGCCCCTGGATCAGTGGGTCATGCGCATCGAACGCGGCCTTGAGTGGCAGGAACTGCGGCGTCGCAAACAGCAAGCAGAGGAAGAGCTGCGTCTCCTGGCGCGCGAGGTAGGTCACGACATCGGCGGCACAACCTATTTCGTGCTCACCCAACGGGTGCAGGCACTGGCTCAGCTGGTGAAGGGAAATTCAGAGGGCGAACGTTCCATCAAGGTCATCCGGCAGATTCTGGCTCGCATCAAGCGCCTGGCCGACGACCTGGGCCACGTGGCCATCGCTCTGGACAGCAGCGAGACGTGGCGACGGGAGAAGCTGGACCTCCATCGCCTGCTGGAGCGCCTGGTGCAGGAGTTCCGTTACGGTCACCCCGACGTGGAGATCGTACGGGAGTGGGGAGAGGAGGTGCCGGCGATAAACGGCAGCCGGGCTCAGTTGGAGCGAGCTTTCCACAACTTACTGACCAACGCCGGCCGGGCCATGCCCGATGGTGGGACGCTCACGCTGCGCACACAGCGACGAGAGGACGGCTGGGTAAGCGTGGAGATCGAGGATACCGGCGTGGGGATCGCCCCCGAGACGGTGGAGAAAATCTTCCGCATCGGGTTCTCAGATTGGAGGAACGGAACCAAAGGGAGCGGGCTGGGCCTCTACGTCGCGCGCAGGAACATAGAGAACCACGGCGGCCACATCGAGATCGACAGCGCCGTAGGGGAAGGGACCACCGTCACCGTGCGCCTGCCGATCCAGTCTGGCCCAGGGCGGACCGTGTAGGGCCTGTGCCTGAAGGAACTCGGATCGTGATTATTTCGACAATGTCATGTTTGACACGGTATCGTAGAGGCCAGTTTCAGTGTATGGCAAGGCAGTTTGGCTCGTCGTGCGCACCTTCAGTGCGCTGACACGGCGATGAATCGCCGACTACGAACGAATCATGACACCGTCAATATAACTACCTCGGATCGAGCGATGAAGCGGATGGACAGGGCGTCAAGAGCAACAGGACGGGGACACAGCGAGAGGGCCGTCACTCTGGGGGACTTCGTGAGCATGGGACGCCCCCAGTGGCGCGGGCAGAGCTCTTTGCTCAAGGGACTGGTCTTTCTGGTCTGGGGCACGCCCGACGTGCACACCCGGCTGCGGAATGGCTACGTGTTGAATCGAATAGAGCAACTCGACCTGCCGCCCAGGAGCAGCGTCCTGGACATGGGCTGCGGCCGGGCCGTGTCCCTGTTTTGGCTGGCGCGGCGGCATCCCGACTGGCACCTGACGGGGGTAGAGCTAGACCCCGCGCAAGCGCAGTCGGCGCGTCAGGCCGTAGAGCGCGGCCCATGGCCAAACATGAGCATCGTTGAGGGCAAGTTGCAGGACCTGGGCGAGGACAACAGCCGGATGCTCACATACGATCTGATCATGGCCGTCGACGTGATGGAGCACGTCGAAGACGACGTGGGCCTGTTACGAGAGATCCGGCGGATGCTGACACCGGGCGGATATCTGATCCTTCACGTACCACGCCGCCAGCAGGACCAGTGGCGCTGGCTGCCGATATTCGAGCGATATGAGGTACACGATCACGTCCGCACTGGATACACGAGCGAGGGCCTGCGCCAAATGGCGCTCGCAGCGGGGTTTCGGGCGGTGGACGTGCGAGCGACGGTGGGGCGATGGGGCGAGATCTCCTTCGAGCTCAACAATCTGCTGTGGCCATGGCCCACCTTGCGCTATCTATTGGCCATACTGACCTATCCGATCACCGTGCCCCTGGCCTATCTCGACGTCCGGCACCCCCCCCGCACCGGGAACTCCCTGTTGCTCACCGCGACGGCGGGACAAAGCCCAGGCGTAGACCCAGGATAAGGGGTCAAAGACAAACGAACACACACAATCCTTTAGGAGGTTATGTATCATGTCATCAACGATATTGGTGATGGACGACGACCAACTGGCGCTCGAAAGCCTGGAGAATTATCTGAGCGAGGCCGGCTACACCACCGTGACGGCCAGCAGCGCCCGCGAGGCCGTCGAACAGGCACGGGAAACCGCCTGCGACGTGGCCCTGTTGGACATGAAGATGCCCGAGATGGATGGGTTTCAGGTAGCAGCGATGCTGCGCCAGTTACAGCCCGATCTGCGCGTGATTATGTTCACCGGCTATGCCTCGTTGGAAACCGAGGCCCGGGCTGCGCAATTGGACTTCTACGAGTACCTGCCTAAATCAAACTGGTACGACCTGCTGCTACCGACCATTGAGCGCGTCCTGGAAGAGTCAGAGCAACGACTGCCCAAACAGCGTCCGGTCGACCTGGAGAAAGCAGCCGCCCAGTACGCCGACGAAGGTAAATGGGAGATGGCCGCGATGGCGCTGGAGCAGGCAGCCCGCATCGCCGAGTTTACCCACGAGTGGGATAACGCAGCCACGCTCTACCAGCAGGCCTTCGAGCACATGCGGCGCGCCCGCGGCCTCTCGGTCGAATCCCAAAGGCTGCGCGAACTGGCGGAGTGCGCGCAACGCATCGGGGTCGAGGGCTCTCCGGACCTGGCGTAACCCCTGACGCCTGTGGGTAAAGACCACGGGCCGGGCAAGCAGAGCCTTGGACCGACAGGTGCCAGGCTGGACTTGGGCCTACGCCGCTGGGCGACCGCACGGGTACGCCTCTACATTGCGCTATGCTATTCACTCCTCTGTCTGGCAACGTCACTGGCGCCAGGCTGCGCTGTGTCATCACTGCTCGCGACGCCGACACCGTCACCGACGCCTACGCCCACGCCGTGGCCGACGCCAACGCCCTGGCCCACGCCTGAACCTCCCGACACCGGCTGGCAGTCCCTGCGACCCGGCGTCGAGCTACGCCAGGTGCTGGTGAAAGCTGGCGAGGCCACCGAGCGATTGACTATCGTCCGCCTCGACCCGGCCAGCGTGCGCTTTCGCGTCCGTTATGCCCCTGGCACGCCCCTCCCCCTGAGCGGCTGGGCGGCGCGGCTTCCGTCGGTACTGATCGTCAACGGCGGCTACTTCACCCCCGAGAACGAGACCGCTGGCCTGCTCATCAGCGGGGGACAGGCCTGGGGCACCCCGTACGGCGACTTCGCCGGCATGTTCGCCGTCAGCCCCTCCGCTCCAAGTGTGAACTCCGGTCACGCGGAAACAGAAGCGACGCCTCACACCGCCGAGCCCAGCGAAGAGGAGAGGGTGAGCGTGCGCTGGCTGCACACCCAACCGTATGACCCCGCGGAACCGATCAGGGAAGCATTGCAATCGTTTCCGGTGCTGATCAAGCCCGGCGGCGTGATGGGCTTCCCCGCCGATGCCGATGACGGTCGCCCAGCCCGCCGCACTGTCGTAGCGCAGGACCTTCAGGGCCGGATTCTGTTCATCGTCGCCCCACGTGGTTATCTCAGCCTTCACGCCCTGGCTCGCTTCCTGGCGGAATCCGACCTCGGGCTGGACGTGGCGCTCAACCTGGACGGAGGGTTTTCCACCGGGCTGTGGCTGCAGACGGAGGAAAAAGCGGTGAACATCGACTCGCTCGTCCCGGTACCCTCCATCATCTCCGTCGAGGAGCGGTACGACTAAGGCCGTCAACACAGACATCTCCCGTCAGAAGCCCAAAAACCGAACTTTTTCCCCTTCTGTGACGTATAAGTATTGTAGGATAACGACCAACCGGCTGGCCTGATGACCCAAGACCTGATCGATCGTGTGCTGGCGGGCGATGAGACCGCCGCCCGGAAACTACACGACACACATTACCCAGCGGCCCTCCGGCTGGCCTATATGTTGCTGCACAACCGGCAGGATGCCGAGGATGCGACGCAGGAGGCCTTTATCTACGCTTTTGAACACCTGGACCGATACGACGCGAGGCGTTCGGCCTTCGCCACCTGGCTCAATATCATCGTCACCAGTCGCTGTCGAGACCTGCAGCGGCGGCGCGCCAAGTGGTTCTCGCTGCAGAAGCTGACGGAGGCCGGGTTCGAGCCTGAGGACGAGACACCCGACCACCAGCCAGACGTGGCGCTCGAACTGCAGGAGGCACAACGGACCATGTGGGAAGCGCTGCAACAAGTGCCCCCGAAATCGCGCCAGGCGCTGATCCTGCGATATTTCGCTGGGCTCTCGTATCCTGAGATGGCCCAGGCCCTTGGCTGCCCGGTCAGCACCGCCAAGTCCCGCGTCGTCTACGGACACCAGGCGCTGGCCCGGCTGCTGGAGCAGTCGCCATGAACCACATTCACCCTCAAGGACGAAAAAGACGAAAAGGACGAAAAGGACGAAAAGGACAAAAACGGGGGGAGCGCCTGCCTGTTGCAGGCATGCCACATAGCGCACTGAAGTGCGCACTACAAACAACTGCCAAGACGGCGGCGCTCCCAAGCAGGAAACACCGCGGGAATGATTCACCTTGTGCTCGCAGCGGATGAAAATCCGCTACTGGACCAAGAACGAGGAGACCAATCGTGACGCATCACCTCAGCGATCGCCAACTGCTGGCCTTTGTGGAAGGCGAACTGCCGCCAGGGCGCCGCGCGCGAGCAGAAGCGCACCTGCAGACCTGTCCGGCCTGCAATATGCGCCTGGAACGGTTGACCCAGGTGACGGAAGAGCTGAGCACGACGCTGCACGCGGTGGGGGAACAGGTCCCGTTGACCCCCGCCCGCTCGTGGGAGGAGGTGGCCCGACGGTGGAGAAGGCAGCGCCCCCAGGCCCCTGTCCCCCGACTGCGCCCGCTCCTGCGCCACGCGGCGATACTGGCCATCCTGGGGTTGGCCGTCGTCGGGCTGGCCGGGCTGATCCACACGCTGGCCGTCACCGGCCCGGCAACGACCGGCCCCACGCCGACCCCCACCCCCACACCTGTGAGCAGCCCATCGCCCGCGCCCGGGCCCCTGCCGCGTCCGTACCCCAATCGCCTGGCCTCCCCCGTCTCAATCCTGATCCTGGGCGTCGACGCCGAGAGAGACAGCGCCCGAGCTGACGAGGTCGACGCACTGATGCTGCTGTGCATAAGCGATGAAGCCCAACGCGCCTTCATGCTCTCGATCCCGCGCCACCTGTACGTAGAGGTGCCCGGTCATGGGAAGGCACCCGCTGGCAGTATCTACCGGCTGGGCGCGGAGAGGGGACAGGCCGAGGGGTTGGCGCTGGCACGGGAGAGCATCTCGGCCACGCTGGGTTTCCCGGTGCAGCACACCGTGCTGGTGCGCCTCGACGCGTTCGTCACGCTGATCGACACCATCGGCGGCGTAGACGTCCAGGTCCCTCATCCCATCGAGGACCCGACCTTCCCGGACGGCCACGGCGGCTACGCCCCGCTGTCGATCGACGCCGGGCGGCAACACTTCGACGGGGCGCTGGCCCTGCGCTACGCCCGGACACGCGTGGAGCCGTCTCCCAGCTTCGACCGCGCCTTCCGCCAGCGGCAGATCGTCCTGGCCGCGCACCGCCGGGTGATGGAGCGCGATCTGCTCCCCGAGCTCATCTCACAGGCCCCCACCCTGTGGTCCCATGTGTCAGATGGCCTGGAGACGGACCTGACCCTGAGTGACGTGATCGACCTGGCGCTCCTGGCGACCCACCTGAGCACCGAGGACATCGCCACCGCCAGCCTGGGCGAGTGCTGCACGGTACAGCACGTCACGCCCGGCGGCCAACGGGTCCTGTCGCCCCATCCGGAGGAGATTCAGACGCTGATGAGAAATCTGCTGGAGGAGAACTGGAGAACAAACGATGACCTACCGCGTAACACACCTGACTGACCCCAGGGTTCCAACCATGCTGTTGCTGTCGCTGGGATTGACCGTGCTGATGGCCTGCAGCCCTGCTGCGCCCCCCCCCGCTCAAACCCCCACACCGCCCCTGACCCCCCCCCTCCCCACCCCCCCCCCCCCCCCCCCCCCCCCCCCCCCCCCCCCCCCCCCCCCCCCCCCCCCCCCCCCCCCCCCCCC
>Ga0180431_10006008_pt1 | contig 14535 bp, 15 predicted proteins | sample SS_ome_11_FD_132459 | JGI IMG/M metagenome (GOLD analysis project Ga0180431, IMG submission 132459) | Hypersaline lake sediment archaeal communities from the Salton Sea, California, USA - SS_1_MS_1 metaG | ecosystem: Environmental > Aquatic > Non-marine Saline and Alkaline > Hypersaline >... | reverse complement strand
GTCGTGACCGGGGACGAGGTGAAGAACGGGAAGCCGGACCCTGAGCCCTTCCTGAAGGCAGCATCCAGGCTCGGGGTGGACCCGAAGGACTGCATAGTGATAGAGGACGCAGAGAAGGGGGTGGAGGCAGCCAAGGCCGCAGGCATGAAGGCCATAGGGTACCAGAACCTCTCCCACCCCTACAGGCAGGACCTCAGGAAGGCCGATCTTGTTGTCAGGTCCCTGAAGGAGATAACAGAAAGCGCGATAGACAGCCTCTAGTAGGGCAGGGCGTCCCTCATCCGTTGGAACTGCAGCATGTCGTTGTCCATGCTGCAGAGGGCTACCGGATATTCTGTGTTGAAGTCCATGTACCTGCCCACTATCAGGAGCTCTATGTCGTTGTCGAAGCCTGAGCAGAATCGGTCTGCTGCCCTCTTGGTCATCATCCTCATGGACTTCTGCCTTGTCCTTCCCCTGTTTCCCGGCTTGTCCCAGAAATTGCTGTAGTCTGGGTCCACTCCAGGCTTCTTCAGCGAGCCGTCATGCTTCATCTCCATGTACATGGTGGTTATGTATTCGCTTAGCATGCTCCTCATGGAAGAAATGAATATCCTTCTCCACTCATCCCTGTACCTGGATGAGAACTCGTCTGCTTCCCTGCTGTCCATTCCCATTCCGGCCAGCAGCTTTGGGGTGCTCCTGATGTACTCCCTGTACTGTCTCCTGAACTTCTTGCTGAAACTTCCAATCCTTGCCGGAGACGTGTTACTGTTGTAGCCCATGCATCTCAGTATCTCTGACTCCCGCTTGTCCAGCCGGGAGAACCAGTCCTCGTGGATTATCATCTTCATCATGAGGTCTTTCATCCTGTTGGCGTCCTTTCTCTTGTTGTCAGCGCAGAAGTACTTCTTCAGCATGTCCTCCATCACAGTGTGCATCATTTTGTATATCCCGAACCTGTTGGCAATGAAGAAATGCCTGGCATGGTATTTGCCCAGGCCCCTGCTGAGGCCCCTGAATATCCTCAGCTCCTCAGGGAACCCCTCCTTTACCCCGCAAAGTATGCATCCGTCCTCATTAAGCCTACCAAAGACATTCCCATACCCATTTTCGAACCATCTGGTTTTCGCTTCTCTAATCTCCCTGGTCACGGACTCTGTCGTGAACATGACGCTGCCGCTGTCCATGATGCTGTGCATGTCATCCGCTGACATGATTCCGTCGGCTGACCCGTCAATGACCAATATGCCGCCGCCCTCTTCCAGGAACCTTTTGAGCTTCTTTCCCCTGTTGATTATCTCCAGGGTCGAGGGCACCTTGCCCTCAATCTCCAGCTCCCCTATCTCTTCTGCTGTCAGGTTCATATTGACACTTCAAGCCAGTCTTTTTAAGCGCTCCGGTAAGGCTAACTTACTTTAATCTTCGCCCCAATAACTAACAGGGGACTGCAGACATGATTGACTTCAACGGAACCTTTGCGGGCTTCGCCCTTGCTCCGCACAATCGTGCATGCCGATGCACGAGATGTGCATGCATCTCGTGTGCTGATGCACACGAAGGCTCCACCCAAACAAGGGAGGCATATGATTGACTTCAACCAGATGATTGACAAGTACCTGCACAGGGAGGTCAGGCCGAGGACAGACGGCCGTTATTACCCCTCCGAGATAGGGAGCTGCATCAGGAAGGTCTGGTACGGCTACAAGAAGCCCAAGGAGAGGCCGAACGACGTCATCAAGATATTCCAGATGGGCAACATGATACATGACTTCATAGCCGATGTGCTCAAGAGCGAGAAGAACCCGGAGATAGAGCTCCTCAAGTCAGAGGTGCCCTTCAGGGAGAACATAGAGGACTTCATGATATCGGGGAGGGTGGATGACGTCCTGATGATAAAGGAGAGCGGAAGGACAGTATTGGTGGAGGTCAAGTCCACCAAGATGGTCTCCATGGCCAAGGAGCCCCAGGAGTCGCACCTCATGCAGCTCCAGATATATCTCCATTTCCTCAAGCTCAGGTACGGCATGATAGTCTATGTGGAGAAGAACACCCTCCAGACGAAATGGTTCAACGTGGAGTACGACGCCCAGAAGGCTGAGGATGCCATAAAGCGCTTCAAGAGGCTCCATCTTGCCGTGAAGAACGACGAGATACCCGAGCCCGAGGCCAAGATGACCCCGGGGAAGGAATGGGAGTGCGGCTACTGCGACTGGAAGGAGGAGTGCTGGGGCCTCAGGCAGAATTCTCAAGACGGTCAGGGGAATACTTCTTGAGGTGGTATTCCAGGAACGCCCTGGCTGTGGGGCACTCCATGTTCTCAAGCCCCTTCCTTGCGTACTTCAGGTAGACGTGCCTTATGTTCTCCCCTGTCTGGGGGCATACGCAGGGATTGTTGATGTGGGAAACCATCTCCATTGCGAACTTGAGGTCCCTCATACGCCTCTCGTAATGGTCCATCATCATTCCTGTGGGCAGGATATTTAAGCGCCCTGGGGAATACTATAGAAGGAGGAAGACATGACCACAGAGGACAACCTGAAAGAGGCCTTTGCGGGCGAGTCCCAGGCCAACAGGAGGTACCTGGCCTTCGCCAGTAAGGCGGACAAGGAGGGCCTGAAGCAGGTGGCCAGGCTGTTCAGGGCAGCTGCGGCAGCGGAAACTGTCCATGCGCAAAACCACCTGGAGGCCATGGAAGGGGTCAAAGGGACGGCCGAGAACCTTCAGGAGGCCATAGACGGGGAGACCCATGAGTTCACCGAGATGTACCCGAAGATGATAAAGGCCGCAGAGGCGGACGGGAACCAGGAGGCGCTCAAGGCCTTCAGGTTCGCCAACCAGGTCGAGAAGGAGCATGCAGCATTCTACCAGAAGGCCCTTGAGGCAGTGAAGTCCGGGAAGGACCTGCAGGAGAAGAGGATGCTGGTCTGCCCTGTATGCGGCCACACTGTAGAGGAAAGCGCGCCTGAATCATGCCCGATATGCGGGACCCCCGGCAGCAGGTTCCTGGACATAGAATGAGCCATCAGGGAACGACCAGGCCGGTGCATCTCCAGTTTATCTCTGAATCCCCTGTCTGCACGTCTATCACGCAGGCAGGGTTGCACCCTTCCTTCTCCAGGTCCAGGTCTATCCACCATGTCCCTGTGAACTCGTTGCAGTAGTATACGTCAGTGAAGGAGCTGTCCAGCAGGCATTCCCCGCCCTGCGCCACCAGCTTGGCCTCTGTCAGGCTCATCGTGTATCCCGTGCCTTCCTTGACGCAGAACTCCTCCCCGGTCTCCTTCAGCTTCTGGCAGAAGCACTTGCACTGGCCCTCGTTCCCGCAGTGCCTCGTGCCTTCCAGCACGCAGCCCCAGAGCTCCAGGGCAGGTGTCTCCACCTCTGTCGGCCATACGCACACGCCTTCCAGGTACCCGTATCCCTCGCATTCCTCCTGGCACCTGTCCAGTATGCCCTCGTTCACCTGGGCGGCCGTCAGGCCTTCCTGGCCCCCCTCCTGGGGCACGCCTGAAGGGAACATCAGAATGAGCGAAGCCATGACGACTATGACCACCGCAGCAGCCAGCATGGTGTACATGGAGGACATCCTGGACTTCGGCACCTTCCCGGCTTTCGGCTGCGGGACAGGCCTCTTCCCAGGCGCCCTGTTCCGGGCAGCCGGCTTCCTCCTGGCCGGCTTCTTCCTTGCTTTTGCCATGCTATAATATTGACAGGGCTGCTTAAATTTGCCCCGATGGTGTGTTTATAACAGGGCTCGGCACAATATAAACCATGGGAAAGAAGACTGGCCTTGCAGCAGTGTCCTACATACTCGGCCTGATAACGGGGATAATAGTGCTGCTGGCTGCGGACAAGAAGGACAAGTACACCAGGTTCCATGCTGTCCAGTCCATCCTCTTCAACCTGGCTGTCTGGGTGATAGCGTTCGTTCTGGCCATCCTGACAGCGCCCTTCGCGATAGCGGGCGGAATCACCGGAATGGTGTTCCCGCTCCTGATGTTCGGGGCGCTCAGCCTGGTATGGATGGCTTACGGGGTGATTGTCTTCCTGGTCTGGCTGTTCCTGATAATAAAGGCCTACTCGGGCGACAAGTTCATGCTGCCCCTGATAGGCAAATGGTCGGACAGCCTGACAAAATGAGATGTTTCGGCCTTTAGCGAAACGTAACAGCCTTATTTTTAAGCCCGCGGGCCAAAATCTCTAGATGTTCGAGGACGACAAGATAACCCTAGGCAGGAAGGCCTTCAGGGCCCTGGCTTCTGACACCAGGGTCTCCATGCTGAAGCTCCTGCTTAAGAGGAGGATGACGCTATCCGAGATATCAAAAAGGCTCGGGATGTCGGTCTCCACCATAAAGGGCCACCTGGATTCCCTGGTGGCCGCAGGCCTGATAGTCCAGATGGACGAAGGCCACAAGTGGAAGTACTACGAGCTCACGAAGGCCGGAAGGGAGGTCGTGCAGCCCTCGGACAGGAGGATAATGGTGCTCCTCGGCATATCAGCCATAGCCGCCCTGTTCGGCATGAACGGGCTGATAGGCAGGTTCTCATCCCCTGCAGGGCAGTTCGCAAGGGGGACCCTTGCGGCCCCGATGGCCGCTGGGGGAGGCGGGGAGATGCTGGCGGAGAAGTCCGCTGACACAGCAGCCCAGGCTGCACCCGGGCTCATGCCAGCCTCTGCTTCAATCCCCTGGTTCGAGCTCTCCCTGACCGTTATTGCCTTCCTTGTCCTGGGCATATCCATAGGCTGGCTGTACAGAATGAGGAAATGAACAAATTTTAGGGGCCTGTGACAAATAATAACAATGAAGATAGATTTCCCGAAGCTGGCCCTGTCACTGATAGTGCCTTTCATAGCGGCCTTCATAGGCTCCATGGCCACCTACCCGTCAATACCCGGATGGTACGCCACGCTGGCCAAGCCCGCCTGGACCCCTCCCAACTGGGTGTTCGGGCCTGTCTGGACGACGCTCTACATACTGATGGGCCTGTCGCTCTACCTGGTCTGGATGAAGGGCTCAGGCAGATGGAACAGGTTCAAGGGCTGGCTGGGCATAAGGCAGCCCAAGGCGCCCTTGTATGCGTTCTTCATACAGCTCGGCCTCAACGGGCTATGGTCAATCCTGTTCTTCGGCCTCCAGAGCCCCCTGCTGGGCCTGGTGTGCATAATACCGCTCTGGATAGCCATAGTCGCCACGATGGGGCTGTTCTATGACGTGGACAGGAGGGCGGCCTGGTTGCTGCTGCCGTACATAATATGGGTGACCATAGCGGCCAACCTCAACCTGTTCGTCTGGTTGCTGAACATATGAGGCTCTGGAGCATACACCCCAAGTACCTGGACGCCAAGGGGCTGACGGCGCTCTGGAGGGAGGCCCTTCTAGCCAGGAACGTCCTGAAGGGAGGAATAACAGGGTACAGGAACCATCCCCAATTAATCAGGTTCAAGGAGCAGAAGGACCCCATGAAGGCCATCAACTCCTACCTTTACCATGTGTACAGGGAGGGCGTCAGGAGGGGCTACGACTTCGACAGGTCCAAGGTGGGAAGGTTCATGGCTTCAGCCAGGATACCCGTCAAGGAGGGCCAGCTCAGGTTCGAGTTCAAGCACCTCAAGAAGAAGCTCGAGGCCAGGAGCCCCCAGAAACACAGGGAGCTTGCCAGGGTCAAGGCTCCCAAGCCACACCCCCTCTTCAAGGCAGTGAAGGGCAGGAAGGAGAAATGGGAGAAGGCTTAAATCCCTTTCTAACCTTCTATAGTGATGGAAAGGGTCACGTTCTACTGCTACGCCAACAAGACGAGAAGCCCGGGCATGAAGGCGTACGCTGATTTCCTGAAGCCGGAGGGCTATGACGTGGTGACAGACTCTGCAGGCGTGAGCAGGAGGACGATGGAAAGGCTCCAGGGAGCGAGCAGGACCAGGGCCTCCAGCTGGCTGGTCAGGAAGATGGAGTCCAGGGGCATATTGCAGATAAGGGGGCATGTGCCAAAGCTCGCCACCCCCGAGCTGGTCGCAGACTCGAAATGGAACCTGGCGGCCACCAGGATGGTGAGGGACAAGCTCCTGGAGCTCTACCCCGAGCATGGGGACATCATACTGACCCTGAAGGGGTTCCTGGGCTACGGGGAGGGGGATGACCCTGCCCTGGACATAAGGGACCCCTGCACCCCGGAGGGCAATTCCAGCGACTGGTACGTCCAGGGAAAGGTGATGAAGGACACGGAAGAGGCGCAGGACATGTTCCTGGAAGAGGTGGAGCGCCTCATTAGGGAGTTCTGGTCCAAATACATGCCAGGCCTCTGAACCCTTAAATCATTTCCATCCAATTCTTGAGCATGGCAGAAGGCATGAAGGACTACCTGAGGAGCGCGGCCATCGCAGCTGCGCCTTTCATAGGGGCTGCCGTAGGCGGCATAATAGGCTACTGCATCAGCGGCCCGGAACCCGAGAGCTACAGGGTGGGCATAGGGGCAGGAGCCAACGTGGGGGCGCTCCTTGTCTCGGTGCCGGTTGCCGCATCAGGGACAGAGCTCTGATTCCCCCTTCGGATGTGAGAATCCATAACGGACATTTCTGAGAAGCTTATGCGAGAAGCCCGCCTATCTGCTCCATGTATTCCGCGTAACCTGAAAGGTCGCCTTCCTTCAGGCTGTCCTGCGCCAGGCCGTACAGCCTTGCCACCTCTGCCAGGGTCTCCTCTGACGTCATGTCAGACGGTATCGTGACGCTGGGCCCCGGGACTGAAGTGCCGAACAGGACAGCAAGCGCCTCATCCAGGCTCTCCTGCATGGTCAGCCTGTCGCCGTAGGCGGCTATCACCCTCTTCAGCTGGGGGAGGGTGCCTGACTCGGTCGCCTCCAGGTAGAGGGGCTCTATGTACAGGATGGAATCCTCTATCGGTATCACCAGGGTGTTGCCCCTCGTGACTGAAGAGCCTGCCTGGCTCCAGAGGGTTATCAATTGCGATATGTCAGTGTCCTGGTCTATCCTGGCCTCTATCTGCATGGGCCCGTATATCAGCTCCTGCTTGGAGAACGTGTACACCAGCAGGTCCCCGTAACCCGGGTCGTCAGACTTGGCGGCCATCCAGCCTATCAGGTTCTGCTTGCCCCTGGGCGTGAAGGGCATCATGGATATGCACTCCGGGCTCTCCTCCCCGGGTATCTTGAGTATCACGAAGTAAGGGGTCATCCTCTCCTTCGAACCCCTGTATATCTCGTTGGGCACATTCCAGACGTCCTCCTTGTTGTAGAACACCCTGGGCTCCCTCATATGGTAGTACGAGTATATGGCTGTCTGTATCTCAAACAGGTCGTCCGGGTACCTGTTGTGGGACTTGAGGCCTTCAGGCATCTCACCGAAGGGCCTGAAAAGGCCAGGGAAAATCTTCCCGTACACCTGCACCAGGGGGTCTGAGGGGTCTATCACGTAGTAAGTGACCTCCCCGCTGTACGCGTCCACCACCACCTTGACAGAGTTCCTTATGTAGTTGAAATCCTCCCAGTCGGAGTACAGGTGCTCTGAATAGGGGTACCTGTCAGTTATCGTGTAGGCGTCTATCATCCAGTACAGCCTGCCGTTGTCTATGATTATGTAGGGGTCCTCGTCATACCTCAGGAAGGGCGCTATGGTGTTCGCCCTGTCCCTTATGTCCCTGTACATGAGAAGCTTGCTCTCTGCCTTTATGGAGCCTGAGAACAGCATCTCCACAGAGGCGAACTTGACGGCGTATACCAGCCTCGTGAACAGGTCTGCCAGGGGCACGCCCGTGCCGCCCTCGTATGTGGTGTATATGTTCTGCTCCCCGCTGGGGTAGTCGAGCTCCTCTGTCGTGGTCTTGACTATGGCGTAGGAATCGGTTTCCTCCCCGAAGTATATCTCAGGCCTCTCCAGCTCCAGGGAAGGGTAGGATGTCTTGGCGGGTATGTCCTTCACATAGAACTCCGGAAGGCCCTCCCTTGTCACCTTGTCCACGGGTATCATGACCACGCCGTACCCGTGCGTGTACACCAGGTGCTCGTTGACCCAGGTCCTGGCCTGTGGGGGCAGGTCCCTGGTGTTCATCTCCCTGGCGGACACCATCACCTGCCTGTACATCCCGTCTATCTGGTACCTGTCTATGTCCACGTCATAGAAGTCATAGTATGTCCTGAACAGCTGGAGCTGGTCATAAGTCTTTTTGAGGGGCCTCCAGTCCCACAGCCTTATGTTGCCTATCGTTGCGTCATTATCCTCTATGTCCCCCTTGGTCAGGTCATACGACACCGGGAACTCGCTCTCCTCCACCCCGTCCAGGCCGTACGCCTCCAGGGTGTTCTGTATGTTGTAGCCTATGTAGGTCTTCTCCATGTTGAACTCGTCGGGCCCCACCACCAGGCCCTGCGTGACGCCTGCGGCAACAGAGCCCAGTATGGCTATGATTATGAAGGCCCCTATGCCCTTGGTGATTATCCCCCAGCTCCTGACCTTCACGTTAGCCAGGAAAAGCATGCCTATGATGGCGGCGACCGCAGTGAGGATGGTTATGAAAGGCACGCTGACTGCCAGGTCAGTGTATCCAGCCCCGTAGACGGCCCCTCCATCTGAAAGGAGCAGGTCATACCTGGACAGCCAGATGCTGCCTGACATCACGAAGAACAGCAGGCCTATCAGGCCCGAGACATGGTGGGTGGCCTTGTCCTTGAATTTCTTGAAGTTGATGTTCATGCCGGGTGCCTTCACTATGGTCTCGCCTATCTCCAGCTCCACCCTCGGCCTGGCCTCCAGCAGCCTCATGAAGCCTGCGTAGGATAAGGCAGTGACCATTATGGCCAGGACCAGCATCGTGCCCAGGAAGCTCAGTATGCATCCGTACAGGGGCATCTCGAACACATAGAAGCCCATGTCAAGCCCGAACACTGGGTCGGCCGACCCGAAGGGGACAGCGTTCGTGTACTTCAGGGCAGGCTCCCAGCATCCCGAGAAACCCGCCCCCATCACCAGGGAGAGGAACAGGAGGATGGCGGCTGCCGCCTTCCAGACGCCTTTTGGCGCCTTCTTCCCCTTCTTCAGGCTCAGCCTCCTTGCTATGTAGACATTCAGGAGCCCGAAGGCCAGGAAAGACAGGCCGAACAGGGCGCCTATCCCCCAGCTGCTGGACAGGACAGTGAGGAAGACTGACTGGTATCCCACAGTGTTGAACCAGAGCCAGTCGCCCCACAGGCTGAATATGACGGATCCCGAGACTACCACCGCGAGAATGAGCAGTCCGATGACGTTCTTCGGCCTCATGGCCAATATTTGTTTTCCTGGTATAAAAAGCGGACTGAAAAGACGCAGCTTTAAAAGTAAGCCCTAAGCAGTATTAAGATTGGTATGAAATTCAAGGAACTGAAACTCAGGCCCATGATACAGGGCTTAGTGAACAAGCTGGGCCTGGAGGATATGACCCCCATACAGGAGAAGTCCATACCCTTCATACTGGAAGGGAAAGACGTGGTGGGCCAGGCAGAGACAGGCTCTGGAAAGACCATAGCCTTCAGCCTTCCCATAATGGAGAAGGTCAGGCCGGGAAAGGGCATACAGGTGGTGGTCCTGACCCCCACCAGGGAATTGTGCGTCCAGGTGACTGACGTCATGAGGAGTTTTGCAGGCCATGAGGTGAGGGTGACCTCCATATACGGAGGGGTCCCCCTTGAGCCCCAGTTCGACAACCTCAGGACGTCCGACGTGGTGGTGGCCACCCCGGGCAGGATGCTCGACCACATAGGCAGGAAGACCATATTCCTGAAGAACGTGCGCTTCCTGGTGCTGGACGAAGCTGACAAGATGTTCGAGATGGGCTTCATAGAGGACGTGGAGGAGATAGCCAGCTACATACCGAAGGACAGGCAGACCCTGATGTTCTCTGCGACCGTGTCCTATGACGTGCACAAGATAATGAAGCGCCACATGAGGGACCCTATTATAATAGAAACAAAGCCCCTTGTGGACCCGGCCAAGCTCAAGCAGCAGTACCTGGAGATATACGAGCAGAGGGACAAGTTCTCCATACTGCTCCATTTCCTGAAGCACGACACCCCAGGCCTTGCGCTTGTGTTCTGCGCCACCAGGTCAGAGTCGGACATAATAGCCAGGAACCTGAAGGCGAACGGGGTCAATGCCAAGGCCATACACGGCGGGATGGCCCAGAAGAAGAGGATGGACTCCCTGGACGCCCTGAAGCAGGAGAACATAGACGTGCTGGTCGCCACGGACGTGGCTGCCAGGGGGCTGGACATCAAGAACGTGACCCATGTGTACAATTATGACGTGCCCAAGACCCCAAAGGAGTACATACACAGGATAGGCAGGACAGCCAGGGCAGGCGAGAGGGGCGACGCCATAACCCTCCTGACCCCGAGGGACCATGACAACTTCAGGCGCGTCCTCTCAGACTTCTCCCTCAACATCAGGAAGGGAGAGATACCCAGGTTCCAGAGGGTCCCCTTCAGGCGCTTCAGCGACGACCGGCCGGCCGGCAGGGGCTATGGCAGCCGGAGGCCCGGCCAGTCCAGGGGATACAGGGGAGACAGGAGGCCCCGCAGGGACGGCCCGAGGAGAGAGGGCTACAGGAAAGAGGGCAAGACAGGCTCCAGGGGCCCCAGGAAGCCCTACAGGAAGAGAAGGAACTGAAGCCCCCTCAGCCCCCGCGCTCGTACTTGCCCAGCTTCCTGAACTTTATCTCGACAGTGACTGCCTCGCTCACGCAGCCGCCCAGCTTCTCCAGGGCAGAATCATAGCATGCAGACCTGCTTATGCCTTCCATGCAGTAGAAATGTGAATCCTCCACAGGAGGCATGCTGCCTTCCCTAAGGTCCCTGACAGCCTCTTCCCCGAAGACTGCCATCAGGGCATAGCCTTTCAGCGCCTTGCCGCAGCTTTCGCACTTGAACGGCCACTCGTCCATGGTTATTATTGTCATGAAACCTTTAATTTTCGGGCCAGCTTCAATGCCTGAAGCCCCTGATAGCTTTATTAACATGAATCCCGCATGTTCATAATAGGAGGAAATGAGTTGTTATGGAAGGAACAGTAAAGTTCTTTGACGAGATGAAGCATTTCGGCTTTATCAACGGCGACGACGGGAAGAGCTACTTCGTCCACGAGAGCGCGCTGAAGGAAGGCGTGACCATAGCGGAAGGCGACAGGGTGACTTTCGACGCCGCACAGGGCGACAAGGGCCCGAAGGCCGATAACGTACAGAAGTCAGAAGGCAAGCCGGCAGAAGAGAAGCCAGCCGAAGAAGCACCATCAGAAGAGAAGCCAGCCGAAGAGGCCCCTGCCGAAGAAGCGCCGGCAGAAGAGAAGCCAGCCGAAGAGACACCGTCAGAAGAGAAGAAGGAAGAGTGAGCCATTCCGGCTCCAGTACAGTACCGATTGCAAGTTTTTTTGTTTTCACCACCCAGCCAGGGCTCTGTTTCAGGAGCGGCAACCGGTTCATTATAAAGGCTTGAGTGAAATAATTAACTGTATGGTCGAGAAGAGGAGGGAGCGCCGGCCCGCAGGCAGATACCTGGCACTGCTGGCCCTGGCAGCTGTCATAACGGCCCTGTTCTTCACGGGAAGCATGACAGGGCTTCTGGTCTGGCTCTCAGGGGACCAGGCAGCCTTCGGTGAGGGGGCCTACGCCAACACGTTCTACAACTCCACCCTCGGGGGAATCCAGCTGAACGCCACGTACCTGAACGGAAGCTATGTCAGCAAGGCCTTCGACGCAGGCTCCAACTCCACCTGGAACAACATCACCTGGCACCAGGGGGGCCGTTACCAGGAGGAGCTCCCTGCAGCCGGGACAGATGAGCCGGGCCCCGGCGGCATGAACATGACAGGGAACGTGCTGCTTTTCCGCTTCAACAACGACTCTGCCTACGGCGAGAACGACACCCATGCATATGACTTTTCAGGCAGCGGGAACGACGGGACAGGGGCCGGTTTCGACGGTGACGAGGTGTCAGGCTCAGGCCTGATGGGAGGGGCGTTCGACCTTGACGGGACAGACGACTACGTCGAGCTGCCGGCCTCCAGCCAGATGGTCTCAGGCACCGCTTATACCCTATCTGCCTGGATAAAGACTGACACCCAGCAGGGCAGCTACGGCACAGAGGGCAGGGTAATCAACCTCCACAGGGCAGGGGGCTCCTACAGCAGCGGGGCTGTCATATACGCAGGCGGGCCTGGAGGCAGCGAGCCTGGGGACGCTGACGACATCTGCATGCTGTATTACACGGGCAGCGGCCATGAATGGCTCTGCTACCAGACATCCCCTGCATACCATGACGGCAGGTGGCACCTGGTCTCTGCCACCCATGACGGCTCTGTTGCCAGGCTGTTCTATGACGGGGTGCAGGTCAACTCCCGCAGCGACACCCAGGGCGCACTCGGGACATCCACGGGAAAGATAGGGTCATTCGACGGCGCCTCCAGGTATTTCGACGGCATGATAGACGAGGCAGCTGTCTGGAACCGCTCCCTTTCCCCCGCCGAGATGCTGGACATCTACAGGAGGGGCGCCCTCAGGATGGACCTGTCCGTCAGGAGCTGCCAGGCAGCATGCTCAGGCGAGGGCTGGACGGCCCTGAACGGGACGTCGCCCCAGGGTCTCCCCGTCCCTGGCGGCAGATACTTCCAGTACATGTTCAACTTCTCCACACAAAACGCAAGCCACAGCCCTGAACTGTACAACGTGACCGTGGACTATGGCATCATCACTCTTCCGGCCGTCAACATATCCCTGGTCCACCCGGCAGCGGACATTAACGTGACTCAGGACGAATTCTTCAACTTCACTGTGAACGTCTCCTGCTCAGGCGCTGACTGCGGCCAGATAAACGTCACCCTGGACCCGACCGAGGGTGACAGTTCGCAATCGGACTTCAACAGCGGGGCCTATTTCCGGACCTTCTACAACACATCAGGGTTCGTCCAGCTGAACGCGACATACACGGCCGGAAACTTCACCAGCCAGGCCTTCGACGCCAACGGGGAGGCGCAATGGAACAACATGTCCTGGTTCACAGAGCTCCCCTACGGCCGGGAGCTTCCGGCCGGCCAGCAGGCTGAGACAGGGCACTTCCTGAGGGGGGCTGACATGACAGGGAACGTGCTGCTGTTCCGCTTCAACAACGGCTCTTCACATGGCGAGAACGACACCCACATCTACGACTTCTCAGGGAAAGGGCACAACGGGACAGCATACAGCGCCACCTGGAACAGCTCCGGCAAGCTGGGCGGCGCCTTCGGGTTCGACGGAAGCGATGATTACATCAGCCTGGAGGGGACTGCCTCGGGGGGCACGCGCCCCCTTGAGCTGAACGGTTCATTCTCCATAGCCTTCTGGTTCTACCCCACCGAATCCAAGTCTTTCTATATCATGGGCAATTACGAGGGGGACGGGGCATACAGCGGCCAGCACATCAACATCGACGGCGACCCCGTCGGAAGCGGTGTCGACATCAACTGCCACATAGACGACGGCACCAATACAGCCAGCGCCGCTTCAGGGGAACTGGCCCTGAACCAGTGGCACCATGCCGTCATAGTCAGGGACAAGGGAAACATGGTATACACTTACATAAACGGGATTGAAGAGAGCTCTGACACGGATGACGTCACCGGCAGCGTCCTTTCCGACAAGGACTGGGTCATAGGGGCAAAGGCAGAGGCTACCGCAGAGGAACAGTTCAAGGGCATGATAGACGAGGTGGCTGTCTGGAACCGCTCCCTCTCATCATCCGAGATGCTGGACATCTACAGGAGGGGGGCACTCAGGCTGAACCTGTCAGTCCGGAACTGCTCGTCCCCGGACTGCTCGGACGGAAGCTGGCAGGGCCTGGGCGGCGAATCCCCGCAGGATTTGGGCCTGTCTGGCCAGCGCTTCCAGTACGGGTTCATGTTCGGGACAGACGATTCTGCCCGCTCCCCGGTGCTGTACAACACCACCCTGGATTACACCCCTGTTTCCCTTGCAAAGGGCCTGGTCTCGACTGCCCCGGGAGACACCCCCTTCTACACTAACGCGACGTCAAACCCCCTTACAATCAGCCTGAACGAAGGTCAGTCCCAGCTTGTGACCTTCTGGGTGAACGCCACAGGGACAGGGACATATGAGTTCTTCGCATACGCCAACCTGACAGGCGACCCGGACACAAGCGATTCGACCCCGAAGAACAACATAACCATCATGGTGAATTACCCGCCCTCTGTCTCCATAGGCCAGGCCATCCCGCCTTCCCCCTCAGAGTACGGCACTTACGTGTTCATGAACGCCTCTGCGTCAGATTATGAGGACGGGGACCTGACAGCCAACATAACATGGCACTCTGACCTGGACGGCCCCCTGGGTACCGGAGGCTCCTTCAACCTGAGCCTCAGCCTGGGCAGCCACACCATAACAGCGAACGTGACCGATTCGGAGGGGGCGCCTGCCACCGACACGGAGCCTTACGTGATACAGGACACCGCCCCTCCTGCCATAGCGGGCGCCTCCATCACCCCGGGCCTGACGTCAGGGGAGGAAGCCACTGTCAGGGCCAG
>Ga0180431_10006007_pt1 | contig 14536 bp, 12 predicted proteins | sample SS_ome_11_FD_132459 | JGI IMG/M metagenome (GOLD analysis project Ga0180431, IMG submission 132459) | Hypersaline lake sediment archaeal communities from the Salton Sea, California, USA - SS_1_MS_1 metaG | ecosystem: Environmental > Aquatic > Non-marine Saline and Alkaline > Hypersaline >... | reverse complement strand
TACCACATGCTCAAGAACCATATCCCTTATCAAGAACTTGGCCCCGACTACTTCGACCTGTTGAACGCCGCCCATATCAAACGTCATTTCGTCCATCGCTTGGAGGGGTTAGGCTTCAAAGTAGCGCTTGAACCCCTCCCCACCCCGTGCTGAAGGAGGTTATTTTCTAGGTAATGACACGGGGGGCTCCATTGCCAAGCCATTTCAGGACACAACACCAGGGAGGTGTGTTGACCGATGCTACGGCTCACCATGCCTGGGCATGTCCTGGGCACGGCATCCCCCAAGGGCAACATCACCACCGCCCAGCCCCATGCGACTACACAAACTCGTCCAGCAGCGGCCCCACCAGCCCCGGGTCCATGCTCGCCCGCACCAGCAAGCCCCGCTTCAACGCCGGCAGGTGGTCCTCGAAGGTAGCGCGCTCCTCGCGGTAAACGACGCCTATGGGTATGCGTTCGCCCCACTCCTGCGCCTTTCCGAAGGCTGCGGCCCTGTCGTCGGGGTCGTGGCCGTCACTCTCCAGCCTGTACACTCGCTCCCTGTACCAGGCAAAGGTGTTCCTGTGATTGAAGGAAACGCAGGGCTGGAGTATGTCCACCAGAGAGAAGCCACGATGCTGGACCGCCTCCTTGATAACGCCAGACAAGTGGTCGATATCGCCGGCGAACCCCCTGGCCACAAAGGTCCCGCCCGCCGCAATAGCCACAGCCAGGGGATTGAGCGGCCTCGGGGCACCCTGGGGCGTCGTCTTCGTCACGAAGCCAAGGTCGCTGGTGGGCGACGTCTGCCCCTTGGTCAGAGCGTAGACCTGGTTGTTGTGCACCAGGTAGGTCATATCGTGGTTGCGGCGCACGGCGTGCAGGAAATGGTTGCCCCCCTCCCCATACCCGTCGCCCTCACCGCCCACGGCGATCACCACCAGATCGGAGTTGGCTATCTTGGCCCCAATTGCAGCGGGCACCGCCCTCCCGTGAAGCTCGTTCAGGACGTGGCACCTGGTGTAGTGCGGGAGCTTCCCCGCCTGGCCGATGCCGGACACCATCAGTACCTGATGAGGTGCGATGTCCAGGTCAACCAACGCTCGCTTGAGGGCCGTCAGTATTCCGAAATTGCCGCAGCCCTGACACCACGCCGGCTCGACGGTCCCCTCGTAGTCCTTCAGACTGACCATGGCTACACCTCCCTACCCGGCAGTCGGTCCAGGATGTAGGCCGGGGAGAAGGGTCGACCATCAAACTTGAGTATGCTGCCGGTAACCCTCTGCCCGACCTCACACTGGAGCAACCGGGCCAACTGGCCGGTGGCGTTGTTCTCAACAGTGTAGGTCTCCCTGGCGTTCTCCAAGGCACGCGTCACCGCCTGCACTGGGAAGGGCCATAGCTCGTTCAAGTGGACGAGATTGACCTCCAGGGCCTGCTGAAGCGCTGTATCCACTGCCTCGCGCAGCGCCCCGTAGGTGCTTCCCCATCCCAGGAGCGTCACATCTGCCTCCACGGGACCGTGGATCATTACGTCGGAAGTCTCCTTCCTCAGCCCTTCGAGCTTGCGCAAGCGCTTCAACATCATGGCGGTCCTGGTCTCAGCATCCTCGATCATGTGACCCTCTTCATCGTGCTCATCGGCATCGGTGACCACCAGGGCCGAACCCCCCAGCGGCAGAGCCCTGGGCGATATCCCCGACTCGGTAATCCGGTGCCTCCGGTAATCGCCTGACCTGGCCGCCTCGGCTTCCGAAAGAAGCAGGCCCCTGTCCACGGTCACCTGAGACAGATCGAACCGGTCCGCCGTGCCGTAGGAACTGGCAAGATGCTGGTCGGTCAGCACGATCACGGGCAACTGGTACCTGTCCGCCAGGTTGAAAGCCGTGACCATGGCCCAAAAGCAATCCTCGATGCTGGCCGGCGCCAGGACCGCCCTGGGGAACTCCCCGTGGGAGGCATGCAGCACGAACTCCAGGTCGCTCTGTTCGGTCCTGGTCGGCAGGCCGATGGCCGGGCTGGCACGCTGCGCATCCACGACTACGATCGGCGTCTCGGTTATTCCGGCCAGGCCCAACCCTTCCACCATGAGGCAGAAGCCTCCCCCTGAGGTCGCAGTCATGGCCCTTGCCCCAGCGTATGCAGCCCCGACCACCATGTTGATGGCAGCGATCTCGTCCTCCGGCTGCACCACCACCACGCCCAGGTCTTCCGCCCTGGAAGCCATGTACTCCATTATGGAGGTGGCAGGCGTCATGGGGTACGCGGCCACGAAGCGGCACCCCGCGGCCAGCGCCCCGAGCGCCATTGCCTCATTGCCGGTGAGGAGCATCCTGTCGCCATTGCCCCTGGCCCTCAGGTCTGGTTGCACTCCGGCCGGAAAATGGGAGGCGACATACTCGTGTCCGGCCCTGAAAGCTGCGACGTTCCCTTCACCCACCTCGCCTTCACCAAACTGGTCCCCCACCACTTTCTCAGCGATGCCCGGATCGCAGTTCAGCAGCCTGGCGACCGCCCCCAGGGCCACGGTATTTGCCGCCAGTTTCTTGAGCGGCGTCCTGTCCGCCAGCTTCTTCAGCGGGAGACCGAGGGAGTTGCCGACATCGCCAGTGTCACCCGTGGCGTCGCTGTCATAGAGCACTACCCCACCACCGGACACCTTCCGGCCATGCAGGTCAATTGTCTCCCGGTTGAGCGCCACCAGGACGTCCACATCTTCAGAGACGGCCCCGACCTTCACACCCGCCGCCCGCACCCTGAAGAAGTTGTGCCCTCCTCTAACCCTCGACTCGTAGTCCTGGTCGGCGAAGATATGGAAACCGCTGCGGGCCAGGGCCTTGGCCAGCATGTGGCCCAGGGCCTGGACGCCCTGCCCCGCCTCACCACCCACCATCACGTTGACATCAACGCTCATATGTATCCTCCGTGCACGGTCGGCCAGCTATGCCAGCCGCCATTCCGGAACATGCACGCCCTGCTTCTAGGCACAGTAGAGGGCCCGCCAGCCCTGCCACAGACATGGAATCAGGCGGTGCCAGTGCCATCTTCGACATCATACATGCCAGTTCGTCAAGAAATCATAAAATGCAGCGGGAGAAGCTTACAAAATTGTGACACCTTCGCCGTGGCGGGGGCTGCGCATGACGCAACCTGGTAAGCCTGACATCCGACCCCACGCTGAAGCTTTGATCGCGCCAGCGGGACGAAACTCAAAGAGTCGCCATAGGAGACCTCTTTGAGTTTCGTCCCGATTGGTGATGGCGATTGTGTCGCCTGGTGATATCCTCGAGACTCTACCCACCCTACAGACTCAACGATCCCCACTGGAGACCTCTTCGAGAACCTGACACTCACTCGAAGTTAGCGCCCATGGGGTCACCCTCACCCTAGCCCTCTCCCATCGAGGGAGAGGGAATTGTTCGCTGTCAGGTGGCTCCAGGGACACTGCGCTGGTTGGCACACAAGCCGGTGATCCACTCGCGAGCGCGGGGAATGAGCTTGTCGCTCTTTCGAGTGTCGTGGTCACCCGGTCGTCAACCTGCGGGTGCGGGGAATGATCTCCCCGTCTCCTGGCCGGCCAGGGGAGCAGAGAGGTGCTGTTGTGCCACGAGCCACGCACCGCCCTGCTGCACCACCACGGCAGTGTACCTCAGCGGCATGGCGAAGTCGCGCCCCTCAGCCTTGCCCCGTAGCACCACATCGGCAGCCACCCAGGCCACGGGGCCTTCGGCCGACACCGAACGCCAGTCAACCTCCCACGAGGCGGACTCCGACTGAGCGAAGTCCCTTTCCAGTTGCTTCCTGGCCTCATCCGTCCCCACACACTTCTCGTCAGCCCCCGTGCCGATGACCACAATATCAGGCCCCGTCACAAACGAACTCAGCACGGCCCCCACGTCACGATTCTCGTACGCTCTAAAGCTCTTTGCCACAGCGGCCATGACAGCAGCCTCAGTCTCAGGTGATGCTTTCATGATTCCCTCCTTCAGAAGCACTCTAACCAGTTTCCCTCCGGAGACGACACCAGGCCGCTCCCACGCAGGCGCTACAATGCCAGGGCAACACGGTAGCCGTCGGCCACCGCCTCAGCGATTCCCTGCGGCTCAACGCAATCACCAACGGGGTGGACCTCGGCGAATCTCTTGCTCAACGCCTCCAACAAGGTCCTGTTGGGGCCGTCGCCGGAGGCAAGGACGACGTTGTCCGCCTCGACCGTCCGCGTCACGCCTTCCCGCGTGGCGATCTCCACCCCGGCCCCCGTCACCCGCCGGCACTCCACGCCCGTCAGGACGGACACCTTCTTCATGGCCAGCCTGCCCAGGAGCATCTCGCGAAGAGCGTGCACCATCTGGGCCGCCGCCTCGTCCATCATCTCCAGAACGGTGACGTCCTTTCCCAGGTCAGCCAGGAACTCCGCGGTCTCGCACCCGACCACACCACCACCTATGATGGTAATCCTGGCTCCCACCGTCGCCCCGCTGAGGACGTCTTTTGCAGAAAGCACGTTAGGCCCATCTACGCCCGGAATCCCGGGCGGTACAGGCACCACGCCCGCGGCCAGAATCACCGCGTCCGGGCCAGCTTTCTCTATCAGCTCTGCTGTGGCCTCGGAACCCAGCCTGACGTCTACACCACGAGCCGCCATTTGCCTGGTCAGGTAGTCCACGAAGCCAGACAGATGGTCCTTCTTGGGCGGTACGACGGCCTGGAGCAACTGCCCTCCCAGCCTGTCCCGCTTCTCATACAGGGTCACCTTGTGTCCCCTCAGGGCGGCTACGCGGGCGGCCTCCATACCCGCCGGGCCCCCACCCACCACCAACACCTTCCTGGCCCGGGCGGCCGGCTGTATCTCGTACTCCCGCTCCTTGCCGATGGCCGCATTCACCGAGCACATAAGGCTCCCTCCACCTATGGACACGTTGTCGATGCAGCGGAGGCAGCCGATGCAGGGCCGGATGTCGCCAACACTTCCTGAAACTGCCTTCATGGGAACATCGGGATCGGCAATGAGCCCCTTCCCCATGACAACCAGGTCTGCCTTCCCCTCCTGGAGCACCTTCTCCCCGAACACCGGGTCCATCCGGCCGGCAGCCATCACAGGTACGGTGACAACCTTCTTCATCGCTTCAATAAGAGGCAGGAAGCCTCCGGGACGCTCAGCGGTCGACGGCCGCTGGCGGGGGTTCACGCCCCACAGCATGCCCGCCACCTCGATCGCATCCACACCTGCATCCTGTGCCATCCGGGCCACCTGAAGGCCCTCCTCAGCAGTGAGACCCGCCCCTTCCCCGATCTCGACGGCGCTCAGCTTGCACAGAAGCGGGCAGTCTTTCCCCACTTCGCCTCTGACAGCCGCTATGATCTCAAGCAGGAACCTGGCACGCTTCTGAAGATCGCCGCCGTACTCGTCCTGGCGTTGATTCGCCGTCGAGGACAGGAACTGGGCAGGAAGGTAGTAGCCGGTGCTGTGTATCTCCACTCCGTCGAAACCGGCCTCCCTGGCCCTGCGCGCTGCCCTGGCGTACCTGGCAACCACATCCTTGATCTCGGCGACCGTCAGTGCCCTGGGCATCTCTCCGGCGAAGCCTATCAGGGTGCCATAGGGCATCGGAACGGCTGAGGGAGCGACCGGCTGCACTCCTGTAATCGATGACTTCGCCCCCCTGCCGGCGTGATGCAACTGCAGCACCGCTTTGACGTCATGCCGGTGAATGACATCGGCCAACCGTCTCAACCCGGGAATGTAACGATCGTCGTCAACCACCAGTTGGCGAGCGCTGGTCTTGCCCACCGGGGCATCGATGCAGGTCACCTCCACGATCACCAGCCCCACCCCGCCCCTGGCCCTGGCCTCGTAGTAGCCTATGCTCTGCTCCGTCACATGCCCATCGGCAGTACCGAAGTTGGTCCCCATGGGCGGCATGACGATCCGGTTCTTCAACTCCATGCTGCCAATGAGAATGGGCTCAAATAACTTGCGAAAGGATGACTGATCGTCCACCAGTGTGCCTCCGCTGTTCTGACGTTGGGGAGTGCATCGGCCTGCGCGGCAAAGAGGCAGCCTCAGCCGCCTCTGGCTGGATAATACCGCGGCAGCAGGCAGGCGTCAAACCAAGCCGGCCCCTGGCTTTCGGCCCGCCCGCCGGGCGAGCACACCACATTCAGGTCTCCGCATCCATATGCTATACTCGGGGGACAACGGCAGGCCACCCCGGCGCGCATTTCACGTGCTAACAATGTGCCGCCACCGATCCTGCAGAAAGGAGAGACTGGGATGGAGGAGTTGAATGACTACACCGGGCCCTTCAAACCGGACCTTACATTTGCCGATTTCTCCAAGGACTTCCTCCTGAAGCTGATGCAGAACTGGCAGTATGCCTGGCTGCAACTGGACTCGGCCTGGTTCGAGGCCGTGAGCGAGCGCATCGGCGACGAGCAAACGTACGCCTGTGCCACACAGGCCTGGTCAAGAATGGCAGAACGAGTGAACCCGAGATACGCCAAGACCGGAGGCTTCCCATTGAACACGGTCATCGATTCCATGAAGGTGCTCCAACTCCCCCTGGACAACACCACGGGCGGGCTCTACCCCGTGGAGTACGACATCAAGAACGAGAACCACGTGGTGATGACCGTGAAGCAATGCCGTTCCCTGCTGTTCTTCGAGAGCAGCGCCCCGGAACGCATTGTGCCCATATGTCACGGGCTAGAGCGGCAGGTAATGGCCAAGTACGTGGCCAACCCCAGGATCAAGGTGACACCGCTCAAGCTGCCCCCTCGGGAGAGCCCTGAAGACGTGGCCTGCGTGTGGGAGTTCAAGCTGGAGGATTGAGGTCGAGGCATATCTGTCCCAGCCGGGCTCACGGCATGCCCCCGGTCGAGGCAGAACCAACCTCGCCGTGCAGTATGTCGACACCGTGATGTCGGGGAGCACAGAAAGGAGCCTGTCATGGCAGAGCTACAGGACTACAGCGGCGAGTTCGATCCGAATCTGACCCTGCGGGACTTCTCCAAGGAAGCCCTGATCCGGCTGCTTGTTTCGGCAAGCAAGGCCTACCTGGGCATCGACGGGGTCTGGACCTCTGTAATGAGGGACAAGTTCGGTGACAGGGTGGCCTTCGATTATGACAAGGAGGTCTGGTTCAACCAGGGCCTGGCCCTGGACATGCGCCGCACCATGGAGCCCCTGAAAATCAGCGGGGACGACATCGCCTCCCTGTTCAAGTACCTCCAGTTCAGTCCTGGCTTCGCAGTCATATATGTCGGCCCCCCTCCGGACTTCAAGCCATATGTCAACTTCGAACTCAAGACCCCGGACCTGGGCATCATGACCGTGACCCACTGCCATTCTCTGGCCTACTTCGAGAGGCACCAGGATACTGCTCTGCAGAAACTGGCCTGCGAGGAAATCGATTGGCCGGCCTGGAAATGGCTTGCCAGCCAGTTCAACCCGAATATCCAGGTCACCCCGCTGAAGCTCCCTCCCCGGCAGGGCCCGGACGACATAGCCTGCCAGTGGGAGTTCAAGATGAAGAGGTAGCGGCAACGCTCGATGCGGGATGGGACTCGTATTCTCATGGCAGAGCGAGGAAACATGAAACCAGGGAAAGCCGCTGCGTTGGAATGCAACCCATGAAACCGTACCCCACCAACTGGAACGCCCTGCGAAGGGACGTGTCTATCAAGACCTCCAGGTCACCCGGGCCGGGCGGCCAGAGGCGAGACAAGAAAGAGACGGCGGTCCGCCTGGTGCACCGTCCCACAGGCATCACCGTGGTCGCCTCCGAGCGGCGGTCCCAGGCCGCCAATATGCAGGTCGCTTTCCAGAGATTGCGGGCCAAGCTGGCGGAGCTGAATAAGCCCACCAAGCTTCGACTCAGGACCAAAACCTACCGCTCACTCCATCCAGGGAAGGCTCGAGGGGAAGAAGAGGCTATCGGAGAAGAAGAGGTCCCGCCGCCGGCCGGAGGTCCCGGCCGATGATGGGACGGGCTAGCGCGCCAGCTCAGGCTACCCAACCAGGACCCGGGCATCCACGACCAGGTACCCCTTCCCCTCCCCCAGGACCTTGACCGGATTCAGGTCGAGCTCAACTATCTCCGGCAGGTCATCCACCATCGCCGAGATACGCAATAGCAGGTCCTCAACAGACTCGATATCATAGCGCTTCGAGCCCCTCCACCCCTCCAAAATCCGCGATACCTTGACCGAGCGGGCCATCTCCGCCGCATCGACGTCCGTCAACGGATGGATGCGAAAGGCCACATCCTTGAAAAGCTCGGTGTAGATGCCGCCGGAGCCAAACAGGATGAGCGGCCCGAAAGACGGGTCCTGGGTAACGCCGACAATGACCTCCACGCCACCGGACACCATCTCTTGAACGGTGACACCCTGGATCTCCTTACCCCTGCCCATCGCTGAGAGCGCTTTCTTCATCCCGGCGTAGGCACGTTCCACCTCCGCCTGGGAATGCAGGTCGAGGACCACACCACCCACTTCGGTCTTGTGGACGATCGTATCCGATAGCAGCTTCAGGGCAACGGGAAAACCGATCTCCCTGGCAGCTCTGGCAGCCCGTCTGGCACTGCGCACCGATTCGGCCCGCGCCGCCCATATGCCATAGCAGTCAAGCAACTCTGCCGTGGCGGGAGCGTCGAGCCACCACTGCCCTCCGGACGCCTTCTCCAGGGCCACATGCACAATCCGCTCCGCCCTGGCCCGGTCGATGCCCTTCAACTCCGGCACGGAGCCCTTCGGCCGCTTCAGCCACTCCGCGTATTCGCAAGCCTTGACCAGTGCGCCGGCCGTCTCCTCGGGGAAGGTGTAACAGGGAACATACCCATCGTCACCGGACCGCAGCGCTGTGGGAGCGCCCTTCGCACCCATGAAGGAGGCAAGCAGCGTCTTGCCCCGCTCACGGAACCCCGGCGCAAGCCCGCGTATCGCCGCAGCTACCGCCTCCGGCTCAGTAAGTATCGGTGGGATGAAGATCACGATGACGATATCAACGGAATCATCCCTGAGCAGAAGCTCCAGAGCGCGGCCGTACTGGTCGGCCGTGGCTTCGGCTGTCATGTCGATGGGGTTCGCCAGGCTGGCATTCTCCGGCAGGAACTCCTTCATTGCTGCGATCGTGGCGTCAGACAGCCTGGGCACTTCCAGTCCCCTGCCGGCACATGTATCGGCCGTCATGATCCCCGGCCCGCCGCCATTGGTGAGAATGGCTACCCTGCGTCCCCGTGGCAGGGGCTGGTGTGAAATGAGCCCGGCCACGTCAAAAAGCTCTTCCAGGGTGTCCACACGCACAATGCCTGCCTGTCTGAAAAGGGCCGCAGACGCTTCGTCATCCCCCGCCAGCGCACCGGTGTGAGAGGCCGCTGCCCGGGACCCCGCCGCCGTGCGCCCACTCTTGACCACCACCACCGGCTTCAATGCCGTCACATCAGGCGCTATCCGTGCGAACTTCCTGGGGTTTCCGAAACACTCGATGTACAGGAGAATGACATCGGTCGCCGGGTCATCGGCCCAGTACTGCAGCAGGTCGTTGCTGGAGACACCTGCCCTGTTCCCTATACTGACGAAACTCGACAGGCCAATGTTGAGCTTCAGCGCGTACTCCAGAATGGCCAGACCCAGGGCACCACTCTGGCTGCAGAAGGCTATATTCCCGGCCGGAGGGAAGACTGAGGAGAAAGTGGCGTTCAGGCTCACCCGGGCGTCGGTGTTGATTATCCCCATACAGTTGGGGCCCACCAGTCGCATTCCGTAGGCGCGGGCCAGCTTCAGCAGGGCATCCTGCTTCTTCATCCCCTCGGGCCCGGTCTCCCCGAAACCGGCCGAGATCACCACCACCCCCCGCACACCCTTGCGCCCACACTCCCGCAGCACCTGTTCCACCGCCTGCGCCGGCACCACGATCACCGCCATGTCCACTTCTCCGGGAATGTCCAGCACCGATGGATAGGTCTTGACCGCGGCCACCACGTCGGCGTTCGGGTTGACCGGGTACACCACGCCGGCAAATCCCTGGTAAAGCACGTTCCTGAACAGCTTGTTGCCTATGGTGCCTTCCCTGCGGGAAGCCCCCACCACCGCTATAGAGCGCGGCTTCATGAAGGATGCCAGCGAGGCTACGGCCGCCAGCCTCTCCCGGCCGGCAGACCTCTCCTGTGTCCTGGGGGTCGGCGCAATGGCCATCGTCACCGTGTACACGTCACGGTCAAGCTCACGCTGGACCTCGAAGCCGCTGTCCTCAAGCACCTGGAGCATCTGCTTGTTCTCGGCCAGCACGTCCGCCTCGAAACGCCTGATGCCTTTCTCTACGGCGATGGCCGCCATCCGCTCAAGGAGGTGTGTACCTATACCCTTGTCTTGATAGGCATCCTCAACGACCAGGGATATTTCGGCTGCGTCTCCAGCAGGCAACCGATAGTAGCGGCTCACGCCGATGATCTTCTCATCCTCCCCCTCGCCGATGGTCGCCGCCAGACTGAAGGCATCGTCGTAGTCGACATTGCAGAAGCGCTTCACCTCCTCACGGGACATATGGGCCAGGACGTGGTGAAACCGGAGGTAGACGGTGTGCGGGCTCAGCCGATCGAACAGCGCCGCCAGCCTGTCTTCGTCTCCGGGTTCAACGGGCCGGAGGTGCAGCGTGGACCCATCTTTGAGCAGGACCGCTGTACTGTAGTCCTTCAGGCCCTTGTCTTCGTTGCTTCGCGCCATTTCTGCCGCCTGCTCTGCGTAGTCGGGAGCCCCCACCCCTCCCAGATTCCCGCTTTCGCGGGCATGACACGCCCGGCGCTTTTCCTGCCGCAAGAGATCATACCTATTCTCCTAGCGATCTGTCATCACCCGTTGTGTCACCAGCGAACGATGAAAACGGCCCGACGATGTCATTTTCTACGTGTATCAAAGCCCGAAGAACCAAGAGGAAGGACGCCGTGGGCCATCCATTCGTGTCTCCATTCACCTCACCCTCTCCCTTGACGGGAGAGGGATAGGGTGAGGGTGTGCCGCTGTCCCCACGCAGGGCCTCCGCTATGCTCTCCAACACGCCTTCCAAGTCCCCCGGGATGTCGTTGTTCCAAAACCGCACCACCCGGTAGCCCTTCCCCTTCAACTCTCCGCAGCCGAGTCTTCGACCATCTGGTACGTTCTTCGTCCCTCCTGGCAATCGCCTCCTCGCCATGCTGTCCAGCGTCCACTTCCACGGCCAGTCTCTTCTCAAACATCGGAGTGCCGGTGGGGGTGGGCCGGTCCCCCTCCCTCTAACTCCCTCCCGCCAGGGGAGGGAGGGCAGCAGAGAAGCTGCAAATCCCAGGAAAGTCTTCATGACGCGTTGGGACACCTGCCCCGACGAGGTCATTTTCTAGGTAATGACATGGCGGGCTCTACTATCAAGCTATCTCACCACCACAACGCTAATGAACCGTTCCCGTCCCGTTGCCACCGGCGGGAGCAGGGTGCCGCCTCAGAAAGTCGAGCACGGCACGGTCTGCCTCCTCGCCAGCCTCCCAGGTGTAGCCATGCCCCAACCCTTCCAGCAGTACCACCTCGACATCCGGCAAGCGCGAGGCCAGAATCCGTGTGTTCTCCGCGGGAAGAAGCCTGTCCTCCGTGCCGGCGATGAGCAGCGCGGGTACGGTGACCAGGGGCAACCGGTCGTAGGAGTCGAAGCCCGCGGTGGCCTCCATCTGGCGTCTGAAACCCAGCGGTGAAGGCGGGGCCTGGATGCTCCTGATCATCAACTCCTCCACCCGTGTCGGCTGGCCGTCAATGAAACCCTGGCTGAAGAGTAGGGAAGCGGCGGCCTGCATAGCCTGCCGGGGGGGAAGTTGCTGTATCTCTGCCAGCAGCAGCATCACCCCGTCCGGCGGGAAGACGGAGTGAGACCCCCCACACGAGGTGGCGCCCAGCACAAGGCTGATGACCCTGCCGGGGTAGCACAGGGTGAACTCCTGGGCTACCATACCGCCCATGGACAGGCCATAGAGGTGGGCGGGGCCTACTGACAGCCGGTCCAGCAAGGCGGCGATGTCGCCGACGAGCATTTGCATAGAGTAGGGGATGTCGGGGACGTCGCTCCGGCCTGTCCCCCTGGCGTCAAAGGTGATAACCATGTAGTGCGGGGCGAAGTGCTCCACCTGCTGCCACCACATGTCCGATGCCCCACCCAGCCCGCTGATGAGCACCAGCGGCTCACCCCGGCCATGGACCTCGTAGTACATGTTGATGTCGTTGACTCTGGCTACAGGCACAATACACTCATCCTTCGGCAACACCGGCTCGGGAGACAGAGGGCCAGAGGGCCGTAGGTGGGCGCTGCCCGAGGCGGACGCCGCAACGCTAGAAGCCCAGCCGAAAAGTCCCATGAGCCGCTCGGACTGCAACCAAATGCTCTCCACCAGGATGTAGCGACTCCCCCGTTCCCCCTATCGCCCAGATTTCCGGCCGGATTGCCACGCCCGCCCAAGCGTCCAACCGATGGCACCGGATACACTCCATTATTGCCTCGGAGCAGCGCCTGTCAAGCCGGCGCGACCTTCGGTCCCAGCGCGCCCCCGCGCGCACCAGAATACAAGCCAATTCTCATGATACCTTGGGACACCAGCGAACGATGAAAATGGCCCGACGAGTTCATTTTCCATGTATATCAAAGCCCGACGCACCAACAGGGGGACGGCGTGGGCCATCCGTTCATGCCTCAATTCACCATTCCCTCTCCCTTCACGGGAGAGGGCTAGGGTGAGGGTGTACCGCTCTCCCCACGCAGGGCTTCCGCTCTCCGCAGGCGAGTCTTCGACTATGCTCTCCAACACGCCCTCCAAGTTCCCCAGGATGTCGCTGTTCCAGGACCGCACCAGCCGGTAGCCCTTCCCGTTCAACTCTCCGCAGGCGAGTCCTCGACGATCTGGTACGTTCTTCGTCCCTCCTGGCAATCGCCTCCTCGCCATGCTGTTCACCATCGACTTCCACGAGCAATCTCTTCTGAAAGGAGACGAAATCAACAGTATATGGGCCGATGGGCTGCTGCCTTCGGAACCTCGTTCCCTGAATCTGGCAGTTTCGAAGCTGGTACCACAGGGCCTCTTCAGCGTCGGTCCCTTGGCGGCGAAGGTGCCGGGCGCGGGCCGTGTGCTGGCGCGGTCTTCCCTCATCGGAGCGCCGATAGGCGTGGGCCGGTCCCCCTCCCTCTAACTCCCTCCGGCCAGGGGAGGGAGGACACCAGAGAAGCTCCAAACCCCAGGAAATCCCTCATGACGCCTCGGGACACCAGTCCCGACGAGTCCATTTTCTACGTAAAGGCGGCGGATGGTAGAATATGGTGCAGCGCCGGACAGGCGTGCAGCACGTGCCCAGGAGCAGGCGAAATGGAACAGGACCAGACTGAAATCGTCGTCACCGTCATGATCGAGGTGCCCAAGGGGAGCCGCAACAAGTACGAATACGACAAGGAGAAGGGAAGGATCAGGTTCGATCGCATGCTCTTCTCCGCGGTACATTACCCCAGCGACTATGGCTACATCATTGACACGCTGGCGGGGGACGGCGACCCGCTGGATGCCCTTGTCCTGGTATCGGAGCCCACCTTCCCGGGGTGCATAATCGACGTCAAACCCGTGGGACTGTTCAGGATGTGGGATGAGAAGGGGCCCGATGAGAAGATACTGTGCGTGCCCGTTTCCGACCCCATGTGGAATCACATTCACCGCCTGTCCGACATGCCGCCGCACCTCCTGAAGGAGATCCAGCATTTCTTCGCCGTGTACAAGGAGCTGGAGGAGAAGAAGACCGGTGTGGAGGGATGGGAGGACCGCGAATCGGCCCTGCGGGTGATCGCAGAAGCTCAGGAAAGATACCGGCAAGAAGACCCGGTGCGCGGATAGAAGAAAACGAACCCTCACGCCACCGCGGGGCACAGGCAATAGCTCTTATGTAGAGAATAGTCGTAGCGAGCCCCGTTTGAGTGAGTGTCAGGTACTCGAAGAGCAAGCCATTGCGGTGGGTCTCCAGAGGCGATCGTACAGTCGCCAAGGGAGACCTCTTTGGGTTTCGCTTCGCTCTACCCTCCCTACGGACTGTGGTCAGACTGAAGGTCGAGCGCGCCCGATGTCCCTGTTTTGAATTTGGTCATTGGGATTTGTTTGGGATTTGTGATTTGGTGCTTGTCACTTCCCAAGAGCAATGGGTTGGCGATGGTGGGTTCCATTGCATTCGACCCACCCTACAACCTCCACCAGCATAGTCAGAACCCACCACCCCTCATTACATCGATTGTGGTGGGTCTCACTACGCTTGACCCGCCGTAGATTTGCGGCAACGTATCACTGCTGTCCAAGATTATTGGATTTCGGGGTTTTGGACGGGTTTTGCGTGCCTGATAGACGGCTCCGGGTAGGACTCTCGTTTTCCACCCCCCCGTTCGACGCATGGTGGGAAGAAGGTGGCGGATGCTGTCCAAAACGCCAGCGGCAGACTTTGCGGGAACAAGACGGGCTGATGCGAAGCACAACCACCGGGCCGCAGAGGGGCAGCTTGCATATGGACTCTCT
>Ga0180431_10006006_pt1 | contig 14538 bp, 8 predicted proteins | sample SS_ome_11_FD_132459 | JGI IMG/M metagenome (GOLD analysis project Ga0180431, IMG submission 132459) | Hypersaline lake sediment archaeal communities from the Salton Sea, California, USA - SS_1_MS_1 metaG | ecosystem: Environmental > Aquatic > Non-marine Saline and Alkaline > Hypersaline >... | reverse complement strand
CTCCACGGGCTAGCCGGCCAAGAGCGACGGTATCTCAATGATACCAGTTGACGCTTCGTAGCGTCACAAATCTGCATAACTACAGTTCCAGCCCGAGTCGCCGTCTGCCTTTGCCGTCTGCCGTTGCCGCATGCTATACTCTATGCCGTTGGAAAACAGGCATCCTTGCCTGTTCCCGCCTATACGTGGGACCGTTCATCAAGGAGTGTACTTAACCATGATCTCCAGGATATTTCAGTCTGCCCGCGACATCTACAGCGCCGGCGGAGCAACAATGCGCAATGTATGGATGGGCGATAGCGACGATGGCATCCACCTCTTCTACGGAGAAGTCATCGAAAACGATTCCCCGATGATGGGCCGCGATAGTGAGCGTTACGAGCGCGACGGCAAACCTTGGGATCCCTTCGAGCCGCTCGGCGACGGCATTATTCTGCGTAAGACACTCATCCTTGATGACGTGTCCACTGACGAAGTTGATCTCACCTTCGTCGCCCGCGAGCGGGAGGGCCATAACGCGACACTACGTATCACCGTCAACGGGAATGAAACTCTGCGACCGCCGTCCCCCATCGCCACACCCTCTGCCAGACAGTACTGGAAAATGGCACCGGCAGGCGGCTGGAACTGGTCGCGCTGGTACTATGTCACAATCCCCGCCGAGCATCTCCAACCCGGCGACAACGTTATCGAGATCTCGACCGTAGAGGGGGCAGAGGGCTGGGAGATCATGCTCGGTAACTACTCCGCCTACCACCGGGGCGCTCGCCCCGGCGAGACTCCCGCTCATGCCGGCGCCAAAAGCACCGACGCCGGCCATACCTGGCACATTGACAACATGGGCACCGAAGCTGACGTTGTCGGCGAGTATGTCATCCGCTTCGACATGCGCCGTTACCGACCCGCCGGCCTCATCGTCTCACAGGTGCTGGATGCCACCGCTCAGGACGAAGCCCCCGTCAAGCAACCCCTCATCGTCCACTCCGCAGCCGTCGCGGTCGAGGCAGAACTCCCTTATGGCACCGGCCTCATCGTCAACCTCCGCTGGGGAGACTCGCCCTCCTACGACCCTGCCAACTGGACTTCATGGGAGCCGGTCATACTCGCCGGCGGACCCGTTCCCGCAAAGGGCCGCTATCTCCAGTGGTCCGCCGAGCTCTACACCGACGATCCTACGGTCACGCCCATGCTTACAGCCGTCGTCATCGAGACCGACCACCAGCAGCCCGACCCGATGCCCAACCTGCAAGTGCTGGAATTTGACAACGCCGAGATTCTGCGCTCATCCTTCGAGTTCACTTCCGAACTCTACAACCATCCCAAGCTCCGGCAACTCCGCCAGACCTGCGACCTCGACAAAGTCATCGCCGGCGCACAGGACGACTGGGAGATCATCCAACGCCTCATGCGCTGGGCATATCTCATGCCCCTGCCCAACTGTGTCATCTGTCCCTGGGACGTGCTGCATTGGATCGAGGTCAACCGCGATGACGATGGCGAAATCATTGTCAACCAATACGATCGCCGCCGCCGCGACAAGATGTGCCTCTACTCCAACGTACTCCTCACCGAGTTCCTCATCGCTTGCGGCATCCCGGCGCGGCACGTCAACATCAACTCCGAGGGAGTCAGCGGACACGAAGTCTGCGAGGCCTGGTCCAACACTCACCGCAAGTGGATCCACCTCGACGCCACCAGGGATTTCTACTGGCAGGACAAAACCACCGCCGAGCCGCTGAGTATGCTCGAGATTCGTAACGAACTCGTCCGCCACCTCGACAAGCCGGAAACCTGGGAGGACCCCCACCGCCTACGCCTCGCTGATAAGACCCTCGAGGACATGCGCATCGAGGTCCACGAAACCGGCGAATGGCCCCCGATGGAGGACAACAGCGCACACCTCTATCAGACGACCGCCCATTTCCGCATCGTCCCCCGCAATGACTACTATGCTCAACCCTATCCGCTCCCCATCAGCCAGGGCGCTGATGTCTGGGGATGGGATGGCTACCTCAACTGGGCCGACGATATGGTGCCACCGATGAAGCATTTCTCACACCACACCAACCGCCCCGGCGATTTCTACTGGACCAACAACCAGACGCGCATGACGCTGCTGAGCACTGAGCTGGATGCCCTGACTGTGCATCTCGAGCACGATATGCCCAACTTCGCTCGCTTCGAGGCCTCCATTGATGGTGCCGACTGGCATCCGGTCGCAACCGGCTTCACTCTATCACTCCAAGCCGGCACGACTGAGCTGGCCGTCCGCGCCGTCAACACACTCGATCTGGCCGGCCCCGTCAGTCGCGCGCTCATCGAGTTCACACACTAGCCCCGGCTCCTGTTGCGCACATGGTATTGGGCCGAGGTGGGATCGAGGGCTAAGCCCGCGCCTCGGCCCTGATCATCCGTCTTGCCGACTCATTTATGGGCATGACCTCCGCCGTCCTCACCGACGATCGGCCGCAGCAACGCCGCCCCCACCGCTCCCAGCAGAGCCACGCCCGACGCCAGTATCATGGACGGCAGCAGCGAGCCGATAGCGTCGCCCATCGCTCCGGCCACGGTTGGGCCCAGAGCCTGCCCGATACCGAAAAACAGCGTCACGAACCCCAGCGCCGTGGGCGTCAGTCGCGGGCCGACCATATCACCACATGCCGCCGCCATGATCGCCGGAATACTCCACGCTGACAGCCCGAAGAGTACCGCCGATAGCGTGAACCCCGTCGGTACCGGCCACAGACCGAAGAGACCGAACGCCACCGCGTGTACCAGGTAAACCATCACCAGCGCCCATTTGCGACCGATTACATCCGACACCGTCCCCCAGATCAATCCACACAGCAGGCTGCACCAGCCCATCACCATGAATAGTCCCCCGGCAGCCTGCGCACTGTAACCGCCCTCGGCAATCAGGCACTTCACGAAGAATGTCACGTAGATTATGTAGGAGAACCCGAACGCCACATACACCAGACCCAGGTGCCACACCGCTCCGGAGCGATATACAGTCCCCCATTCCAGCCTGCCGGATGGGGCAGGCGGCGAACTATCCATAGGCCCCGAACCCACGGGCCTGAGCCCAACTTCGCGGGGAGCATTCCGCAGCACCAGAAAGCCCAGCCCCGCGAGTAGTACAGTTACACCACCAAGTCCGAACCAGAACACGCGCCAACCCATCTCCCCATACCCGGCCAGAATTCGCGGAGTCACCGGACCCAGCAGGATTAGCGCCAGTGACGATCCTGCCACACCAATTCCGGCCGCCAGTCCTCGCCGCCGTGGCGCAAACCAGGCCGCCAGCAGACCCATCACCGGTACGTTACTCGCCCCGCTTCCTACTCCCGTAACAGCCCGCCATGCCGCCGCCGCAATAAAGCTGTGCGCAAAACCGGTCAGCGCCATTGCCACACCCGCAACACCCAGACCCAACGCGATGACCACTCGTGGACCAAACCGCGACGCCAGCGCACCGCCAATCACTGACAGGGCCAGGTAGCCCACCAGATTAGCCGTAGCCAGCGCGCCTGCCTCAGTATTGTCCATGCCCAGGCCCGTCTGCATGGCCGGAAGGACCATCGAGTAGCCGAACCGGGCCAGACCCAGCGAACCGAACACAACTAACGTGCCAATCGCCAGCACGACCCAACCGTAGTGAATGTACCCGGCTCTTCCAGACATCTATCTCTCCTTCGCTCGCCATGACGGCAGACGCGTCCAAGCTGCGCCCACACACTCAAGCCTGAACAGGATTATAGAGGATATCGGCTGCGATGTGGGCAGAAAAGTGCTTCATCTCTCAACACATTACATTCATCTGAACAGGCCTCTATAGATTACCGGCCATCACATACCTCTATCCCATTCTTGTGCCACCCAGCCGCATACTACTCCCTGCCTCTAATGCTCCCAGAGTTCTCGGCACAACGACAACACAGTCCCGACTGCCATCTCCACTCCGTCTTCATCACTACCCCCCCTGCATGATATACATGAGAAAAATGATAAAAATGATAAAAAACATTTGTTGACAACGAATGACCTCCCTGCTACAATGTCCGCTCGTGAGTAACCCCTCACCCAGCAGCGACCTGGAGGCCTTGTCAGTACTGCCAGATTCGCGATTCTTTTCGATAACTGAGCGCCCCGGTCCTCCGGCACCCACACCAACCGGACCGACCGGGACGCCCATTTTCCACAATATACAATAGAGGGAGTGCAACCATATGCGCACCGGGAAAGCGCTTGACCAGATGTTCTATGGCACCGTGACGGTGGGGGAACGAGGCCAGGTTGTCATCCCTGCCAAAGCCCGCGCCGAGCAGGATATCAACGCCGGGGAGAAGTTGCTTGTCTTCGCTCATCCGGCCGGCAGCGGCATCTCACTGGTCAAGATGTCCGGCATGGCCGAGTTCGTCGAGACCCTCAAAGCCGTCCTCGCCATCGCCGAGCAGCACACACCAGAAGAGCAAAGCCCCGACGACACGCAACCGGAGGATGATTGAGGTGCGAACCGACAGATCCTCACTCTCGCGCTACTGCTTCACACTGCTTCTCGCCTGCGCATGCGCAGCCATTGCGATCCCACAGGACGCGGCGCCGATCTCTACACCTGCTTCATTTGAAGCTCCGCAGGCCGCCGATGACACCTTGACACCCATGCTTCTCAGCCTCAACGACGTCGTCGAGATGGCACTCGACACTAACCTCGATATCCGCCTCGCCGACCTTGCCTTCCAGGAAGCGACGGCGGCAATCGGAGAAGCCAAAGCCGCCGACCGCGTGCTCCTCGATTTCGCTGCCTCCTATTCCCGCCTTGGCCCGGTCAGCTCCATAGAAATGCCCGGCACCACCCCGCCCGTAACCATTACCACCGGCACAGACCGCAACTGGATGTATGGAGTGGACCTCTACAAGTCAATCTACTCATCCGGCCGCAACAGGGCCCTTGTGACTCTTGCCATGCTCAACGTGGACGCCACTGAACTCGCAGCCGCCGTCACCCGACGCCAGATTCTCCTCGCAGCTACCACCATGTTCTATGGCGTCACCAGAGCCGCGAGTTTCGTTGATGTAGCCGCCGACACGGTTGCCAACGCCCGTGAGCATTGGCAACTTGCCGCCGCCCGCTACGAAGCAGGAGCAGTACCCCGCTTTGACGTCATGCGCGCCGAAGTCGAAGTCGCCAATGCCGAGCAGCAACTCATCATCGCCGAGACTGCGGTCGAGACCGCAAAATCCGTACTCAAGACACTGTTGCACATAGATGTCACACGCCCCATCGAGTTGACTGCCGAACCGCTGCCGGCGACCATCACAGTTGAGCCTCAAATATCCATCGAGACCGCCTACCGGAACCGTCAGGAGCTTGAGGTTGGCCGCAAGCAGATCCAGCTCGCCCTGACCAACAAACGACTCGCCCGGGCCGGACGCGGCCTCAATCTCGACCTCGTCGGGGGATACGACCGTCAGAGCTCAGGCGGCCTCGGTGGTGGCGACTATGCCTGGAACCTCACGCTCAGCGCCACCAAAAGCATCACCGATGGTGGCGCATCACGCTCCAAAGAAGCCCAGGCACTCCAACAGGCCGAGCAAGCCCGTACCCTGCTCACAAAGCTATATGATGACATCGCCCAGGAGGTCTGGCAGGCATATCTCGACTTGCAGCAGGCTGACTCACGCCTCACCTCTACCGCAAAGACCGTCGAACTCGCCGAAGAAGCTCTCCGCATCGCTGAGGTGCGCTACGAGGCCGGCATCGCCACTCCCGTCGAGATAACCGACGCCCGCCTCGCACTCACTGGTGCCCGCACCAATCACGTTGACGCAATCTACGGTTACCGCCTTGCCCAAGCCCAACTCGCAAGCGCAGTCAACGTCTCCACAGACACCCTCGCAACCTTGGCCGATAAGGGGAGGCAACAGCATTGAAACGCGCTCTCGTCGTCGTAGTCATCGTCGTGATAATGGTCGTCGGCGCATCAATTCTCGTGAAGAACGCAAAGGCCCAGAAAGCCGCCGAATTGCAGGCCGCCCAGGTTGAACCCCAAATCGCCGTCCAGATCCACCATGCCACCCGCGCCGACATCCGCCAGGAGTTGACCATCACCGGCTCCGTCGAAGCTGACGCCGACAGCAACGTCACATCCAAGATTATCGGCAAGATTACTCACGTTCGCGTTGACGAGGGGGCTCGCGTCCGCAAGGGACAGCCGCTCATCGAGCTTGAACGCGCAGATCTGGCGGCCCAGTTGCGTCAGGTAACTGCCGCCGTTGCTGCTGCCGAAGCTCGCCTCAAGCAGGCTCAAAAATCCATCGGCCTTCAGGAAACTCAGACCGGCACCGGCATCGAAAGTGCCCATGCCGCACTCGCCTCGGCCCGGGCTCGACTCCAGCAGGCACAGACCGCCGCTGAGGTCACACGCACTCAGACCACCACATCCGTCGAGCAGGCCCAGGAAGCTCTCAATGCCGCCAACGCCCAGCTGGACATACTCACCGAGGGCGCCCGCACTCAGCAGATTGCACAGGCAGACGAAGCGGTCGCACAGGCCAAGGCCGGCCTGGGAAACGCCCGCACCAACCTCGACCGGGCACGCAAGCTGCTCGCTCAGGGCGCTATGGCCCAGCAACAGTACGATGCCGCAAAGCTTCAATTCGACGTCGCCCAGGCCCAGTATAACTCCGCACTCCAACAACAGGACCTCGTCCGCGCAGGTGCTCGCAGCCAGGAAATAGACATCGCCAGGACCACCGTTGAGCAAGCCAGAGCCGCTCTTACACTCGCCCAGGCCAACCGCGCTCAAAACCGCATCGTCCAGAACGATGTCGAAGCCGCCCAGGAAGGCGTCCGCACCGCCGAAGCGAACCTCCGCATGGCCCAAGCCTCCTCTGCCCGCGACGACATCAGCCGCCAGGACCTGCAGGCTGCCAAGGCCGCACTCGAACAGGCCCGCGCCGGCGTCTTATACACCCGCGTTCAGATCGGCTATACCACCATCCGCGCCCCCATGTCCGGCATTGTTACCCGCCGCTATGTTGACCCCGGCGAAGCTGCCTCGCCTGGGCTGCCACTCCTCACTATCACCGACAACGGCTCCGTATTCGTCCGTGGCAACTTGCCCGAAACCGAGATCAACAATGTGCAGATCGGCCGCCAGGTCACTGTCACCATTGACGCACTTCCCGAGCAGCTTTTCGATGGCGAGATCATCGAAATTATCCCCTCGGCCGACACCAAGTCCCGTACCTTCGACATGAAGGCACGTATCATCAACCCCCAGAACCGCGTCAAGCAAGGCATGTTTGGCCGCGTCGTCGTTCTCGTTGCCGCCGCCGACAACGCTATCGTAATACCGAGACACGCAGTCCTCCAACAGGAGGACCGCCAAGTGGTCTATCTCGCCGACGGCGACCGTGCCAAGCGCGTAGATGTGACGACCGGCCTCAACGATGCTGATGATGTCGTCATCACCCACGGCATCAAAGAAGGCGACCCCGTCGTTGTCAGCGGCCACACGCTGCTCGAACCCGGTAAGTCTATTCGCCTTGTCGAAAACGCCGGGGGGAACGCAAAATGAACATCGCCGGATTCTCCATCAAGCGCCCCATAACTATCGTCATGATCATCGCAGCCGTCTTCGTCCTCGGCATCATCGGGTACAGGCAGCTCACTCTCGCCCTGCTCCCCGACATGGACATACCCGTCGTCGCTGTTATCACCTCGTACCCCGGCACTCCACCCGAAGAGGTCGAGCAGTTCATTACCAAACCCATCGAGGAAGCCGCAGCAACCATCGAGAACTACGATAGCATCTCCTCCACCTCCCAGGAAGGCCTGTCCGTCGTCGCCGTTAACTTCGACTGGGGCCAGGACATGAACTGGGCCGCATTCAACACTCGTGAGAAAATTGACCCCGTATCTGACAGTTTGCCCGATGCCGCCGGCAGACCAATCGTCATGAAGATTGACACCGACAGCATGGAGTCGGTCATCACCATCCAGGTTGCCGGTATTGACGACATGCGCAAGCTCTATGATATCTGCGACGATGACATCAAGCCCGAACTCGAGAAGATAGTCGGCGTCGCCGCTGCCGATATTTACGGCGGCCTCATACGCGAGGTCCATGTCGTCGTGGACTGGCAACGCCTCGCCGCATACGAACTCGAGATAGCCAAGGTCGAAGCGGCACTCAAAAACGCCAACATCAACATGCCCGCCGGCTTCACTACCGAGGGAACACGCGAGTTCACAATCCGTATCGTCGGCGAATTCGATGCTGTTGACCGCATCAAGCACGTCGTCGTCGCCACCGACGAGGGTACCCCAATCCGCATCAGCGACATCGCAACAGTACAGGACACTCACAAGGAAATCCGCAACATCTCCCGCTTCAACGGCAAGCCCTCCATCAGTCTCTCAATCGTCAAGGAATCCGGCGCCAACACCGTCCAGGTCTCCGATGCCGTCCGTGAAACTATCAAGAAACTCCCCGACAAGCTACCCAAAGGCATCACCCTCACACCCACCTCCGACCAGGCAGACTTCGTACGCCAGGCCCTCGAGAACCTCTATAATGTCGCCATCCAGGGCGGTATCCTCGCCATCATCGTCATATTCCTCTTCTTATCCACTTTCCGAGGCACACTCGTCGTCGCCATATCCATCCCCTTCTCCATTCTTGCCACACTCGGCTTTATGTACTTCTACGGCATGACCCTCAACATCGTTACTATGGGCGGCCTCGTCCTTGCCATCGGCAGAATCGTGGACGACTCCGTAGTCGTGCTCGAAAACATATTCCGTCATCTGGAGGCCGGGGAGCCTGTCATGGAGGCCTCCGTCTCCGGCACTCGCGAGTTGGCCATGGCGATCGTGAGTGCCACCTCCACCGATATTTGCGTCTTTCTGCCCCTGCTTTTCATCGGCGGCATGGTCGGCACCATCTTCAGCGACATGGCTCTTGTAGTCATGTTCGGCCTGTTCTCATCACTCGTCGCCGCCCTGACTGTCGTCCCGATGATGGCCTCCCGCCTCCTCAGCCAGGAGAGCGTCCAGCAAAAACTCGACCAGCGAGGCAGGGGGCCTATCGCCTGGCTCCTCTACGCTTGGAAGGCCTTCATTGACGCCCTCGAGCGTACCTATCGCCGGGCTGCTCGCCGCGCCCTGCGTAACCGCGCCGCCGTACTCATCGGTGCCCTCGGTATTTTCATCGCCGCCATGACTGTCGGCGGACTCGTCGGAATGGATTTCTTCCCCTCGATGGACAGCGGCGATGTCACCTTAACCGTCGAGACCCCCATGGGTTCATCAATACACTACACTGATATGCTCGCCAAGAAAACTGCCGCTATCATAAACGAGACCCCGGAGTTGCAGAACCTCTCAGTCTCAATCGGCGAGGCTAGCGGTGGCATGGGCTCGTTGAGGGGCGGTGGTGTCCGTACCGCTAAGTTCAACATAGACGTCGGCGACACTGAGCAACGCGACCGCTCCGCCGACGACATCAAGGACGAACTCAGGGAAAAGCTGGCGGCTATACCCGACATTACTGCCGTCTTCGGCGGCGGTCAGGGCCCCCCAGGTGGCGGTTTCGAGCTCACCATCAAAGGCGATGACCTCTACGTTCTCGCCGAGCTCGGCGAAAAGCTTAAGACCAAACTCAAGCCCGTCGCCGGACTCCGCGATGTGGACCTCAACTGGACGGCCGGCGCACCCGAGTATGACATCGAGATTGACCTCGAGAAAGCGGGCCGCGTCGGACTCTCTGCTGCACAGGTCGCACATGCCATCGGCACTCAGGTCAGTGGTACCACCAAACTGACAAAATACCGCGAAGCCGGCAAGGAGTATGATCTCACCGTCCGCGCACGCCCCGAAGACCGAGCATCCATTCAGGACGTCCGCCAGCTTCGCATCTGGGCACCCAACGAAGCACTCGTCCCACTGACAAGCATCGCCACCATCACCCCCAAACTCGGCCCCACCAAGATCACCCGCGATGACCGCAGTCGCTCCATCACTGTCACAGCCGGCGTTGTGGACCGCCCACTCACCGACATCGTCGCCGACGCTGACGAGATCGTCCGCAAAATGGGCCTGCCTGAAGATTACAACTACGAGTTCGGCGGAAGCGAAGAGAACCGCGCTGAGGCCTTCGGCGGCATGGGCATAGCATTCCTGCTCGGTCTCATGCTCATCTACATCATCCTTGGCTCACAGTTCGAGTCCCTTATTCATCCTTTCGTCATCATGCTCGCCATTCCCCTCCAGATGATTGGTATCATAATCGCCCTCGTGCTCAGCGGCACATCTTTCAGCATCATGGTCTTCCTCGGACTCCTGATGCTTACCGGGATGGTTGTCAGCAACGCTATCCTCGTCGTCCAGCTCATCACCCTATTGCGTGCCCGTGGCATGACTGGCCCCGAGGGCATAGTTGAAGCCGGTGCCAGACGTCTCCGCCCCATCATGATGACCGTCATGACCACGATGATCGCCATGACCCCGATGGCAATAGCCCACGGCTCCGGTAGCGAGATGTGGAAAGGCCTGGCAATCGCTGTCATCGGCGGACTGGCCGCCTCCACGCTACTGACACTCTTCATAATCCCATGCGCTTACAGCGTCTCGGAAGACATGCAGGACTATTTCGCCCGCCGCTTCACCGCCCGCAATCGCTAACCTCACCCGCGCCGCCAACTCTAACAGACATGCTCAGCAACTGGAGAGGACAACAACCGATGCCTGAAAACATAAACTCACCTTTGTGCATATTACTCATGGTCTGCGAGGCCGAGTTTGCCAAGCGTGTCATCGCCGTACTTGACGAAATCGGGGTGGCCGGCCACACCAGTATTGACGGTGCTCTCGGTAAGGGGCGTAGTGGCCGTCGCGAGGATTCCGATATCTGGCCCGGCATGAACAGGCTTGTTTTCGCCGCCTTGCCGGACGAAGCAATGGCTGACCGGATCGTGGCTCACGTTGAGCAAGTGATCGAGGACAACTACCGCAACCGCCCCGGATTCGCGGCCTTCAAGCTCCACGGCACCCAAATCGCCTGAGCAAACTCCGCCCGTTGCCAATCACCCTTGGCATCCTCCTCACGCAGGTCATCTGACACCCCGCAGCGAAATACTGTTTCGACCACGCTACGACTCTGTTTCGGGCAGGAGATCGCACGATGGATTTTTCATGGCCGGGAAGCTGGTTGTTCCGCACATTGCACTACTGCCTCATCCTCGCAGCTCTCGCTCAATTCTCCGTCGCGTTCGCCGAGCCGTGTACGCTGTACAAGGCCGCAGATGTGGCGAAGGCGCGCGAGAACGTCAAGCGCTACCCATGGGCGCAGGCCATAGTCAGCGGGTGGCAGCGGTCGGTTGACTACGCCATGCAGCAAAATCGGGACTTCTTCGAGGAGATGATTCCCGAACTCACCCCCTGGACGACGTATGGCCAGAACTGCCCCGCTTGCGTCGGCAAGCAGTCCTCAATGGGCGAATGTGGGCTTTACAACTGGAGTGTGCGGGACCCCGACAAGCTTGTCTGCAAGTACTGTGGCACCGTCTATCCGAACGAGGATTACCCCGAAACCGGCTCCATGACCTGCCCGAAAATGGGCCAGACCTTCACCTACTACGAGACGCCGGAGGAGCGCGCGCACCCCGATGAGAACCCGGCCAAGTATGCATTCAAGTGGGTCAGTTGGCCGATCCACACTTCCTGGACGGGCATCATCCGCGCGCGCAAGGCGGGCTATTGCGCCGGCAATATATTGCCTCTGGCCAAGCTCTATGCGCTGACGGGTGAAGCCAAGTACGCCGAGCGCTGTGCATGGATACTGGATACCTTCGCCAAGCGCTATCCCAACTGGCTTTTCCACACATATAATGGCACCGTTGCCGACTGCCCGCCGGCGGAAGCTGCCGCGAATCTCGGGAAGCATGGCCGTGGTGGCAAGTTTCCCAAAGACGTGATAATTGACCCCTTTAACCGGCACCAATTCAAGGACTACGCGACACTCTGCAATGGCTTCTGGGGTGCCGGCCGGTATGGCTGCAGCGGCAGTGACGGCGGCTTCATCCTTGGATGCACCGTCGCCTATGATCTCATTCACGAGGCCGAGCACGAGGACGGCACTCCGGTCATCACTCCAGAGATGAACAAGCGCATTGTTGATGATCTTATCATGGCCGGGACGATTGATACCGAGCACTGGAATGACATCAACAACAAGGCCGGCCGTGGCCGCGCCCTCAGCGCCGCCACCGCGATACTCTTTGGCCGACCCCAGGCGGCCCGGCGCGCGCTCGAGGGCTTCGAAACGCTGATGAACAACTGCTTTCATTTCGACGGCTTCTGCAAAGAGTCGCCATCGTACTCATCCATGCACCTGGGTATGATGCGCGACATCCCCGAAATCCTCAGGGGCTACTCGGACCCTCCAGGCTACCAACCGGATGATGGCGAGCGCTTCGATAACCTCAACCCCTTCGAGCATGTGGTGCGCTACCGGCTCGCCCTCGAGAGCATGGTCCGCATGCTCGCCCCCCACGGACACTATCCCTGCATCGGCGATACGCATCATTCAGCTGGCCTCAGTCCCGTCTACGTCGAAATACTCACCGACCGCTACAGCCACGACTACGCGGGCCTGCTTGAGACCGTGCAGAAGGCGAAGCTGGCCGACAGAGGCAGCGAATACGCGCTGTGGTATCGCGACCCGGATATGCGCGCAGACGCGGAGGCGAACCTGCCGCTGTATTCGGAGTGGTTTCCGGGCTGGCAGGTCGCCGTCATGCGCGGCCCCGATCCCTACGGCGACACCGCCCTGTACCTAAATGCCTACGCCTATCACGGCCATCGCCATCAGGACACCCTCGGCCTCATCTACTACGCCTTCGGCAAGGAGATTGCCTCCGATCGCGGCTATATCTGGGACGATCCCCGCAACGCCTGGACCGGCGGTACGCTCTCGCACAACCTCGTGACCGTGGACGCCGCCAATCAGCAGCGCAAGGACCGCCACTCCACGCTCGAGCTCTTCGGCACAGCGCCCGGCATCCAGGTCACCCAGGCCTCCGCCAACGCTTACGACCAATGCGACCGCTACCAGCGGACCTGCGCTTTCGTCCAGCTTCCCGGCAAACAGACTTACACGGTTGACTTTTTCCGCGTTAGCGGCGGCGAGCTGCATCAGTACGGTTTCCAGTGCAATGGCGAGCTGATAGACCTGAGTGCGCCGACCCCCCAGCCGACAAATGAGGACCATAAGTGGCTGCACAAACTCCGCGCCTGCGAGCCGCAGGGGCCCTTCAGCGCTACGTGGCGGTACGAGGACGTAGATATGCAACTGACAGTACTTAGCCCGATTCATCGGCTGCTGATTGCGGATGCGCCCGGCTGGCGCAGCGACCGTGGCAGCGAGTTGAATGCGCCGCCGATTCAGCAAATCTTCGCCGAACGGACTGCCGCAGCCGCCGGCACCGAGAGCCTCAGCAGCGACTTCGTGGCGATTATGGCACCACACGACTCGCAGAATAAATCCCCGATTCTGGCGGCGCGTCTAGTGGAAATTGAGGACGCCGGCAGTGCGCTGGTAGTCGAGGTAAAGCTGGCCGATCGGACCGACTATATCATCTCGGCAGGGGATTACGAGCAGCGCGAATACGGCCCCGTGACGATGGCTGGGAAATTCGGCTTTGTCTCGCTACGGGCCGATGAGACGGTTCTACAGGCATATTTGCTGGATGGGACGGAGCTGTCCTGCGGGCCTACGCAGGTGAATTTGCCGCAGGCGCAGGTGGCGCTGAAGGTGGCCTCGGTGGCCGGCCGGAGCTTCCATCTCGAGGAGGCAGTGCCGCCCGAATTGAGCGCCGACAGCAAGCCCTATCTGCTCGCCGCAGAGACCGGTTACGAGGTCGAATCCGCGGCCGGGAAGACGATAACGGTGCGCGACTATCCGGCTAGCGAGTGCGATCAGGTGCGGATACTCAACTCGGTCTGGCTGGAATTTCAGCGGTGAGGAATTGCCCCCCCGCGGCCCCACAATAGCGCCAAAAAACCGCCTGCGGAGAGAGCCTCCGGGCAGGGGGTAAATTCGCCCGTAGCAGCGTTTTTTGTGCTCGGGAAACAGCCTTTTCCGCTACTCCCCACCCTCAAGCAAGCCCTGTGGCAGCGAGGCTGCGGGAACCCCTTTTCCATGATACTCCATGCCCAAAGTGGCTAGTCCCACCCCCCTGTCGGTGGTGTGTACCATAAGCGACATATCGCGTCAGCGGCGCGCAAACCCTGAGCCTGTTGGGCTAATTGCCGGAGGGGGTTACAGGAGCGGTAACTGCTAACTAGCCAGCGTAGGCCCACACTAGCTAGCCTTTACCTGAGGCAATGCCGTTGAGCCGTGAGCGAGCGAGGCTGGAGAGTGGTGCGCTAAAGTGAGGTAGGCCTAATTCATGGCAAATACATGTCCGTTCAGCGCCTCTTTATAGCAATCAAGTCAACAATATGACTGCTTTATTTCCCGACCGGCCTAT